>Ga0210051_1000405_pt1 | contig 39193 bp, 37 predicted proteins | sample CryGey092014_all_FD_185464 | JGI IMG/M metagenome (GOLD analysis project Ga0210051, IMG submission 185464) | Groundwater microbial communities from aquifer - Crystal Geyser CG23_combo_of_CG06-09_8/20/14_all (SPAdes) (version 2) | ecosystem: Environmental > Aquatic > Deep subsurface > Groundwater...
GTTTGGCGGGCATTGCGCGCAAAGGCAGGTAGAGATGACAGGCGTTTTTGGAGCGCGGTGGAGCTGGCTCTTGAACTTTTTGATTTGACGCTGGAAGATCCGCGCTGGCGCGGCAGGCGATGGGAAATCGCCAGAGCCAGAGAAGTTTTCTGCGACGCTGTCTACGGAGGAAAGCTTTACAAAAGTTCGCTGGAAGAAATCGTGCCTTATTTTGACCAATTTGCTCTGGCGGCAGCAATAAAAAAATCGCTATGAATTTCAGATGAGCTTAACAAAAGAACACGCTTGTGCGCGTCTTTTTTGTTGCCTTTAATGCTTATTTTTAGTAGAATGGGGGAAAATGCCCAAGTTAATAAGAAAAAACTTAGGGTGGTATTGGGGCCGTTGGAGTTTTATGAATAAATTGTGAGTTGACTCTCCGAATTAACCCTGCTAAAATTTAACTAAAAGCTAAATTAACCCTGCTAAAAATTATATATTATGTATATTCACCGAGAATTAGAAAATTTAGTTAAACCATTTCTTAAAAGAAAAGAGGTTTTGGCTATTATAGGGTCAAGACAGGTTGGGAAAACCACTTTTTTAGAATATTTAGCTTCTCAATTAAAAAAAGAGGGAAAATTGGTGAAATTTATTACCTTATTTTACCAACAAAAGAACAGAGATTACTAAAAATCCAAAAGTTTATTTTATTGATGCCGGTTTTAAAAATTTAGTTCTTTCCGATTTTAGAGAACTTGACCAAAGAAAAGACGCTGGAAGTTTGGTAGAAAATTATGTTTTCACGGCTTTAAAAAGAAGAAGCGATGGTTTCCAATATATAAATTTTTGGCGGACAAAAAGTAAGGCTGAGGTGGATTTTGTAATGTAAAAAGAGAATAAAATTATTCCTATTGAAGTAAAGTATTCAGCAAAACCAATTATTGGCAAAAGTCTTTATAGTTTTATAGAAAAATTTTCTCCGCCCCGGGCCTTTATTTTTACCAAAGGTTATGCTGGAGAAACAAAAATTAAAAATTGTAAAATAAAATTTATTCCGGTTTATTATTTATGAGCAAGTTTAAAAACTGGAAATTAAGTCATTGGAAATTATTACCATTTTTGCTCTTGACGACAATAATTCTCGTGCTAAAATTGTAGTATAGTAGCCAAATTTAATAAAATTAGGGCAGTGAAGTACTCTAATTTATGGAAAAAACCTTTTATATTCCCCAAAAACACTTAGAAAATCTTAAAAATTTTGTCCAACCAAATAAGGTAATTGTTATCTATGGTTCGAGGAGATGCGGAAAAACCACCCTGCTGAAAAAGTTTTTGGAAGGCGTCAGCGAAAAATATCTTTTTGTTAATGGCGAAGATATTTTCGTTCAAGAGCAACTGAATAGTCAATCAATTATTAAACTTAAAAATTTTGTTGGCGATTATAAACTTTTAGCCATTGACGAGGCTCAAAGAATTCCCAATATCGGTTTAAACCTTAAATTGATAGTCGATAATATAGAAAATATAAAAGTTATCGCTACTGGCTCTGCCTCTTTTGATTTATACCAAAAATTAGGGGAACCTTTAACCGGCAGGAAAATAACCCTGAAGCTTTTTCCTTTGGCTCAACTAGAACTTGCCAAAATAGAGAAACCCCATGAGACCAAAGCCAATTTAGAGGCGAGATTAATTTTCGGCTCTTATCCTGAAATTATATTGGCCAAAGACGACCGAGAGAAAATCACTTATCTTCGCGAGCTGGCAAGTTCTTATCTTTGCAAAGATATTTTGGAAATGAATGGCTTGAAACACTCTGATAAATTAATAAAAATTTTACAACTTTTGGCCTTTCAAATTGGCAGCGAGGTTTCATCTTCAGAAATAGCCAGCCAGGCCGGCATTAATAAAAAAACAGTAGAAAAATATTTTGATCTTTTAGAAAAAGTTTTTGTTATTTTTAAAATCAGAGGATTTAGCAGAAATCTACGCAAAGAGGTTTCCAAAAGCCCCAAATATTATTTTTATGACTTGGGAGTAAGAAATGTTTTGATCAATAATTTTAATCCTATTAATTTAAGAAACGACGTCGGAATGCTTTGGGAGAATTATATTATTTCAGAAAGAATTAAAAAACAAGAATATACAGGTCTTCAGGCAAACAATTATTTCTGGAGGACTTATGATAAAAAAGAGATAGATTTTGTTGAGGAAAGGAGTGGAAAATTATACGCTTATGAAATAAAATGGGAGCCAAAAAAAATTTCACCGCCAAAAGACTGGAACGAAACTTACCCGCATTCAGAATTTCTCGTTATTTCCCAAGATAACTATTTGGAATTTATTTTGATATAATAAAGTAAAATAAAAAAAGATGGCTAAATTGAGAGCCTGAGAAAAGAGATTGAAAAGAGAATTGAAATGCTTGACGCTAGGACTGGGTTTAACGAAAAAGAAAGGAAAGTTTACGAAGAGATTAAAAAAGATTTAGAATCAGCTCAAGCAACAATTGATAAAGAGATTAAGGACGTAGAGAAAGAATTAGAATAAAATTAATAAATAAAACCTGAAAAACAAGGTTTCACCTTGTTTTTTTATTTCAATTTGTTAAAATTTTAATATTGGGCGCGTAGCTCAGTTGGTTAGAGCATCCCTCTGATAAGGGGAAGGTCCGTGGTTCGAGTCCACGCGCGCCCACTTGTCCTCCCAACTTTTTATATTGTTATGTGGTATGTTTATATATTACGCAGTAATAAAGATAAACAGCTATATGTTGGTTTGACCAACGATTTAAAGAAAAGAATTAATGAACACAATATGGGTAAAGTTTCTTCAACATATCTCCGTAGACCTTTCAAGATTATATACTACGAAGTTCATACAAATAGATATGATGCGGCAAAGAGAGAACGATTTCTTAAAACTGGGTGGGGTAAAAATTGGATCAAGCGCACTCTGGAAAATTACTTTCAAACATTTAAAAGTTAGAAGGACGAGGGCCCGTAGTTCAGTGGCAGAACACCCGGTTTGCATCCGGGAGATCGCCGGTTCAAGTCCGGCCGGGTCCACCATAACCGATTTGCTTCATTTTTTGCCGCGCCCTCGCCTTCGGCTCGGGCTTCGGCGGGCAGAAAATAAAGGTAATTCCACGGCTTTTTGAACTCCACAAAAAGCCACTGGTCAAAAATTCGGCGGTTCGAGCCGATTTTTTTGATAAAATTTTTCATTTCAGAAAAATTTTCAGACAAAACGAAATTTTTGGCTTGGTTAGCTTCAATTATCCAGTTCCGGACGAGTTCGAGCCAATGATTTCCTTTTCGCTCAAAATCCGACAATTTTTCCTCTTTCGTTTTCTTTTCCGACATTAGTTTGTTTTTCTTTTCTTGAAATTCTACAAGTTCAAAACTGCCTTCAAGATAGCCGTCCATAAGCCGGTCTATTTTTGTTTTAATGGCGGAAAGTTCGGTTTTAAGATTTTGAGCGAAAAGATTTGACGATTGGCTATTTTCTTTTTCCCAAAGATTTACCTTTTCAAGATATTTTTCCCGCCAATCGTCAGGCAAAGAAACTTTTTGACAAAGATTTTTTACTTGTTCAGTTAAAACTTCCTCCCGCAAAAAGCGAGTTTGAGAACAATTTTGCGTTTTGCTTTTATGGGTACAACGATAATAAACGAACTTGAGTCCGCTTTTTTTGATATGTCTTTCCGCAGTTATGGAATATCCGCACTCGCCGCAAACCGCAAAATTGAGAAATTGAAAGTTTTTCGGCCCTCGCTTTTTGCGGGGTTTGCCGTTCAAAATCAACGTTTCCTGTATTTGGTCAAAAAGTTTCTTTGAAATCATTGGCTTATGCGAACCTTGATGCACCTCGCCACGATAGCGAAAATGTCCGTAGTAAAACGGATTAGTCAAAATCTTTTGGATTGTGGATAGATGAGGCAATTTTCCGTCTTTGCCAACCAAGCCGAGAGAAAACATTTTGCTTTGAATTTTTGTTAGCGTGTATTCGCCGGTGGCAAAAGCCCGTAAAATTTCTTTTACTTTGCTAAAAGTTTTTTTGTCGGGCTCAATGGTTCTTAATCTCGGTTCGTTAAAATATCCGAGCGGGGCCTTTGCCGAAAGTTCGCCACGGCGTATTTTTTGCCTAATTCCCCGCAAAATGTTTTCTCTCAAATTGTCGGTGTAGTATTTCGCTTGTCCAAAAGCAACACTCAACATAAATTTCCCCTGTGGCGTTGGTTCAAACCAAAATGTGGGGAATTTTAGCGAAGTGATTTTCCCAGTATCCACTAAATAAATCACTCGTCCGCCGTCTATTGAATTTCTCGCCAATCTGTCGGGATTCCAAGCTAAAATTCCCGAGGCAGTGCCTTTTTCAATTTCGGAAAGCATAAAATTAAAAACTTCTCGGCCCGGCTCTTTGGCTGTTTTGCTTTCGGTAAATTCCTTTGCGACAAAAAGATTATTTTGTTTAGCAAAATCCCGAAGCTCGGCAAGTTGGGCTTCAATAGACAGAATTTGCCTTTCTTCTTCCTCGGTTGATTTTCGGCAATAGATGAAATACTTAATCATATTTTTAGAAGTTTTTAATTTTATATTTACACCGACAATTTAAAAAATTTCGTTTTATTATTCTCTGCCCGCCGAAGCCCGAGCCCCGAGCGAAGCGAGGGGCGAGGGTGAGACAAATCGTCTAATGTGGTGTTTATTGGAAAAAGTTCGGACTTTTTACCGAGAAAATCCCGACGCCGATTTCTAAAAATTACGCTCGGGCGGGGCGGGAATTCCTTTTCCCTAAACCCCTTTTCCTTCCCGCCCCGCCCTCGCTTGGGCTTCGCCAAAAATTTTTTGCGAGCGGGCAACGAAATAGTCGCCCTTGTCCCGCCCAACCCGACACGGACGACACATAGGAACTCCCCAATTTTAAATTTACTAATCTTTAATTTTTTGATATTATAGTAATAGATTAACGAATATCCATAACTATTACTTTAATTATAGTAATATATTACAATGAAGTCAAACAATAAATCCACAATAGCCGGGAATATCAAAAGATACAGACAAAAAATGGGAATTTCGCAAGACAGATTGTCAAAAATCGCCGATATTACCTATAACACTATTATCAAAATTGAGTCGGGGGCGAACAAAAACCCGACAATAGAAACTTTGGCAAAAATCGCCAAAGCGTTGAACGCGACCGTTGACGACCTTATAAATTAAAACTATGGCGAACGGAAAAAACAACAAACTAAAATTCATAGATTTTTGTGCCGGAATCGGCGGCGGGCGAATCGGACTTGAAAACACAGATATGCGATGCGTCGGGTTTTCGGAAATAGCCCCGTCTTACATAAAGACATACAGAGAATTTTTTGGCGAGAATGAACCAAATTACGGCAATCTAATGAAAATAAATCCTAAAGATTTGCCCGATTTTGATTTAATGATTGCCGGCTTTCCCTGCCAAACTTTTTCGGTTATTGGACCAAGAACGGGGATGAACGACCATAGGGGGTTAATTGTTTTCGGACTAATAGACATAATGAAAGGCAAAAATTTGAAGTATTTTATTTTGGAAAACGTCAAAGGGCTTTTGAATCACGGGAATGGCGAATCTTTGAACGTTATTTTAAGAGAACTGGAAAAGGCGGGGTATAAAGTTTTTTGGAAATTGGTTGATAGTTTGAATTACGGAGTGCCGCAGATGAGAGAAAGAATTTATTTCGTTGGCATAAGAAAAGATTTAGCGAAAAACGACGAGCCGTTCAGTTTCCCCAAACCGGTTAAAACCCCCGACATCAAAAACTATTTAATCGACACCAACGAATTGGAATTTAACGACAAGAAAAGAGCTTACGAAACTTTTCTTAAATACTTGGACAATAAATATAACAAGGGAAAATTTTCAATAAACCGGTTATTGAAAGAGGATTTTTTGGTGATAGACACTCGCCAATCGGATTTGCGTTTGTATTACGGCAAAGTGCCAACTTTAAGAACGGGCAGACACGGGATTTTATATGTGAGAGACGGGAAGTTTAGAAGATTGTCCGGCTACGAATCTTTGCTTTTGCAAGGATTCCCAAAGGGATTAGCGGAAAAAATTAGAGGGAAAATTGAGGAAGTTTCTTTGTTAAGCCAAGCCGGCAACGCAATGACAGTAAATGTTGTCGAAAGTATTGGCAGAAAATTTATTGATTACATAAGCAAACAAATATGACAAAAAGAAATTTAATAAAATTAGGTTCGCAAACCGCAAAAGGCGGATTTAGAAACGAAGACGACATAGTTCGAAAATTTAACGATTGGAAAAACGACGAAGACGCTCAAAAATGGTTGAAAATTATGGGTTATCCCATAAAAGAAATTGAAAAAGTTGAGGCCATAAAGTTGCACGGGTACAAAACAGACGTTCAAGTTCAAATAACGATTTATATGAAAAAAGCCATTGCGGCAGAAAATCTTTCCGTAAAATTAGTCAGCAATCCGCAAGGATTTAATCAGGTAGATAAAAGGTGGGTTAATAAATATGTTGAAATGTGGAATATACCAAATGATATTGTAAAAATTTTGAAATTATTCACCGGTGAAATTACACCGACAAAATCGAAATTAAGAGATAGGCGAAGAATGTTTTTTGATGAAATGAGCGAAGACGACCAAAACAAAATTGTTAATTTTTTCGCCAAAAACAAAATTTTAATAGTTTCGGACATTTTGAAAGGTAGAGGAAAATTTTCTGCCGGCTGGATGTTGGTTGCTTTGGTTGCGGCTAAAGAAAGCAGATGGGTTTTGAAATCGATAAATCACGCAATGAATCTTTTCGGAAGCGGCGATGTTAGGATTACGCCGCAGGGCAGTTTGAAAATCGGAAAAATCGGGATGCAAAGGAAGGGTGGCGATGCCGGACGGGATACTTCAAAAATGCTTCAATTCAAAATCAATCCCGTCGAGCTTTTTAATAGTTAATCATATGGCAGACACGGTTTCCAAAAGGAAAAGAAGCGAGATAATGAGAGCCGTTAAAAGCAAAGACACGAAGATAGAAATAGCTTTTAGAAAAGCGATTTGGCGGAAGGGTTTTAGATACAGCAAAAATTCTTCAAGGTATTTCGGTAAGCCCGATATAGTTTTGAAAAAATACAAGGCGGCAATTTTTCTCGATTCTTGCTTTTGGCACGGGTGCAAAAAACATTGCCGGATACCGACAGCAAGAAAAAAATATTGGACGAAAAAAATCGAAAGAAACAAACAACGAGACAAAAAAGTTGATCGTTATTACAAAAAAATCGGTTGGAAGGTTGTCAGAATTTGGGAGCACAATATGAAAAATATCAATGTAGTTATTTCTAAAATCGTTAAAACTTTAAAATAAGATTATGTTTCCTTTGCTTAAATTTAGAATACAAAATTATTTTAGGATGCTTTTTTGTCATTTTACGAAATCTAAAATTAAGGCAGTGCATGATAGCGACCTGCCGGAGTTGTTGAATTCTTTGGGTGTTCTGGAAAAAATTAAAAATGGACAGGTGAATTGTGTTTATTGCGGCGATGCCGTTAATCTCGATAATTTAGAAGCGGTTTTTCTAAAAAACAAAGAAGTGAAATTTATTTGTTCTAAACCCATTTGCATTTCAAAATTATGATTGATTTTTCCCCAATAATCAAAAATATCTTGGCCGTTATCGGGGGCTTGACCATAATAATAACTTTTTTTGAGGTGCTTTTCCGCATCGTTCCGCAATTCGGAAATTTAAAGGCGAAATTCTGGGGCTATCTTGCCAGAAAATGGAAATATAGAAGATTAGAAAAACTTGCGATTGCAAGCGATGTGGAGAATGCCGTTAACGAAGTTGTTTTAGATTTAAGGTCAGAACTTCCAGCGGGATGGATTGGAAAAGCAACCATTGATTGGGTAGATAAAGATATAAAAATTGACGATTTAAAAGATGAGGAAACAATTTTACGAATTAGACCGCTTGAGAATCAAGACGAGAATTTAATAAGCGGCATTTATTTCTTCTTTGCAAAATATCTTTTTCCTGCCGTAAAAGACATTGTGCCAATAAATGTTAGAAAAGCATCCGCTCTACACATATCGAGAAGGGCCATTCGCGACAAAAAACCATTTTTAACACAGAAATTTGAAAGCGGAATTTTAGAAGCGTCCATAAAAGAAGACGTCAGCATCCTAGGGTATATAGACAAATACGAGGAAATCGATGCGAAAGGATTTTTTACGGGAGCATTTTTGAGGGAAATTCACGAAATCGCTTGTCGTTCGAAATTTAAAGAACTCCGCAATAAAATTGAGGAAGAAATAAAAAGCGTATTGAAACATATTGGAGAGTTTGCTAAAAACATATATAACCGCACAAATCCGGATTGGAAATGGTCGCGAAAAGGGCCCGCAACTAGTTATGCTTTTCTTCTTGTGGCACAACCTTTTCACGGCGGAACAGATCCTTATGTAAATCGCATTAGAGAGCATTTGAAACAAGGAGTAGAAAGAATTTATATAATGGGAGTTAATCAGGAGAAAGGATTTGTTAAACGGGTGGTTTCAGATGTATCGAAGATTCCTCAATGCCGTCTTGTCGAAGTTTTCGACTTAAACAGAGATTATCGGGGTGATAGAAAAGGAATTTGTGCCTTGTTCGAAAAGGGAACGTTTGAAGGAGAGGCGGAGAATAAAATTGAATCATTTTTTGACAATGTGCCGAAAGAAGGCGAATAATAATTATTAGCCCGCCGCCCGCTCGCAAAAAATTTTTGGCGAAGCCCAAGCGAGGGCGGGGCGGGAAGGAAAAGGGGTTTAGGGAAAAGGAATTCCCGCCCCGCCCGAGCGATTTTTAGAAATCAGCGTCAGGGGTTTGTCGGTAGAAAGTTCTAACTTTTTCTAAAAGACACCACCACTTCGGATATGCCAAGGTTTCCGCCTCGCCGCTTCGCGGCTCGGCGGCCAAATTGAACGGAAATTTGAAAGAAAAAATCAATTTTTGGTTTTATGAGTAAAAAAATTTTCGTTAACTAATATAAACCTATAAGGTACATAATTTACGCTCGAAAATCAACAGAGGACAAGAACCACCAGATCCTTTCGATTGATTCGCAACTCGCAGAGTTGCGGGAGTTTGCTGCCAAAGGTAAAATCTGTTAAGATTTTACTGGTGAGCTCCGCTTGCTAAAAATTTGAAATTGTCAAAGAACGCGGCAAAGTCGGTTAAATTTTTTGGGTTTCTCCGTTGCCCCGAGCCCCAAACAAGAGCAAAGCTCTATACGGGGTAAACTCCGCGAGGGGCGAAAATCGTCCGAGCTAATTTAAGAATAATCCATTAAAAAGTTTTCCACAGGAAAGCTTTTTTGTTTTCCTTGTAATGGTATAATATCTTAATCTCTAAAGGTCGAAATAAATTAAAAATTGGAAGGCGAAGAGGACTTCGTCCGTCGAGTCAAAGACGAGACGAAAGAAGAAAAACTTTTCTTCGCCCTCTTCTTTACCTTCGTCCCGTTCTGTACGGGACTCGGTAATTAAAAATTTTTAAAACTATGGTATTAGATTGGGCCGATGTTACCGTTCAAGCTCTTCAAGACCTTTGGCAGGGATTTCTAAGTTTTATTCCTGTCTTATTTGGCGTAATTATTGTCTTTATCATTGGTTGGTTTTTTGCGGTTCTGATAGGAAAATTAGCCACTGAAATCTTAAAGAAACTAAAATTCAACCAGATTTTTGAAAAGGGAGACTGGAAAACAGCTTTAGAAAAAGCAGAAATTAAAGTTGACGCCTCGGGTTTTGTCGGAGCTATTGTTAAGTGGGTTTTGATTATCGTTGTTTTGCAAATAGCGGTAGGGATTTTAGGGTGGACGGATTTTGCCGTTATTTTAGGAAAAGTAATTGATTATCTCCCCAATGTTATTGTTGCCGCTTTGATTTTTGTTGTAGCGGTTATCGTGGCTGACATTCTGCAAAAAGTAGTGGTAGCAGTAGCTGAAGGCGCAAGATTTACTTATACGAGATTTGCCGGAGCGATTGTTAAATGGGCCATCTGGATTTTTGCCATCCTGGCTATTCTTCGGCAGCTTGTGATTGCTCCCGAACTTGTTGAGACTTTGTTTGGCGCTATTGTTTACGGGATAGTTGCCGTGTTTGTAATTGCTTTTGGTTTAGGAGGAAGAGATGTGGCTGCCGAAATTTTGCAGGATTTAAAGAAAAAACTGAAAGAATAAAATTAATTAAGGGCTTGCTCTCCTAACTTTTTTGAAGAAAAGTCGGGAGGGCTTGACAGAGTTTTTTATTTTGTTAAAATTGATTTTAGATATGAAGAGAATTAGAACAATTCTTAACAAAGGAAGCGGCTAAAAAATTCTGAGGTTTTTTGTATCTCAGAAGTCGCTTCCTCGGAAGCGATTTTTGATTGTCCTTCAATACATTCAGGACAATCCTGAGTCTGCCGAATGGATTGAAAAGATTGTTTACCCTCCCAAATTTTGCTCAGCAAAACTTGGGAGGGTAAAGGAAAGTTCGTTGAAAACTGAATATCGAAAACCGTAGAAAATATACCCATATTATTTTGTGGTTATTAATTGCTAGCTCAGCGAAGTCGGATTAATCCGGCTTAACTGGGCAATCAAAAAATTTTACAGGCGGATGGTGGATGCCTTGGAAGATTGAGGCGACGAAGGACGTGGCGTGCCTGCGATAAGCCTCGGGGAGGTGGCTAGCAACCTTTGATCCGGGGATTTCCGAATGGGGAAACCTATCTTGATGATAAATCGAGATGCCCGGCCGTAAAAGGCATTGGGAGCAAACCTGGGGAAGTGAAACATCTCAGTACCCAGAGGAAAAGAAAAATAATTTTTATTCCCTTAGTAGCGGCGAGCGAAAAGGGAAGAGCCTAAACCAAGATTTTTATCTTGGGGTCGTAAGAAGATAACGTCGGGAGCATTCCGATTCTTTGAATCGGAATACTTCTGAGGGAGAGCATTTAGGCGAAGGTTGGTTAGAAGAATCTCTTTGGAAAGAGAAGCCAAAGAAGGTAAAAGCCCTGTATTCGAAAACTCCTTCGTGCTCCTTGTTATTTCTCTTGAGTACTTCGGGAAATGAAAGTCCTGAGGGAAACAAGCTGGACTAACCGGCTAAGGCTAAATACTCAATCTTACCGATAGTGAACCAGTACCGTGAGGGAAAGGTGAAAAGTAGGGAGGTAATCCCGGTGAAATAGAACCTGAAACCATCGCGCTTACAAAGAGTCGGAGCCGAGCACATAATTTATTATGTGCTTCGGTGACGGCGTGCTTTTTGCAGAACGAGCCAACGAGTTCTTTCACTTTCTTTGTCTAATCCCGTTTCGGGAAGAGGCATAGTGAAAGCGAGCGTTAAACGCGCGACTAAAAAAGAGAGTGAAAGAGACCCGAAGCCAAGCGAGCTTGCCATGGCCAGGGTGAACCCTGACGAAAGTCGGGGGGAGGCCCGAACCCGTGAGCCGTTCAACACTCTGGGATGAGCTGTGGTAAGAAGTGAAAAGCTAATCGAGCTTGGTAATAGCTGGTTCTCCCCGAAATAGCTTTAGGGCTAGCGGTACCTTATTTTTCTAGAGGTAGAGCACTGGAAGGAATATCGTGGATTTATTCTAGATACTCCTACCAAACTCCGAATGCTAGAAAAAATTAGTACCAGTAAGACCATGGGGGCTAAGCTCCGTGGTCAAAAGGGAAACAGCCCAGATCTTCATCTAAGGTCCCTAAACTAAACTAAGTGTTTTTAAGGAAGTGAGATTCCAGAGATAGTTAGGAGGTTAGCTTAGAAGCAGCTATCCTTTAAAAAGTGCGTAATAGCTTACTAACTAAGGAGTTTTGCGCTAAAGATTTATCGGGGCTAAGTTTAGTACCGAAGATAAGGCTCTGCGCTTTTTTCGAAAAGCGCAGGGGGTAGGGGAGCGTTCTCAATGCAGTGAAGTCAAATCGTAAGATTTGATGGAGTGTTGAGAAGTGAGAATGTTGGCATGAGTAACCGCAATGCCGCTGAGATAGCGGCACACCGAAAACCCAAGGTTTCCTTGGCAATGACAATCATCCAAGGGTTAGGCGGTCCTTAGTCCAAAACCGAAAGGTCAGGATAATGGGCAGCCGGTTAATATTCCGGCCCACCCGTTAGATAAACTTCAAATGACGCAATCAAAATTTTTGGAAGGGTTATTGGATTCCAAGGCAGAGCAATCTGCCGCTCCAAAAACTAGATTGCCCAGAAAAGTTTGAAATATATTATCTAATGGGTTCCGTACCGCAAAACCGACACAGGTGGGTGGGTGTAAATGCACCAAGGTGAACGGGTGAAACCTCGTTAAGGAACTCGGCAATAAAGTGGTCGTAAGTTCGCAATAAGACCTGACGCCAAAATTTTTGCGCAAGCAAAAACTTAGGCGCCCGCAGCGAAAGACCCCAAGCGACTGTTTACCAAAAACACAGGTCCCTGCTTAATTTGTAAAAAGATGTATAGGGGCTGAAGCCTGACCAGTGCTGGAACGTTAACGTCGCCGGTCTCATCGCAAGGTGAGGCTGAGTGATTGAAGCGCCAGTGAACGTCCGCGATAACTATAATCGTGTTAAAGTAGCGTAATCCCTTGCCAGGTAAGTTCTGGCCCGCATGAATGGCCTAACGACTTGGGGACTGTCTCAACGAGGAGCCCGGTGAAAACGCAATACCGGTGAAGATGCCGGTTACCTACGGCTAGACGGAAAGACCCCGGGAGCTTTACTGTAGTTAGACATTGAATTTTGGTTTTGAATGCGTAGCGTAGCGGGTAGGCTTTGAAGTGTCGTTTTCGGACGACATGGAGCCGCCAATGAAACACCCGTCTTTCATATCTTTTATTCTAATCCGCCCCAGCGGCGGAGACAGTGTTTAATGGGCAGTTTAGGTGGGGCGCCTGCCTCCTAAAAGGTAACGGAGGCGTTTATTAAGGTCGGCTAGGCACGGATGGAAATCGTGCTCGTCGTGTAAAGGCACAAGCCGGCTTGACTGCAAGAGGGATAACTCGAGCAGGGAGGAAACTCGAACTTAGTGAACCGACCGTGGTTAGTAGAACCGCGGAAGATCATCAGACAAAAGCTACCCCGGGGATAAACTCTGAAATAAGAGTTTGTTGTCCAACCTATCCGAAAGGATAGGAGTCCCGCATTCTGCGGGACATGTACGGCTTATAACGGTGAACCAAAAATAGGTCTCCCCTTTAAAAAGGGTTTTGAATTTTTGGAATACCGTGGGAAGTCGCCCGCCAAAATTTATAAAATAAAATTTAGGCGGGTTGACCCCGTAACGACTTATCCATTTTTGGATAGAGCAGAGAGAATAAACTTTGCTAATACGCCGTCCCCATCGATGTCGACTCGAAGAAGCTGTGCTTCTTCTCGACCTTCGCTTTCGCAAACGAAAGCTCGGTAGCGAAGAGAGCTTTACTCTCTTCTTTACCTCGTCCCGCTTCACGGGAGTCGGTGGGTGAAGATATAGTCTATGTGAAAACATGAACAGGCTAGTAGGGCCCGCGAGTCCATATCAACGGCCCTGTTCGGCACCTCGATGTCGGCTAAAAAGATTGGCCGCTGGCGCCGCAAGGCGCCTGACAAAATTCAGCTAATAACGGTGAAACCCATTACTTTTTGTGATAAAATAGGATGATGGGTAATACCGTGGGAAGTCAAAGAAATCTAACTAAACGCCAAAAAGGAATTCTTATTGGGACGCTCTTTGGCGATGGTTGCTTAGAGAAAAACGGGAAAAATGTTCGTCTAAGAATTGAACACGGATTGAAACAAAAAAATTATTTGCTTTGGAAATATAATGAATTACGTAATCTTGTTGCTGGTAAACCCAGATTAGTAGTAGGAGCAGTAGATAATAGAACAGGAAAAAGTTATAAAAGATGGCATTTTTCAACGTTTTCTCTTCCTAAATTAAATGCTTATTGGTATAAGTTTTACCGTCATAAACAAAAAAAGATTCCAAAAGATATTCTTGAATTGTTAAAATTACCTTTGTCTTTAGCAGTTTGGTTTATGGATGACGGGTATAAACGAAATGATTGCAATGCTTTGAGAATTAATACAGATTCATTTAACAATGATGAACAGAAAATAGTGCAAAAATGTTTGATGAGAAATTTTGGAATAAAAAGCAAACTTCATCGCAAAGGCGAATATTGGAATATTTATATTCCAAATTCAGAAGCTAAAAAATTCTGTAAAATTATTAAGCCATTTATTATTGCGGAATTGAAATATAAAATTTCTTTGACCCCGTAACGACTGAGGCTTTATGCCAAGATAGTGGGTACCTGATAATCAGGATTTAAACCACTATAATACGCTGTCCCCCTTCCTCTGGAGGAGGGGGTGATGATATAGTCTATACTTCAAGCAATTGAAGATAAATATGCATCTCATCCTGGGGCTGGAGTAGGTCCCAAGGGTAAGAAGAACATCAAGCCCTAACCGACTAATAACGGTGAAGCCCAAACTCTTTTATGTTAAAATAAAAGAATGGGTAATACCGTGGGAAGTAATTAGTTTTTATGCCATTAAGGCTTAGTAAAAAACAAAGAGATATTTTGATTGGAACTATTCTTGGTGATGCTTCTATAGAATCTTGCAAGAAAGAAGATAGGATTCAGATAAACCATTCAGACAAACAGAAAGAGTATGTTTTTTGGAAATATCAACATTTAAAAGAATGGACATTATCGCCTCCTCGACGTATTGGATATAAAGATAAAAGAATTGGGAAAATCAACTGGGGATGGAGATTTCGCACATTTTCGCATCCAGAATTCACACAGTATAAAAAGATTTTCTATTCTGGAAGGAAAAAAATTATACCAAGCAATATCAAAGATCTCTTAGTGAGTCCTTTATCTTTAGCGGTTTGGTACATGGATGACGGAAAGAAACGACCAGACTGCAGAGGAGCTTATCTAGATACAATTTGTTTTTCTAAAGAAGAACAAACAAGATTGATAGATTGTTTAAGGAATAATTTTCAACTCGTAAATACTAAGCTTCATTGGAACGGTGACGGATATCATATTTATATTCCTTATATCTCGATAGATAGATTCAAGGAACTGATAAAGGATTTTGTCATTCCTTCTTTGGCATATAAACTTCCTTATACCCGTAACGACTTTTTGCCGAAAAGGCAAAAGATGGTGGTTCAAAACCCATCATAATACGTCGGCCGAAGCACATAAAACTTATGTGCTCGGAAGATATAGTCTGCGCCTTTAGTAATAAAGGAATTACGTGTTGGCTGTTCGCCAATTAAAGAGGTACGTGAGCTGGGTTAGTTATTTTAACTGAGCCCAGTTAAAATCGACTCATAACGGTGAAACCCATTAGTTATTGTGATAAAATAAATTAATGGGCAATACCGTGGGAAGCGAGCACATAACGTTTTTATGTGCTTCGCCCCGTAACGACTCGTCCTGCTCGGCGGGACGGATAGAAGCATTATATACACTTCTATAAAACGTCGGCTTTCAATTAACGGAAAATTGAAAGAAGGTATAGTCTAATACTGTTAGTAATAACAGAAAATATTGTCAAACCGTCAATTTAGGCGGCTTTCCGTCGTAAGACGAATTGTAAAACTGACTAATATCGGTGAAATCCATTAAATTTTAATCTGTAATTTAAAGGATAATACCGAGGCAACCGAAGCACATAACAAGTTTATGTGCTCGGGAGCCGTAGAGACTTTTCGCCGCAGAGGCGAAGGATGGAAGTTAACCTTCCATAATATGTCGGTCTCCCGCGAATCGCGGGATGGTGATATAGTCCATACACTTAGTAATAAGTGAGAAATATGCGTGAGACAGGTTGGTCCCTATCTACCGTAGGCGTTGAGTCTTGAGGGGGGTTCTCACTAGTACGAGAGGATCGTGAGGAACTGACCTCTGGTGTACCAGCTGTTCCGCCAGGAGCATTGCTGGGTAGCTAAGTCGGGAACTGATAAGCGCTGAAAGCATCTAAGCACGAAGCAGGCCCCAAGATTAAGACTCCTAGATTCCCCGAAGATGACGGGGTTGATAGGCTGCAGGTGTAAGTGTAGCAATACATTCAGCCGAGCAGTACTAATAAATCATTGATTTTTTGTTGCCCGGTTAAGCTGGGCTAGTAATTAATAACCGAGCCCCGCGATAGCGGGGCGAGGGGGAAGAAGAAAACTTTGTTTTCTTTGTCCTTCACAAAAGCAAAAGGCGCTGAGGCGTTTAAATCCAGAAGTGGGGACTATACTGAGGATGTCCCACTTCTTTCCATTTCGAACAGAATCGTGAAATTCCTCAAGGCCGATGATAGTAGTTTATCTGCGAAAGTAGGTAGTCCCCACTTCTGGATTTAATTAAGAAAGCCTTCTCAGCGTCTTTTAAATATAAAAAATCACCCCAAAACGGGTGATTTTTTATATTTAAATTTATTCAATATTTTCACCCCAGTCATCTTCTTCGTCTTCTTCTCCTTCCTTTTGTTCCTCATCTTCCTCATCTTCCTCTTCTTCCTCGTTTTCTTCTTCGACTTCCTGACAAACCGGGGAGACAAAAAGTTTATCTTCCGTCATAAAAATTTTAAAAATAATTAAGACGCTTTATAATACGGAAAGACCTTTTTTTATTTCTAAGATTAGTATATAAATACAAAATCACCTGTCAAGCCCTAAAAGTTTGTGGTAAAATTAACCCAATGAGAACCCGCTTGAATATAAAATTATACCAAAATATAAAAAAAATTATTGTCATTTTGGTCATTTTGGCGATTGTCGTCGTTGTCTTAAATTTCACGGGATTTTCAAAAAATATTAAGAATTTTTTCTTTTTAATATCTTCGCCCATTCAAAAATCATTCTGGCAGGCGGGGAAAAATGTTTCAGGTTTTGTAGCCGGGATTTTGGAAGCAAGAATTCTTAAAAAAGAAATAGACAACCTTCATTTTGAAAACCAGGAGCTTCTCGGTCAGATCGTTGCTTTAAAAGAATTAAAAAAAGAGAATGAAACTTTGAGAGAGGCTTTGGGGCTCGGTTTAGAAAAAGAATTTGAATTAATGGTTGCTCAAATAATAAGCAAAGATATTTCTCAAGATTCCATTTTAGTTGATAAAGGGGGGAAAGACGGAGTTTTAAGCGGTTGGCCGGTAATTACCGGCCAGAAAGTCCTTTTGGGGAAAATCGGCCAAGTTTACGACAGGTTTTCAGAGGTTATTTTAATTTCAAACAAGGAAAGTTCTTTTGGGGCGAAAATTCCCGAGAGAGAAGTTGACGGAATAGTGAAAGGGAAAGGAAGCTTCAATCTTTATTTTGATTTAATTCCCAGAGAGAAAGAAATCTCTGAGGCCGAGTTAGTTATTACTTCTGTTTTAGGCGGCGTTTATCCTCAAGGGCTTTTAGTCGGAGAAATTAAAACAATAAGGAAATCGGATATTGAGCCGTTTCAGACAGCAGAAATAGCACCTCTTTTCAACGTTAAAAATTTGGATTATTTATTTATTATCACAAATTTTTGATTATGATAAAAAAAACCCTTTTTTTCATTCTTATTTTTTATATTTTAACCTTGATTCAGACCGCTTTTTTGGTTCATTTTAACGTGTCAGGAATTACTCCCAATTTTGTATTAATTACCGTAATTTTTATTAATCTTTTTAGTCCTTCTCACTGGCAGAAAGCATTCTCTGCCGTTATTGGCGGATTTTATCTGGACATTTTTTCACTAAATAATGCAGGAGGATTCTTTGGATTTTATACTTTAATTTTACTGGGACTCTCCCTTTTCCTTAAAATCATCTTAGGAAAATATGTTAGGCTTCCCGTCATTCAAAAAATTTAAAAAGCGAAGAATCGAACTTGCTTTTAAGGAAGACATAGAACCCCACGAAATTCTTTTAGATTCCCTTGCCGAAAAAAAAGAAAAACAATTTGGCTTTTCGGAAAAGAAATTTGAAGTCCCTCTCCTCAAAAAAATCATTCAAGGTTTTTTTGTTTTTTGTTTTTTTATAATATTGATTCTTTTATTTAGAACCTTCCAGCTTCAGGTGGTTGAGGGAAAAATTTTTACTCAGTTGGCAGAGAGAAATAAATTTATTATTCACCAAATTCAGGCAGAGAGGGGAGTGATTTACGACAAAAATCTCAATCAGCTGGTCTTTAATCAGCTCAGTTTTGATTTAATTTGTCAAAAAAACAATCTTCCTCAGCAAGATTCCGATAAAGAAGGGATAATAAAAGAAGTTTCCGACATCGTAAAAAGAGATTTGAAAAAAGAAATCGAAGAATCAACTTCAACTCAGATTTTAATTTCTGAGAATCTTGATCACCAAACTTTAATCTTGTTGGAAACCAAGATAAAAGAGCTTCCGGGGTTTTCTATCAAAAACAATGCCATCAGGGAATACAAAGACGGCGAGGCGTTTTCCCACATCATCGGTTATACCAATAAAATAAAATCCGAAGAAATTGACGAAGCCCCCGAATTTTATTCAATTAACGACTATGTCGGCAGGACCGGCATTGAGAACTTCTACGAAGAAGTTCTCAGGAAAAATCCCGGAAAACTGAGGATTGAGAGGAACGCTCAGGGCAATGTAATCTCACAGGAAATTATTTCTCTCCCGGAGTCAGGAAAAAGTTTGGTTCTGTGGTTGGATTCTGATTTGCAAAAGAAAATAAAAGAGGAGTTAGAAAAAGAACTTAAAATAGTCGGTGCCAAAAGAGCAGTCGGAGTGGCTTTAGACTCAAAAACAGGAGGAGTCTTGGCTTTGGTTTCTTTGCCTGATTTTGATAACAATTTATTCCAAAAAGGAGCAGATCCCGAAAAACTGCAAGAACTTTTAGATGATCCTTTTAACCTTCAGCCCCTTTTCAATCGGGCGATTGCCGGGAAATATCTGACGGGTTCCGCCATTAAGCCTTTAATAGCTTCCGCTGCTTTGGAAGAAAACATAATTTCACCCGAGAAAAAACTTAATTGCGAGGGTAAAATTATAATCCCCAATATCTGGGATCCGGCTTCGCCGACTATTAAAAAAGACTGGACGACTCATGGTTGGACGAACTTAAGGAAAGCTCTTGCCGAATCCTGCAACGTTTATTTCTATACGGTGGGAGGTGGATATGGAGATCAGAAAGGTTTGGGGCCGACGAAAATTAAAGAATATCTGGAACTTTTCGGTTGGGACGGAAAAACCGGGATTGATCTGCCGGGAGAGGCGGAAGGATTTATCCCGGATAAAGAATGGAAGAAAAAAGTTTGGGGAAATGACTGGTGGGACGGGGATACTTATAATCTTTCCATCGGACAGGGATTCCTTCAAATTACCCCTATGGAAGTAATCAACAGTTTTGCGGCCATAGCCAACGGAGGAACGCTGTATAAGCCCCAAATTGCAAAAGAAATAATTGATACTTCGACAGGTTCAGCGCAGGTAGGCGAAGAGGATAAATCCTCTTCTTCACCCTTCGCTGCGGCTCGGGTAGTTGAAGAATTCAAACCCGAAATTATCCGTCAAAATTTCATAGATTCTCAGAACCTTCAGATTGTTAGAGAGGGGATGAGGCAGGCGGTAAGCGGAGAAAATAGCCCTTTGGCTTCGGCAGTAATATTAAATTCTTTGCCGGTAGCTGTCGCAGCTAAAACCGGAACTGCCGAATTAGGAGGAGATCGTTATAATAATTGGGTCACTATTTTTGCGCCTTACGAGGACCCGGAGATTGTTTTAACAATAATGATTGAAAATGTTAAAGGCGTTCAGGCGGCTGCCTTACCTGTGGCAAAAGCAGTACTGGAATGGTACTTCACTAAATAAAAAATTTGAGATAAACTTAAATATCATGGCGGCAATTGATGAATTGAGAAAAACTCGATTAAAAAAACTGGGGGCGATTAAAAAATCGCTTTTGAACCCCTATCCTGAAAAAACCAAAAGAACTCATAAAATTACTGAGGCGTTGAAAGATTTTAACAGTATAGCTCGTTCAAAAAAAGAGATAATTTTGGCGGGCCGGATTAAATCCGTAAGAGGTCACGGTGGCTCTGCTTTTCTGGATATTGAAGACGGAACAGGGGAAATTCAAGCTTTTTTAAAGAAAGACAGGCTGGGAGAAAAAGGATATAAATTTTTTTTGAATAGTTTTGACATCGGCGATTTTATTGAATTAAGAGGAATTTTATTTAAGACTCAAAAAGGAGAAAAAACAATAGAGGTTGCCGGTTTTAAGATGCTGGCAAAAAGTTTGTTGCCTCTGCCCGAAAAATGGCACGGCTTAAAAGATATTGAAGAACGCTTTAGAAAAAGATATTTGGACCTTATTTTTAACCCCGAAATCAAAGAAAAATTTATTCTACGTTCAAAAATTATTAAAGAAGTTAGTAACTTTTTTGAAGAACGAGGTTTTTTGCCCGTAGAAACACCAGTTTTACAAACAATTTACGGAGGAACAAAAGCAAGACCATTCAAAACTCATTTAAATGCTCTAGATATTGATTTGTATTTAAGAATTGCCCATGAACTTTATTTAAAACGACTTTTAATTGGGGGTTTTGAGAAGGTTTATGAGATTGGGAGGATGTTTAGGAACGAGGGGATGGATAGGTCTCATAACCCAGAATTTACTATGCTTGATTCTTATTGGGCCTATGCTGATTATAAAGACATGATGAAATTGGTTGAAGATTTGTTTACATATTTACTTAAAAAATTGTTCGGGAAAACAGAAATAGAATATGAGGGCGAGAAAATTAAGTTTAAACCCCCTTGGCCAAGAATAGAATTCAATCAACTTATTAAAAAATATACTAAGATTAACTTAGATGAGATAAATGAAAAATCACTGGTTAAGAAAGCAATAGAATTGGGGATAAGGTTGGAAAAAGGAGTAGGTAAGGCAGAAATAGCTGACCAGATTTTTAAAAAACTCTGTTTGCCCAAAATTTGGCAGCCAACTTTTGTTATCAATCATCCCTTAGGTTCTTTTCCTTTAGCAAAGTCAATTGAAAAAGATCCTTCTAAACTGGCAAGCTTCCAGCCAATAATTGCTGGATATGAGATGGGGCTTTGCCATTCTGAGTTAAATGACCCAATTGAGCAGAGAAAAAGGTTTGAAGAGCAAGAAAAACTTTTCAAAGCCGGGTTTGAAGAAGCGCAAAGAATAGATGAGGATTTTTTGGAAGCCCTAGAATATGGAATGCCACCAGCCGCCGGTTTTGGAATGGGAATTGATAGATTGGTGGTTTTGCTTACAGATTCGCATAGTTTAAGAGAAGTAATATTGTTTCCGACAATGAAACCAAAATAATATGCTCGACATAAAGTTTATTCGTAAAAATCTGGATAGAGTTAAAGAGGGATGCCTTAAAAAAGGGGTCAGGGTTGATATTGACGAGTTTTTAGAGATTGACAGAAGGAGACGCGAAACACTTCAGGCCTTAGAAGATATGAGAGCCCAAAAAAACAAGGCGAATAAAGAAATCCAAGGAGCTAAGAGTCAAAGAGAACCTCGTTCTCTTTTCCCCCTTCGCTCCGCTGTCGCGGAGCTCGGTAGTCAAAGAGAGAAAAACAAGATTATTTTAAAAATGCGAGAATTGGATATAAACAGCGACAGATTGACCAAAACCCTAAAAGAATTGGAAGAGAAGTTTAACAATTTAATGCTTCAAATTCCTAATTTACCCCTGGCTGATGTGCCGGTAGGAAGAGACGAAAGAGACAATGTTGTTTTAAGAGAAGTAGGAGAGAAACCTAAGTTTGATTTTAAACCAAAAGATTATTTGGAGATTGCCGAAAACCTTGATTTAATTGATGTTAAAAGAGCGGCAAAGGTTGCCGGAACAAGGTTTGGTTATATAAAAAGAGAGGCCGCTTTAATTGAATTTGCCTTGGTTAATTTAGCGTTTGAAGTTTTAGCAAAAGAGAAGTTTATCCCGATAATTCCGCCGGTAATGTTGAAGGCTGGGATGGCTCGAGGAATGGGATATTTAGAGCAGGCTGACCAGGAAGAAGCTTATTATCTTCCAAAAGACGATTTATATTTAGTCGGAACAGCCGAACAGTCGGTTGGGGTGATGTATGCCGGTGAAACTATTGAAGAAAAAGAATTGCCAAAAAGATATGTTGCTTTTTCCACTTGTTTTAGAAGAGAGGCGGGTGCTTACGGAAAAGACACTAAAGGAATTTTAAGGGTTCATCAGTTTGATAAGGTGGAGATGTTTAGTTTTGTTAAGCCGGAAGATTCTATAAAAGAACACAAATTTTTCTTAGAAATGGAAGAAAAGTTAATGCAATTTCTAAAAATTCCTTATAGAGTTTTAAATATTTGTACTGGCGATTTGGGCAGGCCGGCAGCAGCAAAATATGACATTGAATCCTGGATGCCGTCGGAAAATCGTTATCGCGAGACCCATTCTACCTCCAATTGTACCGATTTTCAGGCAAGAAGATTGAATATTAGATATCGCGATTCCAAAACAAAAAAGCTGGAGTTTGTTCATACAGTAAACGGCACTGCTTTTTCTCAGAGGCCGATACTGGCAATGATTGAGAACTATCAGCAAAAGGACGGCAGCGTATTGGTTCCCGAGGTTCTTCAAAAATATTTAAACTTTAAAGTGATAAAATGGATGAAAGACAAATTTTAATTAATGATTTAAAAATAAACTACAAAATTGCAGGTCAAGGTCCTGCTATTTTAATATTGCACGGTTGGGGAGGATCATCGGACTCTTGGATTGAAACTCAGAAAATTTTAGCCGAAAAAGGATACCAAGTTATTGTTTCCGATTTTCCGGGATTTGGCAAAAGTATTACTCCGCCCAAACCGTGGGGAGTAAAGGAATACACTGATTTTATCTTAAAATTTACAGAGAAATTAGGCTTTAATAATTTTTTTCTCTTGGGTCATTCTTTCGGCGGAAGGATCGCTGTCAAATTCGCCTCTCAGTATCCCGAAAAAGTAAAGGCATTAATTTTATGTGATTCAGCCGGAATCAAGCCAAAACCGGGGCCAAAAACACTGGTAATTTTTTGGCTGGCCAGAATTGGCAATGCCATATTCGCCCCAAAGCATTTAGCGAGATTTAAAGACAGCGCCAGAAATCTTTTTTATCTGTTTTTACGGAAAAAAGATTATGTCAAAGCCAACGGAACAATGAAAGAAACCATTAAAAAGGTTATAGATGAAGATTTGTCCTCGGATTTGTCTAAAATCAAAACAAAAACTTTAACGGTTTGGGGAGGAGCCGACAGAATGGTTCCGGTAAAATATGCTCGTATTTTTAAAGAAAAAATTAATAACTCAGAATTGGAAATCATTCCCAAAGTCGGCCACAGCCCTCATTTGGAGGTTCCCGACAGATTATCTCAAATTATTATTAATTTTCTAAATAATCTTTAAAAAGATGGCAATATTTTTTAATATTTTAGAATTTCTTATTTTTACCAAGTTGTTTCTTTTTTGGCTTTGGTTGTGGCAGTTAAAAGAATACCACACCGGTCGTTTCCTAGCTCATTTTGAGACCCAAAAAATTAAAAAATTTCTTTCTTCGTTTTGGAGATTAAAATACCCAAAATTTACTAAAAAGATTATTAGTATTTTTCTCTCGGGCACTTTATTGGCGATCTTGTGGCTTTTTTCCTTTTCTGGCATTGGTTTAATTATTTTGGCCCCCCTTTTTTCTTCTTTGTTGGTTTTATTATTCCAAATTCCTACTGTTTTTTGGCGGAAGATAATTATAAATAAAGCCAGGGGAAAAAGAGAACAATTTAAAGACCTTTTAGTTATAGGCATTACAGGAAGCTATGGAAAGACTTCAACTAAGGAATTTTTGGCCACAATTTTATCTGAGAAATTCAAAGTTTTAAAGACCAAAGAGCATCAGAATTCGGAAATCGGGATTTCCCAGTGCATCCTTAATGACTTAAAGGAAGAGCACGAAATTTTTATTGCAGAAATGGGCGCTTATAATAGGGGAGGGATAAAGTTGTTGTGCGACATTGCTAAGCCAAAAATTGGGATTGTAACCGGCGTCAACGAACAACACTTAGCAACTTTTGGGAAGATGGAGAATTTGTTTTCAGCCGAAGGCGGAGGAGAATTAATTGAAAGCCTGCCGGAAGATGGGGTCGCCTTTTTTAATGCCGAAAACAAGCATTGCTTAGAACTTTATAAGAGAACTAAAATCAAAAAATTTCTTTACGGCGAGAACGCAACATTTGCGGGAGGGGAGAATATTCTAGGGGCTATGGCAGCGGCGAAAGAATTGGGAATGACCGATGAAGAAATTTCTAGAGGAGTAGAAAAAATTGAAAATAAGTTTCCTGGCATTCAGATAAAAAAAGGAATTGAGGGAATAAATGTTATTGACGCTACTTATTCGGCAAATCCGGACGGAGTGATTGCTCACTTAGAATATTTAAAGAATTTTACCGGTAGAAAAATAATTGTAATGCCTTGCCTGATTGAACTAGGTTCTGCTTCAAAAGAAGTGCATAAAAAAATAGGAAAGAAAATCGCTGAAGTTTGCGACTTGGCAATAATTACCACCAGAGACAGATTTAAAGAAATAAAAGATGGTTCGGCAAGCTCGCCACAGGGAGGAGCAGAGGTTTTATTTGTTGAAAATCCGCAAGAAATTTTCGAAAAAATTAAAAGTTTTTTAGAAGGGGACTTGTCCTCCGAAGCTTCAGCGAAGGAGGATGTTATTCTTCTGGAAAGCAGAGTGCCCGATCAGCTTATTAGGCAATTAGCTTTTTAGCTTTTAGGAAAATTATGTTAAGGCCTATTTCAATATCTTTATCTCCCAATACTGAAAAAGACGATGTTCGGTTAGCTTTCAGATTGCTTTGGCAACCGTGGAAATGGAGGAACCCTTCGACAAGCTCAGGGCAAGTCGCAGACTTGGAAGAGGAGTTTAAAAAGTATTTAGGAGTAAAATACGCCTTTTCTTTTAATAGCGGGAGGTCGGCTTTAATGGCGATTTTGAATTCGTTGGAGTTAAACAAAGACGACGAAGTTTTGCTTCAGGCATTTACCTGCAATGCCGCCGTAAATCCAATTTTATGGTCAGGGCTCAAACCCGTTTTTGTAGATTGCGACGAAACGACTTTTAATACGGATACCGAAGATTTAAAAAGAAAAATCGGACCCAAAAGTAAAGCGGTGATGGTTCAACACACTTTTGGTTTGCCGTTAGAGATGGATAAGATTTTGGAAATCTGCCGGCAGGGCGAAGAAGATAAATCTTCTTCTTCCCCCTTCGCTAAAGCTCGGGAAAACAATTTAATTTTAATTGAGGACTGCGCCCATTCTCTGGGCGCGGATTTCGAGGGCAAGAAAACGGGCACTTTCGGCAAAGCATCATTTTTCAGTTTTTCCAGAGATAAAGTGATTTCATCGGTTTACGGGGGCATGGCCGTTACTGACGATGATACCCTGGCAAAGAAACTGAAAGATTTTCAGGAAGAAATTGGCTACCCGTCTTATTTTTGGGTTTTCCAGCAGCTCCTCCATCCAATTTTAATGAATTGGTTAATTTTACCGACTTATTCAATTTTAGGAAAATATTTCTTAATTTTGTTCCAATGGCTTCAAATTTTATCTAAAGCCGTTCATTGGAAGGAAAAGAGAGGATTGAGGCCCGGTTATTTTCCGAAAAGAATGCCTAATGCTTTATCTATTCTTGCTCTTAATCAGTTCAAGAAATTAGAAAGATTTAATATTCGCCGGAAAGAAATTGCTCAGATTTACCGTAAAGAATTAAAAAATACTTCGTTCGAATTACCCCAGGAAAAAGAACAAATTTATTTAAGGTTTGCAGTAAAACATCCAAAAGCTCATGAAATTATCAAAAAAGCCTGGCAGAAAAATCTTTTAATAGGGGATTGGTATACAACACCAATCGCTCCCCATGATACAAAATTAGATAAAATGCAATATGTTCCGGGAACCTGCCCGAAAGCAGAAAAATTATCCAAAGAAACTTTTAATCTGCCCACCCATATTAATATTTCAAAAAAAGAAGCCCAGAAAATTATAGATTTTTTAAAAAGTATAGAAAAATTATTATGAAATTAGGATTTCCGGTAATAGATATTCATACCCATTTGAGAAACAACATTCCTTTGCATACAAAAATTGCTAAAGAAAGCGGAATTGATGTCGTGGTTTATATGGCAAATTGTTTCCCGCCGCTTGATAATCTAAGAAAAATAAAAGAATCTTTAAAAGAAAAAAGATACTGTAAAGCGATTCCAGTAAGTGCCATAACAAAAAATCTTGAGGGAAAAGAATTGGTAGATGTAGATAAAATAAAACCCTACGTTGCTGGATTTAGTGATGATGGAAAATATTTAAAAGATTTAGGTTTACTGAAAGAAATTTTAATGAGAAAAGTTCTGGTTTTGGTCCATTGCTCCCCATCTTATGAAATCGGAGTGAAAAACCCTAATTTAGAAACTGAGTTTGTCGAAAGATATCTGAATTTTTTAGACAAAAATAAGAAAAATATTAAAGGATGGCTTCATATTCAACATGTAAGTAAAAAGGAAAGTGTTAAATTGATTAAAGAAGCAAAAAAGAAAGGCATAGATTTATCCTGTGAGACTTGCCCTCATTATTTCACTTATTCAAGAGAAGATTTAGATGTGAAAGTTAATCCACCGCTAGGTACAAATGAAGATATTATAGTTATAAGAGAAGGGTTAGCCGATGGGACAATTAATGTGATTTCGAGCGATTATGCACCACCGCCGCGAAAAACTGGGATAGCTGGTTTTAGGTCTTTAATTCCGCTTTCTTACGGATTAGTTTTAGAAGGAGTTTTGACAAAATCACAGTTAAAAGAAAAATTATATTTAAATCCCATTAAGATAATTCAAAAAGGAGGATACAAACTAAAAATATGATTATTTCTGAAATTAAGGAAAAAGAAATCTGGGAGAATTTTCTTTTAGAATGCGAGGAAAAAACTTTTTTGCAGTCTTGGAATTGGGGAGAATTTCAGAAGATGTCTGGCAATAAAATTTGGCGATTGGGAATCTATAATGGCGAACAATTAATAAACGTCGCTTTAGTTATTAAAATTAGCGCAAGGAGAGGAACTTTCTTGCTTATTCAACATTTATTAGAAATTGAAAAGAAAAGCTTAGAAATATTACTGGAGAGATTGAAAAAAATTGGGAGAGAAGAAAGAGCGACATTTATCCGATTAGCTCCGCTTTGGTTGAAAAATGAAGAAAATGAAAAAATATTTAAAGATTTAGGATTCAGAGAGGCGCCCATGCATGCCAATGCTTATGAAGCTACCTGGAAATTGGATATTACATTGTCCGAAGAAGAGCTTTTAACGAATATGCGGAAAACTACGCGCTATTTAATCCGTCAGGCGATGAAAAATCCAGATATTACGGTTGAAAAAAGTGAAAAATTGAGCGACATTGAGATTTATCAGAAGCTCAATAAAGAGATGGCAGAAAGACAGAAATTTGTTCCATTTTCTTCTGAATACATAAAAAACGAATTCGAAGTTTTTTCGAGGGCTAATGAGGTTTTGTGGCTATTTGGCAAGTACAAAGGAGAAATAGCAGCGGGAGTTCTGGTGATCTTTTGGTCTGGCATTGGTTTTTATCATCAAGCAGCTTCTCTCACAAGATATGTAAAATTTTCCATTCCTTATCTTTTGCAGTGGGAGGCAATAAAAGAAGCGAAAAATAGAGGGTGTGTCTTATATGATTTTTGGGGTTTTGTTGACCCGCGAAAAAATCCTCGCCATCCTTGGGCAGGCCCTACTTTATTTAAGATGGGTTTTGGCGGAAGACCTTATGAGTATGCTAAAACCCAAGATTTTTCTTTGTCGCCAAAATATTGGCTAACTTTTATTTTTGAGAAAATAAGGAAAATCAAGCGCGGTCTATAAAATGGTAAAACAGCACAGAAAACCTCATCGATTTAAAAAAAGAAAACCGATTTATCGCAATCGTTTTTTTTGGTTAGGATTATTGATTTTAATTTTTCTATTTTCTACTTTCTATTTGCTATTTTTCTCCAAAATTTTTCAGGTTAAAGAAATCAACATTGCCGGTTTGCAGCAAGTTTCAGAAGAGCAATTAAATTTATTAGGCGAAGGAAAATTGGAAAATAAAATTTTATTTTTTCCAACCAGAAGTATTTTTTTGGTGAATTTAAATAAAATAAGAGAAGATATTTTGAAAAAATTTCCCCAAATTGGCAAAATAAATTTTAAAAGAAAATTTCCAGATACCTTAGAAATATTAATTGAAGAAAAAAAACCAGTAGCAATTTTTTGTCAAGCCCACCTAAGTTTTACTCCGGAAAATTTTGGCGGGCAAGCCGATGAATGTTTTTTATTAGATAATACGGGAATAATTTTTGAACAGACCGACCAAAAAGAGGGATTTCCAAAAATTATTGGTGGAGAACCTATTGAACCCCTTACATTAGGAAAAAAAATAGTCGAAAAAGACTATTTGGAATCGATTTTAGAATTTCAAAGAGAATTAGGTGAGAACCTTAAAATAGATGTTAAAGAATTTATTTTAGGGGAAGGAAAATTAACTGCACTTACCTTTGAGGGTTGGCAAATTTACTTTGACCTGACAGGGAATATTTCAGAGCAAATTTTAAATCTAGATCTAGTTTTAAAAGAAAAAATTTCCCCAGAAAATCGGGGAAATCTCCAATACATTGATTTAAGATTTGGGAATAGAGTTTATTTTAAATACAAATAAAATTATTGAACTTGGTATTTGGTAACAATAATCCAACCCCGATAGTCATAAACATCCTGAAAGCCTTTCTCTCCTTGTTTCAGCCAATTTCCAGGCACCGCCGGCTGATAATTCCCAAAACCAGTGGTATTAATTAACCAAGCCGTCTCATCCCTTTTAACTTCTTGATTAAAATCTTTAATCAAACCTTCCGGAGAAAGTAAAGCCGTACCAGAAAAATGGGGGAGATTGCCAGGAACATAAAGTTTTGGCTGAATACCAGTTTGGTTATAGTATTTAAAAGTAAAATAAACAAAGGAAGAGCCAACATAAATTTTGTCACCGGGCTTGGCCTCCTCGTTCAAATAAGTCGCTGCCCCCGCCATACCCGGTTTTTTTTCTACTCCGAGCCATACCCAACGAATGGGAAAAGCTATCAGGCTTCCCAAAATGGCAATTACAATTAAAGCATTTTTCGCTTTTTTATTTTTAATTAGCCAAATTGCTCCGGCCATCAAGGTCAGGTAAAAGGGGAGGGCGAAAATAAAATAACGATCGAGATAGATTGAAGTTTTAAAAGAAATAGCAGTTGCTCCTAAAAAAGGAACAATGATTAATAAAAAAACCAACCATTTAGCTGACGTTTCAACCTTTTTTAAAGCGTAAATAAGGCCGGCAATAATCCCAATCATTAAAATCACTAAAACATACCAAAACCTCGAAGTGTCAATTCCTCCTCCGGTCGTCAGTTTGAAAAAAGTAGCCGGGATGGAGCCGGCATTAATCGGTGGAATCCAATAACTTTCTTGAACCCGGTCCGCTTGGCCTAGAAAAGTTTTTAACCAGGGAAGATAAGAAATAACGACTAAAATATAGCTTGCCAATCCCAATTGGAAATTTCGGTTTTTCAACCAGTTAGCAAAATTAAATTTCGCCTCTCCAAAAAGCCAAAAAACGAGAAATAACGCCTGAGCCAGAATTGAAAAGAAAATATAATAATGCGTGTAAAGGCCGAAGCTTACCGAAAGAAAATAAAGGAGCCACCAACTCCATTTTTTATTTTTCAAGGCCTTGAGAAGGAAAAAGCTAGAAAGGACAACTAGAAAAATTCCCAAAGTGAACATTCTAGCCTCAATAACAAACTGGATAAAAAAGGAATTAAAAGCAAGCAAAATTGAAGAAAAGAGAGCCAGTTTCTGATTCTTAAAAACCTCTTTCAAAAACAAATAGAGGACAATTACCGTTAAAACGCCAAAGAAAACACTGAATAATCTCAGTGTAAATAAAGTATTACCTAAAATCATCACCCAGCCCTTCAAAAGAAGGTAATAAAGTGGAGGATGAACATCTAAACCTATTCGATACATCATTTCTTTTAAATTATATTGTGGCAAAAGACCAGAAAAGGCCTCGTCATGCCACAAAGCCACAGCGGTAAGATTATAAAGTTCGAATCCGGTTACTATTATTAAAACTAAGAATAGCAATGAGATTGATTTTTTATTATTCATTTTAAATCGCTCTTATTTTATTTTAAATACAAATATACTGCTTCCAACTCTTTCTACCAAATCATCCTTAAACTGAAAATATTTCTTAGATTCGGGCAGGTTTTGATCGTAATTTATATGCTGTAAAGCAAAAGCTGAAACAGCGATATATGAGCCGGAAGGAGGAATGGGATCAACTATAATGTCATAGGGTTGATAGGCTTTTCCCAAGTAGTATCCCAAGGGAACATTGGTAAAAATATGAGTATAAATTTTCTTTATTTCATTGTCTTTTACCCATTTTCCTAATCTTTTAACGTCTTGGCCGAGCCAATCGTAATTAGAATCTGTGGCGATTTTATATCCCCCAAAGGTCCCTCCACCTATTGTGTTATAAAAAGAAAGATAATAGGGAAAGGTTGAGGCCCAGGAATAAATAATCATAATGAGAAATGGAATAAAAAGAAGAGAGAATTTAATTTGTTTTTTATAAATTAAGATATTTGCAGGTCTTCGCCTGCTTAATTCTTTAGCTACTAAAACATAAACTAAAAAAATTACGGGAAAGAGATATCTTATTCCGATTTGAAGGTGTAAGGCGAAACTAAGGGAACCATAAATTAAAATGAAAGATAAGAAGGTAAGATTGAAAGGACTTTTTAAAAAATTTAGAAAATTCTGCTTTAACTTCTTTTGCTTCAAAAAGCCTTTAATTGAAAGCCCTATGGCTAAAAAGAGCAAAATTAAGAATCCCAAAGTTTCTTTGGTAAGGAAAAGAGTGGGGTAATAGGCGAGACCCGCTCCTTCTGGGCCGTAAATTTTCCCCAGAAAATAAGTGCTTTGAACTGACCCTACCGCTCTTCCCATTACAAGGAAAACACCTAATAGATATTCGGTCAGCCCCCTGGATAAGGGATTAGATAGGGCAACTTGGACAAGGAAATTTTTTCCAAGTTGTGGCAATTCCATAGGATAGATACCTCCTATCTGGTGCCGAATTCCTTCATTTCCCACGTTCTCGGTATGGAAAGCATAGGTTATTCCTATAAAAGCCAGAATTAGAATCAAAGAAATAGTAAAAAGTAAAAAATACTTTCTTAGAAGCCCTTCTTTTTTATTAGCTAAAACATAAATAAATCCTCCTAAAAAGAGAGCAGGCAACAAAATGAGACCCTGAAACTTGGTAACCAATGCTAAAGCAGTAAAAAAGGTTGCAATTAAAAAATTTTTCAAAAATTTTCTGTTTCCAGATAGGTCTTTTAAAAAAAGAGAGAAAGTTAAAATAGAAAGAAGACTTAGAAAGGCTAAAGGAATATCAAATACCACCAGAGAACTATGAGCTATAACATTAGGAGAAAAAGCTAAAAAGAAAATAGCCAATAAAGAGGGGAGAACGCCAAAGCTTTTTTTAAGAAAATAATAAACTAAAAATAAAAGTAGAGTATTAAATAATATTACTGCTGTCCGCGCCCAAAATGTTATGAGGTCAGGATCATTCCCAACATTAAATAAAAAATCTCTACCAAATCCCCATTGAATGTTTTCATACTTTAGGTTCTCAGAAATTTCAGGAAGTTTCTGGTTTAAAAAAAGAAGAGGAAATGCAGCGATATCTTTTACAAGATAGGGATGCTCGGTATTTATAAAATACTGGTGAGTTTTTAGATAATAGAAGCCAGCCGGAATGTGAGAAACTTCATCGGAAGTAAGAGAAGAGCCAGAGAATTTCATTCCTTCCCAGAATTTTCCATTAACTGAAAAAAAAGCTGTTATTAAAAAAAGGAGGCAAATGGTTAAGGCAAAATAGTTCCCTTTACGCTTTAGGAAATCTAATATTTTAGCCATTAAGTTATTTTAACATATCTAAAAGAAAAAGAAGAGAGAGTTAGTGGGTTATCACTCAAAGGTCTTGACCATGTTAGAGAATCTTCGATTTCTAACGGGGTTGACTGCTAATTTCGTCTAAGCTACACTTAAATTAGCACTCTTGATTCCTATTTTTAATTTGCTATAATATTATAATAAGTTAAGCTCGTATATTAAGCTTACTAAAATAGATTTGAAAATTTTATTTTATGGAAAAATACCAGGATAAAAACTGGCTTTATAAGAAATATTACAAGGAGAAGTTGTGTGTTTCAGAGATTGCGAAAGAATGTGGGGTGAATATAACAACTATTTCTAGGTGGGCAGCAAAATTTAAAATTAGAGAAATTAGACCTTATAAAGGGAGTCATAAAGGGCCAAAAGCTCCTTATTGGAAAGGAGGAAGATATCAAGACAATACCTCTGGGCGGGTTTGGATTTATAATCCTAACCATCCATCTTGTACTAAAAAAGGATACATATTAGAGTACCGATTAGTAATGGAGAAATTTATAGGGAGATATTTAAGACCAAATGAAATTATTCATCATAAAAATAAAATAGTAGACGATAATAGACTTGAGAATTTAGAGATCATTGTTTTAGGAGAACCAAATTGCGGAGAAGCTATATGCCCATTTTGTAATAAAAAATTTAAAGTCGGGTGATTTTTAAAAATGACAGGAGATATTGAAGAAAAAAATAAAATAGAAGATAATAAAAAAGACCTCAATTTAGAGGAGTTGAAAAAACAATTGGAAGAATGCCAGAAATTAAAAGAGGAATACCTGGCTGGCTGGCAAAGAGCAAGGGCGGATTTCTTGAATTACAAAAAAGAAGAAATGGAAAGAATTGGGGAGATTTTAAAATATGCCGCGGAAGAATTTATTTTAAGAATTTTACCCGTTTTGGATAATTTCGAGATAGTTGAAAAGAAATTGCCGGAAAATTTAAAAAATGACGAAAACATAAAAGGATTGCTGCAGATTAAAACTCAGATTCAGGACTTTTTGAAGAATCAGGGGTTGGAAGAAATAAAAACATTGGGCGAGAAATTCGACCCGAACCTCCATGAGGCGGTAGAAGAAATCGAACCCTCCTTCGTCAAGGCTTCGGCGGGCAAGGAAATAAAATCGGGAATAATTGTAGAGGAAATCCAAAAAGGTTATAAAATCAACGGCAGGCTATTAAGACCTGCTAAAGTCAAGGTCATAAAATAAAAAATATATAAATATATGGCAAAAATATTAGGGATAGATTTAGGTACTTCAATATCAAAAATGGCTTCCATTTTGCAAGGTGAGCCAAAATGTTTAGAGACAAGAGAGGGTTCCATATTAATGCCCTCGGTTGTTGCCCTGTCAAAGACGGGAGAGAGATTGCTTGGGATTTTGGCTGAAAGACAAGCGATTACCAACCCTAAAAATACAATTCACTCGGTAAAAAGGTTTATCGGAAGAAGATATTCCGACCCGGAAGTCCAAAAAGAATTGAAACTTTTATCTTATGAAACGAAGGAAAGACAAGATGGCGAAGTTGAAGTAAAAATGGGAGACAAATGGTATGCTCCTATTGAGATTTCAGCAATGATTTTACAAAAATTAAAATTGGATGCGGAAGAAAAATTGGGAGAAAAAATAACGGATGCGGTTATTACTTGTCCGGCTAACTTTGACGATTCCCAGAGAAAAGCGACAAAAGCAGCCGGCGAGATTGCCGGATTCAATGTTTTGAGGATAATTAATGAGCCGACTGCTGCAGCTTTGGCTTATGGCTTTACCAAAAAATCAAACCAACAGATTGTGATTTATGATTTTGGAGGAGGAACTTTCGACGTTTCAATTTTGAACATCGCTCCCGAGACGGTCGAAGTTGTGGCTACGGGAGGAGAGGCGCATTTGGGAGGAAGAGATTTTGACCAGAGAATAATTAACTGGATTATTGACCAGTTTAAAAAAGATAACGGAATTGATTTATCCAAAGACCCCCTGGCCTTGCAGAGATTAAAAGAGACGGCTGAAAAAGCAAAAATAGAATTATCTTCAGTTTTGGAGACAGAGATTAATCTTCCTTTTATTACCTCCGATGCTTCAGGACCAAAGCACCTTCTTTATAAATTATCCAGAGCTCAGTTTGAAAACTTGAGTAGAGATTTGATTGAGAGGTCAATTAGCAGAGTGGAAAAAACTTTGGCAGAAATTAAAATGAAGAAATCCGATATTGAGGAAATTGTTTTGGTTGGCGGGACAACTTTAATTCCGGTCGTTAGGGAAACAGTGAAAAACTTTTTTGGCAAGGAGCCCAATAAATCCATTAATCCAGAAGAGGTGGTTGCTGTCGGAGCAGCTATCCAAGCAGAAATTTTAAGAGCAAAAGCAGAAGGCCGAGTACCCGAGGGAGAAATTAAAAGCGTCTTGCTTTTGGATGTATTGCCCTTATCTCTCGGGATCGAAACTTTAGGAGGAGTTCATACTCCAATGATTTCAAAAAACACCACTATCCCTACTTCAAAAACTCAGATATTCTCAACTGCAGCCGATAACCAGCCTTCGGTTGAAATAAATGTTTTACAAGGAGAAAGACCGATGGCAACTAACAATAGGTCTATTGGAAGATTTATTTTAGACGGGGTTCCGCCTGCTCCTCGAGGGATTCCCCAGATTGAGGTGATTTTTGATGTTGATGCTAACGGAATTTTAACAGTTACGGCTAAAGATAAGGCTACCGGTAAAACTCAATCAATCAGAATTGAAGGTTCAATCGGCCTTTCCAAAGAGGAAATAGAAAAAATGAAAAAAGAAGCTGAAGTTCATGCTGCTGAAGACCAAAAGAAAAAAGAGTTCATTGAAGCGAAAAATTTAGCCGATAACTTGTTTTACACCGCGGAAAAAGCTCTGAGAGAAACCGGAGATAAAATTTCCTCTGATACAAAAAAAGAAATAGAAGAGAAAATCGAAGCTTTGAAAAAAGTGAAAGACGGTGATAATATAGAGGATATTAAGCAAAAGACGGAAGAGCTTTCTCAGGTAATTCAGAAAATCGGAGCAGAATTGTATAGAGCCGGCCAAGAGAAAAAACCTGGCGAAGGCGAGGAACCAAAAGCCGAAGAAGGAGAATACAAAGAAAAAGAATAGGCGATGAAGTTTGCCCCTTCGGGTTTGCCTTCATCTTTATCTTCGCTTTTGCATATATTAATTAATTAAAGAATGAAAGCTTGATGGCAAAAGATTATTATCAAATTTTAGGCGTTTCAAAAGAAGCCTCTGAAAAAGAGATAAGGCAGGCATTTTATAAATTAGCTCATAAATATCATCCCGATAAAGGCGGGGACGAGAAGAAATTTAAAGAAATTAACGAGGCATATCAAATCCTCTCAAATAAAGAGAAAAAGGCCCAGTATGATAAGTTTGGCAGAATATTTGAGGAAGGAGCCGGTTTTGAGCCGGGATTTGACTTTGGTTCTGCTTGGGGGAGGCCGGATATGGATTTTGAATTTGATTTTGGGGATTTGAGCGATTTGATGGAAGATTTTTTTGGATTTGGAGTTGGCAAACAAAAAAAAGATTTTAAACGAGGGAAAAATATTGAAGTTGAGATGGAAATTCCTTTAGAAGACGTTCTTAAGAACAGGGAGAGAGAAATTGTTTTAGAGAAGTTTATTTCTTGTTTTAGGTGCCAGGGAGTGGGAGCAGAGCCTAGAACAAGCATTAAAGAATGTTTTTCCTGCCGGGGAACGGGCTGGGTTCAGCAAATAAAAAGAACGCCTTTTGGTTCTTTTACTAGAAGCACTACCTGTCCCGAATGCGGCGGGGAAGGATTTAAACCGGAAAAACCCTGCAATGTTTGCAAGGGTGAAGGAAGAATAACAGGAAAAGAGTATGTTAAAGTTTTTATTCCGGCTGGAGTAGACACAAACCAAGTGATTAAGGTTGAAGGCAAGGGAGAGGCCGGCAGAAGAGCGGGAAAACCTGGCGATTTGTATGTTAGAATTTTTGTAAAACCCCATTCAGTTTTTCAGAGAAAAGGAGATGATTTGTATGTTAAAATTCCAATTTCTCTTACCCAGGCGGTTTTGGGCGGCGAGGCAGAAATGTCAACCTTAGATGGAACGAAAATTTTAATTAATATTCCGGCAGGCACCGAATCAGGAAAGATATTAAAAATTTCAGGAAAAGGCGTTCCTCGCTTTTCAAGTTACGGGAGAGGAAATATGTATGTTGAATTAGTTGTAAAAATACCGAAGAAGTTGACAAAAAAACAAAAAGAATTATTAGAAAAATTGAAAGAAGAAGGCATATAAGCCGCGCCCCCGTAGCTCAATTGGTAGAGCAGGATCCTTTTAAGATCAAGGTTTCAGGTTCGAGTCCTGATGGGGGCACTATTTTATGTATAAAACAGATTCTTCATTAATCGAAAAATGTAGAACCTTAAGAAAAAAAGGATTTACTCTTGGAGATATTATTAAAGCTACTAAGCTTCCTAAGACTACGATATTCGACCATATTCAAGATATTCCACTTTCGGTTGAAAGAAAAAGAGAAATTCAAGAAGATAGCATTAAAAGAATAACTGAATTTAGTAGAAAAAGAAAAGGTAAGTGTTTATTCGGCAGAGTTGTTCCTAAACCAGAAGGGTGGACAAAAAAATTAATATTCCTTACGGCTCATTTTATGTTTGACGGAGAGATTTCCAAAGGAAGTTGTATCTATAATAATCGCAATAAATCCTTAATTGACCATGTTAAATCTTTAATGGGAAAGGTGTTCAATTTACAACCCTATGATTGGTTTAATAAAGACACTGGCGTACGAAGAATTTCTTATCACTATGTAGAACTGGCAGATTATATAAGAGAAAAAGCTCGAGAACTAAAAATATACATTAAAATTGCCGCATTATCAGAAAAGAAAATATTTCTTAAGGCCTTTTTTGACGATGAGGGCAGTGTTCATTTCGATAAAAAACTAGTTAGAGGTTATCAGCACAATTTAGAAATTTTAAAACTAATTCAAGATTTATTAAAAGATTTTGACATTGAGAGCAAAATCGATGAAAAATATAAAGAAATCGTTATTTCAAGGAAACCAAATCTTATAAAATTTCGAGACAGAATTAATTTTTCAAAAGGAATTTATATTAATCCAGCTCGTAAAAATAGCATTTGGAAAAAGAAATTAGAAAAAAGAAAGATACTGGATTATCTCATAAATTCGTATCAAAAATAAGTTCTAGGTTCGATTCCTTACGGGGGCACAGAAAAGTATCTTTAAGGGATGTTTTTTGCTTCTTGCCTTCCATTGTTTAAGATATTTAATTATGGTATATTCATTTAATGTTTTTTAAATACCGACCAAAAAGAGGTGAAGAAGAGAACAAAGTTCTCTTCGACTACCGAGCTTCTGAAGGAAGCGAAGGTGGAAAAGAGAAGAAAGTTCTCTTTGGCTTAAGACAAAATTTTGTTTTAGTTTTTTTAATTGTAATTATATTGGTTGCTTTTGTTTTTGGTTTTTGGTTTGGAAAGTCCAAAATTGTTTGTCCGGTTTGTCCTCCGGAGGAAGTGGATTTTTCTCTTTTCTGGGAAACCTGGAAAACCCTTGAAGAGAAATACGTAGACAAGGAGAAACTTAACGTTCAGGAAATGATTTACGGAGCAATCTCCGGTATGATAAAATCTTTAGATGATCCTTATACCGTCTTTTTGAAACCGGAAGACGCTAAAAGATTTATAGAAGATGTTAAAGGAATGTTTGAAGGAGTAGGAATGGAAATTGCTATCAAGGAAGGTCAATTACAAGTAGTGGCGCCTTTGGAGGGAACGCCGGCCCAAAAAGAAGGGATTCGGCCGGGCGATAAAATTCTCAAAGTGGACGGAAAGCCGACAACTGATATAACTGTAGATGAGGCCGTCAATTTAATTCGCGGACCCAAAGGAACGGAGGTTATTTTAACAATTTACCGGGAAGAATGGAAAGAAACAAAAGACATTAAAATAGTCAGGGGAGTAATTGATATTCCTTCGCTGAAATTAGAAATCAGAGACGATAATGTCGCTTACTTAAGGCTTTATCATTTTTCCGAGAAAGCAACTTATGATTTTAGGGATGCGGCAATTAAAATCTTAGGCAGCGATGCTCAAAAAATAATTTTAGACCTTAGAAATAATCCGGGAGGATATTTGGATGTGGCTCAGGAGATAGCCGGCTGGTTCTTGGAAAAAGGGCAAATAGTGGCTATTGAAGATTTTGGTGGAGGAGAGGAGCAAAAAGAAGTTTTAGCCGAGGGTAACGCTAAATTAGTTACTTATCCGATAGTGGTTTTAATCAATGAAGGGTCAGCTTCAGGCTCTGAAATCCTGGCCGGAGCTCTTAGAGATAATAGGGGAGTAAAATTAATCGGTGAAACCTCTTTTGGAAAGGGGTCGGTTCAGGAATTAGCTGAATTAAAAGGAGAATCTTCTTTAAAGATAACTATTGCTAAATGGCTGACCCCAATAGGAGAGTCTATTACTGATAAAGGATTGGAGCCCGATATAAGAGTAGAGATGACAGCCGAAGATTATGATGCAGGCAGAGATCCTCAACTGGATAAAGCCATTGAAATAATAAAAGAGTTAGATTAAAATAGATATAAAGTAGAGACAAAATTGAGATAAGCTGCACTATGAGAATCATCTTATTAAAAGACGTTGAAAAAGTGGGCAAGAAATTTGAAGTTAAAGATGTTAAAGATGGTTATGCCAGGAATTTTTTGATTCCTCAGGGCTTGGCAAAACCGGTCACTAAAGAAGTTTTGGAATGGCTTGAAGTTCAAAAAGAAATTCAAGAAAAAAAAGCAGAAGAGGAATTAAAAAAAGCCCAAGAACTTGCTTCCACTATTGACGATTTGGAGGTGGCTATTCCGGTAAGGGTCGGAGAGAATGATCAGCTTTTTGAATCAATTAATGCGCAAAAAATCTCTGAAAAATTAAAAGAAATGGGTTTTGATCTTAAGAAAAGCCAGATTGAATTACCAGAACCCATTAAGGAAATCGGTGAATTTCCGGTAAAAATTAAACTTGAACATAACCTAGAGGTCGAAATCAGAGTAATAGTC
>Ga0210051_1000406_pt1 | contig 39183 bp, 35 predicted proteins | sample CryGey092014_all_FD_185464 | JGI IMG/M metagenome (GOLD analysis project Ga0210051, IMG submission 185464) | Groundwater microbial communities from aquifer - Crystal Geyser CG23_combo_of_CG06-09_8/20/14_all (SPAdes) (version 2) | ecosystem: Environmental > Aquatic > Deep subsurface > Groundwater...
AGTATTAGAAAATGCCTTAGAAAAGGGTTATTTTGTAATAAAAATATGATGAAATGTTGTGAAAAATGTTCAAATTTTTTTAGGGAGCCTTTATCAAAATTGCTTTGATACGGATTATCTAAAAAATTTTGAACGTTTTTCAGAGCGAGTAACAAAAAACTCCTCCATATTTCAGGAAGAGTTTTTTGTGAAGAGAGGATATGTTATTTCACCTTCTCGACAAATTTTGTGAAGATTTCTGGATTTTCCACAGCGAGCTGTGAAAGTACTTTGCGATCGAGGGCGATATTCTTCTTGCCTTCGAGAGCAATGAATTCATTGTATTTCACTCCGTTTAATCCCAAAGCGATATTGAGACGGGTGATCCAGAGACTGCGGAAACTGCGCTTCTTGGCACGGCGATCGCGATGAGCGTATTTGCCTGCTTTGATGACTGCTTCTTTGGCTTTCGTGAAGAGATTTTTACGTCCCCAACGGAAACCTTTGGCAGCTTGTAAAATATTCTTGTGGCGTTTCTTTGTCATTACGCCTCTTTTGATTCTTGTCATAATGGTGATCGGACTTTATAATTTGACACATTTCTTCGTTACACCTTCCAGTGCTCACCGCAGTATTATTCATACAGCTTGCTCTGCGCTTCAGTTGTGCCTCGAACTGTGTTCACATTATAAAGTCCCAATAAGGTTGATAAATTAAATTAGAATGAGTAAGGGAGGGAGGCTTTGATGTTTTTCGCAACAGCTGGATATACATCGTTGTCTTGTCTTTTGGCACGACTGGCTTTACCAGTATCACGAGAATTGTAATGGTTCTGACCAGTAGCACGAGTTTTGAGTTTCCCTTTTGCAGTAATTTTTACTTTCTTACTGACTGACTTCCTTGTTTTCAATTTTGGCATACTGTTATTTAAAAAATTCGTTATTATAGAACTTCAGATTTTGATACAGTTCGCGACGCAAGTGAGAAGCGGAGAAAGCTGTATTCTGATATAGCGTTGAGCATCGGAGCTTGCAACAAAGAAATGTGTCAAAATCTGAAGTTCTATTTATTCGGCGACGATAAGAGCGTTAAATCCCATAGGTCCGCGCTTCACTTCTTCTTCAAAACGATGAGGAGTAGTGATGCTTTGGATGAAAAGGTTCAAGTTCTCCCGTGCTTTGTCTGCCATCGCCTTTTCTCTTCCGCGGAGGACGATTTCGATACGCACTTTGTGTCCTTTGCTGAGGAACTTCTCTGCCTGAGTCTTCTTGAAAAGGAGATCATGAGAGTCGGTACGGAAACCGATGCGGATACCTTTGGTTTCTACTTTTTTCTGTTTCGCCTTCTGTTGCTGTTCTTGTTTGTCTTTCCGGTATTGGAGTTTTCCGAAATCAGTAATTTTGCAAACAGGAGGGACAGCGAGAGGGGAAACCTCGACGAGATCGGCTTCTTGTTCTTTGGCCAAAACTAAAGCGTCTGCAAGCGTCATCGTACCATGGTTGATATTATCGATATCAATGACCACGACCTCTGGAGCAAGGATTTGCTCGTTTAAGCGTGACCGTACGAGTACTTGTGGCTTTGGTTTCGGTCTATTGTGGCGTCTTCTTCTCACTTTTACTTTGTATAATAAAATTATGTGGAGTTGATGGGAATTGCACCCATGTCCAGAAATGTTTTTCCAAAATATTCTACAAGCTTAGAGTGCTTTGTATAAAAATATGAGGTAGAAAGCAGACAAAATTCTCATACAGTCTTTCCTTTTTGCAGTACAAGTTGAGATCGAAAGAAAAAAAATAACCTCGCGTCGTCTCGATGTTATGACACCAGAGATTCCGTATCGAGAATCCGGATTCTGATGGCTACGCGCTAAAGTAAATTAGGCGAGAGCAAGAGCGAAAGAAGGGGCAAAAGCTTGCGCAATTGCATTCTTTGTCTTTGTGATGAAGTTTGCATTTATCATCGTGATGGCGAGTTTTACGACCATACCAACGAGGTCGGCTTGCCTATTTTGAAAGTACACCCTGTCGAGTCTAAACAACCCCCAGCCGCAACAATTCTATTCTATTGTTTGTTACGCTTGGTGAATGTCTAGTGCGTTTGCTTCTTAAGAACTATGTTCTGTTGCGGAAATTTCAAAACTCAAATTACAAATTCCAAATAAATCTCAAAAATGTAATGAATAAAATTTAAAACATTCTGTCATTTATACTTGATTTGATATTTGACATTGTAGTTTTGAAATTCGCCTATGATCTCATCGCTCGATCGATACGCCGTTTGGCGTCTCTTTTTCCCATATCTGCGCGCTTGTCGTACTTCTTTTTCCCTTTTCCAATAGAAAATTCGAGCTTGACAAGTTGTTTCCTAGTATACAACTTAATAGGCACCAATGTCAAGCCTTCTGTACGATATTTTCCGATGAGAGAGCGTATTTCTCTCTTGCGGAGGAGGAGCTTCTTCGGTCTGGTATCGTCATGTTTGGTGTCCTTGTGAGCGTGAGCATAGCGAGGGATGAGCGCGTTGGTCAAATAGAGTTCGTCTCCCTTCACAGTTACGAAGCTTCCTTTGAGGCTTGCGTGGCCTGTTTTGACAGATTTTACTTCAGATCCAGTCAATACCAAACCAGCCTCGTAGTGTTCTCCTAAGGCATAATCGAAACCTGCTCTTCTATTGGTAGCTATAATAGTCATATGTGTACCTCTACTCTAGCGAAAGAACGGCAGAATAGCAACCATCTTGGTCTCAGGAAAAGATACAATTTTTTCTATCTTTCTCTGAGGTTTTGAGAGGATATATTTTGAGACTTTTCTTTTTATCCTTTGTACGCTACGATAGAAGTAATGAAAAAAATACTCGAGCAGAAAATCAGGACGATTATTGAAGAGCTTCAGCAATCAGGAGTACTGCCTCTTTTTGTTGTGCCAGAAATTCGCGTAGAACGGCCCAAAGACGAGCAGTTTGGGGAATATACCACGAATATTTCCTTGATGCTTGCGAAGCTTGTGAAGAAAAGTCCGATGGAGGTAGCGCACATATTTCAGGAAAAGCTCGCTTCGGAAGAATTCGAGAAGGTGGAAGTAATGAATCCAGGTCATATCAATTTTTATTTTTCTGATGCATATTTTCGAGAGATTGTCACTCATATTAATCAGAAAGGATCTGGTATAGATTACAGTGTGGAGGAGAAAAGGGAAAAGGTGATGGTAGAATATTCTCAACCAAATACGCACAAAGAATTTCATATTGGACATTTGAGAAATGTTTTTATAGGCAGTACGATAGTGAATGTGCTCCGAAAATCTGGACACGAAGTCATCTCTGCAAATTATATTGGTGATACAGGGACGCATATCGCCAAGTGTCTTTGGGGTTTGACAAAATTTTATGCTGATGTGAATTTGGATACGATTGAGAATAAAGCTGAATTCCTTGGTAAGGTATATTCGGAAGCCACACAGGCAATCAGTGATAATCCAGCATATGAAGATGAATTTAAGGTACTACAGAAAGACTTTGATGCAGGAGACAAAATTCTGATTTCTCTTTGGGAAAAAACGAAAGAGTGGTCAATGGATGAGTTTGAAAATATTTATAAACAATTGCATATTGTTTTTGATGCGTATTTCTTTGAAAGCATAGAAGAAGAATCTGGCAAGAAATTACTTCCAGAATTACTTAAAAAGGGCATCGCCAAGCAAAGCGAAGGTGCTGTTATTGTAGATTTGGAAGAGTATAATTTGGGAGTTTTGGTTCTTGTACGGAAAGATGGTGGTGTACTTTATGGTTTGAAAGATATTCCTCTTGCGAAAGAAAAGTTTGAGAAGTTTAATATTGAGAGGAGTATTGTTGTGGTGGATGTTCGTCAGAGTCTCTATTTCAAACAACTTTTTAAGATTCTCGAGTTGTATGGATTTCATAAAGAGATGATTTACTGTGGATATGAATTTGTCGCACTGAAAGACGGAGAGAGTATGTCTTCTCGTAAAGGGAATGTGATTCCTGCAAGAGTTCTCATCGAACGAGTGACAGAAAGTGTTAGAAAACAATTTCCAGAATCACCAAACCCCGAAATGGTGGCTCTTGGTGCTATTCGTTTTGGTATGTTGCGACACTCATCAGTGAGTAAAATTGAATTTGATGTAGAAATGTCAGTGAGATTTGATGGAGCTACCGGACCATATGTCCAATATGCTTACGCTCGTACTGCTGGTATATTGCGTAAAGCAGAAGAGAGTGGTTTTTCTGTTTCAGAAGAAAGTATTATTGTATTATCAGAGCCACTACAAATGAAAGAAATCGAACTCATTCGTGAGTTATCAAAATTCTCTTCGCTTGTTAAAGAAGTTGCAGAGACCTATGAAGTGCATAAACTCGCTCATTTTGCTCTGAAACTTGCGGATAAGTTTCATTCTTTCTATAATGATTGTAAGGTAATAGATACGGAGCATCGTGATGTCAGTATGGCTCGGCTCAAGCTCGTACGAGCGACGAAAATCGTTCTCGGAGAGACGCTCGGCCTCATGGGTATCGATGCCCCAGAGAAGATGTAAAAGTAATAATTATCGCTCTGAGTGTAATTGAATGATATAAAGAGATATCTCTTGCAAATAATCTTTCTCAGAACCAGTCGTTTGCTCCAGCGAGCAAACTCCCTCCGTGAACTTTTTTTGATCCGTCGAAGCGCCGGAACTATGCTCAAAAAAACTTCAAGCTTCTGAGAAAAATTCTTGCAATCAATATTTTTTAGATAATTTATTTTAGAGTAATGAGTAAAAAATAAAAAAAATGGCACGATTAACCAAAGAACACAAAAAGAAATATCAAAAAGAGCTTGGTTGGGATGAAAAATTGATTCGATTTGCTGCAAAAACTGTGGGATCGATAGCCTTAGTCTTTCTTACTGCGGTCGGTATGGATATTTATCACTTCCTTAAGTAAACAGTATGATAACTTTCTATCTCGTCCGTCATGGAGAAGCCGAAAATAATGTGAACCACATCGGCAATGCTCTGCCAGAGAAGCAAAAAATGCATTTGACCAAGACAGGTATCTTGCAGGTGACAGCAACGGCGGAGTTTCTTGCTACCAAGGAAGTGGACGTTATCATTGCTTCGCCACTCACGCGTACAAGAGAAACGGCAGGGATTATTTCTGAAAAAATAGGGGAAGAAGTTTTGATTGATGACCGTCTCCATGAGACAGGAATGGGAATGTACAATGGTGAACCGATTGAGAAGTTTTTCTCTAAATACCCAGATATGCGTGCGAGGATCACGACTGATAGTGCTGACGGCGTAGAAAGCTTCATCGATATGCGAGGGCGACTGACACAGTTTCTTTCTGATGTGAAGAAAATCTATACTGATAAAAAAGTAATCCTTGTATCACACGGTGATGTCTTGGACCAGCTCTACGGGATGCTTACAGAAGAAAGTATTGGTCAAACCCTCGATGACACATACTATCCAGAGAAGGGATCATATAAAGAGGTTATTATCGCGTAGTATTGACAAAAAATGTATTTTGTGCTATAAAGAACAGTCATATTTTAATGCACTGTTATGCGAAATACTATCAGCACGAGTACAGGACAAGGGGGATTTGTTTTCTTTCTTATCTGCAATGTTATCATTCTCACTGCAGTCTTTGTTTTCGGGTATAATATGTGGAGATTGGTACTTGCTACAGTCTAAAAAAATCCTCAGAACCTCTCTTGTAGAGGTTTTTTTATTGCCAGATTCTTTTTTTTGTTCTATACTGAGCATACAATTCGAAGAAAGGCGATGAAGGAGCCCCTCCCAATCCGCCAGCTGGCGGAGGGCAGGCATCAACTCTGGAGCCGTAGAAAGAAATCTCATACCGAGACGTAGAATCTACCGGATAAGCCCGTCATAGCGTAGATGAAGGGTAGAAAGCAGAATGTAGAAAGTAGAAAGCAATTCAGTTTTGAGTTCCCTTTACTACTTACTTCTCACTACTTTCTACTAAATTAAGGTGGTACCACGTTTCGAATGTTTCAAACGTCCTTAGCATAATTTTGTGCTGGGGATTTTTTATTTCAGAAACTTTTGTGTTTGGCACATTTCTTCGTTCCAAGTTCCGATGCTCGACACGGTACTATGAAGTACCGCTTACTCCGCTTCTCACTTGTGCCTTGAACTGTTCTCAAACATAAAAATTTCTCTACAAAATATATGAAAAAAGTAGAATCACAAGTGAGCTTTCCAAGAATGGAAGAAGAAATCCTCACATTTTGGGATGCGAAAAAGATATTCGAGAAATCAATATCCAATCGCCCAGCTGACAAACTGTATAGTTTCTACGATGGTCCGCCATTCGCCACCGGGACACCACACTATGGTCACATTGTGGCGAGTGCTATCAAAGATACGGTGCCACGTTATTTCACGATGAAAGGGTACCGAGTGGAACGTAAATGGGGTTGGGATTGCCATGGATTACCTATCGAAAATATCGCTGAAAAAGAATTGGGCATCACACACAAGAAAGAGATTCTCGAAATGGGAGTGGAAAAATTCAACGATACCTGTCGTTCGAAAGTGTTGGAGTATGTGGCTGAATGGAAAAAAGTGATGCGTCGTTTTGGTCGCTGGGCCGATATGGAAAATGCCTACAAGACGATGGATCTCGATTATATGGAATCCGTCTGGTGGGTGTTTAAGGAACTCTGGGACAAGGGTCTTATCTACGAAAGTTATCGTACGATGCATATTTGTCCGCGTTGTGAAACAACACTCTCACAATCGGAAGTGGCGGAAGGTTACAAAGATGTGAAGGACTTATCTGTCACAGCGAAGTTTGAATTGGTAGATGAACCAGGAACATTTGTTCTTGCCTGGACTACAACGCCTTGGACACTTCCTGGGAACGTGGCACTGGCTGTCGGAAAAGACATTGAGTATGTAAAAGTTCGTTATAACAATGCGAGAGGAGAATCTGAACTTTTGGTTCTTTCAAAAGTTATTTATGAGAGAGATAAAGAAAAGCTTTTCCCATTAGTAAGAGAATTGAAAAATGGTGAACTCCCTCCAATACCACCAGAAGCCGTCGAAGAATTTACAGGAGAAAAACTTATAGGGAAATCGTATAAACCACTTTTTGATTACTATACCAAAGATGAAACACTCAAAAATCGTGAAAACGGTTGGAAAATCTATCACGCGGATTTTGTGACGACTGAAATGGGGACCGGCATCGCCCACGAAGCGCCAGCTTTCGGTGAAGAAGATATGGAGCTTGGGAAACAAAACAATTTGCCATGGGTGCAACACGTCAATATGGACGGAACGATGAAAAATGAAGCAGTTGATTTCGCTGGAACGCCTGTCAAAGACAAAGAAAATCCACAAGCGATGGATATCGAGATTATCAAATATCTTGCCAAGCAAGGGACTCTTTTTGCGAAAGAAAAGTATGAACACAGCTACCCTCACTGCTGGCGTTGTGATACACCTCTCCTTAATTATGCGACGTCTTCATGGTTCGTACGAGTGACGGAATTCAAACCAAAGATGCTTGAGTTAGCGAAAAATATCAATTGGTCACCGGCTCATATCAAAGAGGGACGATGGGGGAAATGGCTCGAAGGAGCACGTGATTGGTCTATTAGCCGTCAGCGGTATTGGGCATCCGTAATGCCGATTTGGAAGTGTGAATGTGGCGAGCTAAAAGTATTCGGTTCAGTAGCTGAGCTTGAAAAATTATCTGGTCAGAAAATAACTGATCTCCATAAGCATAGTGTCGATGAAATAACTATTCCTTGTGAGAAGTGTGGAAAAATAATGCATCGTGTTCCTGATGTGCTCGATACGTGGTTTGATAGTGGTTCAATGCCGTATGCCGAGGTTCATTATCCTTTCGAAAATAAAGAGAAATTTGAGCACACTTTCCCTGCTAACTTTATTGCTGAAGGTATCGATCAGACCCGTGCTTGGTTCTATTACCAGCACGTTATCGGAACAGCTATTAAAGAAAGCAATACGTTTCAGAACGTGATCGTGAATGGTATTGTCCTTGCCGAAGATGGAAAAAAGATGTCGAAGCGTCTCAAAAATTACCCTGATCCAATGGAAATTTTGAATAAATATGGAGCAGATGCTTTACGATATTATCTTTTGTCTTCGCCAGTTGTGTCTGCAGAAAACTTAAATTTTTCTGAACGAGATTTGACAGATATTGTCCGTAATGTTTTCCGAATGCTGTGGAATTCGTATTCATTTTTCACGACGTATGCGTCTATCGATGATTGGGAACCAAAAGAAAATACTCAACCTTCAAGAAATCTCCTGGATAGATGGATTCTTTCGGAGCTTCAGCTTCTTATTCAAGAAGTAGATAACGCGATGGGGGTATACGAACTCAACCGGGCAACGCGGGCTTTCGCGCCATTTATTGATAACCTGTCCAATTGGTATATTCGTCGCAACCGCAAGCGTTTTTGGAAGAATGAGAACGATAATGATAAAGAACAGGCCTATCAGACTCTCTACGATGTTTTGGTGACGCTTTCGAAAGTAATGGCACCGTTTACACCGTTTCTCTCGGAAGAAATTTATCGAAACCTGACGGGCGAAGAGTCAGTGCATCTCGCTGATTTTCCAACTGTAGACGAAAAATTGATTGATAAGAAATTGATGGAGGATATGATGGTTACGCGATCGCTGATAACACAAGGATTAGAATTAAGAGCAAAGGCAGGTATCAAAGTCCGCCAACCGCTTGCGAATGTAACAATTATAGTAGCTTCTTTGCCAGATATTTTCTTTGAAATAATTTGTGAAGAATTGAATGTAAAAGAAGTAATCGCTACTGTTGAAGACAGCTTGAAGATGGATGGGAATATTATCCTAGATACTAATATCACTCCTGAACTGAAGCTTGAAGGGGAGGCACGAGAAATTATCCGGGCTCTTCAGGAGGGTCGCAAGAAAGCTCTCTTTAATGTTGAAGATCGTATTGATCTTGGATATACGGGTAAGGAAAATGTGTTTGAGAAATTCAGCGATATGATTGCCAAGGAAGTTCTCGCACAGAAAACAGAGAATGGAACAATTTCTGATGCAGAGTATACTGAAACTGTATCCATCGAGGGTGAAATATTCACCTTTTCACTGAAACGGATATGAAATACGGTGTACAAAATTGGGAAGAAATCTCTCGTGAAAAAATATTTGAGCAATTTGGTCGTGGTATTGAAAAGAGAATCTACCTGTTGCCACATGGAAAAGAATCGGAGTTTTACCTCAAGACAGGACACTCAAGTATTTGTGCTTTAGCACTGACGAAAGAGAATCAGGTGATTCTGGTGAAACAATTCCGCCCTGGACCGAAGAAAATACTCATCGAAATGCCTGGCGGAGGCATGAATAAAGATGAAACGAAAGAGGATGCGATGACACGTGAACTTCTCGAAGAAACTGGGTATCGAGGTGAGATAGAATTTGTCGTAGAAATCCTCCCTGATGCGTATTCGACGTATACAAAGAACTTTTTTGTTATAACGAATTGCGAGAAAATATCTGAGCCACAAATCGAAGACAATGGAGAAGAAGTCGAAGTCGTTTTGATGAACCTCGAAGCATTTCGTACACATCTTCGCACGGGACAAATGACCAATATTGAGGGAGCATATCTCTGTTTAGATTACCTTAATTTACTGTGATTTTCTCGTGTGAGATAATGGTTTTATCTCGTACCAATAAACCACGACCGTGGATAATTGGTATAATCGGAGGAGTATGAATTTTTGATTTTTTGTTTGATTATGAAATATGGAAATTCGTTACAACGCTATCGTGCTTCGAAAAAAGGAAGTGGGGGAAACTGACCGGATCTATACGCTTTATACAGAAACAGCAGGGAAGGTTTCGGTAGTAGCCAAAGGCGTGCGGAAATCTGAGGCCAAATTGGCAGGGCAACTCGAAACGCTGATGCAGGGACTGGTGATCGTTGTGAAAGGTCGTGGCGCAGGGAGAATCGCTGGCGCTGTGGCAGAGAATAATTTCCTGGCTTTGCGAAGCGATGGAGATATATTACGAAGTGTACTCGAATCTGTGAATATGTTTGATCGACTGATAGAATGGGATGAACCTGACGCAGATCTTTTCCGTCTTCTTTTTTCGTACCTTGTCACAGTCAATGAATATGCGGGGCAGAATAAGAAGGACAAGATGATGCTTCTTACTGCAGCTTTTCTCTTTCAGACTTTCTCTCTTCTGGGCTATGCTATCGAAACAACGAGGTGTGCTCTTTCTGGCGCGAAACTGACTACAGGAAAGAAATATTTCTTCAGTCCCAGTGCCGGAGGGGTGATCAGTGCTGAATTAGCTGTATCAGCGGAGAATATTTTTCCTGTGAGTGAAAATATGATCAAGCTTCTCCGTTTTTTTCTTACACAAAAACTTGAGAGCATCGCAAAAATACAAGTAACTCGAGAGGAATTACATGAAAGTGTCTTTGTTGCGAAACGTTTTTTCGAGTGGATAGAAAGGTAAGAAGATCAAGAATGAGTGTTGTGAAGCGTGCTCTTTTTTGATATAATGAAGACAGAAAAATCAATATAAAAACATACGTCTATGGCACTCCAAGACCTGAACGAAAAATTGTATAGTCGTGATGCCAAACTCAATCGAGAACTACAAGATACTTTTGATCCCGAGACAAAAGTCTCAGAGAATATTGCTCAAAATAAATTCCAAGAAAAAGAGTTGTGGCAACAGCCAGTACGAGGAATGGATCCAATCGAAATCGTGAGTGATGTGACCCACAGAAGGAAAGTGAGACTGACAGCGTTTATTGCCAGTGGGTTTATTGTTGTTGCGTTGCTTATTGGTGGCGTGCTCAATATTAGATCAATGCTCTTCGATGAGGCAAGTGTTCTTGTCTTGATCTCTGGGCCGAAAGACGTGGTCAGTGCTGAAGAAACAACATTCACAGTGAGCTACGCGAATGATAACTGGGGAAAATTACAAAATACAGAATTAGAGCTTACGTATCCTGATACTTTTCACATCATAGAGGATGCTACTTTGAAAGTGAATGGATCAGGGCGAGCCACTATTACCTTAGGTGAAATGCCTGCTAATACGCAGAAGAAATTTTCTTTCAAAGGGAAATTCTATGGTTCCAAAGGTGACAAAGTGACGCTTCAGGCTACACTGAAATATGCTCCGAAGAATCTTTCGTCGGTACTTGAGAAAACAAGTCAGATGGTCGTCACACTGGCTTCATCGCCACTTTTCCTTGAAGTGACAGCGCCACTTGAAATCGTTACCGGACAAAATATTGAATACGTTGTCGATTATGGCAATAATAGCGATAAAGCTTTTTCTAATATTCGAGTAAAAATGGATTATCCTGCAGGTTTTCAGTTCGTGAGTGCTGAGCCGAAACCATCCGAAGGGGATACTGTCTGGTATATGGGTAATGTTGGTACGTATGAGAAAGGGAAAATTACGATTCGTGGTATTATCACGGGCATACAGAAAGGATATAAGAGCGTACGAGGAACGATTGGTTTCTATCGAGGAGACAATACATTTGCAGTATATTCTGAGAATGAACGACAGACACGTGTTGTCGCTTCACCACTTTCGATTTCTCAGACAGTGAATGGACTGGCTGAAACTACTGTTGGTGCTGGAGAATTACTACAGTATACCATTCACTACAAGAATGACGGGGATATTGGACTGCGTGATGCTATTATCACTGCACAACTTGACCCAACCTTTCTCAATCTCAGTCGATTATCGTCACCGAAGGGATCGTATGACGGAGTCCATCATATGCTTGTATGGAAAGCCTCGGATGTTCCTGCTTTGAAAAAATTGGAAGTAGGTGCTGAAGGATCAGTGTCGTTTACTGTTCCTGTTATGGACACACTCAAGAGTGATGCAGGAAAAAACTTGGTCATACAGACTACCGCAAAAATCGATAGTTTGGATATCCCTACGCCACTTGGATCGAATAAAATCATAGCCAGTAATACCCTTGCAGTGAAATTGAAGTCGGATGTCGCAATTGATGCGTATACCCTCTATACTGATACAGTATTGCCAAATAGTGGTCCAGTACCACCAAAAGTTGGACAAGAAACGAGCTATACGATACATTTAAGCGTCGCTCATAGTTTGAGCGATATCAAAGATGCTAAGATGACAATATTGCTTCCTGCAGGTGTTCAGTATAAAGAAAAGTATAGTCCTCTCGATGCCTCATTTGTTTACAACGAACGAAGTAATGAGATTATATGGAATATAGGGACTATTTCAGCGGAGGATAGAGTGAAAGACATTACTTTTCAAGTGTCTATTCTTCCGGGTATCGATCGACAAGGGAAAGGCGTAGTTTTGGTCAGTGCTATGAATCTGACAGGAAAAGATGTTTTTACCGATCAAGAAATTAATAAGGCTGGTCCTGGGTCAGATAACACTTTGAAGAGAGATACTGTATATGGACAGATGCTCAGAATAGGAGATGTACAACCTGCGGATTAAGAAAAATGATTGCGTGTATGATAGGGTGGAATATGGAAGAGGTAGAAAATAAAAAACGACGAGGCATTCTCGTCACGAGAAAAGGGAGTTTATGTACTCCTTTTTTTATGCCGGATGCCACACGGGCGACAGTGCGCGGTCTGTCGTCAGAACACTTAGAAAAGATTGGTATCGAGGCACTCGTAGTCAATACCTATCATCTGATGCTTCAGCCTGGTGAATCACTCATCAAAGAAGCGGGTGATATACATTCGTTTATGCATTGGGACAAACCAGTGCTCTCTGATTCTGGTGGATACCAAGTCTTCTCGCTCATTCATAAAAATCCTGATCTCGGACGCATTACCGAAGAGGGGGCTCTGTTTCGTTCAGTACTTGATGGATCGAAATATCTCCTCACTCCTGAAAGGGCCATTCAGATAGAGTTTGACCTTGGTACTGATATGATAGTGTGTCTTGATGATCCTCGTCCCAATGAAGCCAGTAAGCAGGACATTATCGAAGCGGTTGATAGAACGATACGGTGGGCACGGCGTTGTCGTGATGAATATGATAGACAGGTAATGCTTCGTCATCTCACAGATGAAACACGTCCGATGCTTTTTGGGGTGGTACAAGGCGGAATGCTCCTTTCGGAACGCAAACGCTGTGCAGACGAACTTATCAAAATCGGATTTGATGGGTATGGTCTCGGTGGTCGGCACGTCGATACCGAAGGAAAATTTTTAGGGGATTTGATGGCTTCGCTCGCATCATTTATTCCCGAAGACAAAGTGCGGTTTGCTCTTGGCGTAGGAAAACCTGAAGATATTGTTCGTCTATACTCTGTTGGTTGGGATATGTTTGATTGTGTCATTCCGACTCGTGAAGGTCGCCACGGACGATTGTTCGTATGGAAAGAAGGAGAACAGATAGATGAAGAACACCTAGATTTCTATGAAGCGATCAACATCAACAATGAACAATTTACCAAAGATTTTACCTCTGTAGATCCATCGTGTGATTGTACACTCTGTACACAGTACACCAGAGCGTATGTGAAACATCTGTTTCGGGTAGGAGAATCACTTGGCTTTCAACTCGCTTCTGAACACAATCTCCGTTTCTATATGAAACTGATAGAGAAATTGCGTTCATAAAACTCTTTTTCTGTATTTACGACCGTGGATATATGTGGTGATATTTATGGAGAAAAAATGAAAAAGCGCGGACGTAGCATCTACGGACGCGCTTTTTTTGGTCTTTCTCTTTTAATTATTAGTCCATGTATGTCCGCAGGTGCAGGTATAGCGGATCGTGCCGTTGTAATACCGATTCTTCGAGATCGGTTTTTCTTGAGAGAGTCGTCCATAACCCTTGCACATCGGGCAAGGAGCTATTTGTTCTGGTTGGAGTATTTTCCAGAAAAGGAAGAGAAAACCACCGCCACAGATTACAATTACCATAAGAAGAATACTCAATTCAATCTCCAGAAGAAGGTATAGGTTGAAAAAAAGTACAAGACCTTGTACACTCAATGATATGAGAATACCTTGGATAAAATACAAGAAACGAGTTTTTTTGTCAAGGACATTTTAGTGATAATAATACTTTTATGAGCGAAGAAAAAAATGATGTGTTGGAGAAGATAGTATCGCTTTGTAAACGGCGGGGTTTTGTGTACCCGTCTTCTGAGATTTATGGAGGGTTTGGAGCAGTGTATGACTTCGGTCCGTACGGAGTGGAGCTGGCAAGAAATATTCGTGAAGCCTGGTGGACTGCGATGGTCCGCGATCACGAGAATATTGTCGGTCTCGATAGTGCGATATTTATGCATCCGAAAGTGTGGGAAGCCTCAGGACACGTGAGTGGATTTTCTGATCCGCTTGCCGAGTGTCGCAAATGTCATACCCGCGTACGTGTTGACCATCTTCTTGAGGAGGCAGGGGTGTTCGCAGATGAGAAAATGACGGAAACAGAAATCAATGCGCTTTTCTCTGAAAACAAAGAAAAAATAGTCTGTCCAAAATGCGGACAGAAGGACTTTACTGAAGCCAAAGCATTCAATCTGCTCGTACAATCAAACCTCGGAAACTTCACTGGGGACTGGACCAAGGAACCGACCTATTTGCGAGGTGAAACGTGTCAGGGGATTTATGTTAATTTCAAAAACGTTTTAGATTCATCGCGTGTGAAAGTGCCATTTGGTATCGCGCAGATCGGCAAGGCGTTCCGGAACGAAATCACCGCTCGTCAATTTATCTTCCGTAAGCGTGAATTTGAACAAATGGAAATGCAATATTTCGTTCATCCGAAACAAGCGGAAGCGGTGTATGAAGAGTGGCGAGTCAAACGTTTTCAGTATTATCTCGATCTGGGTATCAAAAAAGAACATTTGCATTGGCACCAGCATGAAAATCTCGTTTTCTATGTTAAGGTTGCCTGGGATATTGAGTACAAATTCCCTTTCGGATTCAAAGAACTCGAAGGTATCCATAACCGCAGTGACTATGATTTGTCGCAACATTCGAAATTTTCTGGCGTCGATCTCTCATATCGTGATCCGCAAACCAATGAGAAATATATACCGTGGATTGTCGAAACCTCTGTCGGTCTTGATCGTACGTTCCTCGCTGTGATGACTGAAGCCTATACAGAAGAAGTGGTGGGTGAGGACACTCGCATTGTGCTCAAGTTCCCAAAGAAACTCGCGCCAGTGCAGGTGGCAATATTTCCACTGATGAAGAATAAACCAGAGCTCGTGGAGAAGGCTCGTAAGATATTCACAATGCTGAAGAAAAATTTCCGTGTGGAGTTTGATGACAATGGTAATGTCGGCAAACGCTATCGTCGTCAGGATGAGATCGGTACGCCGTATTGCGTCACCGTGGACTTTGATACAATAGGACAAGGCGAAGACAAAACGATCGAAGGCACCGTCACTGTCCGTGATCGTGACACGATGGAACAGACTCGTGTGAAGATTGAAGAACTTGAAAAATATTTCTTATAAGAATTTGCATGAATCAGAATGCTCAAGGAATAATTACAGAATATCTGAACTTTTTCCCTCAAGAAAAAAGAAGACTTACAGAAATTATTGAGAGATTTCCTCTTGGCAAGAGTATTGTTTCTCGGACTGATTTTATTGGACATATTACGGTAAGCGCATTTGTTTTTTCTCCCGATAAAAAAAATGTCTTGCTTATCTATCACAAACAATTACAAAAATTTTTGCAACCAGGGGGACATATTGAGAATTCTGATGTGAGTTTGCTGGATGCTTGTCGGCGTGAGCTGAAAGAAGAAACTGGATTACAAGACCCCCTCTTGTTTAATCTTACAGGACATGAAATACCGATAGATATTGATATTCATTTGATTCCGGCGAATAAAAGAAAGAACGAACCAGAACACCTCCACTATGATTTCTGTTTTGTTTTTGTTGCTCAATCGACAGAAATAGAGATACAAAGAGAAGAAGTAACGAATTATAAGTGGACTACCGCGAGTAAAATTAAAGGCAACGAGAGATTAAAGAATATTCTCCAGAAAGTGAATTTTCTCCTTGACCAGAAGAAACCAATGATCTTTTTTCGGTCAATCATAGGATGCTCACGTCAAGATGTTTCATTTTTCGTTGTAACACATATTTTAAAGGACCGACCATTTTTTTTGGAAGCACTTTCTTCGCTGGGTAATATTGAAGGAATTATCCCAAAATCGAATTCTATAAATAAGGAAGTCCTAAAGGTGATCAGTGATAGATTTCCTATTTTACCACTCACGAAAGCGTCTTTATACGACGTCAATACTCTATCTCCATATATTGAGAAATCAAAGAATCGCATTATTTTATTAGATATTGGAGGCTATTTTGCACCGATTATTAATGAATTGAAAGAACAATTTCCAGAAAAAATTATTGGAGTAGTAGAAGATACAGAAAATGGATATCAGAAGTACGTAGCGTTACCATCTCTGAACGTCCCTCTATTTTCTGTTGCGAGAAGTGTGCTCAAGGAAAATGAGGATTTTCTTGTTGGAGAATCTGTCGTGTTTTCCACGGATGCTGTGTTACGTGAATATAATATGCTCTTTGACTATCTACAGTGTGGGGTTATCGGATATGGGAAAATAGGAAAATCCATCGCATTCAACTTGCAAAGAAGAAACATAAAACCATATGTATATGATATGAGAGCAACAAGAGAGGTGGAAGCTGTGAATAATGGCTGTTATGTGACAAGTAAGAAATATCTCTTAGAGGAATCAGGAATCATTTTTTGTGCTACGGGAAATGAATCTTTATCAACGAATGATTTTACTTCTTTAAAAAATGGAGTCTTTATTATCTCTGTTACTTCTTCTGATGATGAAATGGATCTCTCTTCACTTGAAAAAATCTATGCGAAACAGGAGATAACGACTCATATTACAAAATATTATAATGAAAATAATTATTTTTATCTTGTGAATAAGGGGAATGCTGTTAATTTCATTCACGGTGCGGTTGTTGGATCTTCTATCTTTCTTGTGCAAGCAGAAATTCTCCTTTGTGTATTGGAACTCTCTCAGAAAAAATGTCATAATGGAATACAAGAGCTTCAATGTGAAAAGCGGGATGATATTGCTGAAAAGTGGTTACAGGTGTTTAATAGAACATTAGAGGAATAGACGAATAGAGAGCATAACGTCACTGTAAGAGATACATTTTTTATAAGTAATCAATATAACATTTTTTTATGAAATTCAAGAAACACACATTGAAGAATGGACTGCGTATCGTGCTAGCACCGATGCATGAAACAGAAACGGTAACGGTGATGGTGATGACTGGTGTTGGATCACGGTATGAAACACGAGCTGAAAATGGTCTGGCTCATTTCCTCGAGCATATGTTTTTCAAGGGGACAGAGAAGCGTCCGACAGCGATGGATATCAGCCGTGAGCTCGATGCCATCGGCGCTGAATACAATGCATATACAGGTAAAGACCGTACGGCATATTATGCCAAAGTAGAGGCTCGTCATTGGGAAACCGCTCTCGATGTCGTTTCGGATATTTTCCTGCACGCGAAACTCGAGCAAGAAGAAATTGACCGTGAACGTGGCCCGATTACTCAGGAGCTGAATATGTATGAAGATACGCCGATGCGTCACATCAGTGACCTTTGGGAAATGCATCTGTACGGTGATCATCCACTCGGTTGGGAAATTATCGGCACCAAAGAAAACATCAAAGGGTTTCAGCGAAAGGATTTCATCAAATATCTGAATCGTGGATATACTGCGAGTAACGTCGTGATTGGTGTAGCCGGAAAAATGGATGAAGTAAAAATGAAGAAAGAAATCCTGAAACGATTTAAGAATATTCGTACAGGAAAAAAACCTGTCTTCAAAAAAATCTTTGAAAAGCAAACAGTGCCAGGTGTGTTCCTCCAGCACAAGAAAACAGATCAGACACATATGCTCCTTGGTGTCCGCACCTACCCGATGAATCACAAGGATAAATATGTGCTCTCAGTCATTGCCACGCTCCTCGGAGGCGGTATGTCGAGCAGGCTTTTTATGGCAGTACGTGAACGAAGAGGCCTCGCCTATAGTGTTCATACCTCAGGGGAGAATTATTATGACGCCGGCTACCTCGCGACGCAGTGCGGTGTCGAACATGAGAATCTTGAGAAAACGATTGCCGTCATTTTGGATGAATACAAAAGGATGACCGTAGAAAAAGTGGATGCTGAAGAACTTCTCAAGGCCAAAGAATACATCAAAGGAAAAATGGCGATGGGATTTGAAGGGTCGGATGATGTAGTAGAATACGTTATCACACAAGAAACATTGTATGGAAAAATTACGACGCTCGAAGAAAAACGGAAAGCCATTGATAAAGTAACGGCAAATGATGTGATACGAGTAGCAAAGGATATTTTCCAGAATAAAAAACTCAATTTGGCGATCATCGGACCACACATACACAAAGAGGAATTGGAAAAAATCGTGAAATTATAAGAAGACCGAGTATGAATGATGAACGTGTTTCTATCGGGGTGAAAATTGCTATCAGGCTGGCGCTCATTGGAGCTGGCGTGTATTTCTTGTATCTCATCCGCAGTGTGGTACTACTTGTCTTTCTCGCCGTGCTCACTTCGGTAGCTCTTGCTCCTCTTATCTTGCGTTTACAGAAGATGAAGTTGTCCCGTACGTTAGCAGTTATTTGCGCTTATACTCTTCTCCTTTTTGGAAGCCTCATTCTTCTTACCTTTCTCATTCCGCTTTTCTTTTCAGAAGTAAAAGTTTTCCTTCTTCATTCTCCAGAATATGAAGCGTATTTCGGAACACTGCTTTCAAATGTAGAAGTATACCTGATGTCATTTGGTATCGACTTCCAAAAAGAACAGGTTTTGCAAAGTATTACAGGTGGTATCACCGGAGGTTTATCTCATATTGTCGCGACTACCGTAGGCATCTTCCAAAGTTTTATCCATCTGGTAGGTTTTTTCTTCTTATCTCTCTATCTTTCTTTGGAAGAGAAGGGTATTGAGAAATTTTTCCTTCTTTTGACACCCAAAGAATATCACGCGCAGGCATTGTCGATTGTTTCTCGTATGCAAAGGAAAGTGAGTCAGTGGCTCTTTGGGCAGATGCTCCTTATGCTTATCACTTTTGCAATGTACTATATTGGTCTTTCTCTTCTGCATGTACCATATGCTCTCGCGATAGCATTTTTTGGAGGCGTGATGGAAATATTGCCCTATATCGGACCAGTGATAGCTGCCGTGCCGGCCATACTGGTAGCATCTTTTGTATCACCTCTTCTTGGTATCTCGACCTTTATCTTTTACGTCATTGCTCATCAGATCGAAGCACACATCATCGCTCCTCAGGTGATGAAACACTCTGCTGGACTGAATCCGGTTGCGCTTATTATTGCTATCCTTATCGGAGCGGAACTAGCAGGACCACTCGGTATCATTCTTTCGGTACCGATGACGATGATGATCTCCGTCTTCGTGGATGATTTGATGGTGAAAATACAAGATATAGTACAACAAGAGAACAATTAAATAGATAAAATACATTTTTATGACAGGAACACTCTTTATCGTCGCTACTCCTATCGGCAACCTTTCAGACATCACGCTTCGAGCCATCGAGACACTGAGGTCAGTTGATGCTGTTCTTTGTGAAGATACGCGTGTGACGAGTAAACTGCTCAAACATTATGAACTACAGAAGTCGACCCTTTCGTGTCACGAACATACCGAAGAGAAGAAGCTTCTTCAGATTGTCGAACGTCTGAAACAAGGAGAAAATTTCGCTTTCGTTTCTGATGCGGGTACGCCGGGATTGTCTGATCCTGGAAATAGACTCGTAGCATTTGCAGTACTCGCTGACATTCCAGTTATTCCTCTCCCAGGAGCATCCGCTTTGGGAGCGATTGTTTCTGTGGCCGGTATTGATATGCGTGAATTTGTTTTCCTCGGATTTCCACCACACAAGAAAGGACGTGAAACATTTTTCAAAAAAGTGGTTTCGTCTGAATATCCAGTAGTGTATTATGAATCCCCACACCGAGTCCTAAAGAATCTCGAACTTCTCGAAAGTTTTGCCCCCGAAACAAAAGTAGTGCTTGGACGTGAGCTTACCAAGATATTCGAAGAAGTTGTGCGGGGTACGGTAGGAGAAGTGAAAACATACTTCATCGAGCACGGAGAAAAAGTGAAAGGGGAGTTTGTGATTATTGCATATTAACAAAAGAAAAAAGCCTGCTGTACGATGTACAAACAGGCTTGAGGTGAGGGGAGACTTATCCTGTAATGCTTATTCTCCTAGTAAGAATTGAATTTTTGGGAAGAGCCAGTTGGCCCAGTCGCCGTTGGCGAAGGTGCAGTTGCTGGCATCGATTATACACATCGTGGATTGCATTGTGTAGACCAACAATAGCAATAAAAAGAAAGCAATAAGAGACAATTTCCTGTCCAGAAGATCTTCTTTACTAGTCATGATGTGCTCCTTGGGGTTGTAAAAAAACGAAATTGTGTTAATGTCTATTATACACTAAAAAAGAGTATTTGTCAATATATATGCAAGAAAAAACTATGAATAAGCCATTTTTTATCACAACAGCCATCGATTATGTGAATGCTGACCCTCATGCTGGACACGCCACAGAGAAAGTGATGACAGATGTTATTGCGAGATATCACCGCGTCATGGGTGATGATACGTATTTTCTCACGGGTTCGGATGAGAATAGTTTGAAAAATGTACAAGCAGCCGAGAAAGCCGGAACATCGACGGAGGCACTGGTAGCTCTGTATGCTGATGCTTTCAAAAACTTGTCTCATTCTCTCAATCTTTCGTTTGATCAATTTATTCGCACGACTGAGAAAAAACATTTTGCAGGGGCAGAGAAACTCTGGAGTGCGTTCAAACCGGAAGATGTATATAAGAAAAAGTACAGCGGTCTTTATTGCGTTGGTTGTGAAGAGTTCAAAATGGAGAAAGATTTGGTAGACGGGAAATGTCCTGATCATTTGAAAGAACCAGAAATTGTTGAGGAAGAGAATTGGTTTTTCAAACTTTCAAATTATCAAGCAAAACTTTTGGAGTTGATAAAAAATGATGTGCTGAAAATTTACCCCGAGTATCGAAAGAATGAAGTCGTTTCTTTTATTGAAATGGGTCTTGCAGATTTTTCTATTTCGCGTTCGGTGGCGCGTGCCAAGAATTGGGGAGTACCTGTGCCAGGAGATGAAACACAGATTATGTATGTGTGGGTTGATGCGCTCTCGAATTATATTACGGCGCTTGATTATGCAGAGAATGGAGCACTCTATCAGAAGTACTGGGCTTCTCAAGGTGAGAGAGTCCACATCATTGGTAAAGGCATCCTGCGTTTCCACGCTATTTATTGGCCAGCTATGCTTCTTTCTGCTGATCTCCCTTTGCCGACAGCGATTTATGCTCACGAATATCTGACTATCAACGGACAAAAACTTTCGAAGTCACTCGGGAATGTCATTCATCCTGATGAGCTCGTAACAAAGTTTGGGGTTGATGGTACGCGGTATCTTCTTCTCTCGGCACTTCCATACAACAAGGACGGAGATCTTTCGTGGGAAAAAATGACGGAGAAATACAATGCCGATTTGGCGAACGGTCTGGGTAATCTGGTTTCGCGTGTGCTCAAACTTTCGGAACACATTTCTCCTAGCAATACCATAGATCTTCCTACAAAGCAGACATTTTCTCCAACATTACAAAATCTTTTAGGTGAATACAAACTCGCAGAATCTTTGCAGTGTATTTGGCAGAAAGTTTCCGAAGCCAACAAATATATCGATGAAACAAAGCCATGGATACTGGTAAAAACTGATCAAGGGAAGTTTGATGCTGTGATGATGAAACTGCTCGCAGATATTGGTGATATTGCTTTTTCACTCACGCCATTTCTGCCAGAGACAGCGGAAAAAATTCATATTGCCTTGAAAGAACGAAAGACCGTACCGTTGTTTGAAAGAATAAAATAATTCTCGATGATGGGAGAGGGAGTTTACAGAAAAAATTCCTTTTGAGACACATTCGTGACCCTGCGAGTCCCTCACTCTGTGGAATCCTCCCTCTTTCGCTTTCAGCGAAAACCATGCCCGTTCAGATTCCAGCGGTCTCAAAAGAAATATTTTTCTGTCAACTCTTTTCGATACTTTTTCACTCGTTATTCTATTTTTTTATGATTGATATTCACACACATTTGTATTGGAAAAGTTACGATGCGGATCGGGACGCTGTTCTGGTGCGCGCTCATCAATCTGGTATAGAAAAAATGTTTGTGATTGGATGTACTTTGGAAGAAAGCAGAGAAAGTATAAAACTGACGGAAAAATACGATGAACTTTTTGCAAGTGTCGGACTCCATCCACACTTTTTCAATGCATTAGTACAAGAGAAAAAAGGAATAACAGGAGAAATCGAAGCGTTGAGAACCATTGCCCAATCATCGAAGAAAGTCATTGCTATCGGAGAATGTGGTCTTGATTATTACGCTCACGAAGAAGGAACAGTAATAACCGACCAAGAAAAGATGCTCCAGAAAGAGGGTTTTCTTGCGCAGATTACGCTCGCCAAAGAGCTTCGTCTCCCGCTCATTATTCATAGTCGTGCATCTAAGGGGCAAAGTGACGCCTATGAAGATATTCTTGAGATCTTGAAAAATGATATGTCACTTACTTCCCATAAACTTCCTTGTATTCTGCATTGCTATATGGGCGATACCGAAGTGACGAAAAAGTTTCTCGATTTACCGTTTGTCTTCTTCTCTTTTACGGCGAATATTACCTATCCAGTGAAGAAGACTCTCGTGGGGACAAGGTCCGATCTTACAGAAACGGTAAAAATGATTCCTTTGGGAAGATTGTTTGTTGAAACAGATTGTCCATTTCTCGCCCCACAGTCGAAGCGAGGAGAGAGAAACGAACCGAGTGCTGTTTTAGAAGTAGCACAGAAGATAGCTCGCATACAAGGGAAGACGCTCTGTGATATAGAAGAAGCAACCATGGAGAATGTGAAAACGGTATTTGTTATGGTATAATAGGAGTACTCACTATTCATTACATATTGTTTATGGAAGATTTTGAATTATTAGCAGTAGAGGATCTATCAGACAAAGCATATATACCAAGAGAACAGCGACCTGGTTTTGAGAGTAGCGCTGCCGGGGGGCGTATGGTAGAACGTGAATTTATTGAAGGATTGAAGAGAGATGAAGCAGTCGGAAAAGCAGAAGATTTACGCAGTGCTATTACTGAAATGAACAATCAAATCAATCATATACAAGCTTCGATAGAAGTGTTAGTAGGGCGTATGGAAGCAGGACGAAAAATCAAAGGTGCAGAAGATTTGCAAGCGAAACTTGCAGAAGAAACAAATGCTGAGAAAAATATCTTGCTGGGAGAAAAAATGAAACTCGAGGAAGAGAAAAGAGTACTCGAATCACAGTTGGAAAAACTCTAAAATATTTTTGTTTGACTGATAGTTCACTTGCTGGTAGAATAGAAGCGCTTTTTATTCGAATTTTATGGACCCCGTTAGAGATTCTGATGGAATATATCTAGCGAAACGAGTCTAAGAGAAGAGAAGAAAGAAAAGTTGTCAGGAATATAACTATTATCTCTAACGGGGTGGAAATATCAATCGCTGCGGAAAAATTATTTATGCTGGGGACTTTCCCTGTAACAAACTCTTTTTTAATCGCTTTTTTGGTGAGTTTTGGATTGATAGTCGTAACACGGTTTGTCGTGCAGAGAAAGGAGCTCATTCCTCGTGGGTTGCAAAATATTTTCGAGCTCATTGTCGAGGGACTTCTGTCATTCATTGAGAGTGTGACAGAAGACAAGGCACAGGCAAGAAAATATTTTCCCCTTATTGCCACCATTTTTTTGTTCGTTCTATTTTCCAATTGGGTGGGACTCTTGCCTGGTATGGGAACGATTGGGCTTGCACACAGCGTAGATGGACATACGACGATTGTTCCCTTCTTACGTAGTACCTCAGCCGATCTTAATTTTACGCTGGCACTTTCCCTTATGGTAGTGCTGACGATACAATTTACAGGCATTGCAACACTGGGACTTTTCGGGTATGGGAAAAAATTCTTTGTGAGTCCGCTTCACAAGCCATACGTGCTCGGGACAGTGGTAGGGCTTCTGGAACTTGTCAGTGAATTCGCGAAGTTTCTCTCTTTTTCTTTTCGTTTGTTCGGAAATATATTTGCTGGGGAAATCCTGCTCATTGTGATGCTTCATCTCGTTCCCTATTTTATTCCATTACCGTTTCTGTTTCTCGAAGTGTTTGTTGGATTCATTCAGGCTGCCGTATTTGCTATGCTGACACTTGTTTTCCTCAAAATGGCAACACTGCCGGCAGAACATTAGAATATGTGAGTTGGACAAATAGTGAAAGATGCTTTAAAATAGATAATTAGTTATCATTAGTAATATATTAATTCATAAGTATAAATAAAGAGTATGGATGTAGAATCAGCAAAAATGGTGGGTGCAGCTCTCGCTATCGGATTAGGCGCCATCGGGCCTGGTGCAGGTATGGGTATTTTGTTTAGCAAGGCTTTGGAGGCTATCGGACGAAATCCAGAAGCTCAATCAAAGATCCAACTGACAATGTTCCTTGGTATCGCTTTTACCGAAGCCATTGCAATTTACGCATTGGTTATTTCTCTGATGATCCTTTTCAGTTAAAAAGTGTAATTAAAGATTTCTATGGAGGCTTTGTCGAATTTGGGTATTGATTGGAAATTGTTTCTGGCACAAGCGGTCAATTTTTTGATACTGCTCTTTGTGCTTCGTCGTTATGCTTACCAACCAATGCTTGATTTTCTCGAGAAACGCACCGCTCGCATCGAACAGGGATTGAAGGATGCACAGTCCGCTCAAGTAAAACTGAGTGAAATGGAAGCCAAAGAGAAGGCTATTCTGGCAGAGGCTCATACTGAAGCTCGGAATATTATCGCTACTGCCGAAGAATCAGCCAAGAAACGCGATAGCGAACGCGAGAAAGAAACGGAAGCCAAAGTGGAGCGTCTACTCGAAGAAGCTACTGTGAAGATTCGTGAAGAGAAAAATACCGTGATGGCAGAAGCGAAAAAAGAAATCGGTGAATTGATCATTCTTTCTGTTGAGAAAATTCTTCGTGAAAAAATAGACGCGACGAAAGATGAAAATTTGATCAAAGAGATGGTGAAGTAAAAAATCTATGCGTCCAACCGCTTCACAATATGTACGGGCACTCGAAGAGCTCTCGCAAGAGAACATTCTTCCAGTAACCACTATCGCTCAGAATTTTGCTGATTTTTTGAGGCGACGAGGCGAATCGAAGAAGCTTGGTGCTATTTTGAAACAATTAGAGAAAGGAGAAGCACTGCGAAAAGGAAGTCTTGCTGTTACTGTCATTACAGCACATCCACTTTCTCCCGAGATGAAGCAATCTCTTGTGAAGAAAGCAGAAAATATTTTTCCTGAGAAAGAAATTATCTTTTCTTATAAGATGCAGAAGGATAATATTGGTGGTGTTTGTTTCCAGACAGATGAAGTCTTATATGATGCGACTGTGAAAACTCGGCTCTTGGCCCTTGAAAGAGTGATTCAAAGATAGATATTTTTATGATACATATTTTTTAAAGACGTAATTGCTAAAAGTTATTTCTATGAGCAACCCACTGATTCAAGAATTAAAGAGACACATTTCTGAATTTCATCATGAGGCGAAAGTTGAGGCCATTGGCACGGTGCTTGAAATCGGTGATGGTGTGGCCCGTGTGGCCGGACTTTCAGAAGTGATGGCAGGAGAAATGGTGGAGTTTGAAAATGGCGCTGTTGGTGTAGCTCTCAATCTTGAGGAAGGTGAGGCGGGAGTGATGCTCCTTGATGAAACAGGGACCCTTGGTGAGGGTGCTATTGCCAAAAGCACAGGAAAAATCTTGTCAGTGCCAGTAGGCGAGGGAGTGATTGGCAGAGTTCTTTCTCCTCTTGGTCTACCTATTGATGGCAAGGGAGATATCAAAGTAAGTGGCTATTATCCCGTGGAAAAGATTGCTCCTGGTGTGATCACCCGTCAATCGGTCAATCAACCACTCCAGACTGGTATCAAGGCGATTGATGCTCTTATTCCGATTGGACGAGGGCAACGTGAACTCATCATTGGTGATCGGCAGACAGGGAAAACAGCTATTGCTATCGATACGATTATCAATCAAAAAGGACAAGGAGTGATTTGTATTTATGTGGCTATTGGTCAGAAGGAATCGAAAATTGCTCGTATCGTAGCAGAATTCGAAAAGAGCGGTGCGATGGCATACACAACGGTAGTCGTAGCGGGAGCTTCTGATCCTGCAGCACTTTCTTTCATCGCTCCGTATGCAGGCTGCGCCCTGGGTGAATATTTTATGGATCAAGGCAAAGATGTTCTTATTATTTATGATGATCTTTCGAAACACGCAACAGCGTACAGACAGATTTCTCTCATTCTTCGCCGTCCACCAGGACGCGAGGCCTATCCTGGAGATGTTTTTTATGTCCATTCTCGATTGCTCGAGCGAAGTGCCAAGCTCAATAAAGAAAATGGTGGAGGCTCGCTCACGGCCCTTCCGATTATTGAAACGCAGGCGGGTGATGTGTCGGCTTATATTCCAACGAACGTGATTTCCATTACCGATGGTCAAATCTATTTGGAGAGTGATTTGTTTTACAAGGGTATCCGTCCAGCACTCAATGTAGGCTTGTCTGTCTCACGCGTGGGCTCATCGGCTCAAATCAAAGCGATGAAACAGGTGTCGGGAACACTCCGTTTGGATCTGGCTCAATTCCGAGAGCTGGAAGCTTTTGCCCAATTCGGATCTGATCTGGATGAAAAAACAAGAACCCTCATCGAACGTGGTCGTCGGGCAGTGGAAATATTGAAACAACCACAGTATGCACCACTCTCAGTTGAGAAAGAAGTGGCTGTCCTCTACGCTTTGACGCGTGGCTATGTCGATGATATTGCCACCGAAGAAATGAATCGTTTTGAAAAAGAATTTGTCGCGTATCTGAATAATGAAGGGAAAGCAGTATCCGAGATGATAGTGAAGGAGCGGGCGCTGACACCTGAAGTGGAGGAATTGTTGAAAAAGAACATTGAAGAATTCAAGAAAAGTTTCATGGTATAGTTTTCAAAGAAGGCTTAATGAAAAAATAGTATGGCAAGTGCACGAGACATCAGACGGAGAATAAAAGGAGTGAAGGGTACGGGGAAAATCACCCGTGCCATGGAGATGATTTCCGCTGTCAAAATGCGTAAGGCTGTCGCCACTGTGCTCTCTATCCGTCCGTATGCCGAGAGTGCAATTGCGCTCCTTTTCCAACTGAAACGGGCAGTGGGCAATGAAGGACATATTCTTTTGACAGAGCGTCCGGTGAAAAGAGAATTGTATGTCGTTATTTCGAGCAATCGTGGTCTTTGTGGGGCATTCAATGCACAAATTGTGAAACATTTGAGGCAAACATTGAAAGATGATGCCGATCGAGAGCGAGTATTTTTGACTATCGGAAAGAAAGGAGAGAATGCAGTACGGCGGATGCTGGCGACTCCGGGTAAATGGGGAGGAATTATTGCTTCTTTCCCCGATGTCCTTTCAACACCGACTATTCTTGATATGCGGGCGATTGCCAAAATTATTATTGAGGAGTTTGAGATGAAGAGGGTTGATCGAGTGGTGATGGTATATACTGATTATATTTCAATGCTTTCTCAAGAAGTGAAGGTGCGAGCCCTTTTGCCAGTAGCCATCAAGGATACAAAGAAAGCAATGCACGAGATGGGAGGAAAACAAGAAGAGGGGGTATCCATCAATGCTGAGTATATCATTGAACCAACTCCGAAAAAAGTTTTGTGGCAAATGATTCCACGACTTCTCGAGATGGAACTCTACCACGCTGTTTTGGAGAGCAATGCTTCACAGGAATCATCTCGCATGATGGCGATGCGCAATGCTACCGATGCTGCCAAAGATATGGTTTCCGATTTGACACTTGCTTACAATCAGCTTCGTCAAGGAAAAATCACCCAAGAGATAGCGGAGCTTTCTGCTGGGATGGCGGCGGTACAGAAATGATGAATCAAGCGATAACGGATTGTGAATGACGAATTAAAAAAAGAGTATATGAAGAAAAAAGAATCAATCAGTATTGTCACGAACGCATTGAGAATCGGGTTTTTTGGTTGCGTGGGGAAGAAGAAGGACTCTTCCATATTTCTGTAATTTATCTAAATATTCTCTTAATTAAGCAAAAAGTATGGAAAAGAACACAGGAAAAATAATCCAGGTCATTGGGCCGGTAGTGGACGTAGAATTTTCCACTGAAGGCGGATCCGTCTCGGGCGGAGGGGTATCGAATTTGCCGAATATTTATGATGCTCTCGAACTTCATGTAAATGGAGTAAAACTCGTTGCAGAAGTACATCAACATCTCGGTGGTCATCGGGTGCGTGCAGTAGCTATGGGAACCACTGATGGTGTTCGTCGTGGTACGAAAGTCATCGCAACGGGAGCTCCGATTTCAGTGCCAGTCGGTAAAGCGGTGCTTGGACGAATGTTCAACGTGCTTGGTGATACGATTGATGGCCACGTCGACAACCTAGAAGGGAGTCAGGCGGGTAAGCTTGCGGATGCGCCGAGAAAATCTATTCATCGGAGTGCTCCAGCTTTTGATGAACAGTCGACCAAGGCTGAAGTTTTCGAAACGGGAATTAAATCTATTGATCTTTTCTGTCCTTTTATGAAGGGTGGTAAGGTGGGATTGTTCGGTGGTGCTGGTGTTGGGAAAACGGTTGTGATCCAAGAGCTTATTCGTAATATCGCACAAGAACACGGTGGATATTCTGTTTTTGCTGGTGTTGGTGAACGTACTCGTGAAGGGAATGATCTCTATTTTGAAATGAAAGAATCGGGTGTTCTCGATAAAACAGCTCTCGTATTTGGCCAGATGAATGAACCGCCTGGATCACGTCAACGGGTCGCTCTCACAGCGCTCACTATGGCAGAATCATTTCGTGATGATGAAGGGAAAGATGTACTTCTCTTCATTGATAATATTTTCCGTTTTACGCAAGCAGGTTCGGAAGTATCAGCTCTCCTCGGACGTATTCCGAGTGCTGTTGGATATCAACCGACACTCGCTGAAGAAATGGGTGGGCTCCAAGAAAGAATCACTTCAACAAAGAATGGTTCTATTACTTCGGTGCAGGCGGTTTACGTGCCAGCTGATGACTTGACTGATCCAGCTCCAGCCACCACTTTTGCTCACCTTGATTCAACGGTAGTGCTCAATCGCGCCCTGACTGAAATTGGTATTTATCCAGCCGTTGACCCGCTCGATTCGAGCTCGACCATCCTCGACCCTCAAGTTGTGGGAGAGAGACATTATACCGTAGCACGAAATGTGCAGAAAATTCTGCAAAGATACAAAGATTTACAGGACATTATTGCTATTCTTGGTATGGAAGAACTCTCTGATGAAGATAAACAGACTGTTGCTCGTGCTCGTAAAATTCAGAAATATCTTTCGCAGCCATTTTTCGTTGCAGAACAGTTTACAGGAGCGACAGGAAAATATGTGAAGCTCGATGAGACCATTACAGGTTTCGAAAGAATTCTTTCTGGAGAACTTGATGATATTGCCGAGCAGGCATTTTATATGAAAGGTTCGATTGAAGAAGTGATTGCTGAAGGAAGAAAAAAATAATTGAAGATTGTAGATGTTAGATTGAAAAGTAAGACCTAAAATCATAAATCTCACATACGTAGCGATATGGCGTTGATAAAATTCAAAATCGTCACCCCAGAGAAAATAGTCATTGAAGAAGAAGTCTATCAGATTACGCTTCCTGTTTTGGGCGGAGCAGTGACTATTTTACCGCATCACATACCTTATATCGGAGCACTTTCAGCTGGAGAAATTATCTTTCGCAAGGAACCAAATGGCAGAGAGATGAGTCTTGCAACCTCGGGCGGGTTTGTAGAGTTTCATAATAATACACTTTTACTCTTAGCAGATACTGCCGAACGAGCGGAAGACATTGATGTAACGAGAGCCGAAGAGGCACGTAAGCGAGCTGAAGCGTTGAAACAGGAACGCCTCACGATGGATGATGAAGAATATGCTCGTACCGCTGCGATGATTGAGAAAGAGATGATACGTGTACGCGTCGCACGTAAACATCACAGCAAGAGAAATATTTCCCTTGATAACTAACAAGGTAGTGACAGAAAAAATGGTGAGCAAGAAAAGATGTCTGGAAGGGCATCTTTTTTGCTTGCTCTGAGTGGTGTATACTAGAAGGTACTAAAGATATATAATATGATTCCACATTTTTCATCAGAAAAGAGACCAAGATTGACGAAGAAACATATTCTGTTTTCATCTGGGGTAGTTTTGTTTGCCCTTGGTGGTTCGTATTTTGTTTCCTTTACTCCCAAACAAGGAGAGCAAGAAGAATTGCCTTCTTCTGTGCAAACGAAGCAGTCTGTCCCTAATCTTTCAGAATGGGTTGATGAACATCCAGTCATAGAAGAAGCGCCTGCTTTGGCAGATGAAAAAATCGTACTGCGTGAAGTGTTTCCTGTGCCACCACCTCCATCAATGGAAAAAATGAAGAAGCAAGGATGCGTCGCTGACGGGTTCCTTTCTGGCTATGGCGGAGATGTGAATAGTTCGATAGCACTTATCAATCGTTCGCAGTGTTATTATCTCCACCGAGCACTCGAGACATGGCTTCGTCCACCAGATTTCGAGTTGGCACGTAAAATACAATCAAAAGTCACAAAGCCAAATACCGTCTACGGAATGTTCATTGCGGAAGCTATCAGCACGAATGAAGACTATTTTTATCCTAAAGAAAACCGCAGTTTCAACTTTAGTGAAATGTGTCGTAAGGGGAGTAAAAACTATTGGGGAGAACACACTTGTAAACCATCTCTTGAGAAGGAAGAATATCGGAAATATGTGCAGTATATAGCAGAGCAGGCGATGGATATGGGTATTCAGAGTTTTCTTTTTGGGCAGGTCTTCTATCAAGATGCGGGCAATCTTGAGGAAACAGTGATGCCACAGGTCATTCACGATATGCGTGAATATGCTGGCTTCATCGGTCTAAAAATAGTAGTGGGAGCACAGACCAATGATATTACGGATGAGAAATACCTACGTACATTTGACTTTATTGAAGGGGGCGTCGGGCTACGAAGTGATGGGAGTATCGAAGATGGCGCATGTTTTTCGAGATGGTGGAAGGGTCCTGGGGATTGGTGTTGGGCACTTCTTTGGCATCCACAATTTTCGAAAAAAGCGAATAATGTCTTTGTACATCTGGATTGGAGCGGGAAACTCGGTGATGATATGAGTGTCTTTACTCAGATGGATAAGAATGAAAGAGCGAAGACACTGCAATCCTTGCATAAACACTTCACATCACAGAATACCGGCTTTCTTTTGCCATTTCTTGCAACACTCTATAAAGAAAACGGAGGGTGTCACGGACCGAAGAAGCGTTTCTATTCGGCAAGCAACAAATATTCTTGTCAGGATGAAGATATAATGAATACCATTCTTCTGAATAGGAAATAAATCTTCGCAGAGAAATCATTTTTTTGCTATACTGGAGTTGTTTATTCTTTCAGGAATATTTCTTATGGTTGAAGCAAAGAGTAAAAAATTTCAGAGATGCAAAGAGGATTTTCAGTGTGAACACTGTGGCATATCTGTCGTTGGAAATGGATATACGAATCATTGTCCGAAATGTTTGTGGAGTAAACATGTAGATGTCTTGCCAGGTGATCGTCTTGCTGTGTGCCAGGGTATGATGGAGCCTCTTTCACTAAAACAAGAAGGAAATGGAGGATATCTTCTCGTGCACCACTGTATCAAATGCGGATATGAGAAAAGAAACAAAAGCGCAGAAGAAGATGATTTTGAATCACTCTTACTCCTCTCGCGAAACATAGCAAACAAATAGAAAACAAAAAAATATGGAATGGAAAAAAATAGCGATACGGGATGTCACCCAAGTTTTTTTGGAACTCCAAACATCCAAGGCAGGGCTTTCGTCTACACTCGCAGAACAAAGACTTGCCACTTCTGGACAAAATACATTGAGTACAGATTCTTTTTCGCTGTTTGAAATGGTGAAACGGCGTTTCCGTTCCTCTTTTTTGTATCTTCTTTTAGGCGCAGGAGCACTGTCGTATTTCTTAGGGGATCATATTGAAGCGGGACTCATTCTTCTTTTCATTTTTATCAATATTGGACTTGAGGTGTATCAAGAATATCGCGGTGAGAAAGCTGCGAAACTTTTGAAAAAGTATCTCGTACTTCACTCACTTGTACGGCGAGGAGGGAAGGTAATAAGGATTCCAAGTGAAGACATTATCTTTGGTGATATTGTGCTGGTAGAGGTTGGGGATAGATTGCCTGCCGATATGCGTTTCTTTGAAAGTTCTGGACTCGCTATCAATGAAAGCATTATGACAGGGGAATCGGTTGCTGTATCAAAGAAAGTAGAACGCTTGAAGATTATTCCGACTGAAATGTTTGAAGCACATAATATCGGTTTTGCAGGAACTATTGTAACCGCAGGACGTGGTGAAGGTATTGTATTCGCGACCGGATCGTTGACCGCACTGGGGGATATAGAATCGATGGTTACAGAAACAAAACATGAAACAGGTTTTGAAAAGAATATTGCTTCTTTTAGTCGGTTCATCGTGAAATTTGTTGTTATCACACTTGTACTTGTCTTTGTTGCGAATATTTTCATCAAAGGAGACTCAGTGAATATACCAGAGCTCCTTATTTTTTCTCTCGTTTTAGCAGTATCGGTTATTCCTGAAGCGCTCCCAGCTATTGTGACCATTGCTCTTTCTCGAGGAGCACTCCGTCTTGCAGAGAAGAAAGTCATTATCAAACGCTTATCAGCCATCGAGGATTTGGGAAGTATTGAGATTTTGTGTACCGATAAAACAGGGACGCTCACTGAAAATGTCCTCACCGTAAGCGAAGTGATGTCTACGGATGTATCGAAATGTCTCTTCCTTGCATCAGTGTCGTCTCTCGAAACGCCTGTGTCAGGAGGGGTACTTCATGATGCTTTCGATAAGGCTCTTTTCAAAAAACTTTCGTCAGAAGAGCAGTTGCGTGTTGTATCGTTTCATCGTATTGATACGATACCTTTCGACCCAGAACGAAGAAGGAATAGTGTCCTTATCGAAAAGGGAGATAAGACAAGGGAAATTATTGTGCGTGGTGCTCCTGAAGAGATTTTGCGACTTTCAAAAAATGTCGACTCATTCACAATACAAAAAGCTCTCAAGTGGATGGAAGAAAGAGGAAAGGCAGGGGAACGTGTACTCGCCGTTGCGAAGAGAACTTTTTCGGTGAAAGGAAAATATACATTGTATGAAGAACAGCAACTCGAGTTTATTGGACTTGTTTCTTTCACAGATCCGCTCAAGACAACAGCGAGGGAAACATTGAAAGAAGCAAAAGCTTTGCAGGTGCAGGTCAAGATTCTGACAGGAGATAGCAAGGAGGTCGCAGGGGCGGTCGGATATGCAGTAGGTCTCATTCATTCCAAGGAAGATGTTGTTACAGGCAAAGAGTTTATGGCGATGAACTACGAGGAAAAGCGTCGCGCTGTACTGACTTCTGCTGTGTTTGCACGCATTTCTCCGAGAGAGAAATATGAAATTATTAAAATTTTGGAAGAAAAATATGAAGTAGGCTTTCTCGGTGAAGGTATCAACGATGCTCCGGCACTCAAGATAGCTGATGTCGGACTGGTCGTATCAGGAGCTTCGGATGTGGCGCGAGGGACAGCGGATGTTATTTTGCTTGAGAAGAGTCTCGAAACAGTGGTTGATGGTATCAAAGAAGGACGAATTATTTTTGCTAATATTTTGAAATATCTCAAAATAACACTCACCTCAAACTTTGGGAATTTCTATTCTGTTGCTTTGGCATCATTGTTCCTTCCTTTTGTGCCACTCCTTCCAGTACAGATTTTACTTCTTGATCTTTTATCTGATTTCCCGATGGTAGCCATTGCCACTGATACCGTTGATGCAAGAGACTTGAAACAACCGAAGAATTATCGAGTACATTCGGTCATTCTTATGGCTACTTTATTCGGTGTTGTAAGCTCGGTTTTTGATTTTATCCTTTTTGGGAAGTTCTTCCATAGTGATCCAGCAGTGCTCCAAACAGCCTGGTTTCTTTTGAGCATTACTACTGAAGTGATTCTCATATTTTCTTTTCGGACGTATCTTCCATTCTTCCGTTCACGGAAGATGCCACTCTCTCTTGCTATACTCTCTTTCGGAGTGGTATGTTTTGCATTCATAGTACCATTTTCTGCTTTTGGCCAAGAAGCCTTTTCGTTTATTCATCCGACCAAAGATATGATACAAACGGTTGTCCTACTCCTTATCGGATATTTTATGATGACAGAGATAGTAAAATATTTTTATGAACAGCATTTTCATGAGTCTGAGAGAAAAACGATACGTTTCAATCACAAGAGGCACTTTGCACAATAAAGTATGATGACAAAAAAACAGAGCATTCTCGCTTTGGGTATATTTTTTATAGGCACCGTTCTGCTTGTACTACTTTTCTCATACATTGTTTCGAAAAGTGATGTGCGCATATCATTCCCCAAATGGAATATATTTTTTCCTGCATCAAAGAAAATCTCTTTGGAAGAAACAGGCACAGTGAAAAGGGTGGTAGATGGGGATACGATAGAAATGGAGAATGGAGAGAAAGTGCGATATATCGGTATCAATACACCTGAGAGTGTCGACCCAAGAAGGGCAATAGAATGTTTTGGTAAAGAGGCATCAGCCTATAATAAAAATCTTGTAGAAGGAAAAGAAGTAAGACTCGTGAAAGATGTTTCTGATCGGGATAAATACGGACGCTTGCTCAGGTTCGTCTATTTGGAAAACGGGACATTTGTGAATGAACTCCTTGTAAGAGAAGGATACGCTTTTGTTGCATCATATCCGCCTGATATTTCTAAACAGGATATTTTTCGTACAGCAGAAATAGTGGCAAAAAAAGAAGGGCGAGGATTGTGGAGTGAAACTACTTGTAATGGAAAGAAGGAGTAGAGAGAGAAAATAAAAATGCCCAGAGCCTCCTTGAGGAACTGGGCGTTTTTTGTGCGATGATACGCACCTATCCGAAGAAAACAGGCCCGTAATGTTGAGAGAGAATTATTTCGACCACATCTTCACTCTCTGCCACTGCTAAGGCTTCTTCTTTTTTGATGAGCCATTCGTCGATGCCAGGCATTGAGGGCGTGTCGAGAGGGATATACTGATCCCCTGTCGTCGTCAGGAACGCCGCTGCGTGTACTTTTCGTGTCATCTCATTTACTCCTAGTTTCTGTCATTGTTTTGCTCCTTAGTAAAAAGAAGCCCTCTTTAACGAAAAAAATCCACCCCATAGTGTATCTTGAGATCACAGTGGTGACGGATTATTTCCCGTTATTCTTTTTATAACATACCTTGTATATTCTTGCAATACTAAGCTTTATCCTGAATGATCGTTTCGAAAAGAGTTATGCATTCTTCCAAAGTTTTTGTCCCCAGTGAACCTTCGCTTCGATGTTCGAGAGTAATGTTTTCTCCCGCTACTTCTTTGTCACCAATAATGATGAGATAGGGGATCTTGGCCACTTTGGCATTCCTCACACGCTTGCCGAGTGATTCATTGTCGGTGTTGTATTCGACGCGGATATTTTTTGCTGTGAGAGCGTCAGCTACCTTCTTCGCATACGCTTGCTGATTTTCTCCGATAGGAAGAATAATGACCTGCACTGGCGCGAGCCAAAGAGGAAAGACTCCAGCGTAGTGCTCGATGAGTACGCTCATAAATCTCTCGATTGAACCCATAATAGCAGCGTGGATCATTACAATTCGTTCTTTCTCTCCTTTTTCATTGATACAGACGAGATCAAAACGTTCTGGCATATTCATATCAAGTTGTATGGTGGCTACTTGCCAAGAACGACCAATGGCATCTTTCACCATAAAATCGAGTTTTGGTCCATAGAAAGCAGCCTCACCAATACCTTCAAAAGCATCAGCCTTTTTTTCCACGGCTATTTCTTCGAGTATTTTCTCTGCTATTTCCCAGCGATCTTTTCCTCCAAGATATTTATCTGGCTCTGCTGGATTATATTTGGAAATGCGTACTTTCATCTCAAATCCAAATGCGCCGTAGAAGGTATGGATAATATCCCATACTTTCAGAAACTCTTCTTTCACCTGATCAAAACGGCAGAAGACGTGCGCATCGTCTTGGGTGAATGCACGTACTCTGGAGAGTCCTGCGAGTTCGCCCGTTTGTTCATCTCGGTAACACATCGTAGAATTCGCGTATCTTTGAGGGAGCTCACGATAACTCATCAGTTTTCGAGCATAAATCTGTGTATGATGAGGGCAATTCATTGGTTTCATAGCAAACTCGTGCCCTTCACGAGTGGTGATGCGAAAAAGTTCATCTTTGAATTTGTCCCAATGACCACTTTTCTCATAGAGATCTTTCTTCGTGATATGCGGAATTTCTACTTTTTCATACCCATAACGTTTGCGAAGTTCCCATACATAATCGTCGAGAAGAGTACGCATAAGAGTGCCACGAGGAGTGAAGAGAGGCAATCCTTGTCCTACAAGATCAGAGAAAGTGAAAAGATCCATCTCGACTCCCAGTTTTTTGTGATCACGCTTCTTCGCTTCTTCTTGTTGGGCGAAATATGCCCTCAGTTCTGCTTCGGTAGCGAAGGCTGTCCCGTAGACACGAGTGAGCATCGGATTCTTCTCATCACCACGGAAATAAGCACCAGCAAGGTGGGTGAGAGTGAAAGATTTGGCATCGATTTCACTGGTATTCTCTACGTGCCTTCCTTCGCAGAGGTCGATGAAGTCACCGGTAGAGTAGAAACTTACTGCTTCACCGCTTTTCTCGATATCATCTATGATGGCGAGTTTGTAAGGATTGCCTGCGAAGTATTTCCTGGCTTCTTCGGGGGAGACCTCGGTACGTGTGAAAGGCAGTTTTTTGTTGATTTGTTTTCGCATCGTTTTCTCGAAAGCTTTCAAATCTTCAGGCTTAGGAGCTTTTCCTTCACTGAAATCGACATCATAATAAAAACCATTGTCAGTAACAGGACCGACGGAGAGTTTGGCATCTTTATCGTGTTCCAAAACAGCGATAGCGAGGAGATGCGCGAGTGAATGACGGATATTGTAGAGTGTGTCTTCCATATAATGAGAGTATAGTATTTTTTAGCAAGAGTGCAAATCTATTATTTCTCTTCTACGGTTTGAATAGAGAAGTTTAGATCTTTCTTCAGTTCAGTAGTTTGGTCGTAGGTTTTACCATCTTTGGTTTTGAGGTGGACAGTAACAGGGATAGTACCGATGCCAGATTGTTTCTGAATGAGGAGATGATAATTATTAGGATCGATAGTGGCAGGGAGTTCGTACGTGAGGGTGGTGTGGACATCGCTTTGTCCGATTTCTACATCGACAAAACCATCAAAGTAAGTTTTGTTGAAAGCTTCTTTGGTGGTAACAGCATTGATCATAAAGCGAGTGAGGAAGACGGATTCTTTGGGGACATAGGCACGAAGATACGTGTGATAGTCACTGGTACGCCAGTTACCGTATGGAGCAGTGTTGCTATAGGTGTAGACGAGGGTACCCGTTGGTTTTTCTAAAGTGAAGTCCGCTGTATATTCGAGGGAACGCTTGATATAGAAATCTGTTTTGAGAGCTCCCATATTGGCATCGACGAGCATCAAATAATCATCATTCCAGTCTTTGGAAACGCTCCCATCCCAGTGAACGCTTGCGACGAGTGATTGGAGCGTAGGGTCTTTGAAGAAAAACATAATATCTTTATTTTGAAGTTCTGTTTGAGCAAATTCTGCCAGTTTGGGGATATTGCCGACTGTTACCGCTTTGCTTATAATTTCGGTAGCGATTTTCTTCATAATATTCTTGCGAGCCTGCTTCAGTTCTGCTGGCACATCTTCTCCGAGGTAGACTCTTTCTACGCGTTCTTCGAGTTTCTGCGCACCATCGGTACTGGTATAGATATTGGAATCACCAGCGATTTTTATTGGTCCGGTGAGAGCAAGGATATTGTTGAAGGTGAGAGAGTCGACCGCGATTACTCCTTCGAAGGTTTCTCTTCCTCCTGCGAGGCGATAGAAATATTGTGCCTTTTCTGCATTGGTTGGGAAATCAGGAGAGAAATTGGAATCACGAAACTTCCATTTTTTAAGCTGGATTTTGCGAGCAAAAGGATACGGCGTCGGGACATCTGCAGAAATGCGTTGGTCAAGGAGGTTGGCATCTTCGACGAATGTAGAAATGATCTCGCCGTTCTTTGTCTTGATGATGGCATATTGCCCGAGAAATCCTCCTCCAGGACGAAGCTCATCAGCATTCTGAAGAAGCATGAGGAATGTATGTACCGTATCATCCTTTGTGGTGATGAATTCGACAAGCTTGTTTACGACCTCGATTTCTTTCTTGGTATCAGGGGTAAGTGGCAAGAGTTTGGAAACTTTTTGAAAGAGATTGAATGATGAGGCTGCAAATTCGGTTTTGTTATTCTTGGCATAGAGAAAGAGCCACAAACTCCCAGCGATAATACTTATGAAAATGACGAGGAGAATGATACGTTTTTTCGTAAAAAATGTTGACATAAAGGCAAAAAAAGAAAATTAAACACTTCTTACAGTGTATCAGGACAAGCGTGATTTGAAAAGAGTGGGTGGTCTTGATAGTGGGGACTAATGGTGATACGATTGAATTGTTCTATATCTTTTATACAAACTCTATGAAAAGGGCGATGGCAGATTTTACAAGGCAATATGAGCTTTCTAAGACACTGAGGTTCGAGCTTCGTTCAGAAGGTAACACGGGGAAGATGCTCATCGATGATGAAATATTTTCAGTAGATGGTGTTCGTAAAGAAAAATACGAAAAAGTGAAACTATATTTTGATCGTTTACATCGTGAGTTTGTGGATGAGTCACTGCGAGACATTGCATTCGGCAATACAGGACATTATTTC
>Ga0210051_1000408_pt1 | contig 39147 bp, 35 predicted proteins | sample CryGey092014_all_FD_185464 | JGI IMG/M metagenome (GOLD analysis project Ga0210051, IMG submission 185464) | Groundwater microbial communities from aquifer - Crystal Geyser CG23_combo_of_CG06-09_8/20/14_all (SPAdes) (version 2) | ecosystem: Environmental > Aquatic > Deep subsurface > Groundwater...
GCATGAATCCAACAAAACCCATCCACTGCATAGCCGAGAAAACCGGATTCGGCAGGGACGGAGACTCTGCCCTACAACCCGTTCGAGCCTTTGCGCCGGTGGCAGAAAGATCAGCGTATGTCCCGCATTCCTTTATGATACAATTCCTGGGATTCAAGCAAAAGCTTGCACGCGCACCCTCCAGGCTCAAGGAGTCCAACTCCCTGAGCATCCTGAAGGCGACCACAAGGGTTTCGACTACAACCACCCTGATTGTGCTTGCATCTTGCTTTCATCGTCGCGGCGTGGTTTAATCAGAGCCTACTTTGCGGAACGGCAGATTGGGCGCTTGTGATGTTAATCCTGGGAATTGAAACGAGTTGCGATGAGACTTCCGTTGCCGTCGTTCAGGACGGCAGGCGGGTGTTGTCCAATGTCATCTGCTCCCAGATCGACATTCACGCCAAGTTCGGGGGAATTGTCCCTGAAGTAGCATCGAGGAAGCACCTCGAGTTGATCGGTCCTGCTGTTGAGGAGGCGATGCGGGAATCGGGAATTCAGTGGCAGTCGGTGGACGGGATTGCCGTCACTCATGGGCCTGGGCTGGTGGGGTCTCTCCTCATCGGCGTCGCCACTGCCAAGGCGCTCGCCTATGTCCACAAGCTCCCCCTCATCGCCATCAATCACCTGGAGGGACACATCTACGCCAACTTCCTTGCACACGAGGACATTCAGTTTCCGGTTCTCAACCTCATCGTTTCAGGTGGACACTCCGATCTGGTGCTGATGCGTGGACATCCTCAGCGGATGATGGACATACCGGCGGATAGACCCCATCGGCACATCCGGGTGGGGAGGGCGCGTGACGACGCCGCGGGAGAAGCCTTCGATAAGGTGGCGCGGGCCTTGGGCCTTGGATTCCCCGGAGGCCCGGCAATTGACCGACTGGCCCGGGAGGGCAATGCCTACGCAGCAGATTTCCCCACGGCAGACCTCGGCGACAGTCTCGATTTCAGCTTCTCCGGACTAAAGACTGCGGTCTTCCGACGAGCGGAAGGCATTGACTCTCCCGAAAAGCCGTTATCCACAGCAGACTTGGCTGCCAGTTTCCAGCGTGCTGTGGTGCACGCCCTTGTGGAAAAGACGTTCTTTGCCGCTGAAAGATACCGGGTAACGACCGTGGGAATGGTTGGGGGTGTGTCCGCGAACCTTTCTCTGCGCAAAGCGATGGAGCGGCGCGCGCAGGAGACAGGGGTTCGACTGCTCATTCCCCCTGTGGAACTGTGCACGGACAATGCCGCGATGATCGCCTGCGCGGGTCACCATCACTTGGCGGCGGGAGAAGAATCCGGGCTGGAATTCGATACACACGCCCGTTGGCCACTGGGAGAAACGATCGCATAGAACTCGTCCAAGAACTAACCCGCGTTTCCCACAGTGCACCCGCCGAAATTCAACAGCGGAACAAAGTTGCGGGTGCGAAGTTGTCCTTGGACGAGTTCATAGCGTTGGAGAAGCTCGTCAAGGCACCTGCAGCGCAATCACCCGGCCGTTCCCCGTCACGAGACAGACCAACCCGTCCGACACAATCCCAATGCCGCGTATGGGACCACCTGCGTCATACTGCCACAGTCGTTCGCCTGTGTCCCGATCAATACCACATACGAGGCCGTTGTCAGCGCCACAAAGCACCGTATTTGCGTACAGCACGGGATCGCAGTGAATTTCATCTCCCAGGCTATGCCGCCACCGCTCGTACCCGGTTGTGCATCCCAACGCCCGCAGGATACCATCATTAGAACCGATATAGACGGCGTCTGAGTCCGCAACGGAGCCGCAACGCACAATGCCACCGGTCTGCACTTCCCATACGCGTCGGCCGGTAGTCACGTTTAGAGCATAGACATTTTGGTCATCCGAGCCAACAAAAACGGTTCTGCCATGCACGGTACATGGAGAGAGAACCGCCCCATGAGTCTGGAAAAACCATCGTCGCGCTCCTGTGGCAGACTCCAGCGCATAGACCCGGCTGTCACTCGCGCCAAAAATGAGCAATGGCTGCTGGCCGACGGGCTCCACCGAGGCGATGCACAGCGAGGGCGCGACAGCCCCCCCCGCCTTGAGCTTCCACATCAGCTTGCCCGTAATCGATTCGGTAGCATAAACGTAGCCATCGTCAGTGCCAACGTAGACATGACCGAGGGCTTCCTTGCGAACCGTGGCCGCGTCCGGAGTCAATTCGTTGCCCGGCGCTGTAGAATAGTCTACAACCTTCAGAGGGGTTGCGGTTGTCGACGCTTCACCGGCTGAAGAAGAAACGACGGTCGCCCCGACCTTCATGACCCACCGGAGTTTCCCTGTAGCTCCATCAACAGCATAGACGACCCCATCTTCGGAACCCACGAACACGCGCCCATGGACCAATCCCGCCGTTGACGTGAGAGGGAAGTCGGACGAGAACAGCCACTCGAGTCGTCCCGTCAGATTGTCCAGTTTGCGAAGATCGCCGTCCGCCCCGGATACGTAAATACAGGTGTCTGCGAAGGCCGGTGCGACGGATATTTCGGACCCGATATCGACCGCCCACAAAGGGGTCGCCACGTCGCGAGGGCTGTTGAGCGCCATTCCCCAGAGCCATGCCCCCGCCAGAAGGAGGACAACAAGGATGGCCGTTCGCTGTCGAATGGCGCGCGCGCGCGACTTCTCCCTGCGCAAAGCTGACCGTGTTCTGTATGTTCTGCGGTCGGTTCTCATGCGGTGTCCTCAGTGCCCCTTGGATACCCCCGCCGGTCGCTCAAACCACGATGGCTCCATACTCCCAACAAACTCCTGAAATCATAGGCTCTCGGAGGCTTCGTCGCCCCATTGTCTGACCGAACACTCAATTTGACTGGGGGGGTATTGACTGGTATAATTACCCCAGCTTTTGAGTCATGCGATGGGTCTTCCCGAACGTAGAAGTTAGCCGTGAAAACCATACCTCACAGCCATCGAATGCGAACCCCTCGTACCGGTCTGCCTGGGCGATGAAGGGCCAACATGGATTCTCAAAGGCTTTGCATTCGTTCACCGAGTTCTCTCCTCGTTCGTCACCACGGACACGTTGAACTCAAGGAGTTCACATGCACTTGGCAGGACATGGACGTAACAGACAAACGACTCATGGAAGTAATCAGACGCAGCATTGAATCGAGTTCTCAATACCAGCGCGCTCCCTTGGCCACCCGATTCGTTTGATTATCAATGGCAGCAGGCCCACCCGAAGATCGTGTGAGCCACGTTGAGTGAGTATTATATCATTTCTGCAGCCGTCGGGTACCGCACAACTTCTGCGCCCGTTGCATGACGATGACACGGAACCAGGGCTTATCAAATGAACGCACCATCGCTTGCGGACTCATGGGGTCCACCTGCGGACTCGTTGAGTACGCAGAGGCTTTGGCTGACGATTGATGGAGGGATTGAAAACAGATGAGTACTGCCACCAAACGAGAGAGTTATGATGCCGTCGACATCCAGGTGCTCAAAGGACTTGAGGCAGTCCGCAAGAGACCGGGGATGTACGTCGGAGACACTTCGACCCGTGGCTTGTTCAACTTGTGTCGCGAAGTCATTGATAACAGTATCGATGAGGTACTGGCAGGCGAGGCGGAGAAGATCAAAGTCGTGCTGACACAGGACGGCGTTGTCAGCGTCGAGGATGACGGACGCGGGATTCCGGTGGACATTCACCCTCAGGAGAAGCGCCCGGCCGTGGAAGTTGTCATGACCATGCTCCACGCCGGTGGGAAGTTCGGGACTGCCGGTTACAAGGTTGCCAGCGGTCTGCATGGAGTGGGCGTATCGGTCGTTAACGCTCTTTCCGAATGGCTCGAAGTCGAGGTGAGTCGCGATGGCAAGGTGTATCACCAGCGCTACGAACTTGGTATTCCCGTCACCAAAGTGAGCGTTATCGGCACGGCGACGAAGACCGGCACAAAAGTCACGTACAAAGTGGACAGCGGAATATTCACCTCGGCGGAACTGGACCGCGAGATGGTTATCAAACGACTCCGGGAGCTTTCATACCTGAACCCCGTCGCCGAACTGACGCTTCTGGACGAGGTCAGGAACGAGACGTTCGTTTTCCACAACAAAGGCGGCATCGCGGCCTTTGTTGAGCACCTGAACCGTAACAAAAACCCTCTCCACCGAAAGTCCATCAATTTCAGCAAGAGCCGCCAGGAGGTCGATGTTGAGGTCGCCGTCCAGTACAACGACGGATTCAATGACACGATCATTTCGTTTGCAAATAACATTTGTACCGTGGACGGAGGAACGCACGAGAGCGGATTTAAGACGGCCCTCACGCGAGTCGTCAACCAATATGCTCGGAAGAACAATTTCCTGAAGGAGAAGCAAGCCAATTTGACGGGGGACGACGTTCGGGAAGGTCTTGTTGCGGCCATCAGCATCAAGCTGCTCAACCCCATTTTTGAGAGTCAGGACAAGAAACGACTGGGCAACACGGAAGTGGAAGGATATGTGAGTTCCATTGTCCACGAAGGTCTCGTGGAGTTTCTGGAGGAGAACCCCTCCATCGCGAAACGAATTGTGGCGAAGGCCATCACCGCGTCGCAGGCGCGGGAAGCGGCCAAAAAGGCTGCTGACCTGATCAAGCGGAAAAGCGCTCTGGAGGACTCAACGCTTCCCGGCAAATTGGCCGATTGCTCCGAGAAGGACCCAGCGCTGTGCGAGATATTCATCGTCGAGGGCGATTCAGCCGGAGGTTCCGCCAAGCAGGGACGGGACAGAAGGTACCAAGCGGTCCTCCCTTTGCGCGGGAAGATCATCAACGTTGAGAAGAACCGGCTGGACCGTATCCTCGCGAATGAAGAGATTCGAGCAATGATTACCGCTCTGGGAACCGGGATCGCTGAACGACACAATATCGACCACAACGGAAACGGCGATGGTGATGTGGATGACGACGGCGAAAACAACGGCAATGGAGATAAGCGGAACGCCATCAGCAGATTTGACCTCAGCAGGCTTCGCTACGGACGCATTATCATCATGACTGACGCGGATGTAGATGGAAGTCACATCCGGACGCTGCTGCTGACATTCCTTTTTCGTTACATGCGACCACTCATCGACCATGGGCATGTGTACATCGCAAGACCCCCACTGTTCCAGATCAAACGAGGCAAGACATCCATGTATGCCTATGATGAGGCAGAGCGGGAAAACCTGCTCAAGGAGATCGGCAAGAAGAATATCAGCGTGACACAGTTCAAGGGTCTTGGCGAAATGAACTCCGAGGAACTGCGTGAAACCACCATGGACCCGGAAAAGCGCACCGTCCTGCAGGTGACCCTGCACGACGCCATTGAGGCCGACGAAATATTCTCCGTGCTCATGGGCGATCAGGTTGAGCCCCGGAAGGCATTCATCGAGAACCACGCAAAGAGCGCGCGCTACCTCGATATCTAAGGGAAGCTTGCAGGCCGTTGCCTGCCCTTCTCGATATCCCTCGACCCGTATCCAATCTGCGATCAATGGAGGCGACACAGTTGTCTAACGGTAAGGACGTCGTTCCTATTACCCTTGAAGATGAAATGAAGGAATCGTACACCCGGTACGCGATGAGCGTCATCGTTGGCCGCGCGTTGCCGGACGTGCGCGACGGGCTGAAGCCCGCCCACCGACGTATTCTGTATGCGATGCAGGAGCTTGGTCTTACGCCGGACCGACCGCACAAAAAGTGCGCGACCACTGTTGGCGCAGTCCTCGGCAAGTATCATCCCCACGGCGACATGGCCGCGTACGACACCCTCGTCCGCATGGCGCAGGACTTCTCTCTGCGCTACCTCTTGGTAGACGGTCACGGGAACTTTGGCTCCGTGGATGGGGACCCCCCCGCCGCCTACCGGTACACGGAGGCCCGGCTATCTCCGCTCGCCATTCAGCTTCTGCAGGACATTGAACAGGAGACCGTGGATTTCACGCCCAACTTCGACGAAAGCACGGAAGAACCCGTCGTTCTCCCGTCGATCTTTCCCAATCTGCTCGCCAACGGCTCTGCCGGAATCGCGGTTGGAATGGCAACAAACATTCCGCCGCACAACCTGACTGAACTGTGCGACGCTGTTTCAGCAATCATCGATAATCCAGATATCTCACTGGAAAAGCTGATGAAGATCATTCCGGGACCCGACTTCCCCACGGGAGGCCTGATACTCGGGACACGGGGCATCAAGCAAGCATATTCGACCGGACGCGGTCAAGTAACGATGCAGGCGCGCGCGGTCATCGAACCGATGGATAGCGGCAAAAACGCCATACTGGTTACGGAAATCCCCTATCAGGTGAACAAGGCAACCCTCATCGAGCAGATCGCGAAACTCGTTCGCGAGAAGCGGCTGGAGGGTATCAGTGAGTTGCGGGACGAATCGGATCGCTCCGGCATGCGCATCGTCATCGAACTCAAGCGGGACGCCAATCCCAACGTCGTATTGAACTTCCTCTATAAGCACACCCAGATGCGCCAGAACTTCGGTGTCATCATGCTGGCCCTGGTCGACCGGGAGCCTAAGGTACTGACGCTCAAGGAGATGCTGCAGTATTTCATCGAGCACCGGCGCGAGGTGATTACGCGCAGAACCCGGTTCCAACTCGGCAAGGCGAAGCAACGGGCCCACATTCTGGAAGGTTTCCGGATTATCCTGCGAAACCTCGACGAAACGATTGCCATCATCCGCAACGCTGACAATCGGGAGGAAGCTCGGAAGAAACTGATGGAACGGTTCGAGTTGAGCAACGACCAGGCTCAAGCCATCCTGAACATGCAATTGGGGCAGCTCACTCAACTCGACCAAAAGAAGATCAAGGATGAATACGAAGAGTTGCTCAAGACGATCGAGTATCTCGAAGGCATTCTCGCCGATCCAAGAAAGGTGCTGCACCTCATTCAGGAAGACATGAAGAACGTCAAAAAGGAGTTCGGTGACGAACGACGATCAGTAATCCATGCGACCGAGGCCGAAGATATTTCCATTGAAGACCTCATCGCCGAAGAAGACATGATCGTCACTATCACGCGAGATGGGTACATCAAACGCCTGCCCATCGACACGTACCGTACTCAGGCGCGTGGCGGGAAAGGTGTCATCGGCCTTACGAAGAAGGAACAGGACGCGGTGGAACACCTGTTCGTTGCGACGACTCACCACCTCATCCTGGTCTTTACCAACAGAGGGCGTGTCTACCAATTGAAGGCGTACGAAGTTCCCGCAGCCAGCCGTCAGGCCCGCGGAACGCCGATTATCAATCTGGTACAGATCGAGCCGGGAGAATGCGTCACCGCTACCGTCCCCGTATCCAACTTTGGCGAGGGGGGTTGCCTCTTCTTCTGCACCAGGAATGGCGTCGTGAAGAAGACAGCTCTGGAGGAATTCAACACTCGACTCTCCAAGGGAATCATCGCCATCAACCTGCAAGGAAAGGATGAACTTAAGTGGGTTCGTTGGACGGACGGCAAACGAGAAATCATCCTCGGAACTCACCAGGGGCTGGCGGTGCGCTTTAACGAGGAAGAAGTAAGGTCCATGGGCCGTCAAGCCGCGGGAGTGAGAGGGATCCGCTTTAAGAAGACAGGCGATTATGTCGTCTCCATGAACGCAGGACGCACGGACGCCGACCTGCTGGTAGTCAGTGAAAAGGGCTACGGCAAAAGAACCCCCATTGATGCCTACCGGAAGACGGCGCGAGGGACGCAAGGCGTGATTACACTCAACATCACGGAAACCAACGGCCCCGTTGTGTGCATGCACGTTGTCGACGCCGATGACGAACTGCTGATCATTACCGCCAAGGGCGTCGTGATCCGCCAGCCCGTCGAGACCATTCGACAGACCGGCCGCAGCGCCCAAGGCGTGCGCCTTATTCGCCTGGGCGAGGGAGACTTGGTGCGCGCCGTTGCCCGCGTCATCAAGGGAGACGAGTGACTGTTCGGCTACCACCGATTAACCGCGGGAAGGATGCCGTTCCGCGTATGACGCCGCACTCAGGGTGTTGTTGCAGCGCCCTTTGCGGCGAAAGCCAACGGCGGCACATCCCTGGGTGAGAGACGCACCGCCTGACCTTTGCAGTTACGGAGACGCGAAAGACGATGACCCTGCCAACCCACGCATCCTTCGAAGTAGCGGATCACACCGCCGATGTTGCCCTGCGGGCGTGCGGCGACTCCCTGGCGCACTTGTTCATCAGCGCGGCACGCGGAATGTTTACGCTGATTGCGGAGGGCGAGACGCCGGGAGATGGATATCCGGGAGAAGTGACCGTTGAGTCAGCGGACTGGGAGTCGCTTCTGGTTTCGTGGCTACGTGAATTGCTGTTCCGTTTTGAGTTGCATTCCCAACTCCCTGTGGACTTTGCCATCCGAGACATCTCGCCTCAGCGCCTGTTGGCTGAAGTGCAATGGGTGAACTTTGACCCGCAACACCATGAGCTGTTGCGGCACATCAAAGCTGTTACCTACCATGGACTCGAGGTTAAACAGACAGACGAGGGGTGGGAAGCGACCCTCGTGTTCGATACATGATGGTTGAAAACCTGAATCACGTATGAGATAGTAGTCGTCGTGGAAACGCTGTCTCCCTCACTCACAAGATTTATCGATGCCGCCGGGCTCCGCAAGCGTTTGATCCTGGGAATGGCTACGCATGTATGGGGCGATTGCGTTGGGAGACAGATTGCCCAACATGCATACGTAGAGCGTGTTAGGCAGGGAACGCTGTACGTTGTCACTGACAGCCCGGTCTGGTCGCAGGAACTTTCCTACCTGAAACCGAAGATCATTGATGAGGTCAATTCCCGTCTCGACGAACCTGTCGTGACCGAGATACGGTTCCGGACTCAGGCGAAGTCGCAAGCACGAAAGTCCACGCGGACGCCGCTGTACCCGTGGAACCGTCATATCGACAGTGTCAATCTCTCCGATTCCCATCACGAAACCGTCGCCTCCTGCACGGATCATCTCCGCAATAGAGAACTGCAGGCGACGCTTCGCTCCTGGGCGGAAAGAATGCTGAAACTCAGAGAATGGGATAAGCGTCATCCGGTTCGGTACTGCGTCGAATGCAACAAACACTTTCGATCTCACCGCAAGAGATGTCCGATGTGTAACAGGGATGTATCGCTCGAAAGGAAACCACTGGATTGAGGGACATGACCCATGCAGGACCTTAAGTACATACGTGAGAACACAAGCCTGGTAAAGATCGCCCTTCGGAACAAGGGATCCGATACCGCACCGGTTGACGAGTTGCTTGCCTGCGACGAAGACCGCCGTCGACTCCTTCACGAGGTCGAGCAGATGAAACATGCGCTCAACGAGACCTCGCAGGAGATCAGCCGTCTGAAGAAGGCAGGACAGAATGCTGATGAAAACATCATTGCCATGCGGGACCTGTCGGGCCAAATCAAGTCGATGGACCAGAAAGTCCGTTTGAGCGAGGAGCGCATGAACGCGCTTCTTCTATCAATCCCCAATACTCACCACGCATCCGTGCCCGTTGGCGCCAGTGAAGCGGAGAATATTGAGGTGCGGCGTAAAGGAGAGCCCCCAACCTTCAGCTTTCAGCCGAAACCTCACTGGGAGGTTGGTGAGCGGCTCGGCATCATCGACTTCGACCGCGGGGTCAAGATCTCAGGGGCCCGGTTCTATGTGCTGAAGGGATTGGGGGCGAGACTGGAGAGAGCCATCATCAGCTTCATGATCGACTACCACGTCAATCAGCACGGTTACAGTGAAATCTACCCTCCCGTCCTGGTTCGCTCCGAATGCATGGTGGGCACGGGACAGTTGCCCAAGTTTGGCGAAGATGCCTTTCACTGCGAGCTGGACGACCTCTGGCTCGTGCCAACCGCAGAGGTTCCCGTGACAAACCTGTACCGCAACGAAATCCTCGACTTCGACATGCTTCCCATCTGCCACGTCGCCTTTTCGCCGTGCTTCAGGAGGGAGGCCGGAGCAGCCGGAAAGGACACACGCGGCATGGTTCGCGTGCATCAGTTTGATAAGGTGGAGATGGTGAAGTTTGTGGAACCGGAGAAGTCCTATGAGGAACTCGAGGCGCTCCTCGGCAATGCCGAAGCCATCCTTCAAGCCCTCGGACTCCATTACCGAATAGTGGAAATATGCACTGGCGACCTCGGTTTTACAGCGGCGAAAAAGTATGATCCCGAAGTGTGGTTCCCCGGTCAGAATCGGTTTGTGGAGATATCATCGTGCAGCAACTTCGAGGATTTCCAGTCGCGTCGAGCCAACATCCGCTATCGGCCAGGGCCCGGCGCCAAGCCGCGTTTTGTGCATACATTGAACGGGTCGGGACTTGCGGTGGGCCGAACGTTCGCAGCCATACTTGAGAATTATCAGAACGAAGACGGGACAGTTAACCTACCGCCGATTCTTCGTCCGTACATGGGTGGGGTCGAGAAGATTGAGTGACCGACAGACATCCCCGTGTCGGAATTGCAGTCAGTCGGCTACCCGTCGCGCGCGGCTTCGCGACTGCAATTGGGGAACGCAACCTTCAAGTGGAGGATGATGAGCATGGCAACCAATAACTACTACGAGATCCTTCAGATTTCGCCGACGGCGAACCACCTCCTTATTAACAAGGTGTACAGAGTCCTGGCTGCAATGTACCACACCGACAACCAGCAAACGGGTGACGCCGAGCGGTTCCGCGAAGTTTGCACGGCATACGAAACGCTCTCCGATCCGAAGAGACGGAAGGAGTACGATCTGGAGGTTCTTGGCTCGGCGAAGCCAGCCGAGGCGCACCCACGGGATGCGCTGTCGGATGATGACCTCCCAAAACCGGAAAGCCAGCAGGACATTCGAGACCTCGTTGTGCGTGTGCTCTACGAGAACCGAATCTCCGATCCTCACAAGCCTGAGCTACAACTCCAGGTGCTCGCGGCTGTCATCGGCGTCGACCCGGACGACTTGGAATTTGCCCGCTGGTACCTCCTTGAGAAAGGCTACATTCGTATGAGCAGCTCCGCCGACTTCCAGATTACCGTGGCCGGGGTGGACTACGTGGAATCGAGTCTACGCGCCCGAAGAGATGCCACTGACCCCGGCCGCGCGGCGCTCCCGGCCTGATGGATTGATCCGGAGAAGGAGACCCATGTCCGCGCAAGTGAACCATTTCAGAATCACCCACCCGTTAGCGCGTGCCTGTGTGATGGCCTTCGTTATCGCGCATCTGGTAGCCGGCGGCATGTTGTCCGCAAAGGACGCGTCCACTGACAATCCCGGCGAGGGTCAGGATGCAATTGCCACAGTCAATGGACACGCTATCACGCATCAGCAATTGATGGTCACCCTCGTCTCCCGCCAGGGAACAAGACTCCTGCACCAACTGATCGACGAAATGCTGCTGGCGCAAGCCGCTCAACGGTATCTTGTAACCGTGACAGCCGAAGACATCGAGGCTGAAGCAAACCGGCTCCGGTTGCAGCATCCCTCGGAGGAAATGTTTCAGAGCGCGCTGCAGAAATCGGGACAGACGCTCGCACAAATCAGGGACCAACTGCGCGTCACCGTCCTCATCCAGAAAATCAGCCGCGCGCAGGCATCAGCGCAGGTTTCCAGGAGAGTAACGCGTGACTATTACGACGAGCACAAGGGCGACTTCATTTCCCAGGAATCGGTTCATCTTCGCGACATGCTACTGGATACCCGGGAGAACGCAGAAGAGCTGCTGAAGGTGCTCAAGTCGGGAGGGGACTTCTCAGGACTTGCTACAGCATTCTCTACGGACCCGGCCACACACGAGTCTGGCGGCGACATGGGTGTTCTACCCGTGGGTTCACTTGCGCCACACCTGGCCAACGCCGTGAAAACCATGAAGCCGGGAGGGATCAGTCCCATCATTGAGGCGCCCGACGGCTGGTATATCCTGAAGCTGGAGAAGAGAACCCCGGCTTCCCAACGCTCTTTTGAGGAAGTACGTCGACAAATTGAGAACAAGCTTGTCGAAGAGCGTGCGCGTGCGTTACAATCAGACCTCCTGCAGCGCCTCCGGAAAGACGCGCACATCGAGGTGGACGAGAATGCCTTGCGCACTTGCGTACAGGACGATCATTCTTCCGCAGATAATTGAGAGGAGATAACATGATTTTCCGCCTTGCCGTGGAAACCCACCAACGCGACGAGTTGATCGACATCACCTGTCAAGTGCAGAATGTTGTCACCGATGCAGCGGCCCATGAGGGAATCTGCACCGTATACGTCCCCCACACAACAGCAGCGGTGACGATTCAGGAAAACGATGACCCCAATGTTGCGGTCGACATCATCGATGGGCTGGACCGCCTCATCCCCGTCAAGGGAGTGCTGCCATACAAACACATTGAGGAAAACGCACCCGCGCACTTGAAGGTTGCCCTTGTGGGCACATCTGAGACGCTCTTTGTTGAAGAAGGCAAACTACAGCTTGGGCGTTGGCAATCGATCTTCCTGTGCGAATTCGACGGGCCGCGTCAGCGAGAGGTACTCGTGAAACTGTCGGCATGAGTTTCCGTTTACACACGAATATGGAGTGGTGACGAGTAATGAAGTTCTGTTTCATGACATGGGTCTGCCCCGAATGGGATACGCCCACCATTATCGAGAAGTGTCGGCAGTACGGATACCACGGAGTGGAATTCCGGGTGGAGTGCGACCACAAACACGGAGTTGAACTTGACGCGTCTCCCGACCATCTCCGGTGGGTGCAGCAATCCTTTGCCAACGCTGGAGTGGAGACGCCGTGTATCGCTACATCACAGAGATTCTCCTCCAACGATCCGGCAGAGCGACGGCAGCAAGTGGACGTGGCAAAGCGTTACGTCGAGCTTGCAGCAGCAATCGAGGTCCCCATCATTCGCGTATTCGGAGGTCCCATCCCGGAAGGAGTCGACAGAAGAACTGCAACAAGCTACATCGCGGAGGCGCTGCGTGAGCTGGGTGCGTTCGCGGATCAACACGATGTTGTGGTGGGTCTTGAGACGCATGACCATTTTAGCCTCGCCAGAGACGCCGTTGCGGTCATCAACGAAACAGACCATCCGAGAGTCCGTTGCCTTTGGGACATCATGCACCCCGTGAGCCACGGGGAGACCATGGCAGAAGCTTTCTCCCACGTGAAACCCCATGTCGTCCACTGCCACATCCACGACGGCAGGAGAGAAAACGGCAATATCGTTCTCACTTTCCCGGGAGAAGGGATCGTCGACCACCGTGAGGCGGTGCAGTTGCTGCAGACGATCGGGTTCGATGGTCATCTTTCGGGAGAGTTTATCAACTGGCTCCCCCCGGATGAAGTCCTGCCGAAGTATGCGGAGACACTCTCTGGTTATCTGCGCGAGATCGAGGAAGGGCGTGAACACGTCTAAGTGTTGCCGCCTCCGACATTCCTCAGCGGAGGGTTGAACTCATACGCGCACGGACTTCATGCAAGACGACGTGTCGGCGCCCCGAATGATGGGCATGCCGGCTCAGTTCCGCATTCCGCAGGTTCGTGGAGGTGGCAGAATGCTCCCTGACAACGAAATCACCGTCGACCAGGCTGCGGCGATGCTTGACACAACGCCCCAGGAAGTTGAGCGTCTCATCAAGCGAAGTCTGCTGCCCTGTCGGATGCACATCACGCCCAACGGTCAGCGGTATCGGCTCATCGACAGGGACGTGTGTCGGCGTCTTGTCGATTCCGGGTACATGCAGAACCTCCACAGGGAAGACACGCCCACGCCTCCACAGCGTGCCGACAAAGAAGTCGTCAGAGCTTCCGAGCTGACGACCGAGAACTGGAGCTCCTCCACACACGTGATTGCTGAGGACGAAGGGAGCAATGAAGAAGCGCTCCCGGCTGTCCGTTCCCCGGCTCCGGAGGCCCCTCTTGCCGGGGACATTGAGGAGCGGCTTCTCACCGTGGTCAAAGAAGTGGCCGGGGTCGCTGCGCGAGTCGGCGTCATCGAGGGACGCTTTGAGGTAACCCGGCAACTCGAGCGGGACCTGTCCACACTGAGCGAACGCCTGAGACACCATGAGGAGACGCTCAAGGCGCTGAGCGCCCGTATAGGGGCTGTTGAATCAACCGAGGAGCAGCACTCCGATCAATTAAAGCGCGACCTGCACGCAACCATCGGAGAAACCGAACATCTGCAGGAAGCCATCGCTGTCATCAACCATCAAACCAATCCGTTGTATGACCTTCTGAGCGCCTTGGATGAACGGCTGAGGGTTCTTGAGGAATGGGTCAAGGAATCGGAAAATAAGCGCCCCCTCGCGCAGGTCAAGAAGTTCATTGCCGAGAGAAAAGGCAAGGAAGATGCCTGAAGACCTGCGCGTTGCTTGTGGGGGTTGACGCCACACCCAGATCCGCGTTCTCCACTCGCGTCACAGACGTCCCTCCAAATCGGGATACACCATCAGCATAATTTCCCGCTGTCTCCGCCGCATCTTTCTTTTTTCTGCCGGCGCGGTATCCTCATAACCCACAAGATGCAACACTCCATGCACGGTAAGCAGCGCGAGCTCCTGCTCCAGAGAAAGTCCATTCTCCTCTGCCTGGCGCACCGCCGTCTCAACAGAGATAACGACATCGCCAATAATGCCGGGAGCGTCATCCGGCACGGCAAAACGGAACGTCTCTCCACCCTCCGGGTCGTCGTGCCCGAACGCGATAACGTCCGTGGCGGTATCGATTCCGAGGAAGCGACAGTTGAGGTCTTGTATCTCTTCGTCCGTCGTCAGGAGCACATTCAGCTCCCCGAGGGGGTCAACTCCCTCTTCCCGAGATACGACGGAGATGATGTGACGGACCGGTCGTTTCTTTACCAGCCCCCTTCTCGCTCCTCGGGACAACACTGACACGGGCATCTGAGGCGTCTCCTTTCCTTCGTTTTTTTGAGGGATCAAAGGGAATTGCAGGGAGGTCCCTGTCCTGCCCGGGGTACTCCACGCGCGTATGCAGAAGGCCCTTCAGCATGTGCGCGAAGGTCTTCTCGATTGTGTCGAGATCTTTCAGAGTCAGGTCGCACTCGGTCAACTGGCCTTCATCCAACCGCTCGCGGAAGATCTTTCTCACCATCGCCTCAACACGCGCGGGGGTGGGATTCGCCAGAGAGCGCGCCGTGGCCTCCACCCCGTCGGCCAGCATAATAATCCCCGCCTCTCTCGTCTGAGGCTTGGGGCCGGGGTACCGGAAGGCAGCGTCGTTGACTTCGCCTTCGCTCAGACTCTCGAGAGCGCGGCTGTAGAAATAGCTCACCAGATTTGTCCCATGGTGTTGGGGGATAATATCGATGATCGCCTGAGGCAGCTTGCATTCACGGGCCATCTCAATGCCTTCCTTGACGTGCGCAATAATGGCCAGGGCGCTCAGCGTTGGAGTCAGCTTGTCATGGATATTGTCCGCCGAGAACTGGTTCTCGGCAAAACAGGAAGGTCGCTTGATCTTCCCAATGTCATGATACAGACTGGCCACGCGCGTGAGGAGAGCGTCTGCATTGATGGCCTTGGCTGCGCTCTCCGCGAGATTGCCGACCATGATACTGTGGGTGCAGGTCCCCGGGGACTCTATCTGCAGCCGCTTCAGTATAGGCTCATTGGGATCCGACAACTCCAAAAGCCGAAGATGACTGGTGATCCCAAAAGGTCGCTCGAGGAACATGACCAGTCCAAGGGTGAGGATTGTGCAGGCAATCCCGCTCCCCAACCCCCAACTCATTTCGATCAGAATGTCGGAGGTCGTGTCATTCGTCAGAGTGCCCACGCTTGCGGAGAGAATGACGTTTGCCCCACCCAGAAGGAAAGCCGTCCGCGTCAACTGCGCTCTGGAATGAAGCTCGGCCACACTGCGAATCCCCACCAGTGCGCTCCCCAATGACATAACAAGGACTGCAAATTGATTGCTTGAGAGGGTCGCCGCCAGCACTCCAACCATCATCGCCACCATCACAGCAAAGCGAGCGTCGAGCATGATGCAAACGACCATCCCGATCGTGGTGGTAATGGGCACGGCCGCGTAGTCGACGCCGGGGAACTGGGCTGCAATCTTGAACGAGATCAGTCCGAGCAGAACCAGCATACTGAGTAACAGCATATTCCGGTCGGCGTTGAAGATTTTCAGGGAGTACTGCCGCATATACAGCCCCGTCACCGACACGAAGAACAGCGTTAGCAGGAACAGCGCAGCAGCGCGTTTCGGGTCGAGGCGAGGTCCCTGCAAACCCAGCGCGACCAGCTTGTCGACTTCGGACTGAGTCAGCTCGTGTCCCGCCTTCACGATGACCTCTCCGGCCTCAATGCGCCTCCGGATAGGCTCCACTTCATCGCGTTTCTCCTTGCGGCGACGCTCCGTATCCTCGGTGTTGTAGATGAAGTTGGGTTCCTGCACGGCCGCTATAGCCACTTGGGCGGCAAATCCCCGCAGCGCATTGGGGACCTCAGACCCCTGCAGCAGTGTGCGGAGCATACTGTGAGCGATCTCGAGGTCCTGGGTGTTACTGCGAATTCCCTGATGAAACACCCCGCCCACCGCGTCCTTGATCGACTTCTCGACCCCGGCCAGATTCTCATTGCTGGCCGACAGTGCCTCACGAAGATTCTGATCGCCCACCAGCTTGAGGTTGCGTTCGGCCTTCAACCCGGCGAGTTTCTCAGCGGTGCTCACCGCCGGGGTCTCCCGCGCGGCCCTTAGATTCTCGAAGGTATTGTGGATACGGGACTGAGCGGTGTCGAAAACGTGGGGGGCCACGTCGTACACGGGGGGAACCGTTAATTCAGCCTCGCGCTGATTCTCCACGGTTGCACGAATGTCAACGTAGTAGCCGCTTCTGGGAGCCCGGATATCCTCGGTTGCGGTTTCCCCTGCCTGTAGAGGAACAGACTTCGTTGGGATTTCCAGGGCAAGAGCCAGCGCCGCTGCCAGAGACGTGAATATCCCCAGAGCGACAACCTGCCGCCGAAGCCCGAGCTGGCTCCATTGCTCGCCCCAGCACAGCGCGAGACTCATGAGTGGCCCGGGCTTGCGCTTCTTTGTCCTCATGCAGCAGTCCTCCAGTCTCCCCGCAACCAATCAGTCAGAGAGATTCTCCTCGCTTGTGGACACTGACGGGTTCTCGAACCGGTCATAGGCCAAGACGATGCGCTGTACCAACCGATGCCGCACAACATCCCGGTCCGTCAGTTGCACAAAGGATATCCCCTCAACGCCCGCAAGAATTCGGCGCGCCTCCTTGAGGCCCGACTGCGCGCCTCGCGGGAGGTCTATTTGCGTGACGTCACCGGTCACCACTACCTTGGACCCGAAACCCATCCGCGTCAAAAACATCTTCATCTGTGCGGGCGTGGTGTTCTGGGCCTCATCCAGGATGATGAAGGAATCGTTCAGCGTGCGTCCGCGCATATACGCCAGCGGGGCCACCTCAATGACGCGGCGGTCGATGTAGCGCTGGACCTTGTCCACCCCCATCATGTCGTACAGAGCGTCATACAGCGGTCGGAGATAAGGGTCCACTTTCTCCTGGAAGTCGCCTGGCAGGAACCCCAGCTTTTCCCCCGCCTCCACGGCGGGACGCGTCAGGATCAGTCGAGTGACGCTCTTCGCTCTCAGCGCCGCTACGGCCATGGCCATAGCGAGGTAAGTCTTCCCGGTTCCAGCGGGGCCAATCGAGAATACCAGGTCGTACTCCCGTATGGCCTCTGCATAGGCTTTCTGCCCCTCCGTCCGCGGGGAAATCTTCTTCCCTCGATCACTGGTCAACAGAACGTCGGAGAGAATATCTCGTGCATCGAGGCGACCCTGATCTTGCTTGGTCTGACGGACGAAGTAGGAGACATCCTCAAGGGACAACGGCTTTCCCTCGGCAACCACCTCTAACAGTTCGGAAAGCAACTGTGCCGTGCGACACGCGCGCCCTTCCTCCCCGAAGACATGCAGGGAATTCTCCCTCACCACAATCCGGATGCCCAGTTCTCGCTCAATCAGCAAAATATTCTCATCGAAGTTCCCCAGCAGGCAGCGTAGACGCTGATTGTCACGCACGTCCACGGTAGCCTCATATTCACCACTTCCCTCGGGACCCTTGGTGCCACTTCCATGTGAGGTCTGAGTTGGGTAAGAGATCGCGGTCACTCCCCCGTAAATGCAGATTTTAGAGCGCGGAATGCGGAATCCGCATTTTCAGGGGAATGGTCGAAGAGCAGTCTGGCTCCAGAGTCGGTGATGTGCACCATCTGCTCAAGACGAATCCCCCCAACTCCCTCGCAAAACGCGGCTGGTTCCAGCGTGATGACCATGTTCTTGCGCAGGGGTTCGTAGTTTGCGGGAGACAAAACCGGTCGTTCGAATTTCGTAACCCCGAGACCATGCCCGCTGTGCTGGTAGCACTCAAAACCAGCATGTCGCACATGGTCACGGATTACGCCGTCCAGTTCCGAAGCCAGCACTCCGGGACTTGCCGCCTCCAGCCCCAGGACCATTGCTTCCCGCAAGACTCCGTGCATGTCGCAGATGCCTGCGGGGGGGTCGCCCACCGACAGGACTGAACAGGAATCACCCCAGTATCCATCAACTCTGGGCGCAATGTCACAAACGAGAACGCCTCCCTTGCCGCAAACATTCCCGCTGGGCAATCCGCCGATGCTATCCACGGACGTCCGTGCCGCACAAACCACGTCCAGGGAAACCTCCACAATTTCACCGACTTCCACCTCCATGGCGCGCCATGCGTCGGCAGCCACCTCGATCTCCGACCGCCCCTCTACGAGGGCACAGCGCGCTGCTTCCTGCCCAACGCTGGCCACGCGCGCCGACTCGCACAAGGCGTCGACCTCGGCATTGCTTTTCACCAGTCGTTGTTCCTGCAGGAGCGAGGTGATGTCCGCCACCTCCAAATCGGCGATCTTCAACTGGAGAAACTCAATCAGAAAGTGGGGAACGTGCTCAATCTCCACGCCGATCATGGCCCCCCTCACCCGCCATCGTCGGAGGACATCGACCACCTGCCTCGCGAGGTTCAGGTACCCGCTCCCCTCCGACTGCCCAGGGTAGTTCTCGTATGGCCGGACATCCACCTCGTCCAGCGACGGAAATGGACACAGAAGCGCCGAGGGAATCACTACAATCGGTTTCTCGCCTGGCGCCATTGCCAGCATTGCAGGGCCGTCTTCCCAGTAGCTCCGGTAGCCGGTTAAATAGGTCACGTCGTGCGGGACGGAGACAATCGCACATGTAAGTCCGCGGTCTTGCACCATGTCCTGAAAACGCTGGATGCGACACGCAAGTTCTGTCATACCACGGGCCTCACTGAACAAGGTTTGTACGCGCCCCATTGTAGGAGGTCGTTCCATACTCGTCAATACATGCACCGGATCCCTCAGCGACAACGCCTCGATACTTCTTTCTGCCGGGAAGCCGCCGGGGGTGCTTGACGCAGAGTTCGCTGTCCGCTATCCTGCAATCGTTCATTCTCACTTGTGAAGGGAGCAGTCCTCAATGAGAGTCGCTGTAACAGGCGCGACAGGTTTTGTGGGCAGGCAATTGTGCGAGACGCTGCTTGTTAGAGGTCACTGCGTGACAGTCATCACGCGCCAGCCCGACAGGGGTCGATTGCTGCTGCCCCAAGTAGACAGTTTCCTGCAGTGGGACCCTGATGGAACCCTCGGCAAATCGCTGGATGGTGTGCATGCCGTCGTTCACCTCGCCGGGGAGAGCATTGCGGGACGGTGGAGCAAAGGGAAGAAAACCAGCATCCGTAACAGCCGCGTTACCGGGACACGAAACCTGGTGCGATCATTGCAGCAGTTAAGCCCGCCGACGCGTCCCCGCGTTCTGGTGAGCGCGTCAGCAATCGGGTACTATGGCGACTGCAAAGAGACTGAAGTGAATGAATCGTCCCCCGCGGGAAGCGGATTCCTCCCCGAAGTCTGTGCCGCGTGGGAGGCGGAAGCATCTCGGGCTGAGGAGCAGGGAATCCGGGTTGCCTCCGTACGCACCGGCATAGTGCTGGGACCTGGCGGCGCCCTTCAGCAGATGTTGCGCCCCTTCAGAATGGGGCTGGGAGGACGATTGGGGGATGGAAGGCAGTGGATGTCATGGATTCACATTGAGGATCTCATTGGCATCTTCGTCTTTGCACTGGAGCAGGAGGCCGTGGTCGGCCCGATTAACGGCGTTGCGCCGCACCCCGTCACCAACCGGGAGTTCACGAAGGTCCTCGCCCATGTCCTCCGAAGACCGGCAATGCTGCCGGTCCCCTCATTCGCCCTGAAAATGGCAATGGGAGAGTTCGCTGACGTCCTGCTGCAGGGACAAAAAGTGCTGCCGATAAAAGCTCTGAATTTCGGATACGCCTTCAAGTACCCGCATCTCGAACCGGCCTTGCGACAGGTACTTGCATAGCATCAATCGGTGGTCAGCGCAATCAGGTCATCCGCTTCTTTGAGCCAGACGAGCGTCCCGCTCCCCGGGGCAACTCCTTCACGGAGATGGATCAGCACAACCGTACCCGGCTTCATGGGGGTTCCCGCCAACCCACACAATAGGTCAATCATGAGCCCACAATCAGGTTGATGCCCTACCAGCATCACCGACTTCACATCAGGCAGCGTCTCCAACACGCGCTCCAGCTCGATGATCTCACACCCCGGTGAAAGCTCGGCGCGCGTCTGCACCTCCTCCTCCATCCCCAAGGCCACTGCGATCAGTTCCGCCGTCTGCCGCGCCCTCACCAGGGGGCTACTCAGGATGAATTCCGGTTTGACGCCGAGGCGCTCAAGTCCGTGACCTGCAAGCTGCATCCTCTGCACGCCCGCATCGGTCAACGGGCGCTCTGCATCACTCACATACCCCTGGAAGCCAGCGGCATCTCCGTGCCGAACAATGTAGATATCCATAAAGCGTCTCCGCGTGTGCAATCTTTCGTGCAGACAGCCTATGTCGTCGCTTTCCCAACCATGAGCTCCTGCACCAGCCGAACATTTTCGGTCACCTGTTCCCCGCTCTCCACACCGACGATGAAGGCGTCCACCGGCGACTCGAGCTGGAACCCGATAGCGGCGCGCGCGTCGTCCATCTCGCCCTTCCCAAGCGCCTTCATGGCGGGAACAACCTTGTCCGTCTCCGCATCCATGTTGATGCCGCAGGCATGTAGTCGAACCAACACCACGTCCCTCCACGGATCATCGACACACGCACACAGTGCCCCGAACTCGTGATTGGAGCGCCCAACGGCCCGAACCACGCCGGAGTCTTTCGCCCTGCTCAACACGTCCGCAAGCCCTTTCCGTCGCAACATCCGAGTGTCTGCTTGCAGTTACCGCTCCAACCGTCGGTTCCCGTGCGAATACCAAGCAGCGAGACCTCGATGCCAGTCTGCCCTAACTCAACCTTGGAAATCGTCACGGAAACGGGAACTCCTGTCGCCATGCGCGTTAGTAACTCGGGCTATTGAAAGTGTTCTCTGATTGCGTCATTGTCTCTTTTGGCGCGAGTGGATTATACTGTGGGCTGGGAACAGACGTCAAAAGGCTGGCTCTTACTTCACAATTCTGCAGCCACATGGACCGGCAGCCGCGCCCTCGCCCAGCACCGAAATATACCGTCTGAAATCGCGGGCTTGTCGCCGCAAGGAGGTAACGAAGTGAATATTGCGCACGACACAACAGAACTAGTCGGGAGAACACCCCTTGTTCGGCTGAACCGGGTGACCGAAGGTTGCATCGCCGAGGTGGCGGCCAAGCTGGAATTCTTCAACCCCCTCGGTTCGGTCAAAGACCGCATCGGCGTGAGCATGATTGAGGACGCGGAGAAGACAGGGAAGATCGCCCCGGATACCATCATCATCGAGCCAACCTCGGGGAACACCGGCATTGCCCTCGCCTTCGTCTGCGCGGCGAAGGGATATAAGCTGGTCCTTACCATGCCGGAGACAATGACCGTTGAGCGCCGCCAACTGCTCAAGGCCCTCGGCGCCGACCTGGTACTCACGCCCGGACCCGACGGCATGCCTGGAGCGATTCGGAAGGCAGAAGAACTAGCCAGGGAAACCCCCAATTCCTTTGTCCCTCAACAGTTCCAAAATCCCGCCAACCCGAAGATTCACCGCGAAACTACTGCTGAAGAGATCTGGAAGGATACCGATGGGGAAGTGGACATCCTGGTATCCGGCGTTGGCACCGGCGGCACCATCACCGGCGTTGCCGAGGTAATCAAAGAACGGAAGCCTGAATTCAAGGCCATTGCCGTCGAACCAGTTCATTCCCCCGTCCTCTCGGGCGGACAACCTGGACCGCATAAGATTCAGGGAATCGGTGCGGGGTTTGTCCCCGACGTCCTGAGGACCGACCTCGTCGACGAAATCGTTCAGGTCAGCAACGATGAAGCGGCAGCGATGGCGCGTCGCCTCACGCAGGAGGAGGGCGTCTTTGCCGGGATCTCATCCGGAGCCGCCACCCACGCGGCCATCCAGGTGGCGAAACGAAAAGAGAACAACGGCAAGCTCATCGTCGTTATTCTCCCGGACACCGGCGAACGCTACCTCAGCCACGAAGTCTACTCCATCTACGCCGAGGGGAAATAAGGGTAACTGGGGGATTGGGTAATGACGGGAACTGGGTAATAGATAGCTGGTATCCTGATGACCAGCTATCCCTATCAGCCATCCGCCATCCGCCGTTTCACCAGCTCTTCGTCAGGCTGATAGTGTGCAGGTCGGCATCGCCGAAAAGTGGTGCGAGGTCGTCCTGCTCGAAGTCCTTCACGAAGGCGTACTCCACCTTCCAGTCATTGTTGGTGTAGCTGAAGCCGAGAGTCGGGTTTCCTTCATGCGATCCGGCGCGCAGTTCCCATTGGTCGCCAGCCTTCACTTCTGCCCCGAAGTTCAGCCCCTCATCGCGGTACGCGAAGGAATCTGAGGTCAGCTTCCGCTTGAACCACTCACCGGCGAGTGTCACCTTGTCGTTGGGATGATAGGCGAACCCCACGTCATAGTCCACTTGGTCAAAGTGATCAGTCGCGTCAGCAGCCACGAACCCCGGAAGGGTGATAGTTGCGCGCTGATCCGACGCGGTCAGGACCGCCCCGAAGTCCCACTGGTCATCCAACTCGTGTTGCACAGCAACACGGAACTTCGGCGTGATGACGCTGTCGCTGTCCGCCTCGGCGACCTCCGTCATCGGCCCAACGGGGAAAGAAATCGGCGCATACACGCGGGTCCTGCTGTTGCGCAGGGCGGTGGAAATTCCGAGAGCTGTCTTCTCGGTGATGAAGAAACCGTAACCCAGATAGACCCCCTGATCTTCCATCTGAATCTGCGTCGGCACTCCGGGAGGAGCGCCCGTAATTGATACCCCGCCACGGTTGGAGTCCAGATTGAAGTAGACCAGTTGCAGCCCATCCTTGTGCTTCGTCCACTTCACCGGGAACTCATAGCGAAACATCGTGTAGTCCGCGTCCAGTCCGCCGTTAAAGCTGTAATTAGCGTAGACCACGTTCGCCTGCGGCTCCTCCAACCACGCCGCGTGCGCCGGATTGCGCGAATACGGGTCGACAACGACGCTGGAGATATTCCCCATTCCCATCGTGCGGACACTGGCGAAAGTCAACGCCTGCGGAGCGGAAAATATCTCCGGTCCGGGAGGCAACGTAATCTGGGCGCGCCCATTTCCCACCAAGCCCGTCACCGCCACCGCCGCCCAAGCCAGTACTGAAACTCTCCTGCTTCTCAACCTGCTACCCCCATTGCTGTGCTGGATTGCTGCATTCACTTGCCACTCGAATGGTGAGGATAACCGCTGCATATACCAAAGTCAAGGAGAATGATGAGTGACTGAAGTTCCAGCATAAGGTTCGACGCCCACGATTTCAAATCGGGGGAGCCTCACGTTCTCGCTACAAGTGCTGTCGTACTGCTTTTTTGGGTTTGGCGACCATCCCCTTCCGACCTAATGCCGGAAGGGGATGGTCGCCAAACCCAGGAAGTGGGTGGAAAACGAATGTAGGCTAATTGTGAGGCTCCTCCGATATGAAATCGTGGGCGTCCCGGCAAAGTTTCGTTCTTATGCTGGAATTTCAGATAAGTGAGAAGGAGGTTTCCCTCCCCTGCGAGTCTCCTCAATAGTGTTTGCGTGTGGGGAGGATTCCATCTGCCACGCCAACGTTCGCCAAATTCATCCTGCGATCCCAGGCATTCCCCCCATCAGAAATGCGGAATTTGGGGTAGAGACTGCGTCCCTGCGGACGCCCGTATGGGCGGAATGTATCTGCGGAGTCGTTGCCTCTACCTGCAAACCCCGCGCCTCTGCTGGCAAAGCCTCAGCCTCTGCTGATAGCGTGTTTGCCTGCGGCATTTTCCCATTTCTGACGGGTTTTGGGTTTATACTCCTCCGTGAGTTGCAGGTTGGGTTCCAGCGCAAGGTTGCGCAACGTCTCCAGCCGCATCCTGGCCGCCCTCCAGAAGGAGTGTCTTACGACCTGAGAAAACAACCAAACAACGTCAGGTGCCCCGACTTCGCGTTGGGACGAGGATCGCATCAGTCAACGGACTGGGATATAGCACAGCGCGCAAGAGCGCAACTTTGGAGTGCGGTGGCAGCGACCCCGGTTTGACTTCCCTCCCTGCGTTTGTTACACTTCCCGCGTTCTTCTGCACGCTTGTGTCTGCTCGAGCAGATGCCTGTCATATTCGTTCACGGTTTGATCCTCGGGACACGTTGGCATGTTCTTCTTCATTCCCTACGGCACCGACCGGCCTGCCCGGAGTTTTCCCTTCATCACGTACACCCTCATCGCGATCAACGTCATCGTGTTTGCCTGGCAATACGGGGTGTCTAATTCCGATGCTGTGATGGATCGCTACGCCTTTATCCCCAACCAACTGAACGGCATGTCATGGTTTACCTACATGTTCCTGCACGGGGGGTTGAGTCACCTTGCCGGCAACATGCTCTACCTGTGGCTTTTCGGTTGCGCGCTGGAGTGTGCGCTGGGTTGGTGGATATTCCTGCCTACCTACCTGCTATCCGGCTGCGTGGCGATGATGCTGCACTACAGCATCGTCATGGCCACCGATCCGGTCGGCGCGAATACCCACCTGGTGGGCGCCTCCGGCGCCATTGCCGGGCTGCTTGGCATGTACGCTCTGCGCTTCTATCAAACCCGAATCCGCATGTGGTATTTCGTTTTCCTTCTGTTTTTCATCCGCTGGGGGAAGTTCGAGATTGGCTCCGTGTGGTTCATCGCAATATGGATAGCGCAACAGATTTTCGGCGCGGCGATGAGTGCATGGTCTCCCGACGTTGGCTCCCATATTGCCTACTGGACTCACATCGGTGGATTTGGGCTGGGGATGCTGTACGCTCTACTCATCAACCTTCAGAGCGAGGGGAAATCAGAGTACGTCCTTGCCGACGCAGTGTACGCCCTCGACCGCCAGGACTATCGCAGGGCTCTTCAGTTGTCCGGAGAAGTGGTTAAACGAGAACCGGCGAACTCTGAGGCGCGTCTCGTTCACGTCCGTTCCGGGATGCACACGCGGCCCTTCGAGGATTTCATACCTGAGTATGAATCGCTGATGAAGGACAGCCTGCAGAAGCACAACCTCGAGTTGGCGCAGGCGCTGTACACGGAACTGGAGTCGCTGTATCCCACTAACGGTATGGATTCGCGATTGCGCCTCGCAATCGCGACGTGTCTCGCCCAGCTTGGGGACCATGCAGGCGCCGTTCGAGTTCTCCAGCGAATTATCCAGGAGGCGCCCAACAGCGCGGAAGCGGAGACGGCAACGCTGAGGTACGCTCAACTGTTAATTGAGCAACTGGGACGCCCGAAAGAGGCCGCCGATGCACTCCGCCACTTTGTGGTGCGCTACCCGAACAGCCAGTGGAAGGATTTCGCAGAACAACTGCTGGCTAAGGCGCGTCAGGCGATGAGAAAGTAAGCGCGGCACGGCGCCGGGCGGTGAGTCGCTCTACGCCTGGAAACGGTAGCCGACGTTCCGAACGGTCTCGATGAGGTCGCAGATAGGATGCGGCAGTTTGGCCCGCAGGCGACGCACGTGAACATCGACCGTGCGGGTGCCGCCAAAGTACTCCTCTTCCCACACTCGCTCCAGCAGCACGTCACGCGTATACACTCTTCCGCGGTGGGTCGCGAGGAATTTTAGCAGTTCATATTCCTTATACGTCAGCTCGACAGCCCGGCCCATCGCGGAGACCTGGTAGTTGGCGAGGTTAATGACCAGGTCGCCAATCTTCACCGTGTCTTCGGAGTCTACCTTGTTGGCGCGCCAGAGAGTGTGCCGGATGCGAAACGCAATTTCCGCGGTGTTGGCCGGGATGAAGACGAAGTCATCTATGCCAAGCGAGAAGTCGAGCTCCCGGACGGCGTCCAGATCCGCCACGACAACCAGAGAAGTGTCGTTGAGCGCCTCGTCCTTTTTCAGCGACCTGCACAGGGAGAGGCCATCCACCGACGCGGATGTGAGATCAACGAGCGCCAGGTCGGGAACATCCACGGCCAGGCTGTCCACAACGCCGTCGCTGAACCCCAGCCCGGTCACCCGATATCCCATGTCTTTAAGTCGCGCCTGCAATCCCTGTTGCACGTCCTGGTTCTCACTGAGGATACAGATACGAAGCATGGGCGGTCGAATCCTTTAGCTCCGGCAGGAAGCCTTCTCTACATAAGCGTTGGTGATGGGGAGTCGCCGATCCTTGCCGAAGGCGCGTGGTGTGATCTTGATCCCCGGCGACGCCTGGCGACGCTTATATTCATTTCTGTCGACCATGCGAACAACGTCGCGGACCAGCGCCTCGTCAAAGCCCGATGCGGCAATCTCAAGGACGCTGCGGTCTTCTTCGACGTAGGCTTTGAGAATCTGGTCCAGCACCACGTAAGCGGGAAGGCTGTCTGCATCCTTCTGATCCGGTCGAAGCTCCGCCGATGGTGGCTTGTCCAAGACATTCTGTGGGATGATCGCTCTGCCCGATTGCCGGTTCTTCAGGATTGCGAGATCATAGACGGTCATCTTCGGCACATCCTTGACAATGCACAACCCGCCACTCATGTCGCCATAGAGGGTGCAGTAGCCAACGCTGTTCTCGCTCTTGTTCCCGGTCGCCAGCACCAACCACCCGAACTTGTTGGACAAGGCCATCAGCAAGTTCCCCCGGATGCGCGCTTGAATGTTCTCTTCGGCCTGGTTGGGGGCAAGTCCCTCAAACTTATCGGCCAACAGGGCAATATACGACTCAAAGACGCTCTGAATCGGCAGATTCTCAAGCCGGATGCCGAGATTCTCCGCGAGCGCACGAGCATCGTCCTTGCTGTGGTCGGAGGAGAACTGCGACGGCATGATGACGCCGATGACGTTCTCGGCGCCGAGAGCATCCACTGCGATGGCAGCGGTGAGTGACGAATCGATCCCACCGCTCAGCCCAAGCACCACCTTCTCGAAGCCATTCTTCCGGACGTAATCGCGTGTTCCTAAAACGAGGGCGTGGTAGATCTCCTCGGTCGCTTCGAATCTGGGCGCGAATGCAGCCTCGATGGCGCCCCTTTCGCGAGACCCCGATGGAACCACCTCGATCTGCGCTTCCTTCGGCACGGGAGCGCCTCTCTGCCGAGCCAGCAGCTTCTCCTTCCGACGGCGCGGGTCGTGCAGGCGTCGCCGGAACACGGCCCCCAGATCCAGATCGACGATCAGTAGATCCTCCTCAAACTGCTTCCCGCGACAGAGCAGCTTCCCGTCCTGATCGACGATCATGCTCTGCCCGTCGAAGACCAACTCGTCCTGCCCTCCCACCAGATTGCAGAGCGCCACGACGGTGGCGTTATCCGTCGCGCGAGTGGCCAGAAGGTGTTCCCGATACACGCCCTTGCCTGCGTGGTAGGGCGACGCGGAGATGTTGACGATCAGGTCGGCGTCACCCAATAGAGCCTGCTCCGTCATCGGAGGACCTGGATACCAAATGTCTTCGCAGATGCTGACACCGATGCGCGCCGATCCGAAGGATACCACCTCGATGTCTGTCCCGGCCTGAAAATAGCGGTTCTCGTCGAAGACACCGTAGTTGGGCAGGAAATGCTTGTGGTGCACGGAAACGATGCTGCCCTTGTGCATGATCGCCGCGGCATTATAAACGTCATCGGATCGATCCACAAACCCGACGACGCAAACAACGTCTCCCGTCTGCTGAGCGACGGACTCCAGACATGCGAGGTTGTCGTCTATGAAGCGAGGCTTCAGCAGCAGGTCTTCGGGAGGGTAGCCGGTGATGGCCAGTTCCGGGAACACCACGATGTCCACGCCGTGTTCACGGGCGCGCGCCATCCAGGCAATCACTTTGTTGGTGTTCTGGTCTAAAGCGCCAACCGTCGTGTTGATCTGGGCTAAAGCAATACGCATGTCTGGTGTCCTGCGGTTACATGAGGTCTACGGTCTCCCGGGAAAAGGTGTGAGCGGATTATAGCAAATCAGAGCGGATACCATCAACTGCTCCGAAGCCATCATCGCGACGGCTGATGCCCAGAATCTGAACCCCAATGCCGCCAGCCTTCCGGAGGAGGTTCTCATCAGTTCCAGCACTGCGGGGCGTCCCTCGCTCGATGCTCAATAATCTCATCGGCAACAGACTCTGCGACCGCGTCATGGTCTTCGCAGACAACCACCGGGAACTTCTCATGTCGGAATGACATTACTGACACCTGCACTTTCAGTCGCAAGGAGAGGGAGTTATTACGCGAGCCACTTCTCTAACCACTTCCATGCTTTCTTCCCGCTCCATTGATGGTCGTTCGGGTGATGGTCTCCGCCAATCCTGTCGGGGAATCCGGCAGCCTTGTAGATTTTCCGGAGGTGGCGGTAAGCCTTCAGCATGTCAGGATAATGGAAGCAGGTCTCCTGCTTTCCCATCTCGAACAGCATCGGCTTGGGCGCGGCGAGGCCGAGCATGTCCGGGATGTCGCCATGGACAAGAAGTCCCGGAACGTGTTGGGCGCCGCACGTGTTGCCTTTCCCTCGTTCACCGAGAGCGTCGCCCCGCACGGTGCTGATGTATCCGCTGACAACCCCTGCCTTGATTCGTCGTTCATTGATGAGCATGTGAGTTGCCATCGTGCCCCCTTGGCTGAGACCGATGACTGCGATGCGATTCCTGTCCACATGGGGATGGTTGACCAGCACATCCACGCACCGCATTCCATCCCAGATGCTCTGCGCAATCAGGGGACGGCAAAAATACTGCCAGGCCAAGTCCGTGATGTTGCAGGCGTCTCTGCTTGGTGTGCGTACCCACCAATCCGGCGGACGCCGCTCACCAAAGGGGCACCAGTCGGGCGCGATCACAACATACCCACGGCGGACTGCTTCGACGCCATACTCGTAGTTCAGGGCGTCGAGTGTTTGGGCAGATTGCTCACTTCCCTGTTCCCGCGTTACTCCGCAGATGTCGGCTTTTCCGTTCCCATGCCCGTGTGAGGCGAGTATTCCCGGACGCTTTTCGTCGGGGGGAAGTCCTTGGGGGGTTAGTACATACGCAGGGACGGTCACACCGAACGTCGAATCAAAAAGGATTTTCTCCCGGATGTAGTCCCCCTTATCAACACTCTCAACCACTTCGAGATTCGGAGGGACGCGCTCCGGCCAACGCCCGAGACACCTGCGGTAGTGGCGGTTGAAGGACCTGCGCCAGGACTTATAGTCGTCTATTGTTGTTCCGTCAAATACGCAATCAGGCTGCCAGTGCGTACACCAGTACTGAAGCACGTCGTAGAGATTCACGTTTCGCTCGGGATTTCTCATGGCGGTTTCCTCCTCCTGAATTCCACCTTGAAGGCTGATCTAGGATGTTACATTCCCGTGCACCACACTGTCAAATCCGCGAGCCACATGGGCGCATGGGCACGCCGGCCGCATTGACGAACGACGGGGATTGTGGTATTTACGATAGGGTGGATAGTGAGAACGGCGCTCTCTGGGCCTGTCCCCTTCCCGGTATTACCCGAAACGCATGTGAGACACCTTGAGGAAAGACAGCACAAATCGCCCGCCTGCTCGGAAGAAGTCCTCATCTCCCTCCCGAACTCTCAGGAAGCCTGCATCCACTGCAATCGACGAGAGTCGGTTGCGGGCCTTGGTAGGCGCAGGACTTGCGCTTACGCAAGAACTCAGCCTCGACGCTGTGCTCCAGAAGATCGTGGACGCGGCCTGCAATGTCATTGATGCCAAGTACGCCGCTTTGGCGGTACTTGAGGAAAACGGGAGATTGTCACGCTTTCTGTATTCAGGGATGACCGATGAGCAAGTCCGACTTATCGGCAACACACCGGTGGGGCGCGGGTTACTCGGGCTTCCACTCAAACCGGAGCCGCCACTTCGTGTTCACAACGTCCAGGAACATCCTTCTTTTTCAGGCTACCCGAAGCATCACCCGAAGATGAAGTCCTTCCTTGGCGCGTCGGTGGTTGCTCGCGGACACACGGTGGGGCGACTGTACCTGGCGGAGAAACAAGGGGCGGAAGAATTCTCCGAAGAAGACGAGCTCCTTGTTTCCATGCTGGCATCTCAGGCCAGCACGGCAATTCGGAACGCCCGACTTTACGAGAGGAATATCCGAGAGGAACGTGATCGCGCCCAGCTGTATCTCGACACTGCAAGCGTTATGTTGGTAGCGCTGGATACCAAAGGAAACGTCTCCATGATCAACCAGCGGGGGTGCAACATTCTCGGCTATAACGAACGCGACCTCCTTGGCAGAAACTGGTTTCAGAAGTGCATACCCACGGCAGAGCGACCGGCTCTACGCCGACTGTTCTCCCATATCATTTCAGAGAAAATTGCGGAGAACGGACACCATGAGAGCAGGGTACGGACGAAATCCGGTGAGGAACGTCTGATCTTTTGGCGCAATACGGTTATCCGCAACCGCGACGGAGAGATTGCGGGCACGCTGAGCTCCGGGGAGGACATCACCGAGCGCAAGCAGACTCAGACCGCCTTGCGCGAGGGCGCAGAGGAGCTTGCTCGTCTTCACGAACTCTATCATGCGGTTGTTGAAAACGTTCCGGCCAGCGTCCTGATCTTCGATCAAGATCTGAATCTTGTTTTCGCGAACGCGGTCTACCGACAGCAGTGGACGCCGTGGGACGACGTGCATGGGAAGAGCCTGTCTGAGTTGCTTCCCCCGGAAACCATCGAGAACGAGGGATGGGCGGCGAAGATGCGAGACGTGCTCGCGACAGGTCATCCCCTGACGGTATCGGATTCCCGCCACCACTCCCCCTATCGGGGAGACACCATCATCAATTACCACCTTGTGCTGCTTCCCGGCAAGGCGAAGCAGGACGACAAGGTACTGCTGGTTCTTGAGGACGTGACCGAGCAGGCCGGGCTGCAACGCCAGCTGGTGCAGAGCGAAAAACTCGCCGCGATGGGGTTGCTGTCGGCAGGCGTTGCGCACGAAATACGCACCCCCCTTTCAGTGATTCGCCTCGCGGCTTACGATGTTCAGGATATTCTCTCTGAAATCACGCACACCGCGAACGTTGACAATCCCGTCAACGAGGCGCGGGGGCAACTGGAGCTGATCGAGCGCAATGTGATGGACTGCAATGGCGTCATAGAGAACCTTCTCAAGTTCGCCCGGGAAGCGAAACATGAGCCGACATGGATTGAGATCGGCGCCTTGCTGAAGGGGTGTCTTAGCCTGGCCGAGAAAGACACGGCGCTGCAGGGAATACGTATTGAAGAACACCTCAAAGCTCCCGTCAGTGTTTACGCAGGTGAGGACGACCTCAAGCAGGTATTCAGCAATCTGGTCCTTAACGCTGTGCAGTCGATGCCTCACGGAGGGCTACTCACGCTCGCAACCGAAATGCAGGACGGCGCAGTGACCGTGCGAGTATCGGACACGGGACACGGAGTGCCTGCAGAGCTGCTGGACAGAATTTTCGACCCGTTCTTCACTACGAAGGAACCTGGCAAGGGCACGGGGCTGGGACTCTCGATTTGCCGGAAAATCCTCGAGAGAATGAACGGGCGGATTGATGTCCGGAGCATAGAAGGAGAGGGCACGACATTTGTCGTCACACTCCCGACAGAAGGAAGGAACGTGCAGGAATGAGTCGGAAGAGAGTTCTCATCGTTGATGATGACGTTGATCTGTTACAGACACTCAGCAAAGTGCTGACCCGCCGAGGTTACGAAGTTATCGCGGCAAAGGACGGAGTGGCGGCGCTAAAATCCATCAAGGAAGCTATTTCAGATGTTCCGTTCATGGCTGTTGTTTCCGACGTTAAGATGCCTCGCATGGATGGCACTGAGCTTCTGCGGCACGGCAAATCGGCGGCGCCCAGTACGGAATTCATCTTGTTGACGGGATATGGAACCATCGAGACGGCCGTCACGGCGATGAAGGCGGGCGCTTACGACTACCTCACAAAGCCACCCAACCCCGATGAACTGCTCATCACCCTTGACCACATCGCTGAGAACCAACAGTTGCGGAACCTCAATGTTGCCCTGCAGCAGGAATTGAGTACCGCCGCGAAAGGGGCGGGACTCATTGGCAGACACCCTGCCATGCAGGAAGTCTACGAGATGATCGCCCGCGTTTCCGAGAGCGATATAAACGTTCTGATATACGGGGAGACTGGGACCGGGAAGGAGCTTGTCGCAAAGGCCATCCACCGTGGCAGCAATCGCGCAAAGTACCCTTTCATTGTCGTTAACTGCGCGGCCCTGCCATTGGAGCTATTGGAGACTGAGCTGTTCGGGAATGAGCGCGGCGCGTTCACCGATGCGCGGGAGCGACGCTATGGAAAGTTTGAGGTCGCCCATCATGGCACGCTGTTCCTCGACGAGGTCGGCACGATGAGTCCTGCACTGCAGCAGCGACTCCTCCGCGCCGCGGAGACCAAGAGCTTTGAGCGAGTGGGGGGCACGGACACGGTTGAGGTGGATGTGCGGATTCTCTCCGCCACCAATGCGGACCTGATGGAACTCGTGCGAAACCAAACCTTTCGCGAGGACCTGTACTACCGACTAAACACCGTGGCCATTCAACTTCCACCGATGCGAGACAGAAGAAGCGACATCCCACTCCTTGCCCGACACTTCCTGGAAAAACACAAGAATAAGGTTTCTCGCAAGGTGACAGGAATCCACGCCGATGCTCTTGCCGCGCTGCAAGAATATGCATTCCCGGGGAACGCCCGGGAGCTGGAGCACATGATCCAGCGCGCCCTTGTCCTTGGGCGTTCGGAGAAGATTGAGGTCGCAGATCTGCCGGCTGAATTGCGAGGAGGTTCTACGCAGATTCAGGAGCAGTCCTTCACGGGTTTGCTTGCAGAGCAATTAGGCCAGTATGAAAGCAAAGCGATTCGGGACGCGCTGTCAGCGTCTGGGGGGAACCAAAGCCGAACGGCTCGAGCGCTAGGGATCAACCGAACCACCCTCATCGCCAAGATGAAGAAATATGACCTGAAAGAGAGTTAGTCGGATGCGGGGGCGATAACACACCTGCGGCTTTTCCCGCAAAACACGCGGAATGCGCGGAAACTTCAGTACGGGTTCTGGGTCCCAAAGTGGTCTCTTCCTTCTGCGGTATCTGCGTATTCTGCGGGACGTTTGGTTTTTTCAGTGGACTCATTCCTATCCCGCCATTGGAACGCGAACCGTAAACCGGGTTCCCTCACCCTCTTCCGTCTCGAAGTCCAGCCTGCCACGGAGGGATTCCACAATATCCTTGCACACGGCAAGGCCAACTCCCATCCCCGCTCCCGGGCGTCCGGCCTTCGTCGTGTAGAACGGCTCAAAGATACGCTCACGGATATCGACAGGGGAATCCCATTCCCATGGTCAGAAACGTCGATGCGCAGCTCTCCGTCTGTCGCTGATGCCGTAATGCCCACGGGGTCCCCTTCGGCAGATGCTTCGATGGCATTGACGACGATGCTGTACAGGGTCTGACGGATCAGCGGACAAGTGCAAGTAACTCCCGGTCACTTGAGTGCAAGCAACTCCCGGTCAGGTTATGATATCCAGAAACTTTACTGGAGGGTAGTGGGCGGACTCGCAGAGTCCGAAGTGACTAAAAAGGGTCTGAGGAGCAAAGGCGTCGCGAGATGGTAACCGCGGTACGCCGAGGTGCTTCGGAACGGTCGGTCGCTCGACGGTATGGGGTCGCGTTGTCGACCGTTCAACTGTGGGTTGCTCGGGCTGCGGGGAAACGCCTTGACCGAGTGAACTGGAGCGATCTTCCCGGTGGTCCTTCGGTTCCCCCCGGACGCACCAGCGGGGAGACGGAAGATCTGCTTTTGCAGGGGCGACGGGAGTTGAGAGAGACAAGCGACCTGGGCGAGTTTGGGGCTGCCGCTATCCTTATGGAGCTGCTCGCCCGGCGCATCCAGGATGTTCCCGCCGTGAGAACCATTGGTTACATCTTGGAGCGAAGCGGTGCCTTGGATGGGCATCACCCCCTCGTTTGAGCGGTCAATAATCCACTGGCCGATTTTCGCGACCTCATCTTCCTGGGTTTCCAACACAACGATGTCTGGTGTCGGACCGTTGAACACCGAAATGGTGCCGCTTCGCTCTTCCGTATTGCCGTCAACGTCAGATAGTTCTGGACCCAGCAATCGGTCTGCTTGCATTCTGATCTGGTGTGATGTCCGATAATTGACTCGCAGTGTGCGCGACCGCCCGCGAATATCAACGCCGAGGGATTTCCAGGAAAAAGGCTGCTGGAAAATACGCTGTCCCAGATCACCGGCAAAGAAGGGAGTGTTGGGCCGATCTCCGCCCAGGGCGGCAAGGAACCGAAGTTGGGCAACACTGATGTCCTGCGCCTCATCCACCACCGCAAAGTCGAAGGCGATTCTGTTACTCCCCGCCAGCACCTCTGCCAGCGCACTGAACATCTCCGCCCGCGTCATCAGGTGGCGCGCTTGCAGCCCGGCGCGAACCCTCTCGAAAACGATCAACCGGAGGTCACCGCCAACCCGCACGGACCAGAAGCTCTTGTCCTTCGCCTTGTCGAGCCGGTGAAAGCTCATGCCAGGATTGGCGGGATTAAGCTGCAAGTCAAACGCCGTCGTCTTGACGGACTTCTGTTCCTCGCCGGTCAGACGATCCAGGCTGTCGGTGAACGTGTCGGCGATGCGGAAGTCCATGAGGATATTGTCGCTGCAGTAATGATAACCGACTACGCTTTCCAGTCGTCATCCGGCATGATTCGGTGCATAAACTCGTCGAACATGGGGACGGTGAATGCCGTATCACCATGATGGGGACTCCAGATCATCCCTTTGGCGATTAACTGGTTCCGTGTCGGACCGAGAGAGGTCACTCCACGCCCCAACTCTTCCGCGATGTCCCCCGATCGATGTGGTCCCGGACCCAGTTCGGCCATCGCTCGGAGGTATCTTTTCTCCGCTGGTGTGAGCCGGTCAAACCGCACCCGAAAGAAACTCTCGTCGAGTGCGGCAATGGCCGTCGTCGATGCGTTTTCAACGTCCGCCTCTGTGATCGGCGATGCGTCTGCCGTGTCCCACGAATGCTTACCCCACTCCTGCACGAAATAAGGATAACCGCGCGTCACTTTTAAAGATCCAATGCTTCCTAGGTCACTCCGACGCCCTGATCACTCGCCGGTTTGGCGACAGCAAGTTTTGTCGCTTCGGGAGGAAGCGGGCCGATCTCAGGAAAGTCGAACAGCCGTTCTGCATAAGACTTGGCCCGGCCCATTCGGCCCCTCAATTGTGGCAGTCCAGCCCCAACCAGAACGACAGGAAGGCGTCGCTGTGCGGTGCGGTGCAGCGACGTGATAAGAGCCGCGAGTTCTTCCTCTTCTACATACTGCAATTCGTCCGCCAAAATCACCAAGGCGGTTCCTGCTTTTTGTGCTGCCGCTCCAGCAGTCTCTAACAATGCCTGCAAATCATGCTCCAGATCACCATTGTCCGCGAGACCAAGCTCAGGATCAAAGTCAAATCCGACTTCTATGTCTTCATATTTCACCTTCAGGGACTTGGCAAATCCTGCCAGTGCCCGGAGCGCTCGTTGCGCGAGGTCCTTGGCCTGCTCGTTCCGAGAGAGCCGCAGCAAAGCTTGGCGCAACTGGGGGGCCAGAATTGCAGGCAGGGAGCGGTTTTCGGGTGCTTCTATGCGCAAGGTATGAATGCCAGCCCCTTCAGCGTCATCCATCATTCGATCCAGTAACACCGTCTTGCCGACCCCTCGAAGCCCCACCATCAAAATGCTCTTCCTGGGCAGCCCTCGGCGCACGCGTTCAATGGCCACGCGAATCGTTTCCCGAACATCATCACGACCAGCGAGCTCCGGAGGAGGCGTGCGTGCGCCAGGGGCGAATGGGTTTGTTACTGGGTTCATGCCGACAGTCTGTACCTTTCTTAGCGAGTTTACAACATTCTCATAATTTCGATAAACTCACTCAAACTCGATATTCATACCTTGAACACCTTCATCACCTCATCCCCCAGGTGGTTGATCACCTTTACGGCAATGCGGCCCGAATTGGGTTTGGCAAAAGGCCGCGAGGTGTCGCTGTTGAGCGTGGCCCAGGCTTCGGCGTTGATCTCGGCTTTCAGCGTAGTCTTCAACGCGGAATACGGATCATTCGCGCCGAGAAAATAGGCGTGACGCACGAAGAAGCTCTCTTCGTTGTAGTCGGTATCAATGAACCAGCAGGCGATACCGTCGGCGCCGTCGCTGATGACTTCGCCGGTCTGGGGATTGAACACATCCACGCCGTTGACCTTGACGCGCAGGGTGTCATCCGTCTCCGCCAGCAAGGTGATGTCCGGCTCGCCGAAAATGACGAAGAGGTTGCCTTTGCCGGTGTTCTTGAGCTCCTCGGCCATGTGCAGGTCGGCGTTCATGCGCGCCTTGAGCACGGGGATGCGGCCCAACTTGCTGAACTCGGTGGCGTGCGCCTCGTAAGTAGGTCGTCAGAAATACTGTCCGCCCTCTGTCATTCTGAACGGTGTGAAGAATCTCTGCCGCAAAGGAGATTCTTCGTCGTTCCTCCTCAGAATGACAGTTTGGCGGAGGGCTCGAAGGGACAGTATTTCTGACGACCTACTTAGTTGAAGGCGCAGGCGATCAGCACATCGAACCCGCCATCGCCCGCCTCCCGGCCCGCGGCCACCAGGTCGGCGCGCTGCACCGTGCCAAACTCCGGCCCGATGAAGATGGCGGCTCTTTTCTCGACAGGATTAACCGCATGGACAGGATCGGGACTTCCCTTCTTGCCATCCTGTGAATCCTGTTCATCCTGTCGGTATTTTCCCTCGGCGCAGACCAGCTCGCCGGGCCAGGGGGTGAGGGCGGTGAAGGTGATGCGGTCCGCCTTGTGCGCCTGCTGCACGCCAGCGGTCTTCAGGTTCTCCAGGATCATCTGGGGGAATGACTGCTTGGCCGCGTATTGACCGCTGCCTTCCTTGACCTTCAGCGGGTCAATCAACTCATCGTCCTCATCCACGCCCAGCACGCGGTGCGGGCTGAGGCTCTCCACGGTGAAGGGACCCGCCACGCGCACCTTCTTGTTGTCGGTGTAGGGTTTATCGTAGAGGTATTCAAACTCGGCCTTGGCGGCAATGGACTTGTCGATCTCCTGCTGCCGGGCGATGTGAGCCTGCCACCAGTCTTTGTGGAGAGATAGGACGGATGGGGGGAATGGGACCGATGGGTTGGGCGGGAGTTCGCGGGGAATCTCCCATTCCTCCCATTGCTTTCCCATGGACTTGTTCAAGGCGGCGCGCAGCGGCTCCAGCTTCGCCTGCCACTGGTCCCAGATGACATCGATCTCCGCGTTGTTGGCGATGGACTTGAGGGTGATGTGGGGCACGCGCTCGTAGACAAAGCCGTGGCGGATGTTGCCCTGCACGGGCTGCGAACTCGGCGCGCTGCGGGTGACTTTGGCTTCCTTGCGCTGGCCCTCGCGGGAATCGGCCAGCAGGTAAAAGGGATAGCGCGCGCCCATGATGCGGGCACGGGCCAGCGCCAGGGCTACCCGCGAAGTGTCAATGGTGATCCGGCGGCGGCCCCACTGTTCGGCGACGTAGGCGGTGGTGCCGGAACCGCAGGTCGGGTCGCGCACGAGGTCGCCGGGGTCGGTCGCCATTAACAGGCATCGTTGAATGATTGTTGTCAAAGTCTGAACAACGTAAATTTTCGGGTCGTTTCGACTCTGGATTCCGCCACCGACATCGTCCCAAAGATTTGTAAGACTAACGCAGCCAAAGTCTTTAAAGCATTTCTTAAAACGAATGGTCTTTCCTGCTCGAATGACCCTTCCAGCAGGAATTAGACGCTTTTCAATCAATGCGGCAGAGGTTCGCCAGCGCGAGTGGTTTGATACCGCTGCTGGCCTCCATGACAGGCAGAAGCACGAGATCAGCTCTATCGTCGAACGATTCACCGTCCCCTACCGACAGCCTTCTGCCATCCGCCGTCTTGACCACAACCCGGTGTGCGCCTTTCACCACGTGCCAGTTGGTCAGAACTTGGGGGGGACTGCCGACAAAGAATCCGCTGCCCCGTCCCAATGCCTTCATCTGCTTATCAAACGTCTCGATAACCACGACCGACGGAAAGACGCGTTTGACCAGTACTGGCAGGGGAAGCGAGTCTTCGGCGGGTGCGAATCGACCCGCAACAGCCACCAGCAACGGCACCAACCCAAACAGCAGAAACCAACGCGGGGAACTCTTGGGGTCCGACCCACGTGTTGGCATGGCAGCCTCCCTCTCATCAGGAAATGAACGTCTCATCATCAACCACCGGAAAGCGCACACAACCCCTCTCCGGCACATCACCGGTTGACCCCGCAAATGCAGCACTGTGCGACAATAACGTCAAGCGGAATGGGGACCCCGGGTGCAAGTCAGATTTATGATGCGTGGTGGTAATCAGACCCCTGGGGCCGGGCAGGCATAGACGAGAGGTTGGGAAAACTTACGCGAGTGGAAGGGAACAGTAACAACCCCCATCCGGTCTTCGACCACCTTCCCCCGTTATCGAACCGAAACGGTTCGCACAGGGGAAGGGCCGTAAACCCGAGTTAGGTGGATAGCTTGGTAGTAAGAACTCGTCCAACAATAACTG
>Ga0210051_1000412_pt1 | contig 39023 bp, 53 predicted proteins | sample CryGey092014_all_FD_185464 | JGI IMG/M metagenome (GOLD analysis project Ga0210051, IMG submission 185464) | Groundwater microbial communities from aquifer - Crystal Geyser CG23_combo_of_CG06-09_8/20/14_all (SPAdes) (version 2) | ecosystem: Environmental > Aquatic > Deep subsurface > Groundwater...
CAGCACAATCTCTGTTGCCTCGGTAGCCGCTGTAAAAGCGGGTTTTCCAAGGATGTCGTCCGCCCAGTTGCCGATGTTGAATCCCCTGTCTTTTAGGACTTTGCGGAAGTCATCAGCGTTCTTTCCGGTGCCGAGATTGATGGTCTTCCAGACATTGAACTTCCGTTCAATCTCCTTAACCACCAACTCGCCCGAAAGAAACCGTTTCATCCCATCTTCGCCTCCCAGCTTATTGATAACCGCCTCCACTTGCCCCATGGTAACATTGCCGTACTTCATTGTCCTTTCTCCTTCTCGGCTGTTTGCCGAAATTATTTCCTCTTCCCGAGGTTGTGGGGCTACAACTTCAGTAGTCATAGCCAGCAGACACCGAAGAATCAGTGGCTTTTGGCTATGACTACTAATCGCAAGTAAATGTTAAAAAGAGCTTATTTTGTATCTTAAAGTATAGCACATGAATTAATTTCTGTCAATGTCGACATAAAAATACCGAAATCAATTTCGGCAATTCTAACAAATTATGATTTTAACCATTTATTAGCTATACCTGTCTGCTACGGTTGAAGCGACAAAAGATTCGGGTTTTATTTTCGGCTCAAAGCCGTTTCCCTTGATCAGGCCGATTACTTCTTTTATCATGTCTTTCGTCGCCCCGTTTTCGCCGACATCGGCATGAATATAGCGGAATTGCCAATTGAGGAAAGAAGGAATTTGATTCTTCAAATTATCCCTCAAATAAAGCGCGAATTCGCACGAGAGTAAAACCTCTTCTAAAATTCTCTGGTGCCAATTAAAGAATTTCCTATCGTGGAAATAATTGATTTTTTTAATAAAAAACCTTCCCCCCTCTCCCTGTCTCAAAACAACCAAAACCACCGGGAACTGGGGTTCTTCCTGGGAAGACGAATCGCAGCCGACGATAACATCGTAAAACTTCTCCTGTTTTTCCGACATATAACAAACCATCTCTTTTATCGCTTCTCCCAATGTCAAATTCCCTCGCGTCGGATTATAAAAATGGCCTTCTAAAAATCTTTCCATATACAATAGCTCAATTTATCAGGTTTTTGATATAAAATCAACCCCTTTTACTATTTCAATAAACTCTTTTGAAGCTAAAGAAGCGCCACCGATTAAAAGCCCCTCAAACCCGGCTTCTTTAATATAATTTCCGGCATTCTGAGAATTAACGCTGCCGCCGTACAAAACCCGCGGATAATCAATTTTATCTCTCATTTTTTTTGCCGTTTCCGGCGGGCAAGGTTTTCCCGTGCCGATCGCAAAAACCGGCTCATAAGCGACAATAATTTTTTCCGAAATACCTTTTGAGCTTTCTTCAAGCTGACTTAAATTTGCCACGCACAAAATCGGTTTTAGCCCGGCGCTTATCACGGCTTTCATTTTTTTATTTACCATTCCATCTGTTTCTTTTTGATATTTTCTTCTTTCTGAATGGCCCAAAATCACATATTCAGCTCCTAAATTTTTTAACATCGTTGGCGAAATTTCACCCGTAAAAGCGCCTCTGACTTCCCAGAAACAATCTTGCGCCCCTAATTTTATATTCGATGTTTTATATTCTATATTCCCTAAAAAAGTAAACGGCGGACAAATAATCACTTCCACGTTTTTAACATTTTTTATTCCTTTCTCTACCGAATTAAAAAGCTCTTTCGCTTCTTTTAAAGTAGACGGATTACACTTCCAATTAGCGACAATTAATATTTTTTTCATATTTTCGTTATGTTGAAGATAATCTTCAACAAGATAGCGAGGCAACAAGTTTTAAAGTAGCTCTCGGAAGTCTATTTGCATGGTTCGCCGAAAGCGAAAATAGACTGAGAGCGCAGCTCCCAAAATCTCGCAGGGATTTTGAGGAGCGGTACTTTCAAAACTTAGTTGCCGAGCTTTCTTAAATATTCGGCGGCTTTTTCGGGCTCGATGGTGGAAATTTCCATTTGGGCGCCCATTTCAAACCCCGCCCAGGCTGCGGTTTTGGGCAGAATTGTCCAATGCCAATGGTAATAGGGATATTTCTTCCCGTCGCAAGGAGCGGTGTGCAAATAAAAATTGTATGAAGGATCTCCCAATCCCGTATAAAGCTTGCTTAAAGCCGCCTTAAAGGCTTCGGAAAGTCCCAATTTTTCTTTTTCCGTAATCTTCTCGAAATACGGAAGATGCGATTTGGGAGAAATAATAACCTCGAAAGCCGCTTTGGACGCAAAGGGACAAATCGCCAAAAAATCCTTATTTTCAAAAATAACTCTTTCTTTGGCTCTCTTTTCCCATTCATTCATCTGACAGTAAATACATTTTTTATCTTTTTTGTAATAATTTTCCGAGTTAAAAAGCGCCCTGTTCAAATCCACGTCAATCAAAGGAGTGGTAATAATTTGCGAATGAGGATGAGGCTGGGAGGCGCCGGCCCTCAACCCCTGATTGTGGAAAATTGCTATATAATTCACGAATTTTTTCTTCATCAAATCCAAATATCTTTCCTGATAAGTATCGATGACTTCTTTTATATCCTTTATTGACAAAAGAGCCAAAGATTTATCATGGTCCCTTGTAACCACCAATTCGCAAAACCCTACGGCGTTCATCGTTTGATATAAATTTCCTTCAATTTTCTTTTCAAATTTCGAATGAGGCAAAAAGGCGGGAAATTTATTGGGGATGTCAATTGTGGTCCAGTTTCCGGGGATTTTCCCTTTGTAAGATATTTTTTTACCGTGAGAAAAAATTAAGAGAGGCAACTCTTGAGTTTCAATGTTGCAAAAAGGACAAATTTTGGGAGAAATTTTTACCTCCTCTTTCTTCTCTTTTTTGAACACTTCCGGCTTTTTCCCGCGGCCGGTAGCAATCACCACCCAATCTTTTGAAATTAGATCTAAACGAAGTTCGGATGGAAATTTAAGATTTGATTTTTTAGACTGTTTTTCCATACTTTTTAGTAATCAAATTCCAACGTATTTTTAACAAATCCAGGGCCATCAAAAATATGCCTTTAAACTTGACCTTGCTTTCCAAATCGTTCTTCCAATAAACCGGTATTTCTTTGATTTTTCCCCCCGATGATTTTCCGATAATGAGAATTTCGGGATCAAAAGCGAAGCGGTCGATTTTGCATTTGGGAAAAATGTTTTCCGCCGCCGATTTCTTAAAACATTTGAATCCGCACTGGGTATCTTCGATCCCCCAAAGATCAACAATTATTTTTCTATACAATTTGAAGCCTTCCCCCAAAATTATTTGTCTTATCCAGGGCTGAGGAGGATTTAAAACTGCGCCCTTTACGTCTCTGGAACCGATGACGATATCGGAACCCTTTTCAAATTCCGGCCACATTTTTTCGATTTGATCGACAGACGTTGAATTGTCGGCATCGGTAAACAAACGGTAATCTCCCTTGGCTTCCAGCATTCCGAAACGGACGGCGAAACCCTTGCCTCTGTTTCGTTCGTATCCCGTAACCGTCAAATTTTTGATGGTTCGACTGCGCTCACCATCAATCCTGAGCGAAGTCGAAGGATTGATGGTTCGACTGCGCTCACCATCAATCCTGAGCGAAGTCGAAGGATTGATCTTCGGCGCCAAATTTTTGGCAATTTCAACCGTTCTGTCCTTGGAACCGTCGTTAACGACCAGTATTTCATAATCATAACTTTGCCTCGATAAATATTTATCGATTTCCTCCAAAGTTTTTGGCAACCTTCTTTCTTCGTTGTAGGCGGGGATAATAACCGAGAGATACATATTGTCTTATTTTATCACAGTGAGAACTTTTGCTCCATCTTTCATTACCGCCAGAGTTTCTTCAAAATGAGCCGAAAGGGAGTCATCTTCCGTTTTCCAGCCGAAACCGTCTTTTGATTTTTTTATATGCCAATCGCCCACTGTTACCATGGGCTCCAGACATAAAACCATCCCTTCTTTTATTTTTATGTTTCCGTCTCCCACAAATTTTACTTTATCCACCATTTCTTTTTCAAACGAAACGGCATTCAAGATTTCCGGGTCCTCGTGAACTTTCCTGCCTATTCCATGGCCGCAAAGTTCTCTGACCACGTTGAATCCCTGCGATTCCGCGTATTTTTGAATGACTCTGCCGATATCGCCGATCCAATTCCCCGGCTTCACTTTTTCAATTCCCATTTCCAGGGATTTTTTCGTTACTTCGATCAATCTTTTGTTTTGAGCGCTGATTTTTCCCACCGGAAAAGTCCGGGCCATATCCGTATGAAAACCCTTATAATGGAATCCCAAATCAAGGGAAATAATATCGCCCTCTTCCAAAATTCTTCCCGAAGGAACGGCATGAACAATCTCTTCATTGATGCTGGTGCAAAGACAGGAGGGATAAAGTTTGACGGGTGAACCATCGTCGGACACGTTATAATTCTTAAAAGAACATTCTCCGCCATATTTAAAAATGAGGCTCTTTGAGAGCTCTTCTAACATTTTAGTGGTAATTCCCGGCCGAACCGTTTTTCTTAACTCTTCCATAATCCCTGCCAGGATTTTCCCGCCCTCTGACATTATTTTTATTTCTTCGGGAGTCTTGATTGAAATCATCGAAGTTTCTTTAAAACTTCTTTGAAAACGTCTTCTATGCTTTGTTCTCCGTTTATTTTAATTAATCTACCCTGTTTTTTATAATAATTGATAACCGGTTGGACATCGGATTTAAACCAAGCCAATCTGCTTTTTACTCCTGCCGTTGTGTCGTCAACTCTATGTATCAATTCTCCGTCGCATTTTGGACATTTTTTAACTTTTCTCCATTCTCCCACATAGGGAATAATTTCTCCGCACTTTTTGCAAATTCTTCTTTTGGTTAAACGCCAAATAACTTCTTTGTTAGACACATCAATCAACATCACCTTTACGTTTTTATCCCATTCATACCATCCCAAAGCTTCATCGGTTAAATAAGCTTCAAAAATCTTTCTTGGACTGCCATCCATAATAAAACCTTTAAAATTTTTTCTTTTTTTAAATTGTTCAAATCGATCTAGCCAAAGTTTAAAAATAACAGGGGTAGGAATTAATCCTCCGGTGTCAACTACTGTTTTAGTTTTTCTACCCGTAAAGTCATCTTTGGTTTTTCTTTCTCTCAAAAGGTCGCCACTACCGACGTAATCTAAACCAAGTTTTTCTCCCAATAATTCAGCTTGAGTTCCTTTCCCAGAACCTGGTTTTCCTAAAAAAATAACAATCAATGATTTTTTCATGGGTTTAATATTTACTTTTCGTTGCTCTTTTATACTTTCTTTCATCGATGATTTTGCTTTTCTTAAAAAATTCTTTTTCGATATCTACGCCAAGTTTATCAGCGACATCAAAAGATATCATAATGACGTCGGCCATTTCTTCTTCTACCTGGGCTGTCGTCTTTCTTTTAGTGTCAAGATTCATACCGCTTATCTTCCGACAAGCATGAATCAATTCCCCCACTTCTTCAGTAAGAAGCAGCAGTTTTTCGTGCAAAGTTTCGTCTTCAAAATTCCACTCTTTGCATTTTTGAGCAATATATTTTTGCAGATGTCTAATTGTTCCTTTCTTGAGAGTTATTTTATAGGGTTTCATATTATTTTGTTGATTCTCATCTTCTTCCACCCTTCGCCGCGGTTCGGGTAAGCGAGGCAACAAGTTTTAAAGTAGCTCTCGGAGGTCTATTTGCATGGTTCGCCAAAGGCGAAAATAGGCCGAGAGTGCAGTTCCCAAAATCTCGCAGGGATTTTGAGGAACGGTACTTTCAAAACTTCGTTGCCGAGCGACCTTTAAAACGTTTCATATTCTCGCATTTCCAATTGGGCCTTGATCTGGCGGAGGGTGTCCAAAACCACCGAAACGACTATCAATAAAGAAGTGCCTCCGATTAAAAATTGGAACTGTTGGACTCCGGTAAATCCCTGGATAACCGAGGGCATTACGGCAATCGCTCCCAAAAACAAAGCTCCGATCAGCAATACCCGGTTTAAAATATAATACATAAAGCTGGCCGTGCTTTCTCCGGGCCTGATGCCCGGAATAAAGCCGCCCATTTTCTGCAAATTGCCCGAGATGGCTTTAGGATCAAAGGTAACTGCGGTGTAAAAATAAGTGAAAAGAACGACCAGGATAAAATATAAAGCCCCGTAAATCCAGGGATTTTGGAAAGCAGCGCCAACGCTTTTTGCGATAGTCCCCACCGTCCCTCCGGCTCCTCCCAGAAAATTGGCGATCATCCCGGGAAAAAGCATGATTGATAAGGCAAAAATAATGGGGATCACGCCGGCGGGATTGATGTTCAGGGGCAAATAAGTCGAAACGCCGCCGTACATTTTCATCCCCCTCACTCTTTTGGCGTAAGAAACCGGGATATTCCTGCGGCCTTCATTGATTAAAACAACTCCGGCGATGATAAGTAAAGACATTCCGAAAAAAAGCAGATAAGAAGGGATATTGGCGGGATCCCAGGTTATCAGCATTTGCCTTATGCTGTTCGGGAAATCGGCAATGATTCCCGCAAAAATCAAAAGAGAAACCCCGTTGCCGATTCCTTTTTCCGAAATTAACTCTCCCAGCCACATCAACAGCAGGGTTCCCGCCGTTATGGTCAAAAGCGAAGTCAATATCAAGCCAGTGGAAAGAGAGCCGATAATCTGCTGGCGTTGAAAAAGAGAAAGCATCGCATATCCTTGAAGAAAAGCCAAGGGAACGGTCAACAGCCTGCCCCATTGATTGAATTTTTGCCGCCCCTGTTCTCCTTCTTCCTTGTACATTCTTTCCAATTGGGGAAATATCATGGTCAACAGCTGCAAAATAATCGTAGCGGTGATGTAGGGACCCAACCCCAGCATCACAATGGAAAGATTATCCAGGGCGCCGCCGGTAAACAAATTTAAAAGGCCGAAAATCTGATTGCCTTCGAAAAATTCCCGCATTTTACTGGCATCAATGCCCGGCATGGGAATATTGGCCATAATCCTGAATATGACGAAAGCACCCAAAACAAACAATATTTTGCTGCGCAAATCTTTGATTTTAAATATTTGAATGATTTTATCTGTCCACATGGGATGTTGTTTTTGCTGTGATTTTTCCGCCGGCTTTTTCTATCGCTTCTTTCGCTTTTTTTGACGTCAAACAATTTTCAACAATCAAGGCCTTTGTCAGTTTACCGTCTCCTAAAATTTTAATCTTAGGCATTTCTCCTCTTATTTTACCGACTATTCCTTTTTCCGACAACGTTTCCGGGGTAACTTTTTCTTCCGAGTTGAATTTTTTTTCCAAAATATCCAAATTCACAATCACAACCTGGGATGCGGCATTTAAAATCATGGCTTTGGACCTGTGCCCCCTCAATTTGGGATATCTTTTAATCAATCCTCGAATTATCGGCTGCAAACGGAAACTGGACCTGGATGTCTGCCCCTTTACCCCCCGGCCGGAATGAGTGCCGTGTTTGCCCCCGAAGCCGATGCGTTTCGGCTTCTTATTTTTATGCAGCGGTTTTAGTTCGTGTAATTGCATAGTTCAATTTTTTTAAGGCGTTCATCGTTGCCATAGCATTGTTTAATTTGTTGCCGGTTCTGCCCAAAACTTTTGAAGAAATATTTTTTATTCCGGATAAATTGCAAATGACCCTTACCGTTCCGCCGGCCACCAATCCTCTTCCCTTCCTTTGAGGCTTCAGTAAGATTTTCGCTGCTCCAAATTTGGAAAAAATCTCATGAGGAATGGTATCTTCAACAATGGGAACTTCAATCATATTCTTTTTTGCCGCCCTTGTCGCTTTTTCCACCGCCAAGGCTACGTCCTTGCCTTTCGCCAATCCCAACCCAACCTTTCCCTTTTTATTTCCAATGATTATTACCGCCCGAAATCCCATTTTTTTTCCTCCGGCGCGAGTATGGGAAGTTCTCGCCAAATCTAAAAGCTTCGTCTCGAATTCGTCTTTTATTCTTTCTCTTGAAAATTCTCTGCGCATTGTTTTTAAAACTTTAATCCTCCTTCTCTTGCCCCTTCGGCCAGGGATTTTATCTTACCATGAAATTTATAACCCCCTCTGTCAAAAACGACTTTTTCAATTTTCAAATCTTTGGCTTTTCCGGCGATCAATTTTCCCACTTCAAGAGCAATATTCATTTTGCCCTGCTTCTCGGACTTCTTCAATACTGCCAGCTCGAGGTCGGAAGCTTGAGCAAGGGTTTTCCCTTTGTCATCGTCGATCAACTGCCCGTAAATGTGTTTTTGCGATTTAAAAACGCAAAGTCGGGGCCTCTTTCCGGTACCGGATACCTTAGCTCTTACTCTTTTATGCCGTCTGATTCTTTTTACCTTTTTTTCTAACATACCCCGTATATCAACTTCCAGAGCCAAACGCCGTTATGTGCGTTTTGCCCTGTTTTGTATTATTTAATATAAATAATTTTATATTCGTATTCATAAAAATTATACCCCGGCGTTTGTTTTGGACGCACATACTGGAAGTTGTATTACGGGGCATATTATTTTTTATTTGGTTAGCCCGCGGTTGTCACCACTTTCTTCCCCACCTTTCTTCTGACTTTTTCTCCCAAATATCTTATGCCCTTGCCTTTATAGGGTTCGGGCGGCTTTACTTTCCTTATAATGGCTGCGAATTGGCCTATAGCTGTTTTATTAATCCCTGAAATCGTAATTATATTTTTTTCCACCGCAACTTTAATGCCTTCCGGAACTTTTAAAACTACGGAATGGGAAAAACCGACATTCAGGGTCAGGTTTTCTCCTTCCGCTTGAGCCTTATAACCTACTCCCTGTATTTCTAATTTTTTTTCAAATCCGTTTTTGGCTCCTTCAACCATATTATAAATCAGAGCCCGGGTTAATCCCCACAGAGACTTGGTTAGTTTTGGCATCCTCAAAGAAACTTTTTGTTTCTGAATCATGACTTGAATTTTTTTATCCTCTATCAGTATTTTAATTTCGGGTCGAATTTTTTGAGAAATTTCGCCCTTGGGGCCCTTAACCTTGACGGTGTCTCCTTCAATTTTTACTTCTACGCCATCAGGTATTAAAATTATTTTTTTACCAACTCTAGACATAAGTTTATTTATAGTGAGCGGAGTCGAACTACCAAACTTCGCAAATTATTTCTCCTCCTATTTTTTGTTTTTTCGCTTCTTTGTTTGTCATTAAACCTTTCGAGGTGGATATAATGGCCATCCCAAAACCCCCTTTGACTCTGTTTATTTTTCGATAATCAAGATAGATTCTCTGGCCGGGTTTTGAAATCATCTTAACTCCGGAAATTGCCGGTGTTTGTTCCTGATATCTCAGGGTAATTTCAAGGCTTTTGTTCGTTTTTCTCCCTTTTTTCTCGATTTTCTCGACAAAGCCGCTTTTTTCCAAAATTTTGGCGATTTCATATTTTAAATTAGAAAAAGGAACCTCCACTGCAGGATGTAGAACTTTTTGGGCATTGATTATTTGATTAAGCATGTCGCTGATTGGATACATAAATTTTTCGCTTTAAAAATTTACCAACTGCTTTTTTTAACTCCCGGAATCAATCCTTGATTTGCCATCTCTCTGAAGCATATGCGGCACAAGCCGAATTTTCTCATATATCCTCTTTTTCTTCCGCACTTAAAACAGCGCCGAACGACCCTGGTGCTGAATTTCGGTTTTTTGTTTGATTTAGCTATTTGCGCTTTCGTTGCCATACAAGTTTTTTATTTTATAAAAAACGCAGTTGAAGATGAAGGTTTATCCTTCATCGCCTTTCTGAATGGGAAATCCCAATAATTTTAATAATTCCAATCCTTCTTCATGGGTTTTGGCGGTGGTAACAACGGTAATCTCCAGGCCGAAAATATTTTTTGCTTTTTCCGGCAATATCTCGGGAAAAATGATGTGTTCTCCGATTCCGATGGTCAAATTTCCTCTTTTATCAATTGATTTTTCCGAAATCCCCTTAAAATCCCTGCCTCGGGGAAGAGCTATGTGAATTAATCTTTCCAGAAAATCCGTCATTTTTTTGCCCCTCAGGGTGACTTTGGCTCCGATTACCATTCCTTCTCTGGTTTTAAAACTTGCGATTGATCTTTTTGCATATGTTTTAATCGCTTTCTGCCCGCAAACAAAACCGAGATCTTCCATCATAAAATCTGCTATCTTTTTTTGTTCTTCCGAAGTTTTGTCGGCCACTTGCCTGCCGAAGCCGGTATTGACTATCACTTTTTCAATTTTAGGAACGGCCATTTTGTTCTTGTAACCGAACTTTTTCATCATTTCCGGAATTGCCTCCTGATTGTATTTTTCCGATAAAAAAGTAATCATTATTTTGAACGTTAGTGAAAAACGAAATGAATAAAATTCATTGAGCTTTTACGTTTCTTGATTGCATTTTTTACAAATTCTGTATTTTTTCTTTTCAATCGTTTTGTATCCTATTCGTGCGGGTTTCCCGCAGTTGGGACAAATAAATTTCGCATTGGAAACGGAAATAGAGCCCGGCATTAATAAAATCTGGCCTTTTTCTCCCGATTTCTTGGGTTTTTGGTGTTTTTTCCTTAAATTTATTCCTTCTATTAAAATCCGCTTCTCTTCCGGAAAAGCCTGAAAAACTTTGCCCTTCTTGCCGCGGTCTTTTCCTGAAATTATTAAAACTGTATCTCCTTTTTTTATTTTCATGAATCAAGTTTTTATTTATACGATTTCTTACGCCACCGAGCGATAGCGAAGGTTAGGAAGAAATCGTATTTATACGATTTCTTCCGCCAAGTTGGCGATTTTTTCAAAACCTTTCTCTTTTATTTCTTTGGGCATTGGACCCGTAATTCTGCCTCCTTTCGGCTCCTTTGTTTTTCCTTCCAAAATCACCGCCGCATTATCGTCAAACCGTATATATGAACCGTCCGGTCTTCTGAAGTTTTTTTTCTGGCGGATTACCAGTGCCCTTACAATTTCGTGCGTTTTTACGATTCTCCGCGGTTCGGCTTCTTTTACCACGGCGACTATCGTCTCGCCGATTTCCGCATAGCGCTTTCTGCTGCTTCCCGAAACCTGAATACACTGAATGATTTTTGCTCCAGTATTATCCACTACTTTTAACATTGTTCTAGGTTGAATCATATACCGAGCCCGTTAAAGTTTTTTAATCACTTTCCATTTTTTATCTTTTGAAATCGGGCTGCATTCTTCGATAATAACCCTGTCTCCGATTTGATATTCCCCTCCCTCTGCATGGGCTTTGTAGTTTTTGTGCAGTCTGTATCTTTTTTTGTATTTGGGATGTTCCTTAAGACTCTCCACGCGGACAACAACCGTCTTTTGCATCTTGTTTGATATAATTTTTCCGGTTAAAGTTTTTTTGCTCATGGATGTTATTTCGAAATTTTAAGCAAAGTTAATATTCTGGCGATTTCTTTTTTTATATTACGGATCTCTCTGACATTCTTTACTTTTCCCGCAGATAAATCAAAACGAAGCTGCCTTAATTTTTCCCGGTCGTCTTCCAAAGTTTTTTGAATTTCTTCTTTGGATTTTTGTTTTAATTCATTAATTTTCATTTATCAAGTTTTTAATTTATTAAAAACGCAGATGGAAAAGAGATTTATCTCTTTGACTTTTCTCACCTCTGTATTATTTTTGTCTTTACTGATATTTTATCCGCTGCCCTATGAAGAGCCTCCCGGGCCATGTCTTCCTTCAATCCGTCTATTTCAAAAATAATCCGGCCCGGTTTCATGGGAAAGGCGTAGTGATCGACGCTTCCCTTCCCTCCGCCCATCGGAACCTCAACTCCCTTCCTGGTTATGGGCTTATCGGGAAAAATTCTCAACCATAATTTTCCTCCTTTTTTAAAATATCTTATGATGGCGCGCCTTGCGGCCTCTATCTGCCTGGCCGAAACCCAGCGGGTTTCCAGACCCATCAGGGCAAAAGAACCGAAAGCGATCCTGGTTCCCCGGGTCTCTATCCCTCTGGACCTTGACTTGTGCCACTTCCTGTGTTTCACTTTTCTGGGCATCAAAATAGCCATAAAAGTATACTAATCGAATTTCTCGCCTTTGTAAATCCAGACCTTGATCCCTATTATCCCGTAAGTGCAATGGGCCCGTTCTTGGGCATAATCAATATTGGCCCTGATTGTCTGGCGGGGAAGATTTCCTTTTTTCAGCCATTCGCGCCTTGCAATTTCCGCGCCGTTTAATCTGCCCGACACCTCCACTCTTGCTCCTTTATTCCCCCTTGCGGCGGTGATTTTTTCCAAAGCCTGTTTCAAAACGCGCCTGTGGGCGACTCTTTTTTCAATTTGTTGGGCTATCCATTGGCCGGCCAGCGCGGCTGAGGACCAAGGATCTCTGATCTCCCGGATTTCAATCTTCAATTCTTTCTTGCCCTCCGCAGTTTTAGCGAAAGAGGATTTTTTCTTTGCGAGCACTTTTTCCAATTGTTTCTTCAGTATTTCAATTCCTTCTCCTCCCCTTCCGATAATCAAACCCGGCCTGGCGCTGGAAATAATGATCAAAGTCTTCCCGGGGAATCTTTCAATTTCAATTTTTTCTATCCCAAGTTTCCCTAGCTTTTCTTTAAGAAATTCTCTTATTCTCAAATCTTCCTCCAGGTATTGGGGCATTTTCTTTTTATCGAACCAGCGGGAATCCCAATCGCCAAGTTCTTTTATTCTGTATGCTTTTGGATGGACTGTATGCGTCATTGACGAATAATAATTAATTATTATGAGTGGAGATGAACAATTATTTGTTCATCGACTATGTTTTAAAATACTTTGCGTTGAAATATTTTTCGGAGACCTTTTACGGTTCTGGGTTTTGCTATTTCTTTTTCCGGTCTGGTTTTCATTTTTTCCGGCTTGGATATTTTTTCTTCCGCTTCCGGTTTCAACGTTTCTTTAACTTCCTCTGTTTGCGCCTTGACGGGCAGGCTCCTCTTCTTTTTCGCTTTTTTCACTATTTCATCCAAAATAATCTCGATGTGGGAAGTTTTTTCCTGAATCTCGTAAGCCTGGCCGCGAGCCCGCGGTTCCCATTTTCTGTATTTTGGGCCTCCATTTACCGTAATTTTTGATATAAAAAGATTTGAAGGTTCCATTTGAAAATTATTTTTGGCATCGGCTCCGGCCTGTTTTAACAGCTTTAACAAAGGATTGCTTGCCCCTTTGATCGTAAAATTCAAAATCGTCTGGGCTTCTTCCAGCTTTTTCCCCCTGATTAAATCGGCGACTAATCTCACCTTTCTGGGGGCTATGCGCAAATATTTTAGCTTTACGTTAACTGACATATCACTTTGCTTTTGGTTTTTCGGCCGTTTTTGTCTCTTCTATTTTCGCAGTTTCTTTTTCCGTTTCTTTAGACTCCAATTCTCTCTGCATCCTTCCTCCGTGTCTGGAAAATTTGGTAGTCGGTGAAAATTCACCGAGTTTTTGTCCCACTATGTCTTCCGTCACTTTTACGGCTACAAACTCTTTTCCGTTATGAACTCCAAAGGTAAAACCTACCATTTCGGGAACGATGACGCAGTCCCGAGACCAGGTTTTGATCAATTCTTTGCCTCCCGGCTTTAAATCCTTTATTTTTTCCAGTAATCTTTGGTCGATATACGGACCTTTTTTAAGCGATCTTGGCATACCCCGTTAGAAGTTTGTCGTTTCTGAATTATGTACTTAATTACAGATTAGACAAACTTTTATTTATTATTACCCCATTATTGTTCCGCAGAAAAAAATTATTTAATTTTTTTCTGCCTAAGACTTTTAACGGGGCATAAGATTATTTCTTTTCTTTTTTTCTTCTTTGAATGATTAATTTATCCGTCCATTTCTTCTTTCTTGTTTTCACTCCTCTGGCGGGCTTTCCCCAGGGAGTTTTCGGCCCCGGCATACCAATCGAAGCCTTTCCTCCCGAACCTCCCCCATGGGGATGATCGGGCGGATTCATCGCCGTACCCCGCACTCTCGGCCTTATCCCCCTGTGTCTGGACACTCCCGCCCTTCTTGCTCTGATAAATTTATGTTCCGGAAAAGAAACCTGGCCGATGGAAGCGAAACATTCTTCGGGAATTTTTCTGATTTCGGAAGACGGAAAAGCCAAATGGGTATAGCCTTTTTCCTGAGCCGCAATTTTGGCCGAGCCTCCCGCCGATCTGACTAATTTTCCGCCTCGCAAGGACTCAATTTCAACGTTATAAACCTGAGTCCCCACGGGGATGTTTTTTAATTTCATCCGATTTCCCGTTTTAAGTTCGGCCTTCTCGGAGCAAATTATATTATCTCCGATTTTAATGCCTGCGGGAGCAATCTGATATCTTTTTTCTCCTTTTTCGTATTCTAAAAGACATATGAAAGCGCTTCTGAAGGGATCGTATTCGAGGGCTATCACTTTGGCCGGCATATTCATTTTTTCTTCTCCAAAATCAATAATTCTATAGAGTCTTTTCACTCCTCCGCCCTGATGTCTGACGGTAATTCTGCCCGAGTCGCCCCTGCCGGCTCTGTTTTTGAAAGAGATAAGCAGCTTTTTTTCCGGATCTTTTTTTGTAAGTAATTTATGTTGCTTCATATACCAAGCTGGCATTTGTGCCAGCGAAGGTGAAGAAGAGATTTATCTCTTCGCCCACCAAGCGATAACGAAGTCGAAGAAGATTCCTTCTTCTCCACCTCAGCTAAAGCTTCGGTAGGTGAAGAAGAGATTTATCTCTTCGCCTCATAATTTATCTCGACAACACTTCGATTTTCTGTCCTTCTTTTATCTTAACAATGGCTTTTTTATATCCCTCTTTGAATCCTTTTATTTTCCCCAATCTTCTTTTCTTTTTGGGAATATTTATGACCTTGACTCCCGTAACGTCGACTCCAAAAACTTTCTCTATCGCTTTTTTCACGTCTGCCTTGTTCGCCCTCGGATAAATTTTAAAAACATACTGGTTGCTGGCCGTTAAATCCGTCGCTTTTTCCGTAACATGGGGAGATTTTAAAACCCTGAAGGCCCCTCCGAATTTAACTTCCTTTTTGATGGTTCGACTTTGCTCACCATCAACCCTGAGCGAAACCGAAGGGTTGATTTTCGGAGCCTTCTTTTTTTCCCGCACGGGAACAGCGGACTTTTTCGGCTTAAATTTCTTTTCCTCTGTTTTCTTTGTCTTAAAAAAAGGAAATGCCATATTATTTATCAAGCGTTAGCACAGATGAAGAAGAGATTTTATCTCTTCGACCTAAAAATGTGTCTTTTATCGCTTTTATTGATTCTTTCAGCATGACTAAATATTTAAAAGACAGCAAATCAAGAGCGTTTAAATTTCTGGCTTCGACGACTTCAACTTGGGGAATGTTCCCGGCCGCTTTGAAGATGTCTTTTCGGAGGTCGGGCAAGACGATCATCGCCGAACCTTTTATCGGAAGCTTCTTTAAAATATCAAACATCAATTTTGTTTTTGCCCTTTCCAGGCTTAAGTTATCCAAAATTAAAATTAAATTTTCCCCCGCCTTGGCGGATAACGCCATAAAGAGGGCCGATTTTTGCATTTTTTTATTAATTTTTTTCTGAAAAACTCTATTTTTGTTCGGTCCGAAAGTTATTCCGCCATGACGCCATAAAGGAGAACGAATCGAGGCGTGCCTCGCCCTTCCTGTTCCTTTTTGCCGCCAGGGTTTTTTCCCTCCGCCCGAAACCTCCCCTCTCGTTTTCGTATGAGCGATCACATTCCGGCGCGAAGCAGTCTGCGATACCACCACCTGCCAAAGCAAATCGGAATTTACTTTTACATCAAAAATATCCTTCGGCAATAAGGTTGTTCCTGTTTCCTCTCCTTGTTGGTTATAAACGGTGACTTTCATATTCTTAACCTTTGATCTCCAATAACGTTCCTCTTTTTCCGGGTACCGCGCCCTTTAACGCAAGCAAATTGTTTTCTTTGTCAACTTTGACAATTCTCAGGTTGCTTACGGTAACTCTTTCCGTCCCCATACGTCCTGCCATTTTTTTACCCTTGACTACCCTCTCCGGCATAGATGAACCGGTTGAACCGCCCGTCCTAAGCTCATGTTTCGTACCGTGGGTGGACGACAATCTTCCCTTGAATCCCCATCTCTTTACCACGCCCTGGAAACCCTTTCCCTTTGAAACGCCTGAAACTTTCACTTTATCCCCTTCCTGAAAAACCGAAACATTAATTTCATCCCCGACCTTCAGTTCTCCCTCGCCGTCTTCAAACTCTTTTAAAAATTTGAATTCTTTTCCTTTTTCGGTTTTTTTTATCTTTTTTGTTTTTTTGACAAACCCGATTTGAAGAGCTTTGTATTTATCGATTTTGTCGCTTTTTGTTTGGGTAATATAACAAGGCCCCGCCTCAACCAGGGTTATGGGAATAACTTTGCCTTTTTCGTCGAAAATCTGGCTCATCCCTATTTTTAATCCCAATATGAATTTCATAAGACACTGATATATGCCGATTATGGCTGATTTATACTGATAATTTAAAACCGGGCAATAGCCCGGCTTTCATCCACGGCTATCAAAAATATTTTGTTTTTTAAAAATTGAATTTTAACATTTTAATTTTAGAACAAAATTTAAGGAAAGTAAATAACTTTATCCGCATTAATCAGTTAAATCAGTATTAATCAGCGTCTTACATTTTGATTTCAATATCCACGCCAGCCGGTAAATTCAAATTCGTCAGGGCATCAATTACTTTTTGATTGGGGTTAACGATGTCAATCAGTCTCTTGTGAACTCTCATCTCGAATTGCTCCCTCGCGTCTTTATGGACAAAACTAGACCTGTTGACGGTATATTTATGATTTTCGGTGGGCAATGGAATCGGCCCCGAAATTTCGGCTCCATAACGCAAAACGACATCGACAATCTGACGGGCGCTGCTGTCTATTACTTTGTAGTCGAATGCCCGCAGTTTTATGCGAATCTTCGGTTTTACTTCCGTTTCTTCAACTATTTTTTTTCTAATGGGCATCTTACAAGAACCTGATTTTTCTGTTTTCCCGTTATTTTATAATCTTTGTCACCACTCCGGCTCCAACCGTTTTGCCTCCTTCCCTGATTGCGAATCTTTGCTTTTCTTCCATGGCAATGGGAGCCAATAATTTTATCGTCAGATTCATCGTGTCTCCCGGCATTACCATTTCCGTTCCTTCGGGCAGAATGACATCACCCGTCACATCAGTAGTTCTAAAATAAAATTGAGGCTTGTAGCCCTTAAAAAAGGGCGTGTGGCGACCGCCTTCCTCTTTGGTCAAAATGTAGGTTTCGGCTTCGAATTCGGTATGAGGAGTGATGCTCCCGGGCTTGGCTAAAATCTGCCCCCTTTCCACCTGTTCTTTTTCCAAACCTCTCAGCAAAATTCCAACGTTGTCTCCCGATCTTCCTTCGTCCAGTATTTTGTTGAACATTTCAATGCTGACGGCCGTTGTTTTTAACGTGGGCTTGATGCCGACCAATTCCACTCCATCGTTGGGACGGACGACTCCTCTTTCGATTCTTCCCGTAGCTACCGTACCCCTTCCGGAAATTGAGAAAACATCTTCTATCGCCATCAAGAAAGGTTTATCTATTTCTCTGACAGGTTCGGGAATGTAAGAATCAATTGTATCGAGCAATTCCAGAATCGGTTTTACGGCCGGATCGTCGAGCGATTTCGCCTCCGCAGCTTTTAAGGCCGAACCCCTGATAATCGGGATTGTGTCCCCGGGGAATTTGTATTTCTTCAATAATTCCCTCACTTCCGATTCCACCAAATTAATGATTTCCGGGTCGTCAACAGCATCAACTTTGTTCAAGAAAACAACCAATGCCGGCAATCCAACCTGGTATGCCAGTAAAATGTGCTCTCTTGTTTGAGGCATGGGGCCGTCCGGAGCCGAAACAACCAAAATTCCGCCGTCCATCTGAGCGGCTCCCGTAATCATATTTTTGACATAGTCGGCGTGGCCCGGACAATCTATGTGGGCATAGTGGCGTTTATCCGTTTCATACTCTACGTGAGAAACGGTAATCGTCAGCCCCCTTGATTTTTCTTCCGGAGACGCGTTAATGTCGTCGATGGTCCACTCCTTGGCCGCCAAACCCTTTAAGTGCAAAACGTGGGTGATTGCGGCAGTCAAAGTGCTTTTACCGTGGGCAACGTGGCCGATGGTGCCGATGTTTACGTGAGGTTTCCCTCTAACGAATTTTTGTTTTTCTGCCATATTTTTTTAATTAGCAAAGAGGACTTTGTCCTCTTTTTTACCTTAGCTCCTATAGATAGAAGCTTGGTTATTAATTATTATTGATATTTACTATTTTATTAAACCTTTTAAAAAAGTCAAGGACCGAGTCCCGCCACCGCGGGCGGGACGAAGGTGAAGAAGAGAACGAAGTTCTCTTCGCCTCTACCTTCTCTTACCGTCAATTATCTCTTGGGCGATATTCTGCGGCACTTCTTCGTAATGATTAAATTCCATTGTAAATGTTCCCCGACCTTCGGTCAAGCTGCGCAAAGAGGTTGCATAACCGAACATTTCAGCTAATGATACTTTAGCATCAATTACTTTCATTTGCAATCTGTCTTTAGATTCTTCGATCTTTCCTCTTCTTGCCGAAAGGTCTCCGATGACGTCGCCGAAAAATTCTTCGGGAGTAATCACTTCCAATTTCATAATCGGCTCCAATATTACGGGTTTTGCTTTCTTGCAGGCTGATTGAAAAGCCATGGAACCCGCAATCTTAAAGGCGTTTTCCGAGGAGTCAACTTCGTGGAAAGAACCGTCGTAAAGAGTTGCCAAAATATCAACCAGGGGGTAACCTACCACCACCCCCTTATCCATCGCTTCTTTGACTCCTTTTCCGACCGCCGGAATGAATTCCTGGGGAATAGTGCCTCCTTTAATTTCATTAACAAATTCAAATCCTTTTCCCCGCTCTTGAGGTTCAACTTTCAGCCAAACGTGACCGTATTGACCGCGGCCGCCGGATTGATGGATGTATTTTCCTTCGGCTTCGGCCATCTCCTTGATGGTTTCTTTATAAGCGACCTGAGGCCTGCCGACGTTGACGCCCACATTAAATTCTCTTTTCATCCTGTCTACAATAATTTCCAAATGCAATTCTCCCATGCCCGAAATTACGGTCTCCCCGGTTTCCAAATCGCTTTTTGTTTTAAAGGTGGGATCTTCTTCGGCTAATTTTTTCAGAGCTATGCCCATCTTTTCCTGGTCGGCTTTTGTTTTAGGTTCAACCTTGATTCCGATCACCGGTTCCGGAAATATTATTTTTTCCAGGACTATGGGACTATTTTCATCGCATAAAGTATTGCCCGTAGACGTATCTTTAAGGCCTACCGTTGATAAAATATCGCCGGCAAATCCTTCTTCCAAATCCTGCCTTTCGTCGGCATGCATTCTTAATATTCTGCCGATTCTTTCTTTTTCTCCGGTAACCGAATTCAAAACATAAGAACCCCTGACCAAATGACCAGAATAAATCCGGAAAAAAGTCAGAGTTCCCACAAAGGGATCCGTCATAATCTTGAAAGCCAGAGCCGAAAGGGGCTCTTCATCCAAGGGTTTTCTTTCAATAATTTCGCCCGTTTTGGGATCCGTGCCTTTTACCGGAAGCAAATCGGCGGGACTCGGCAAATAATAAACTATGGCGTCAATGAGCGGCTGAACGCCTATTCTCTTAAAAAGAGAGCCGAAAAAAACAGGGAATAATTTATTGGAAATCGTCGCCTTTCTCAATCCTTTTCTCAATTCTTCCAGAGATAATTCTTCTCCTCCAAGATATTTTTCCAGAAGATCATGATCTTCGGCGGCAATTTTCTCCACCAATCTTTTCCTCCAAATATTGGCCTTTTCTTTCAACTCTTCCGGAATTTCTCCTTCTTTCATAATTTCTCCTTCCTTGCCTTCAAATCTTATTGCTTTCATTTTTAACAGATCGACTACGCCGGAAAAATTTTCTTCTTCTCCTATCGGCAGCTGAACGGGAATGGCGTCTAACGTTAATCTTTTTGTGATGGAATCCAAGTTCACTTCAAGACTTGCGCCCATCTTGTCCATTTTATTGACAAAACAAATTCTCGGCACTTTAAACTGATCCGCCTGGCGCCAAACGGTTTCCGATTGGGACTGAACTCCGGCTCCCCCGTCGAACACGACGACTGCGCCGTCAAGAACTCTGAGAGATCTTTGGACTTCGGCGGTGAAATCAATGTGGCCGGGAGTATCAATTATATTTATCTGAAAATCTTCTCCGTTAGCTTTCCAATAGCAGGTGGTGGCGGCAGCCATGATGGTCATCGCCCTTTCTTGCGACTGAACCATCCAATCCAAAGGAGTGGTCCCTTTTTCCAAGGTTCCGATTTTATGGACTTTTCCCGTGTGATACAAAATGCAGGTACTCGTTGTCGTTTTACCTGCTGAGATATGAGCGATAATTCCTATGTCTCTGACTTTTTCAATGGGATAAGATCTGGGCATATTGGGATTACCAGGAAAAATGCGCGAAAGCCCTGTTGGCTTCCGCCATTCGATGAGTATCTTCTTTCTTTTTCACCGCCGTTCCCGCATTTTCCGAAGCCAAAATCAGCTCCTCGGCCAGTTTCTCTCTCATCGGTTTTCCTTTTTTGGATTTAGCGGCCTTGATTATCCATCTTGTGGCCAAGGTTATACCCCTCTCGCCCCTTACTTCTCTCGGCACCTGATAGGTCGCCCCTCCGACTCTTTTCGGTTTTACTTCCAGCACGGGAGCGGCATTGGTCATGGCTTTTCCAAAAACTTCCAGGGGATCTTTTTTTGTTTTTTCTTTTATAATTTCAAAAGCCCCGTAAACGATTTTTCTGGCAATGGTTTTTTTCCCTTCTCTCATTATCTGGTTGATGAATTTGGCAACCTCAACGTTGTCGTAAACGAAATCCGGTTGAATTATTCTTTTTTCCTGTTTTTTTCTCGCCATATATATTAATTATTTTTTCTCTTTTTTGACTCCGTAAGCGCTTCTCTGCTTTTTTCTCCCCTCCACGCCTCCGGTATCCAAGATTCCTCTTATTATGTGATATCTTACTCCCGGCAAATCTTTTACCCTTCCTCCCCTGATCAAAACTATCGAGTGTTCCTGCAAATTGTGGCCTTCTCCGGGGATGTAAGCCGTAACCTCCATGCCGTTGGTCAAACGGACCCTGGCGACTTTTCTCAGTGCCGAGTTCGGTTTTTTGGGAGTAACGGTAAAAACTTTCAAACAAACTCCTCTCTTGAACGGAGAAGAATATTTTTGAGGCCTGTTTTTCAAAACGTTAAAACCGAAAGTCAGAGCCGGTGTTTTGTGGGCTTTTTTGGGATTCTTTCTTCCCTTCTTAATTAATTGATGAATTGTGGGACACATAGATAAAAATTAATTGAGCAGAAGCCTGCTCAAATTGTAATTTAACAAATAAATTTTATAATGTCAACCTGTAATGGGCGTACCGACAATTAGGAGGAAAATCCAGTTTACAATAAAAGATAACCAGCGAAATAAAAAGAAGATAATAAAAAGCAAAATAAAAAACCCGAACTGGTTTAAAAATATTTTTATGTTTTCCGTTCCGGGAGGTAAAAAAGTAAAAAGAATATGCGAACCGTCCAAAGGAGGAATGGGCACTAAATTAAATACAGCTAAAAGTATATTTATGTAAATAATGTAAGAAAACATCAAGCCCAGCCCGGAAACGGTAAAAATTACCGGAAAAAATCTCAGGACCAATCCGAAGATTAAAGCAATTATTAAATTTGAAGCGGGACCGGCTATCGATACCTTCAGCTTCCCCCATTTTTGGTCCCGGAAATTCAGAGGGTTGATCGGTACGGGTTTCGCCCAACCAAAACCCATCCCGGTAGTAATAATTAGAAAGGCTGGAACCAAAATTGAACCGATTGGATCAAGATGTTTCAATGGATTTAAAGTAAGACGACCGGCATATTTGGCGGTCGAGTCGCCCAAATACATTGCCATTGTACCGTGAGAAACTTCGTGAATGACAACAGAAAAAATAAGAATTGAAATCAAAAATAAATATTCCATATTGTTTATGATAACACAATGAAAAAACTTGTAAAAATTAAAAAAGTTTAGTAGAATCGCAGTATATGGCAAAACAATGCGCCCTTTGCGGCAAATCATCTCAAATGGTCTGGAAGTTGAAGAAACTTCGTGGAAAATACAATCCTACAAAAAAATCGAGGAAATATCCCAATTTGCAATGGGTTAGATTACCTTCTGGCAGTCGAAGAGATAAATCTCTTCTTCACCCTTCGCTACGCTCGGGCGAAAGAGTTTCGGCCTGCACAAAGTGCATCAAGGCAATGGCAAAAAAAGGGCGATGAGATAAATCTCATCTTCCACCTCGCTTCTTTCAGAAACTCGGTAAGTAATTATCGGGGTGTAGTATAACGGTAGTACGCTACCTTGGGGTGGTAGTGGCCCGGGTTCAATTCCCGGCATCCCGACTCTTTTGATGAACGCTCAATCAAAAAACTGCAATTGTCTGCAGTTTTTTGATGGCCCTGTTTTCTTCTAGAAAATTTATCGGAAAAAATTCAAGGTGGGAATCCAAGCCCGCTTCCAAGGAAGCGGAGCATATCCGATTCCCTAAAAGAACTTTTGTACCAGAATTAGCTAGAAGGAACAGAGCCCCGTTAGAAATTATGTTTGTCAAATTTTACATAACTTCCAAGGGGGCGCCGCCAAATATTCTTGATATTTCTAACGGGGCAGAGCCAATTCTATTGTAGCTCTTAACAAAAAGCCCTGTCAAATGCCGAGCTTCCGTAGGAAGCGAGGTTAAGAAGGGGACTTCGTCCTCTTCGCCTTTTAAAGATTCAAAGCATCTACCATTTGTTTGATAAGGGAAACAACCACCGGAGGCGGAAGCAAGCTGTAAGAAGGCACCCCTTTGTCATCTGAAACTATCCAGGGTTTTTCCAAAACCCGCACTTTTTTATTCTTGGCGTCCCATTGGTAATAATATTCCGGCGTAATTTCATAATCATCGAGGTATTCTTTGGCTTTATTCTGGGGCACCGAATTTCTTAAAAAAACCTTGGGAATCCCGTAAAGGGAAAAGGCTTGCTCCAATAATTTTCCGTCTTTTTTCAGCCTTTCTTTCAGGGGCTTGATTCCGGCATCGTCCCCTTCCTTTCCGACCATTCTGACTTCCCTGCAACGGGGATTATCGCAGAGCAAATAAAATTCTTTTTTCTTGGAATCGTATCCGATTTTTGAAGTCGGCAATAATTTAAAATTTCTTGAAGTCTGGCAAGCCGGACAAATCAGCCTTGATTTTATCCTCTCGTCAATCACTTTTTCCGGGACGTCAATCAGAATAAAGAGATCTCTGTCGTCCCGGTAGCCGATCAGGTCTCTGAAAAACAGGGTAAAATTTATCTGATCCAAATCTCTGGGGAAGCCGTCGATAAAAAGAGTTTTCTTTTCTCTCTCGCTGATTTCTTTTTTAACCAGGGCTAAAATTAATTCCGTCGGCAGCAAGGTTTTCGTGCTTCTCTTTTCCAGGGTTAAAATCAATTGTTTGACGGACAGCCATCCCCGGTAATTTTTTTCCAAAAACCTGATAAGCTCTTTTCTTTTGCTCTTGTCCTTCAATTCCTTGTCAACCTTCCTGATCATGTCTCCGATTGAAAAATGGTCTATTCTTTCCGGATCAACGATTTCGGAAAACATTTTGGAATAAGTTCCTTTCCCGGAATTTTTTTTCCCTAACAAATAAGCGACGAAGGTATTTCCTTCTTTCAGATATTTTCTCAGTTTTTTGATTTCTCCGCCCGATTTCAGCTGAAAATATTTTTCCCGTTGCATGGGATTGTTCAAGTCGAATCTTAAATTTGAGGCGGTTTTAGTTTTGAACAGTGGAAATTGCATAATAGTGGTAATACCTAATTGGGTCGCTCGCTTACGCTCGCTCTTTAGAAACCCTCGGTTTCTAACGCGGGCAAAGCCCAACTGTTTTCCTATACGGAAGAACCGAAAGGTTCTTCCGACCCATCTCCGATGTGGGATGTTTATAAAGTTATGGATTGATAGTTAAATTCTGTCCGTTTGAAATTATTTTTATATCGCCATTGATGTCGGTTCTTAAAATGTTTATACCATATTTTTCCAGCGCTTCCAAGGTTTCCGGACTCGGGTGGCCGTATTTATTATCTTTGCCCGCGGAAATTACGGCGACTTCCGGCGAAACCTTTGCGATAAATTCTTCGGCCGACGACGTTTTGCTCCCGTGGTGGCTTATTTTTAAAACGTCCGAATCAACATCGATCCCTTTTTCTAAAATTTCTTTTTCCGCTGATTTATAGATATCGCCCGGAAACAAAAAAGAATTTTCCCCGAAAATCAATTTATTGACGATGGACGTGTTGTTGCTGTCTTTAAAACTTTTCCCTTCCAAGCTCTCAAAAGGATATAAAACTTCAACATACTGATCGGGATTCCTTTCCGATAAATATATTTTTTGGCCGGCCTTGGCAATAAATATGTTAGCTTTTTCTTCTTTCTGTTCTTTTTTGATCAGTCTCTCCCATTCTTTGTAATTTTCGGTGTCTCTGACTATGCCCGTCCATAAAATATTCCCAATTTCATAATTTTTTAAAACTTCAATAAGGCCTAACAGATGATCATTTTCCGGATGAGTAAGAATAATCAGATCTAAAGTTCTGTCCCCAAGAGGCAAACTTCCGCCTAATTTTTCCAGAATGGCGGAATCTGGTCCCCCGTCAATCAGAATCTGGTGCCCTTCCGGAGTTTGGATGAATGTGGCGTCGCCTTGCCCAACGTCAAAAAAATCAACTTCAAGAAAATTCCGCCGGCTTAAATCGTAAACCGCCAAAAAAACCAAAATATCGGCGATAAACAGAACTGACACAATTCCGAAAACTAATTTTTTCTTTCGGGACATCATTAACTAAGCTTCCTAAGGAAGCGCAGGTGGAAAAGAGGATTTATCCTCTTTGACTCCATCTTACCAGAAAACAAACCCCGCCAGAATATATTCTGGCGGGGAGTGAAAGATTTCCGGAAATCCTTGATTACTGGGCTTTCCCCAGAATTCTGAACATCTTGGTTCCGCACTTGGGACAAGTCCCGGTCATCGCCCTTCTCTTGACTCCGCCCTTTCCTTTCATCGCAACCTCTTTCTCTCCCGACATCTCCTGCTTCTTTTTGCATTTTACACAATATCCTTCCATAGTATTTTGATTTAATAAAGTTAAATTTTTCAAAACGACCTTTTCCACCCCGTTTAGATATTTCTATATCTAACGGGGTAGGCCCGTTAGAAGTTCTACGGTCTAACGATATTATTAAATTATACCATAACAACAACTTATTGTATGGAAGTGTTTGATTAACAGTAAAACTTCTAACGGGCCACAGCTTAATTCAGCTTAATTTAAGCGTAAATTTAAGTCAATAGCCGAACTTCCCGCGGGAAGTGAGGCGGAAGATGAAGGCAAACTTTGAAAAAGGCAAACTTCATCGCCCGCAGAACCAAAAATCAATCTCTCAATTCGCAAATTCCAAAAAAGGTGAAATTTCTTTAAGCCCTTAAGCCGATCTTTCTTCCCATTGACTGAATTATATAAGGTTTTATGATATTCACCAATTTTTGGGTGTCTAAAAAATTAAATCTTAAATAATATTTGTCTGATTGTTTATGATAGTTTATTTTTGGAAAAAATTCGTATTTTTTCTTAAACCAGTTTTGTATTATTAAATGTTCTTTGTACGTAAAACTCATAGTATATAAATCCATAAATTTATGTTCTTTATTATAATACCCGTCGTCCATTATCCAAATGGCGAGCCCAAAAGATGTTAGTCTATTTAAAATTAAATTAGTAATAACTTTCTTTTTTCTTTTATAAAAAAGTTTGCGAAACCTTGAAAATTCTGGGTGAGTTATAGTAACAAATACTAGACTCGAATAATATTTTCCGGCTTTTTTATTAAATTGCCTTTCTTGAATAATCTTCCCTGTTACAAAATTCTTAAGTATCCCTGATCTTTTTTAGAATGTTGAATCTTTATTCTAGCATTTGTACCTCGTTTATCTAAATATAATGTTCCATCTCCTAATAAGGTTCCGATAAGGAGTCGTTTCTGTCTATCAGTAAGCTTTTCTTTAATGTACCCACCAAATTTACCATCTTGTTGTAAACGTAATTTCTGGCCCTCTCTTGAACTCCTTATTTTTATTTTATATCTCTTTAAGTATCTCTTAACTGATGTTTTTCCTATTTTCAATTTTTTAGCAATCTGCCCCATTGAGAGTTTTCCCCTAGAATATAAATCATAAATTTTCAGTCTAGTTTTTCTTGAAATTTTGTTTATCATAATCTCAACTTCTTAATTTAGTAAATACGTATTTACTGCACTCTTTCTGTATTGATTTTAATTCTTCCTGGCTAAAGGGTTTGTATTGTTCATATTCTGGATCAATAGTTTTTTCGGGTCTAAATTGTTGCAAGTAGTAGACCTTAGCATTTCTAATCCATTTAGCCATATTCACTATATCTTCTTTAGTATGAAGCTTGGGTAATATTGTGCTTCTTAATTCGTAATCTACTTTCCCCCTCTTTAAAATATCAATACTCTTTTGGATTTTTTTAATATCAACTTTCACTCCGGTGGCTTTATAGTATCTCTCCTTTGGCGCCTTTATATCCATCGCCACGTAGTCAATCAGTTTCTCGCCGATTAGTTTAGCCAGAATTTCGGGGCTGGAACCGTTGGTATCGAGCTTAACCCTATACCCCAATTTTTTAATTTTTTTTATGAAATCGGGCAAATCTTTGTTTTGCGTCGGCTCTCCGCCGCAAATGACCACTCCTTCGAGCAGCCCTTTTCTTTTTTTCAGAAAATCAAAAAATTCTTTTTCCGAAATTCTGGGCTGCGATTTGATTTTTTCGGGCAAAACCAGCTCCGAAGAATAGCAAAAAGGACAGCGGAAATTGCATCCGATTAGAAAAACGGTGCAGGCGACTTTTGCAGGATAATCGATAAGAGTGGATTTTTCTAAACCGCCGATTTCCATGAGGTTATTTTGCGACTGGAGTTTTGACTAAATTAGATTTTACTTTCCCTGAACCATCTTATTGTATCTATTCCATCCATACGTTTCAGTTTCTTTATGACACTTTCTACAAATGGTTATTCCGTTATTCACATCCCATAACTCTTTGCAATTTAAAGCACCTTCGAGTGTTTTAATATTATTTTCTTCTAAAATTGTAGCTAAACTTTTCTTGTGATGAGGATGAAGTGTTATTCCGCCTCTCTTTCTGCATTTTTGACAAATCCAGTTGTCTCTTTGGAAAATCAATTCTCTCCACTTTTTATATCTAAAGGAATTCTTTATTCGTTTAGATAATTGGGAACGCCCCCCTTTCCAAAATGGGCTATTTTCTCCACTCAGCCAAGGCCTTGGCATTTTTCCTTTCTCACTTATTTTCTTTTTATGCTCTTCTGTAAAAGGCGGTTTCTTTTTCCCCTTTAGAGTTTCGCTTATCTTTCTTTTAATTTTCTCTGATAATTTTCTGCCTTTTAAAATTTTACTAATCTTTTTTCTTGTTTCGGGAGAATTAATATAGCCTAACTGTTTCTTCTTTTCTAAACGAAACTTGCTCATTTTTTCCTTCGTTTCTTTAGAATGGAACCTACCCAACATTGATGATTTTCTTTTACCTTCTTTCCATTGTTTTTTTATAGCTTCGCTAATTTTCTTTTTAGATTCTTTGGGAAGGCGCCTACCCTTACAGGCCTGACTTATACTTTTTCTTATCTTATCAGTCCTTTCGTAGACCCCTGGCGGCATTTTATTTTACCGTTGTTAGTTTAAAGGTTTTCCTCTGATGATACTCGACTTGCTTGCCTTCGTTCCATTGCTGGACGGGCCGCAAATACCCCACGATTCTGGAGTAAACTTCGCATGGCTGTTTCACCATGCATTGAGGGCAAAAGAAATGTTCGCCGGCTATATAACCGTGGTTCGGACAGATTGAAAAGGTTGGAGTGAAAGTGATGTAGGGAAGTTTGAAATTTTCAAAAATTCTTTTGATTGCGCTTTTTATCGTTTGGATGTCGGAAATTCTTTCTCCCAGAAACAGGTGCAAAACGGTGCCCCCGTTATAAAGGCACTGGATTTCATCCTGAAGTTTCAGCGCTTCGAAAATATCGCTGGTGAAATTCACCGGCAATTGGGTGGAATTCGTGTAGTAGGGTGTTTTTTTAGTGCCCGCGGTAACGATTTCCGGATATTGCTCTCTGTCTTTAAGAGCCAATCTGTAAGCCGTCGATTCGGCGGGCGTAGCTTCCAGATTATAGATGTTATTGGTGTCTTTCTGATATTGAACCAATTTCTTTCTCATAAAGTCCATTATCTCCAAAGCGAAACTCCGGCCGCGTCTCGAAGCTATGTTCTCGCCGATGAAATTCAGAAGGGCTTCGTTCATCCCAACCAGGCCTATTGTTGCGAAATGATTGGCGTAATATCCGTCTCTGGATTTTTTAATGTCCCCCAAATAGAATTTTGAATAAGGATATAGGCCTTTCGAAATGAAATTTTCAATGGTTTTTCTCTTGATTTCCAGGCTTTCTTTCGCCAAATCCATCATTTTCCCCAATCTGTCAAAAAAATCCTTTTTAGTTTTAGAAAGATAACCGATTCGCGGCATATTTATCGTTACGACGCCGATGCTTCCCGTCTTGCTCCCCGAGCCGAACAATCCCCCTCCTCCCCTGTTATAAAGTTCTTTCAGGTCCAATCTCAAACGGCAGCACATGCTTCTGACGTCCTCCGGGCTCATGTCCGAATTGATGTAATTGGCAAAATAATTCGTCCCGTATTTTGCCGAGGCCTCAAAAATTCCATCAAAAGCGGGCTCGTCCCAGGGAAAATCTTTGGTAATGTTGATGGTAGGAATGGGAAAATGAAAAGGCCTGCCGTATCTGTCGCCCTCAAGCATAGTCTTATAAAAAGCCTTGTCGAAAATTTTCATTTCTTCTTCAAACTCGCCGTAGGTTTCCTTCTGGGGCTTTCCTCCGATAATGACCGGCTGTTTGGCAAATACTTCGGAGGGTTTGAGATCTAAAGTGACATTTGAAAAAGGGCACTGGAATCCCACTCTTGTGGGCACCGCCATATTAAACAGAAATTCCTGCAGGGCCTGCTTGACTTGCTGATAATTCAAATTGTCGTAGCGGATGAAAGGAGCCAGCAGCGTATCAAAATTTGAAACGGCAACCGCTCCCGCGATTTCGCCCTGGAGCGTGTAAAGAAAATTTACCAGCTGTCCCAAAATCGCCCTGAAGTGTTTTGCCGGTTTCGTTTCAACTTTTCCGGGAACTCCGCGGAAACCTTTTATCAATAAATCGTAAAGATCCCAGCCCGCGCAATAGGGACCCAAAGTATCAAGGTTGTGCAAATGAAAATCTCCGGATTCATTCGCCTCCCTGATTTCTTTCGGATAGACTTTACTCAGCCAATATTTTTTAGTGACGTAAGAAACTGCGTAATGATTTAATCCCTGCAGGGAAAATGCCATGTTCGCGTTTTCCTGGACCTCCCAATCGAGTTTCTCCAGATATTGATCCATCCTGTCAACTGATTCTTCGGAAACCGTTTCCGCTTCCCTGATTCTTCTTCTCTGTTCCCGGTAAAGAATGTAAGCCTTGGCGGTTTCCACCAAACCTTCCAGAACCAAAACTTCTTCCACGATGTCTTGGATTTGTTCAACGTTGGGAATTTCGTCTTTTTTGAATCTTCGGTTTAAAATTTGGACGACTCTGGCGGAAACTTTCTTTGAACGGATGCCGTCGCCCTGACCCGAAGCGGTTATCGCTTTAAAAATAGCACTGGTAATTCTACTCTCGTCAAAATCAACAATCGTTCCGTCTCTTTTTTGAATTTTTATTATTTTATTTGCCGCCATACAGAAAAAAAACTTAAGGTTAGTACATTTTATCTTGAAATAAAAGGGGGGTCAACTTCAGTCAACCCCGATTAAAATCTTGGCTTATCCACAGGGTAGTAGAACCTATTTGGTTCACTACCCTGTAGCCCCGTACCGTGCTTTGCCCCGTATAGCTCCCATCGGTGATTATACGGGGCTTTGCTCTGGTACGGGGCACACCCTCATTTACCGAGCACCGCGTAGCGGGACGAGGTGAGAAAAGAGAATTTATTCTCTTTGATTAACAAACAATTGACAGAGACAGTGTCCGTTTTTTTCAATTTCTTCAAGATGATAAGCGCAAGGGCAAACGTTTTTTAAGTCTTCTTCCTCGTTTCCCGTGACTCTTCTGCAGGGACAAAATCTTTTTCCGTGTTTTTTTTCATTTCCCAGCAAGCCTTTGATTATTCTTGCCGTGATTTCTTTATCGGGGTTCAATTTAAACCCGCGGCTCTTTGCGTACCCCTCGTACTCTTTGATTAATTTCTCGGAATCTTCCGCCAACATGTTTTCCAGCCACTCTTTGATAATCCCTTCCGGCCTCAGCCCGCTGAAACCCGAAACATTTTTTCCATTTTTGAAAAGAATGATTGTGGGGATCACATTGATTCCGAATTTTTGCGAGGTTACCGGAACCTCGTCGATATTCGCTTTCGCCAAAATAAATTTCCCCTCCAGATCCTCGGATATCTTTTCCAAAATCGGCTGGAGAACCGAACAGGGACCGCACCAAGTGGCAAAAAAATCAACCAAAACCGGTTTTGAAGAATTCAAAATTTCTTTTTCAAAATTTTCATCGGTTAGCTGCATACAATTAAAAAAATATATAAACTTTTGCGCAGCAAAAGTGCAGATGTCAAAGAGAATTCGCTAATTCTCTTTGACCCTTTCGATCGCTCCGTAGGGGCAAACTTTTTCTCCCCCGCATTTCTCAAGCTGCGCATCGTCGATAACTTTTGCTTTTCCGTCTTCCATAAGTTCCGTTCCGCCGGGACATTCGGTCACGCAAAGACCGCAGCCGATGCACTTATTTTTGTTCACTTTGTACATATGAATTAACTAATCAGAAATTAATTTTAATCTGGCTATTTTCGCCATTTCTGAATTTAGCGCTCTTAAATGACCTTTGTTTAAATTATGGATGTTATTTTCTCCGCAGGATCCTGTAATCATTTTTATTTCTTCCGTGCAATTTTTTATGAAACCTGAAACTTTCTGAGCGGCTTCTTCTACGTTTAATTTTTTTCTGAGTTCCGGATCCTGGGTAGTTATTCCCCAAGGACATTTTCCAAGATAACACAACCTGCAATAAGTGCAACCCATGGCGATCAACAAAGGAAAGGCGGTAAATACGGCATCAGCCCCCAGGGCAAGAGCCTTGGCAAAATCACCACCTTTACTCAATCCGCCCCCTATCCATAATTCCTGGCGGACGCCAATTTTATCCAGCACCTCTCTCGCTTTGACAAGGGCTGCGAGCGCGGGCACGCCCACTTCGTTAAGCATCACTTCGGGAGCCGCACCCGTCCCCCCGCCCATTCCGTCGATGGCAATTACGTCGGGGTTGGCCTCAACCGCCAGCTTTACGTCGTTCTCAATATCTCCGGCCGCCAATTTGATGATGATGGGCACTCCGCCGGTGATTTCTCTCAGCCATTCCACTCTTTTTTTCAAATCGTCAATATTTTTTATGTCCAAATGATAAGCCGGCGAATGGACGTCTTTGCCTTTTTCAATTTTTCTGATTTCAGCAATTTCATCGGTAACCTTTTCTTTCGGAAGCAGCCCGCCCATGCCCCCTTTGGCTCCCTGGCCGATCTTTATTTCGACAGCATCGGCTTTTTTCAAAACCGAGTCGCTGATCCCAAACCTGCCGGTGGAATACTGGACTATCAATTTTTTAGAAAATTCTCTTTCTTCCGGCAACATTCCCCCCTCTCCCGTGTTTTCTATCGTCCCCGCCATCGCCGAAGCTTTGGCCAGAACGGTTTTGGCTTCCCTGCTCAAAGCCCCGAAAGACATCGCCCCGATGATGACGGGGGTTTCGATTTCGATCGGTTTCTTGCTGAGCTTCCCGATGATTGTTTTCGAAATAATCTTTTCCTTGTAGTAGTCAACCGGTCTTTTATAAATCTGAGCCGGCAGAAAAACCAGATCTTCAAAACTGATTTTCCTCCACTTCAAGGAGCGTCCGCTCGAAATCGGAACTTGGTCAATCCTTTTTTGAATTTCTTTTATCCATTCCTGGTCCATAATTATTTAACCGAACCCAGTAAGACATCTTCGACCTGCTGAGCAGTATTATCCCGCTTTCAGCGGGATGTCGAAGTTGCTCTACTGGGCGAACATTAAAAGTTGAGGTTTGAAAATCATCAATATTCCAAGGATGAAAATCAGGATTCCCGCCACCAGAGTCGAATACCTGTTATATTTATCGGAAAAATTGAAACGATTGAAGGTGAAAAAAGCAACGGAAAAAACTATAAAGTCGTCGAGCATGTATAAAAGGTTGTAGCCGAGCAGATAAAGATAATATTGGATTCCGGTGATGTTTTGGAGGGCCAGAATCTTAGTATAAATGACGGGAAAACCGGCGGAACAGACAAACTCTATGAGGTTTACTCCGAAAGCCAGAGCTATTACGCCCAAAACCGTCGCGGGAACGGTTGTCGATTCCAGTACTTTTTTCATTTTATCGACAAGCTTCACCTGAGATTCCGAATGGTCGATAACTTTGCAGACTCCGGGCTTCCAGGTGAGAAAATCCCTGAATCGCCAAATTCCGAAAACAATCCCGAAAACCCCGATTAAAATCCTGGTCAGAAGGCCGTATTTTACGGCCAAAAATACGTTCAGCCAGGCGGTCATAAAAAGAAAATACAAAAGCCCTTCGGCAAAAATAAACGTCCCGCCGACCAAAGCTATTTTCTTTCTGGATTTGAGGGACAACAAAAGAGAAATCAAAATGACAAGAATCCACATCGCGCAGGGGTTAAAGCCATCCAGGATTCCGATGACCAGCGTCAGCACCGGCAAAGACATTTTGGAAATATCAACGCTGCCTATCAACGGAATTTTGATTTTTTGAGGAGCTGTCGTTTTTTCTCCGGCCAAACACTGATTCAGGCAGCTTTCAATCTCTGCTCCGATTTGCTGGTTAAAACCGATGAAATATTTGGTGGAGGTAAAGGTGACCGGCACCCATCCCTGTTCCGTTTCCGGCACTTTGTATTTTTCGAAAAAGTCTCTTAAAATTTTTTGATTTTCCGCGTTATAAATCACTTCGTACTCTTTTATCTCGATTTCGGGATATTGTTCTTTCAGATTCTTTAAAAATTCTTTTTCTTCCTTGCAGTGAGGACAGGTCTGGCTGTAAAAAAAATCGATCTCCGTTTTCCCCTGGGCGGAAACGGGCGAAACGAAAACCGGAAAAAGGTTGAAAAGGGAAATCAAAAAAATCTCTGCCAAGATTATTTTTTTCATGCTGAACATATCCTTTATTTTACTACTAATTCGATTTTCAAGTAAAGTGCGCTACGGACAAAAAAATGGGCGGTCGCAAATCATTGAACCGCCCCAAAGAATTAGGATTAGAGATTGATATTTAAAATTTCTTCGTAGTTCTTTCCTATCGAACCATTTAGTTTTTCTTCGATCAAATCGATTTCCCTTCCTCCGGTGATATTCAGCGCCCTTATAACGGCCTGGCTTCTGTTTTTGAAATACAGAATAAGTTTGTCGTCCGTCCTCTCAAAACTCGCGAGGAAACATTCGTTCGGCTCAATTTTCTCATATTCCTCACTTTGGCCTATTTGGGGAAGATGCTCGTATTTTATGTTTTTACTATCTTTGATTTTCATCCCAGTTTTCCTTATTTCATAGTACCACTACCGCTTGACATCTCAAGAGGCGTTAAATATAATAATATTGACGAACAAGTCGAGACGTCTTAATTTAAATTTAATCTATTCGTATATGGCCTTCAAAAAAATTGATGACAGCCCGAAAAAGGATTTCCCTCCCAGAGAAATGATCAAGGGAGACTGGAAATGCGCCGATTGCGGAACGCCGATAACCGAACTTCCGTTTACTCCGGCGCCGGACAGACCAATTTATTGCAAAGAGTGTTGGTCAAAAAGAAAAACTCAAAAATTTGGAAAATAGCTCGGAAAAAGAAAAACCCCCGTTAACGGGGGTTTTTCTTTGGAGTCACAACCAGCATCAGCCTCAGAACCAAATCTTTCGGGCTTTTGATGTAATCTCCCGGAAAATCAAACCAAACCCTGAGAAAATCCTTAAGAAAGAATCTCCTTCTCCTTACATATATCAAAATCTTCCTCAGGGTAGGATCCATGAGCGTTATCTCTTTTTTACCCATATCCACCACGACCGAATAATGCCCGTCGTCTTCAAAAAACCAGTCGACAATTACGGGAATTTTTTTCTCCGTAAAATGTCTCAAATCGTCCAGGGAACTGTTCTTTTTCACGAAAGCATCAAACCCTAAGCGTTTCGCCGCTTTAATCAGTCCCGAAACGGAAGTCCCCTTTTCTTTAGAAGAGCCCGCTAATCTGGCAAGTTCCTGCTCTGAAACCGAAACCCCGTAGTAATCCAATACCATTTTCAGGGAAGCCGGACCGCAAAGGCCCGGAGTTTGACGGAAAGGTTTCAGTTTTATCATGTTTATTTCATAATAGTAAGAATCCGAAAGAAAAGAAAGGCGCCCGATTGGGCGCTTTTCTCACCTTTTAAACTAAGGTTTTGGCTTTTCAGCCATTTTTGGTGTCTCAACCATTATAATTGACAGTTCCCCTTGGCTTAAAGGAAAAGTAATGATCTTTTTCTTTTTTGCCTTAGAAATCTGTTTTTTGAGAGAAAAATAAAAAGACTATTTTATTTGCGTCTCTCAAAAAGAATGATACCAGAACTGAGAATTTTGTCAAGAGCAGGACGGTCAAAAGTCTAAATTTCGCACCAGGAAAGAGTTATGGCGTCGGGACCGGCCAAAGCGCCGAGAATATTGTCGAGAATGTTCAAAAAGGCTACCTCAACGTTTTCGGGTTCTTTTTCAACCCTTCGATTACCACTCAGGGTTAATGCTGAGCCTGTCGAAGCATCAATCATTTCTTTCAGCCTTTGGGCTCCCTCGAGATCGTCGCCGTGGGTGATGGCTACCCTGATTTTCTTTCCTTCCTTTCTCAGTTTTTCGGTTTCCGTTTCAAATTGCTTGAAAAGACCGACCGGAATGTCTTTCGCGCCGGCTTTCAGCCCAGTCGGCTTTAAAACTCCCTCCTTAAAGGTCATTACCGGACGAATCCCCCTTTTCCCCATCTCTCTCATTAAGGTGGCGACAAGGTGGGATATTCTCCCCGCAGCCTCCACCCACTTCGGGTCTTTGAACATTATATAACAATGAACCCTGGGAATGAATTCTTCCAATTCTTTTACAATTTCGTTCACTCCTTTCCCGCTTTCGATCAGCTCAACCGCCTTTAAAACAACAAGCGCCTGCCCGCTGCTGGCACTTAAGGAGTCCAGAACGAAAACTTTTTCTTGTTTTTCGGGCTCCAGGAATTTTTTCGCCTGAACCGCCGAATTATTGCTTCCGGAAAGTTTGGAAGTGAGAGTAATACAGATAACCTTGTCGAATTTTTCGAGCTGGTAATTGTATTTATCCAGAAAATCTTTAAGCGAAGGCTGGGAAGTCTTGCCGAAGCTCTTGTCCCCCGTCTTTTCCAATTCTCTCATTTTTTGGAAGGTATTTGCTCCCGGCAGATTTTCTATTTCCGGCCAAAACAATTTTACGGGAACGATCGCTATCTGATATTTTTCTATTGTTTCCCGAGGCAGATCAACCGCTTCCTCGGTAACGATGCCAATTTTTTCCATATGAATTATTTTAACACGGGCATGCTTTATTGCAAATCAAAAGGGTTGTTGACAGGCATTTAAAGTAGTATGATTAAAGAACGGTTATCCCCAGCTTAGGCTGGAAAAAGGTCGAAAAACGTTCTTGTAATTTTTTTTCTAAAAAATATGGCAGATCTTGTAAGAATTTTTGCTACCTCCCAAGTCCAAACCATCGTTATTTTAATCGTGGTTGACGTAGTTTTGGGAATTATCGCCGCTCTTTTGAAGAAAGATTTTGCTTTGGGCAAAGTTGCCGGATTCATGAAAACAGGAATTTTGAAATATGTTTTTGCTTTCGCCGTTTTGGTGCTAATAGGACAGGCCTTGCCTGCTATGGCAATGGTGGTCAAGATATCGTACTTTTTGATCGTGCTTGCCCTGGCCGGTTCAATTTTGGACAATTTGGGAAAAATGGGATTACCGATACCTAAGATTTTAAGAAAGTAAGAAAAGACAATACCGTAAGAAAAAAAACAGCCCCGTTGAAAGCGGGACTGTTTCATTCGTCTCGGCTAAAGCCTCGACCCTTGACATATTTTAGATAAGGAGTACAATGTATTTAGGCTGGTAAGTCGAATTATCTTAAAGTAAGCTGTAGTAATTCCAAAAAAATTAACGAAAGCGTAGATTAAGTACAGCGGCTTAAAAGTCATAAAAGGTCGCTTTTTAATTAGTAATTCGTGATTAGTAAATATATGGCTTTCAACGATTCTAATTCCGACAGAGAATTTCCCAGAAAAATGTTTCAAGGAAACTGGAAATGCTCTGATTGCGGAAAAGAAATAACAGAGCTTCCGTTTGAGCCCTCCGGAGACAGACCTCTCTATTGCAGAGATTGTCATGCCAAAAGGAGACCTCAAAGATTCGGACGCTACTAAACAGCAAAAAACACGCCCCTTCTGGGGCGTGTTTTTTATTTGGATTGGCGATTTATAGCTTAAAATAAAAAAACATTGGCTTAAGCACGATGCCTTTTCAAAAATCGCATGCGTATCGTCCTGCTTCTGGAATAATTTTTACTTTTTTTGTTCCTCATCAATTTATGTTTTCTTTTTCTTTCGATGTCAAAGAAGTAAGCCACAAAACAAACGGTCGGCGAAGCTTATCTATGGGCCAACTATTGTCCTTGAAAAGCAATGCCTTCTCTGTTCTGAAACGAGAAAGCAAAGATATCGTGGCTTGCAGGTTCAACGGAGACAATCTGTTATGTTCCTCTAAAAACTGCTCTTTTTTAAAGTGTGGATTTATAACTTTTAGAACCTTTTTGAATCGTGAAATCATATTTTGTAAATAAAAAGCAACTCCCAATAACGATGAGTCGCAAATATCAAACTACTTGTAATCCGGACTCTCGGCTTCTACTTTATACAATACGCTTATTCCCCGAAAAAGCAATACGATGCCGCCAATAGCTTTTTAAAATATTTTTCCCGCAAAATAAAAAATCGTAATAATTGTCGTAAAAGCCATATAAAAAATCCAAAGAATAAGTTTGACAATGTCCATTTTGGTTTAACAAAAAATCGCCAATGGGGGTGATTTTTTGTTTGTCCCGTATTAAAATCGATTTTTAAATGCGGGTTACGTTTGTTGCGTTGGGTCCTTTCGGGGAATCGGTCTTCTCAAAAGACACTTTGTCTCCTACTTTCAGTTCTTCGTAAGTTACGCCCTTCAACTCGTTCTTGTGAAAAAACAAATCTTTCTCTTCGCCTTCAATGGTGATGAACCCGAATCCTTTATCTGTGAGATTTTTAATTGTTCCTTCCATGGTTATGATTAAATATAAATTAATTGTTTAGTTTCCTTAATAAACTCGACTAAATTTTTATTAGGCAACTATCTTATGTTAATAAGGTTAACACTTAAGCAATAATAAGTCAAGTTCTTGGCTCCGTATCGTGGACGACGTTAGAACCATTATTCAACGACAAAGTGATTATATTTATATTCCCGATTTAAGACCGCAGGTTTAGTTTATCATACTTTCCACCACCCCACTACTCACTATATCTAAAACAAAAACTGCCCAGCGATTTTTTGTTTAATCTAACTTTCTAACTTATTCATTGAATTATTCAGCTGAACTAGGTTATTTTTAAACACCAAGCAATAGTCGCAATTTAAATTGCAATTTAAAGTTATTTCAACCCTAAATTTTTTAGTTTGTGGTAAAGAAAATCGCATTTTGGGCGTTTTTCTTTCCATTTCCTGGGCTGTTTTTTTTATTTCAGCGAAAGATGCATCTTCTAAATATTTTTGTTGAAACGTTATCCTATTAAATAAAATTATTCTTCCTTTTTGGACAAAGGTGAAAATATTCTTCGATAATTGCTTGATTTGACTTGACCGAAATTGCTTTTGTGGGATAATGGTGTCAGGAACCGTTTCTGGGTCTGCCAGGTTGCCTTAAGGTTATTTCAAGGCCAAACTTTCTAATTGCTTCATTTGTCCAATCATCATTACCATAGGGACGACTTTTTCTGATTGACGTTCTTATTCGCTCCAACTCCCCTCCCGCTAATATCTCATTGACCTGCCTTAAATAATCTTGAGGAATTTCAACCGGCCAAGGCGATAAAAGCTCTTTTTGTTTATCGTTCCCGTGTTCCCTCCTCCACAGACTGGACCACCTCCAGTCTTCTGCTTTTTGAATTAGTTTAGCGCGCAAGGCGTTATTTTCAATATATCGGCAAAGTTGCAGGAAATAGTTATCTTTCTGGACCAGAAACGATTTGTATCTGCCTTGATACAGATGACCAGAACCAACTGAATGATGGCGAGCATGCCAACGCTGAGTGTGGGTAAGCGTTAGCCATCGCACAAACTTCGTCATATCGCCATTATTTTTTGGGGATAAACAAAAATGCCAATGATTGGGCATTATTTGATAGGAAAATATTTTTATCGGGTAGCGATTTTTTGCTTCTTCCAGTATTATCTCAAAATCTTGATAATCTTTTTCTTCCTCAAAAATTGCCACGCGAGCATTAGCACGATTTAAAACGTGATAAATTTCATCGCCTATATCAATGCGTAACGTCCTACCCATACGACTAGCATATCACAGGAAATGGTTCCTGACACCGTTTTCCACCGTTTTCCAAGGACGGCTCCCCAGACACGCCAG
>Ga0210051_1000413_pt1 | contig 38988 bp, 38 predicted proteins | sample CryGey092014_all_FD_185464 | JGI IMG/M metagenome (GOLD analysis project Ga0210051, IMG submission 185464) | Groundwater microbial communities from aquifer - Crystal Geyser CG23_combo_of_CG06-09_8/20/14_all (SPAdes) (version 2) | ecosystem: Environmental > Aquatic > Deep subsurface > Groundwater...
CTGCGCCTGCGTTCCTGCGGTTTCTGAAGGGCGGCGGCCCGGAGATGCAGAACGAATACGCGACCTGGGCGCCCGGGAGCGGCACTCAGGGTCTCGCCGAGAGGAGACAGCCATGAGAAGCCAACTGACTCTCACGACTCTTGCCTTCACGGTGATCGCCGTGGCCACGGTGCTGCTGCTGATTGGGTCGACCGACCGTCTCCAGCGCGCCCAGGCGGAAGAGACGCCGCCCTATCCTGCGCTGGTGACGGCGGCGACGCGGGCCAATCCGGAGGCGCTTGCTGCGCTGGAGAAGCCGGGGGAGGTGTTCTTTGCCGATGGGTTTGAGTCGGCCGCGTCGCTGGAGAACTACTTCGAGATCGGCGGACTCAAGGACGGCCGGGCGAAGTTGACGACCGACCCCAAGCTGGCTCATCGGGGCGGCGGCGCGATCCAGTTCACGGCGCCGGGGCGTGAAGGCAAGGAGTCGAGCGCGGGCGCCAGTCTGTGGTTCGGCCCCGAGGGGCACGACCAAGTCTACTACCGTCGCTACATCCGGTTCGCTGCGGACTACGACCAGGGGAACCTCAACCACGTGGGTGGCGGTCTGGCGGGTGTGTCCGGCACCGACAAGTGGGCTGGCCTGGGCAAAGCCGGCATTCGGCCCGAGGGCGACGACCGCTTCACCAGCAGCTTCGAGCCGTGGCGCGACTGGGGCCGCTACGCGCCGCCCGGCTTCATGTTCCTCTACACCTACTGGATGGACATGAAGGTCGACCGCGACGGCCACTACTGGGGCAACAACCTGTGTCCTGCCCACGACGAGCGCGTCGCGCTGCAGCGCGACAAGTGGTACTGCCTGGAGCACATGATCAAGGCGAATGATGTCGGGCAAGCCAATGGCGAGCTTGCGGCGTGGATCGACGGCAAGCTCTACATTCACTACACAGGCTGCCGCTGGCGAAGCACCGAGGCGGTGAAGCTGAAGCGGTGCAACTTCGGCGTCTACATCCACCAGGCCGCGAACGACAACATTGTCTGGTACGACGACGTGGCGCTATCCACGGGGTATATCGGCCCAACGGAGTGAGCGTAGCTCGGCCCTGCGCCGAGTTGACGAGCACAGAGGGAGGACCTGCCATGAACCTACTCGCCGGCGGCACGGCACAGACGCTACCCAATTGGCTTCAGTGGCTCACGGAGCCTGCGGAGTGGGGCTTCGAGCCGGGCGGCGCGCTTACCGTTGTACCAGAGCCGAGGACCGACTTCTTCCGGCCGTACGGAGGGCAGGCGTTCGACAACGCCTGCCTGCTCTACCGGGAGGTGACCGGCGACTTCACCGCCGTCACCCGGACCCGGGCGCGCCTCGTCGGGTTTGGCGACGCTGCGGCGCTGACCGTTCGCGACACGGAGTCGCGCTGGGCCAAGGTGTGCCTGGAACGGAGCCCCCTCGGGGACATTGCCGTGGTCTCTGTGGTGACCGACCGTTGGTCGGATGACGCCAACGGCGAGCTATTGGCGACCCCCGAGTGCTTCCTCCGCGTGACGAGGAACGGGAACGTCTTCGGCATGCACTTCAGCCTCGACGGCACCGGGTGGCGGTTCGTCCGGTGCTTTGCCCTTGAGCTACTGACCACGGTGAAGGTCGGCGTGCATGCCCAAGCCCCGTTCCAAGGAGGGTGCCAGGCGGAGTTTGACAGCTTTGAGCTGACGCCGCAGGTGGTGGGCGACTTCCGCTCGGACGAATGAGAGCGTACAGCGGGCAGCTTGCCCGCTGTGTGTTGTTTCCGTAGGAGTCGAGCATGAGCAGACTACTCAAGTCGACCGTGATCGCGGCGCCAGCCCTCGGCGTACTGGCGCTGTTGGGGATCGCCGGGCCGGCCAGGGCCTCGCCACCTCGCCCCGGCGGCGGCCCCGAAGTCTGGCTCTGCGCCGGCGACCGCGTGACGCAGCTCCTCCGCGACGACGCCGAATGGGCCTTCGTCAAGGAGAACCTCAGCGGGATCAAGCTGTACATCGACCAGATCAATGGCGCCCGCCCAGAACAGCTTGCGGCGCTCGTGAAGTTGGTGCAGGACCAGCGCTACCAGGTTGCCGTGGAGTGCGGCTGCTGCCTGGACTTCGGCCCCATGGACGACACCAATGGCGAGTGGTCTGCGAAGCTTGAGTTGGCCAAGATCGACAAGTGGTACGCCGCTGGCGGGAACGTGGATTTCCTGGACCTCGACGGCCCGATCCGCCGGCTCATGCATCCGGACAACCGCAAGGATGGCCGCCACTTCGACTCCCTGGAGGCGGCTGCCAACGAGGTGGTCGATTCCGTCCGCGCCTTCCACGAGGCGCACCCCGAGATGAGGTTTTGGCACCTCACGAACTTCCCGAACTGGGGCTACAAGGGCGACGTGTCGTACCACGCCCGGGGACCGTTGCGGCAGGACTACGGCGACTACGACGACGCGCACCGAATCGTCTACGAGAAGCTCAAGGACGCCGGACTCCCGCTCGCCGGGGTCACCCTCGACAACCCGTACGACTACCTGATCGCCGAGCACTTCTCAGTGAACCTGAAGCCGGCCACCAGCGTGGACTGGCTGAAGCGCGTCCGCGACTACGAAGATCGCTGCCGGGACGAAGGGCTGGAAGTCAACCTGATCGTCAACTCGGAGCGCGGCGGGCAGCAGTCTGATGAGCTGTTCTGCAGAGAGACGCTGCAGATGGCGAACACGTACTTCGAGGCCGGCGGCCGGCCGACTCGCTGGTTCGTGCAAACGTGGTACCCGTACCCCAAGCGGATGGTGCCGGAGACCGACGCGGCCACGATGACGGGGTTGGTGAAGGCAGTGATCGAGCGGGTGCGGGAAACGCCGCCGGACGGCGCTGGGTAGCCGGCCCTCGCCACGGCGACCTGCGTGCGCCTGTCAGGGCGCCGCGGTGGCGTCCTCGGGCAGGTTCATGCCCCAAGCGCGGATGCTGTCGAAGGTGGCGTGACCATCCTGGACCCACAGACCGATTCGGCCGGTGACCTGGCCGGTCGGGTACGTCTGCACCAGCAGGTCGTCGAGGTACAGCGCGAAGAGACCCCGACGCCACAGGAGGCGGAAGGTGCAGTCCTTGCCGGCGGAGATGCCGGCGGCGGTGGCGCAACCGAAGCCGGTGCGGTCTTTGCTCTCGAAGCGGAGGTCGTCGGCCCACGTGAGCGTGCCGATCTCGGTCTGACCCCAGGTGTGGAACAGAATCGCGGCGCCCTGGCGTGGGCCGTTCTGGAGGACCAACCCCGCCGCGTCAACCAAAGCCCGCTTCAGCGGGGCGTGCCAGAAAAACCGGCCGCTGGGGTCGACGATGTATACTCGCGAAGGTTAGGAATACACCGAAGCTATTGCACAAGTTCGACGCCTCTGCGTGCACAGCAGTGTGTTGGGTGCTCACCACACGCCCACGGGTGAAGTTCTGCGAACTTCCACTTCGGTGTATTCCTAACCTTCGCGAGTATAGTCGTCGCACGTGTCGTCCGACACGGTGACGGAACGGAACAGCTTCTCTTCGACGTCAACAGGCGCATGGGCGTTGTAGAGCCGGTACTCGTCACCGTTGGTCAAGACACACCACTCGACACCGACCACGGTTGCATAGCCCAACGTCTGAGAAACCCATTTGCGGTCCAGGAGGTTCGTGCCAAGGCCCTGGGCTTCCACGAACAATCGCGGGGATCGGTGCAGGAAGAGCGCATGGTCCACCGGGTTGTCCTGCGGTTTCCGTCTGTACTCGCGGAAGACCTCGTCCGGGTCGTGGGTGTCCCAGCCCAATGCGGATCAAATGGGGTCGATGAGCACGGCCTTGGTGTTCTCCTCGCCGATGGATTCCTTCCGGTCTCGGCACCGATGGATCGTTTTTCTCACCTTGCCCAATGCGTCGTGCAGTTGTTGGCGTTCCGTTGTGGACATCGGTTCTGCTCTCCCTCAAGGCTCCACCGTCTGGGGTCCATTGCCGCGGGAACGGGGCGGGCACACACGCACGACTCCGTCTCCCTCTCCGCCCTCCTGTAAAGTGGGTCTTGGAGGCTTCGTCCGACAAGCCCCAAACCCTTCCGGAATCGGGGGAGTATGTAGGACGCTGACTCGTCCCTGTGCTGATTCGTGGTGGCGCTCCGTTCCCCGTCTGCCATTGTGCAGGTTGAGGATCGCCAGCGATGTCGCCAGTTCCAGGACCGGTAGATGGCGACACTGGTCGCCTCACGCCGCCAGCACTTCGTCCAGAACACCCTCTATGAAACCGCCCACGCTTACCTGGCGGCGTGCGGCGGCCAAGGCGACGCGTCGGTGCAGCTCTGGACTTGTGTGGATCATCAGGTTCCCCGAGAAGGGCTGCTCCGGCTCCCTGTCCTGCTCCCGGCAGAACGCGAAGTACTCCTTCAGCGACTCGCGCATCGCCGCCCTGAGTTCGGTCACCGAGGACCCGTAGAACGTGATCACATCGTTCGTGTTGACCACGGTCCCGTGGAACGAGTCGGTCTCAGGATCGAACTCCACGGCACCGAGGTAGCCTTCATATTCGATCATGGCGTAATCCCTGCGCTTTCCAGGTACCTCTGCAGATCCCGCACCGCGCCCCTATCCATGTTCGGGCTCGGGTGAGGGCGGTGAAACACGGCGACCCGATCATTGACCATCACGGCGACTCGGGAGCCGGCTCGTTCGCTGATCGTGGCACCCAACGCATTCAGCAGTGCCTCAACGTCGCGCCACTTGAGGGAGCCGGAGACCGGTCGGGTGAAGACCGCGCTGAGCGTTCGTCGGTGCCGCGTGTTCACTGTGCTGCACACTCACTAAGTGCTGATCGGGCGCCTGTGGCGAGGTCAAGTGTACCTCGCGGACCGGCCAACCTCAACCACCTGCGAGCCGAGCTCTCCCTTGGCCGGTCCTGCGCTGGGCAGGAAGCGCTCAACGCAACGCGAATACAGCAGACACTACGTACAGAGGCGCAGCAGTCCTGCAACCTGCACGAGGGACGTTGCTGACGGAGGCCACCGAGATGATCGAGCGCAAACTCATCCTGTTCGAGAAGCCCGGCCGAGAGTGTACCGGCCCTTGTCTGGCGGCGGCGGCCGAGCGGGCGCGAGCGCTGGGCATCCGACAGGTCGTTCTGGCGACGACCAGCGGGCAGACTGCCCTTGAGGCCGCCGAGGCGTTTGCGGGGCAGGAGGTGCGGCTCGTCGGTGTCCACCTGATGGCCGGCGTGTGGGCGAAGTACGCCGCACCGGACCCGGCGAAGGTCGCGGCGGCTGAGGCGAAAGGGGTGCAGTTCCTCACGGCCACGCACACGCTGATGGGGAATCTGGAGAACGCCGTGATGCAGAAGTTCGGAGGTGTCCATCCCGGCAACCTCATCGCGCACACGTACTACGCCTTTGGGCAGGGGATGAAGGTGGCCGTGGAGGTCGCCACGATGGCGGCCGACGCGGGATTGCTCAACATGGAGGCGGAGTGCCTCGCTGTCGCCGGTACGGGCGTCGGTGCAGATGTGGCGATCGTGGTGAAGCCGGCGTACTCGGTGAACTTCTTCGATCTGCAGGTTCGGGAAGTGATCTGCATGCCGAGAGAGAAGGGCGAAGACAACTGATGGCTCTGCCGCACTGGAAGCCGCGCCTGCGGAGTGCCGCGCTGCTCGCCCTGTCTGGCAGCGTCCTGGGTCTGGTGGTGAACGCCGTCCGGCCTCACGGGCTGCCGCTGGGCTACGCCGCGCTGAAGCAGCAGGGCGCCCTGGACCCGGTCAAGCGCCTCGTCGGCGAAGGGAAAGGCGTTGCGCTGGCAACGGTGCAGACAGCCATGCGGGAAGGTACCGCCATCCTCGTCGACGCCCGCCCACGGCAGGACTACGAAGCCGGTCACCTCGTTGGCGCGTTCTCGATTCCATTCAACGACTTCGGTGCGCCGTTCGAGCGGTTCCGGCGGGTGTTCCCCCGGGAGACCTCACTCATTGTCTACTGCGGCGGAGGTACGTGCACCGACAGCGTGGAGGTGCTGGACAAGCTCCTTGCGCAGGGGTACGTTGACGTCAAGCTGTTCCCGGGTGGCTGGGAGGAGTGGCGGAAGGCCGGCCAACCGCAGGAGAAAGGCCCCGATCCGTTGAGCCAGCAGAAGGAGCAGCACTGACGATGCGAGCGTTGCTGTTCGTGCTCCGTCTGCTTCTGGGCGTGCTGTTCGTGCTGGCCAGCGTAGACAAGATCGCGCATCCTGAGGTGTTCGTCGTCTCGGTGAACAAGTACCAGCTTCTCCCGCCCACGTTGGTGCCATTGGCTGCGGTGACACTGCCGTGGATTGAGCTGCTCGCTGGCGTTGCGCTGCTCGCGGGGATCGGTGTCGAGGGGGCCGCGCTGGTGACGACGGTGCTCTTAGTCGCGTTCCTGAGTGGAATGGGAATCAATTTCGCCCGCGGCCGCGAACTCGACTGCGGATGTTTCGGGTTCTTAATCCCCAACGAGCAAGTGGGGCCGATCTCGCTGACCCGGGACGGGTTGGTCCTTGTCGTGTCTGTGGTGGTAACGCTCTGTGGCCGGCGAAGCTGGGGGGCCGGCTGGCTGAGCCGCTGGCGGGACGAGCGGAGTAGGGGAGTGGGGAAGTAGCGAAGTAGGGTTCCACCACCCCAACGCTCCACTCTAATCAAACAAGTGCTCCGTGAAGTCGAACACCCACCCGAAGTACTGCTGGAAGAGGTGGACAGACGCCGCGGCGCCCCCCGCGAGCCCGTAGAAGATCGCCAGCACCCAGCTCCGCGCGAGGGCTGCCCGGATGGTGTCATCTTGGTCGCGTTCGAGGTACTCCACCGCTCGCTGCAGGCTCTCTTCCAGGCGCCCCGTGTCTTCCCCCTGGGCGATCCCGCCCACCAGTTCACGGGGCAGGAGGTTCGCTTGGCGTAGCGCGTCGGCAACTCTGGTCCCCGCGCGCACGGCCGCCACCTGCGGCTGTAGGCGGGCGTCAAAGGCGGCGTTCGCGGTGGCGGCAGCGCCCATGGCGAACGCCTCGGCGTATGGCTGCCCGGCGTGGTACGCGGCCCAGAATGTCCTGACGAAGCGGACTTGAGCGCAGCCTCTGGCCAACGGCCCCCACAGCGGCAGGCGCAAGCTGAGGGCGTCCCGCCAGGTAATTCGTCCCGGATAGCGGAGGACGATGCGGGCAACGACCACGGCCAGGAGAATCAGTACGGTCAGGGCGACGCAGACCAACCCATCTTTCCGCAGCCACATGTCCCACGCCGCCGCCCAGGGGCTGCCCGAGTAGGCCGGCATGCGCTCGGGCGTGATCCAGAACGCGGCCAGGTACTCGAAGTAGTTGAACGCCTGCCAGAACACCGGGAGTGGCAGGACAGAGACGAGCAGGAAGCCAATCGGCCACCGGAGCGAGCGCGAGAGGCGGTCATCCCGCTCGTAGGCGCGGGCGATTTCGCCGACCATCGCCTCCAAACACCCGTTCTGCTCGCCGACCCGGGTCAACTCGCGGACGTGGTTGGGGAAGTACTTCGCGTGGCGCGTCAGCCCTTCGGCAAGGGGGCGCCCCTGAGATGCCTGCTCTGCCAGGTCGTCCACGAGGCTGCGGAGCCGCGCGTCGGAGAGGTCGACCTGAATGCGACGGAGCGAGTCGAAAACGGTCAGCCCGGCGTGGAGACAGCTCTCCAGCATCCGGAAGAAGACCGCCATGGTCCGCGGCGCAAGCGGCCGCAGCGCGTACCAGACCTGCCCCCAGTCGAACTGTTCGCGGGTGGCACGGACCGGTCGAACCGACAGCACGAAACACCCCTGCTCCTGAAGCGTCCTGGCCGCAGCCTGCTGGTCCGGGCACTCGAGGATGCCCTCCTGCCTGCGTCCGTCCGCGTCCTTGGCGACGTACTGGAATTGCACGTGCGGTCTCCCGGTCCTGCGGTCAGGCTGGCGCGTCCGGCCACTTCCGGAGCGCCAGTTCCCTCATGCGCGCCGCCACCTCCGGGTGCCGGTCGATGACGTTGTTCATTTCGTCGAAGTCGCCGGCGCCGTAGTGGTACAGGCGGGGCGGATGGAGGGGCTCGACCAGGGCGGTGATGAGGTCGGGCGGCATGGTCTCCTCGTCGACCTCCGGATCATCCTGGAGCCCTGTCTCGGTGGGGAAGAGGTAGTTCCACTCGGAGTCGCGGACAGAGCCGTACCGGCCGTAGCCGGAGTAGACGTAGTCGTGGATGGACTTCGCCTCGCCGGTGGCGAGCTCGAGGAAGTCGCTGCCGTCCAGTGCGTCGGCGCCGTCTTCTCCGAGGAAGTTGAGGAAAGGGGGCATGAAGTCCAGGGCGGAGGTCAGCCCACCCACCCGTTGCCCGTTGAGGTCCGCCTCGGGATGGTGGACGATTAGCGGCAGCCGGGCAACCTGGTGATGCAGCAGGTGCGGGTGCTTCTGGAGATGACCGTGTTCCATGAACTCGGTGCCGTGATCGCTGGTGAAGACAACCAGCGTGTTCTCGAACAGCCCGAGCCGCTCGATGGTCTCCAGCACGTGGCCCGCCCACACCGGTCGACGAGGCTGCACAGACCGCAGTAGACGCCCTTGGGCTGCGGCTCCTTGGAGAAGGGCAGGAGGCTGTGCCCGGTGAACCACGCCCGGCGCGCCTGCCCGGTCGGCAGCGACTCCCCCCAGCAGCTTTCGTAGACGATGGACTTCTCCGCGAACGCATCCAGGTGCGGCGTCTCCATCCAGTCATTCCCGTAGCAGCCGAGGTAGTCGGCGCGGAGGGTGTCGGTGCAGAGGACGATGAGGTTCATGGGGTAGCTCCTCTTCGGCTGGGCGCGGTCGCCGTTGACAGAGGGATTCGCCGTGTCACTCGGCGTTGCTCGCGCCCGGTTGGGCGCCCACTACAGTGGTGGGCCGGCAGAGACCCCACGCCCGGAGACCTCGGCTTGACTGAGGTTTGGGCCCGCTCCAAAGCCCTTCCCCCGATCCCGGCGTCAGCGCAGCCGCCGTTACGCCGCCGCGTCGTGCAACTCCTCTTTGACGTGCATCGCAACCCAGTGGCGGATCAGCGTCTGGTAGGGGATCGACTTGAGGGTGGCGATCCTGCGAACCGCTTGGATCTGATAGGGGTCCATTCGTATCGTGATGGACTTAGTCTCCCGATGCCGTCGCCCTGACAGGATAGCCGTGCGCAGGTCCTCGTCGAGGTCCGCGTGCACGGGTTCCCCGACGACCTCGTCGAGGACGCCCTGGGTGTCGTAGTAGGACGCAACCCCGCTCTCCGTCTCACGTGCTCCCTGTGTGCTCATCGGGTCAGCCTCCGGTGCTCTTCCGGTAGTAACGCCGTTCTGATCTGGACATGTCCCAGCCTGTAATGGGCCGGATCGTCCCTCGTCCCTTGTTCTCGTAGAGGATGACGAGGTAGCGCCCATCGAGGGTCGGGCCAAATGCGGCGTAGTGTCCCATCTTCGTCCGCCGAATCACCGGCGCAACGCCGTGGCTTGAGCGCAGGTGCGTCACGTTTCCGTCATCCCACTCGAACTCGCGGATGCGCACGGCGCAGGTCAGACCTCCGGGCAGGCTGGGCAGTCAGGACGCATTGTAGCAGCGCCCGTCGCGGCACACAACGTGCCTGGGTGTCGCCCACAGGGACCAACGGCCGCCCTTCAGGCTGCGAGAGCAGCCGCCCTGTGCTACACTCTCTCCCGGTTGACAGCCAGGTTGCTCCAAGCAACTGCGGGCGAGGCACGCCGCCTCGCCCGTCACCTTCCTTTCCTTCCGCAACCGGCCAGCCGACATTCATCACCCGGAGTCTACCATGCCCCTTCCCGACACCATGCAAGCCGTCGTCTGCCACGGCGCAGGCGACTACCGTCTTGAGGAACTGCCCGTCCCCACTCCCGCCGCCGGGGAGGTTGTCGTCAAAGTGCTCAATGCCGGAGTCTGCGCGGGTGACTCAAAGTGCCACGGCGGCGCTCCGCTGTTCTGGGGCGACGAACACCGCAAGGGCTACTGTGAGCCGCCGTGCGTGCCGGGGCACGAGTTCGTCGGCGAAGTGGTAGCTCTCGGCGAGGGAGCGGGAGACAAGCACGAGCTGGCGCTGGGCGACCTCGCTGTGTCGGAGCAGATCGTCCCGTGCTGGCAGTGCCGGTTCTGCAAGTCGGGCAAGTACTGGATGTGCCAGCAGCACGACATCTACGGCTTCAAGCACTGGCTCAACGGCGCCATGGCGGAGTACATGAAGTTCCCCGCCGACGCGATCAACCACCGGGCGCCAGCGGGGATGGACCCCAAGCTCGCCGTCCTGATCGAGCCGCTGGCCTGTTCGATCCATGCCGTCCAGCGCGCCGAGATCGAGTTGGGCGACTTCGTGGTGATCGCCGGCGCCGGCACGCTTGGGCTGGGGATGGTCGGCGCCGCCCGCCTGAAGAACCCCGGTGCGCTGGTCGTCCTCGACATGATGGACAGCCGACTGGAGATCGCGAAGCGTCTGGGTGCCGACCTCGTAATTAACCCGGGCAAGGAGGACGCGCTGCAGAAGGTACTCGACCGGACCGACGGTTATGGCTGTGACGTCTACATCGAAGCCACCGGCCACCCGCAGGGCGTGATCCAGGGACTCCACATGGTCCGCCGGCTCGGCACGTTCGTCGAGTTCAGCGTCTTCAGCGGGCCCACGACTGTCGATTGGACTCTCATCGGCGACACCAAAGAGCTGAACATCCACGGCGCCCACCTGTCGCCGTACACCTACCCCCTCGCCATCGATTACCTGCACCGCGGGCTAATCGACGGCAGCGCTCTGGTGACGCACCAGCTTCCGCTGGCGGAGTTCCCGAAGGCGTTCGCGCTGGTCCACGAGGGGAAGGAGTCGATCAAGGTGACGCTCACACCGTAGCGGGAGGCCGGGGCGGAGGGTCGCTGGATTCAACACGAAGCAGTACAATGCGCCCCCACAGACTACTGGAGGCGACTATTGGAGAGAGCCATGGAAGCAGCCGCGTACTACACCGTATCGCAAGCCTCCAAGCTGCTTGCAGTCCACCCGGACACAGTTCGGCGCTGGATCCGAACCGGGCAACTGCGGGCGGCGAGGATCGGGCACACTTTCCGGATTCCTCGCAAGGTCGTGGACCGACCAAGGGCCGCGAGTGTGTCACATTCCGAGGAGGGATTCGAGGCGTTCTCGCTGGCAGGTCTAAACGACGTCTGGGACAACGAGGCGGATGCTGTGTACGACGATTGGGGGAAGCACTATGGAGTTCGAGCGGGGTGAGATCGTCCTCATACCGTTCCCTGCCGGGGATCACACCAGCCTGAAGACACGACCGGCAGCAGTCGTCAATGCCCGGGAGTTCCTCGACTGCGAGGGACGGCTATTGGTCGCGGCGAGAACGAGCAACCTTGCGGCACACGCGAACGACGTCAGTTTCACAATCCCTGGCTGGGAGGCAGCAGGACTCCTGAAACCTTCAGCCGTAACGAGTTGGTTAGCATGCTGCACTGCTGCCATGGTTCGGCACCGGATTGGCCGGCTCCCGGCAGGCGCTATGGCGGCTGTGGACCGTTGTCTCTCTCGCGCTCTGGGGCTCCACGCCGTGGCGAACGAAGAGCCACTAAAGGCGGAGGCCAACTGAAGGATTAGGCGGTCTCCTGCGTGTCAAGGTCGGCATCTGCCAAGGAAATACCGAAAGGGGAAGATTCGCCAGCCGGATCACCCAGCGCCGTCCACCCAGCCGGCGCAGGAACAAACAGAGACGGGTCTTCGTCCAAGACAGACGATTGGGGCGACGATGCAAGGAGGTGTCGACATGAAAGTCACCCCTGTGAGACGGTACCCTCAGCCGCGCTACCCGACCTACGCCATCCTCGAAGAGCACCCCGAGATCCTGCGGCTCGTGCCCAGGCGATGGCGCAACAACCGCGTGGTGCTCGCCGCCTTGGCCGGCGTGTGCACTATTCTCCTTGGCTGCCAGAGGACGCCGCGCGCCGGTGGGACCAACGGAGGTAGCGGCGCCGGCAAATCACCCGCTGTGTCCCTGGTGGCGCCGATCCTCGTCCATGGTGACGGTCGGGGGGCGTTCGGGTGCGACGCCGTCAATCCACCGGTGTTCCTGTCCGAGGAGGAGGCGAGACAGGTGGTCGTGCAGGAGGCGAAGAAGGCGGGAATCGTGTTCGCCGAGACGGACACGACACTGGAGGGCATATCTGTCCCTGTGACGGACCGGTATGGGTTTGGCCCACGATCCGGCGAAGGCCGTTCGTACGCGCGACTCGTCGAGAGGGGCGACCCGTTGACACTCGACGGGACAGCCCCCGAGCTGGGGGTCTCGTACGAGTACGTGTCGTCGTCTGACTTCGAGGCCTGGGAGAGAACGCACCGAAGTCCAGTGGACAGCGTGTACAGCTACGACACGCGTGAGACAGCCACCGTCCTGCGCACCTCATTGGCGGCAGCGAGACCCGACGGTGCCTACGTCGTCTTCTACGACCCGATGGTCAGACCCGAGGCATGGTGGCGGAAGCCGAGACCATCGGGGTCTCCGGCCCCGACCGCGAGCGATTCTGCGAAGGCTCACGTGCGAAGGGCCGCGACAGCCGTCGACACGGCCAAGGAGGAGCTCCGCAAGCAAGTCCGGGACTTCATCACCTGGCTCAAGGCGCAAGGCGTGATCTGACGTGCATCTCACGCTGCACTTGACCGGTCGCTGCAACCTGCGGTGCCGCTACTGCTACTCGGCGCCGCATGGCGGCGGCGATATGAGCCTGGAGACGGCCAAAGCGGCTGTGGCGTTGGGCATGGAGGTCCTGCGGCGGGAGCGACCGGGCGGCAGCCTCGGGGTCATCTTCTTCGGCGGCGAGCCGTTGCTGAAGCGGAACCTGATCGCCGAGGTCGTCCGGCACTGCCGGAGCGTGGAGGAGCAGACGGGACAGCTCTTCCACTTCAAGGTGACCACGAACGGGCTGCTCCTCGACGAGGACTTCCTGACCGATCCCGACACGTCCGAGGTCTTCGTCGCACTCAGCCACGACGGCGTTCGGGCGGCGCACGACCGGCATCGCGTGGACGCTGGCGGAAACGGGTCGTTCGACCGACTCGAACCTGTGGTCGAGCTGCTGCTGCGCCACCGCCCGCACGCGCCCGTCATGATGGTGGTGACGCCGAGCACGGTCAGGCACTTCGCTCGCGGCGTGCGGTTCCTCCGCAAGCGTGGGTTCCGCTACCTCATCTGCTCGTTGGACTACGGCGCCGAGTGGCGCAACGGGCACATCCGCGAGCTGCGCCGGCAGTACGGAACATTGGCGACGTGGTACTACCGAGCGACCAGGCGGGAGGAGAAGTTCTACTTCAGCCCATTCGAGGTCAAGATCGGCTCGCACGTCCGGCCGGGAAGTTGCAAGGCGGAGCGCTGCGAGCTGGGACGGCGGCAGATCTCGGTTGCTCCCAACGGCAGGCTCTACCCGTGCGTGCAGTTCGTCGGCGACGGCAGCAATACCGACTACGCCATCGGTCACGTGGAGACGGGCATCGACGAGACAGCCCGCGAGCGTCTGTACGCCCTCAACGCCGCCGAGAAGGACACCTGCTCTTCATGCGCCATCCGCGACCGGTGCAACCACTACTGCGGCTGCCTGAACCGGCAGGCAACGGGCCGGATCGACCACGTGTCCCCGACGTTGTGCGCCCATGAGCGGACGGTGATGCCCGTCGTTGACCGACTGGCTGAGAGGCTCTACCGGCGCGGCAACGCCCTGTTCATCCAGAAGCACTACAACGAGCTGTTCCCGCTGGTGTCGCTGGTCGAGGACACGGTGGCGCGTCGGCCAGCCCAGGCCACGGAGTAGTTGCGGCGAGTGAACGTGCGTTGCTGACCGTCGACATAGGTCACCCCGAACGCCGCCAACTCGGCACGCCTCGGCACGCCGTCGTTGTTCGACCCCGGAGAGGACGCGAGGGTCAGCGAGCGGTTGGGATAGCGTTCATCGGCTCCGTTGGGGCACCGCGCGCAGCCGTGGCGGCTGGTTCGACGGGTTGGTTCCGTTCCGAGGGTCGCTGCTTCACGTCAGCGAGCTTGCGCAGGTGCGCTCTGGCCAACAGGGCGGCGGGGGAGTCTCCCTTGGCGGCTTCTGCGAAGAACGTCTTCGCCTTGGGGGCGTCCGCTACCGACAGCAGCAGCTCGCCCAGCGTTAGGCGCGCTTCCGCGGCGAGGAGCCGTTGTGCATCTGCCGAAGGGACGTTCGCGGACGGCGAAATCCAGCCGCTGCCTTCGAGGAGAGCATGCAGCCGGTTGAACGCCACGTCGACGGAAGGCGTCTGCTGCGAGGCGGTGAGGTAGACCTGGATCAGCGCCTCGCGCGTCACGGGAGCAGCCGGGCCGCAAAGGGGGCACGCGGCGGGGTGCGCGCTGTCGGCTTTCTCTACCCATTCCCTGGCGCGCTCGTACTGCCCGCTGGCGGCCGATACGCGCGCCATGCCCAGGCACGCTTCGTACTTGTCATGCTCGTGCCGAGGGTCCTGCAGGGCGCCCGGTGGAGGCGACGGGGACAACGGGTCAGCCACTTTCACTACCCGAGTCTCCGCGCCGACGACAAGGCTCACTTCCCGCGCCGCGTCGCCCTCTTTCGGGTCAACCACGCGCCGGAAGACGCGGTCCGCATGGTGCCACTGGAGGTTCTGCAGATGGAGCGCACCGGTCCGGACGTACCATCGCCAGCGTTCCTCCGGCGTGGACAACGGCGACTGGATCAGGTCGCCATACGCCTGCAGCGCCTCGCGGTACTGCTCCTTCCGGGCCAGCTCCAGGGCGACGTTGAGCTTCTTCTGCAGCCCGGGAGCAAGCGTGCGCTCCCTCGCCGGGGTCGGCGCGGCGGGCGCTGCCGCTCCCGCGGCGTGCAGACACGCCGCAAGCGCGATTGCGGGCAGCAGCTTCGGCCAAGACGACGAGGTTCGTTTGACGAGTGGCATCTCGGTCTTTCGGAGACGAGAACGAGGCCTTGCAGCGGTCAGTCGGTGCAGCCCATGAGCTTGGGCACTTCGTCTCCCGGGTCCCTCAGCACCCGTTCGCTGTTGGGTAGTTGGCTGCGGTGATAGTGCTTGAGACAGTCGCGGACTTCGGCCCGTTTCAGCACACCGAAGTCCAGCAGTTCGGCGACTCGCCGCCGGAGGGCCCGCCTGGTCGGCAGCGGCGTGTGTCGGTTGGCGAACAGCACCAGGTTCACATCTTCGTCCATGTCAAAGGCGCCGCAGTGGGGGAACACCTCAGCCATGGTGCGGAGTAGCGCGCCGGTGATCTCGCTGTCCGGCCCGCTGAGCGTGGCTGTCAGGTTGTACCCAAACCATCCGGTGGGGGTGAGCCGCCCAGCCACCGCCTGGAAAAACTCCAGCGTCGCCAAGTGCGGCGGGACCAACAGACGGCCCCGGTCGTCGTTCAGGTAGGCGTCCATCATGATGAAGTCGTACTTCCGCCGCGTGCGCCTGAGGAACGCCCGGCCGTCGGCCACCACGACCCGGAATCGGGAGGTGGTCGGCAGCTCGAAGTACTTCGCCGCGATCTGCGCCACCTCCGGGTCGATCTCCACGGCGTCCACCCTCACTTCGGGGTAGTCGGCCAGGAACTCCTTCGGCAGGCTGCCGCCGCCGAGCCCGAGGACGAGTACGTGCTTGAGCGGCCCTGCCAACGCCCGGACCAGGTGCACATAGGTCGTGTACTCGAGACCGCCGCGATCGGGGTCTGCGCTTGCCATCTGGCTCTGTGGGTTGCTCTGGAAGTACAGCACCCTTCGGTCGCCTTCGTCCATGACGCGGACCTGGTGGAACCGGGTGCGTGCCGAGTGGAGTTTGCGGTGTCGCATGGGGAGGGTGTCGCTCGTTGGGTGTCAGGTGTCGGGTGGCGCGTGAGAAGGGGTTGTTGGCCTGTGGACAGGCGGAATGTGATAGAATTCAGACGCGCGCGCAAGATCGCGTGGGTTCTATCCCCGTCATTCCGTAGTTCCCCGCTCCGAGCTGCTGCCCTCCTTGTCAGCCGGAATCGAGTAGGGCGCCGCGGCGGCAAACTCACCACCGGAGACTGACATGTCAGAAGCCACGTTCACCGTTCCACTGCTGAAGTCCGACGACGAACTGATGGGCAGGATGTCGGAGCCGTCGCCACAGGTCGTGGAGGCGGTCTCGAAGATCGACGACGAGGTCATGATCTTAGGTGTGGGCGGGAAGATGGGACCAACGATTGCGCAGATGCTCGTCCGCGCCGGGAAGGGGAATGTCCTCGGCGTCGACCTGTTCCCCAACCCGGGGCCACAGGAGTACCTCGACTCGGTCGGAGTCAAGACGGTGAAGTGCGACTTGATGGACGCTGAAGCGGTCAGGGCGTTGCCCGAAGCGCCCAACGTGTTGCTCATGGTCGGCTTCAAGTTCGGCGCCAGCGGCAACCCGGCCCTCACCTGGGGGGTGAACTCGCTCCTGCCGGCCAACCTGATGCAGCGCTTCCCCGAGTCACGCACGGTCTACGTCTCGTCGGGGAATGTCTACAAGTTCACGCCCCTCGGTCCGGGAGCCAAAGAGACGGACCCGGTCGAGCCCATCGGCGAGTACGCCATGTCACGCCTGGCCGGCGAGCGGCTGGTCGAGTTCTGCGCCCAACGGAACAGCACGCCCACCTGCATTGCCCGGCTCTTCTACGCCACCGAACTCCGGTACGGCATCGTGTGCGACGTCGCCACCAAGATCAAGAACCGCCAAGCCATCGATGTGTCCATGGGTCATGTCAACCAGCTCTGGCAGGGCGATGCGGCCGGCTACTTCCTGCAGCTCTTCCCGCTCTGCGCGAGCCCTGCCCGGGTCATCAATATGACCGGTCTCGAGGTGCTTGCCATCCGCGACCTCGCCACGAAGCTGGGCGACCTGATGGGAGTTGAGCCGATCATCGAGGGGGACGAGAGCGACACCGCCCTACTGGGAGACTCGACCGAACTCGCGAGCCTTCTCGGCCCGCCGCCAACCTCCCTCGATCACGTCATCGAGTGGGTGGCCTGGTGGGTCATGAACGACATGACCTCCCTCGGCAAGCCGACCAAGTACGAGCGCCGCGACGGGAAGTTCTGAGGGGGAGCCGCCAATGTGGCAGTCAGCCGACCAAGCCGGCGGCGGGGATCTGCGCGCCGCCCATAACCTGGCGCAGGTACTCGACCACGAGGTTCTCGATGCGCCGGGAGACCTCCGGCGGCAGGTCGGCGAACCGGATCCCGCACTGGCGTTCGCCGTCGCTCCACGCCACTTCACCCGCGAGACCACGGAGTGAGGGATCGTCCCCGCTCAACACGTCGAGCAGCACCCGGTCTCCCTTTGCGGGGGGCGTCTCCATCTCCAGTTGCAGTCCGCCCCCGCCCAGACCGATATCCGTCACGCGACAAGTTCTCGCGCCGGCGCCTGGCTGGGCGGCTGGGCGGAGTTGTCCCTGCAGGTGGACCGGCGCCCGGGCGTACCGCCTCCGGTCGTCCTGGGAGCCGATTGCTCGTCGCGTGCCTTCCGACAACCGGCTTGGGTCCCTTTCCTGGCCGGCGTCCGTCTGCAGCATGTCGAGGACCGCATTGAGCAGGCTGATCTGGAAGGGCTTCCTCAGGAACAGCGCCCCCAGGCGTTCGGCACGCACTCGCTCTTCGTCGCCGCCGTGCCCGGTCATCATGATGACCGGTACTCGCTGGTTGAGGGCGCGCAGGTGCAGGAGTTCCTCCAGCCCGTCCATCTGGGGCATCCGGATGTCCGAGATCACCAGCTCATATTCCCCCTGGCGGAACCGTTCGACGGCCTCCTCGCCGTCCCCAGCCACGTCTACCTGGTAGCCTCGCATCTCCAGAATGCTGGTCACCAGGCCACAGACCACCGGTTCGTCATCGACAACCAGAGCGCGCTGCAACGAAGTCACGGTCTTCCTCCACCTCAGACGGATTCTCGGCAAGCCAATCGCGAGCCAAGCCCGGGTCTGGTTGGCAGGCAACTGGCGAGGCACTGGAGACGGCAGGCGCTGTGCGGGCGGCTGTGCTGCACCTGCACGAGGCCCGCACGGGCCTTCGGGTCATTCCGATTCTACAGCATTCCCGCAACCGTGTCACCCCAACCCACAACCGGAGCGGGGGCGGTCAGCCGGCGACTGCCCGGAGATGAAACTGCTCGGGGTAGCGGCTCGCCTTGAACCGGAGGTCCTCCCACTTCTGGACGATTTCTCGCTTGGCGATGCGCAGGTCGGCTCGGCGGAGGCGCTTCTGCAGTTGGGCGAACTCTTCGAAGGGGCGCCTCTCCGGCTCGTGGGTGATGCGGTAGCGGACGCCGGCGTCCACTTCATAGAGGGGGAAGTAGCCCGTCTCCACTGCCAGGCGAGCCAGCTTCACCGAGACCCGGCTCTCGTAGCCCCACGTGACGCACGGCGTCAGCAGCAGGATGAACCGGAAACCCTTCATGTGCATGGCTTTGGTGACCTTGGCGCTGAGGTCTTCGGGATAAGCAGCCGAGGCGGTTGCTACATAGGGCACGCCGTGCGAGGCCATGATCTCCGCGAGGTCTTTGCGGCGGCTGCTGCCGACCAAGTCGTCGGGGTTGTAGCCGTTCTGCATCAGGGCGTCCTGGGGGGTGGCGGAGCTCTGGTGGCCGCCGGTGTTCTGGTAGCCTTCGTTGTCGTTGCAGACCACCAGGATGTCGGCGTCGCGTACCGCTGCGCCGGACAGCCCGCTGAAGCCCATGTCGTAGCACGCGCCGTCGCCGGCCCACACGACCACGTTCTCTTCCCGCCCCTGCGCGCGAAGTCCATACGCGATGCCCTCCGCCTCAGCGAAGGCGCCGGCGAAGACCGTGTGGATGACGGGCACGGAGGCGGCGCTGGTGTCCGAGGGGCAGAAATAGAGACTGGCGCAACTGGCGGGGACTACGAACACGCACTTCCGGCCGCAGGCGTTGAGCACCATCCGCAGCGCCGTGGTCGAGCCGCAGCCGGGACAGGCGTTGTGCCCGGGGTGGAACAGGTCTTCGGCGAAGGGCCCGATCTTCAGTCGCTGCAGGGCTGCATCCATAGGGGTCACTCCTCGATCCCGGCCTCCGTCAGGAAGAGCGCTCCTTCGGGCGGTGAGTCGGTTCGCGCAACGTAGTCGATGAGTTGCGTCACCATGCCGGGCGTCACATCCAGCCCGCCGAGTCCTGCCACGAAGCTGAAGAGCGGGCGGGACTCCGGTTGGTTCGTGAACACGGTTCGCAGCTCCGAGCCGAAGATGCCGCCGACGCCCAGCGCCAGACTGCGGTCGAGTACGGCTACCTTCTTCCCCTTGAGCATGGCCCGGCGCAACTGCCTGAGGGGGAACGGGCGAAAGGCGCGGAGTTTCAGGAACCCGACCTTGTGCCCGCTGTTGCCGGCATCGGCCAACGCCTTTCGGATCGTGCCGGAGATTGTGCCCGCAGAGATAAGGACGATGTCGGCACCGTCGCAGTCCGCCTCCTCGACCGGGTCGTAGCGCCGACCAAAGGTCGCCTCGAACTCCGCGGAGACCTCCTGGAACACCTCCAGACTGCCCTCCACGTCTCGATGCATCTGGCGGAACAGGGCGTAGTACTTCTGCGGCGGCACCAGCCCGCCGTAGCTGGCTGGCGGGCGGCTGAGGGGCATGTCGGAGGCGTCGCGTTTGCCGACGAAGGTCTCGGCTTGGGCGGCCGACGGGACGAGCACTTCCTCGCGCTCGTGGGACAGGTAGAAGCCGTCGCCCGCGATCATCACCGGCAACTGGATTCGCTCGGCCAGCCGGAAGCCGATCAGCACCATGTCCAGGATCTCCTGTGCCGATTCGCAGTAGAACTGAAGCCAGCCGGTATCGCGCATGAACAGGGAATCGTTGTGCTGACTGCCCAGACACCACCCCGGTCCCTTCAGCCCCCGGTTGAAGACGCCCATCACCAACGGCAGCCGGTTCCCGGAGACCTCCCACATCAACTCCGACATGAGGATCAGCCCCTGCGAGGCGGTCGCCACCGCGCACCGCTGACCGGACCAGAGAACGCCCTCCGCTCCCGCTAAGACGTTGTACTCCGAGTCGGCGTTGATACACGTGAAGCCGGATTGCTCGGCGAAGTAGTCCATCACTTCGCTCTGCGGGGTGATGGGGAAGGTGTAGGCAATCCGGACGCCGGCCAGGATGAAGGCGGTCGCCATGGCCTCGGCGCCGTTAATCATGCGGCTGGTCTGATCCATCGTCACGTACCTCGTGTTCCGGCACCATGGACATAGCGTCGCGGGGACACTCCTCCACGCAGACGCCGCAGCCCTTGCAGTGGTCAAGGTCGATGTCGAAGCCCCAGTCGTCCCGCGGCAGGACGGAGGAATCGGGGCAGAAGACCAGGCAGTTGCCGCACATGTTGCAGAGGCCGCAGTGGAAGCACCGCTTTGCTTCGGCCAGGGCCTGCATTTCCACCAGCGTTAGGTTGACCTCGCTGAAAGACCCGTCCTGCTGGGACTCGTGGAGGCGCGGGAGGTGCGGGCGCGGGGCCTTTGGGAAGTAGTCGAGGTTGATGTCCGCGACCTCGACCTGCTCGGTGGCCGAAGGCAGGTTCTCCGCCCCGGCGCGCCACTGGCGGTAGGCCTCCATGGAAAAGGCGCCCTGGTCACCGAGACGGATGCTGGGGAGCGCCTGGCCCGAATCGGCGCCTCGCAGGTAGCTGTCGATACCGACCACCGCCCGCTTGGCGCTGCCGAGCGCGTTCACGACGTTGTACAGCCCGACAAGGTCGCCTCCGGCGAAGACGCCGGGCAGCCGGGTCTGGCCAAACGCGTCGACCGCGACTCGGCCGTTCTCCCAGCACTCCGCGGGCAGGAATTGACAGTCGGGCTCCTGCCCGAGGCAGCACAGCACCCTCGCGGCGGGCAGGGGCTCCAGCGTTCCGCTGGACAGGCTCCACTTCATCGAACCGTCCGGCCGCCGCCCCACGTTCCTCACCCGGGCCAGAGTGACCACCGCTTTCGCCGGCCCGCCCTCGACGGCGGTGGGGACCACGCCGTTGATGATCTCGATTCCTTCGCGGAGCGCGGCCTCGACTTCTTCGGCGTGGGCCGGCATGTCGCGGCGAGACTCCAAGCAGCAGAGGGTCACGCGCGTCGCCCCCAGTCGCCGAGCGCTCCGGGCGGCGTCGACGGCGACGTCCCCCCCGCCGATCACGGCGATGGTCCCACTGACTCGCTTGGCGGCGCCCTCGCTGACTGCACGGAGGAATGCCACGCCGCTATCCACGCAGTCCATGCTCCCGGCGACAACGTCCAGCGCGCGCGGCCGGCCGAGACCTACCGCCACAAACAGCGCCTCATGTTTCTGCCGCAGCTCGCCGAAGCCGACGTGCTCGCCGATGCGAGTGCCGAGCCGGAACTCGAGTCCGACTTTCCGCAGCGAGGTCAGTTCTCGGGCGAGGACCTCTCGCGGGAGCCGGTACGGAGGGATGCCATACTGCAGCACTCCCCCCGGAAGCTCGTTCGCCTCGTAGACCGTCACTGCGTATCCCAGCCGGCGGACGTGGTAGGCGCAGGCGATCCCGGCGGGCCCGGCGCCAATGACGCCCACCGTCTTGTCGGACTGGATAGGCGCAGGCGCCTCCGGCGCCAGGGGGCCGTACTCGGCCAGAGCCCGTTCGAGTGCGTTGATGGCGAGAGGCTGGTCGTGGCTCCCCCGGTTGCAGACGGACTCGCACGGGTGGTAGCACACGCGCCCGGTCACGGCGGGGAAGGGGCTGTCGGCGCGGAACACCTCGTGGGCCAACTCGGGCCGGCCCTGACTCAGCAGGAAGAGCGCTGTGGCGATGTCGTGACCCGTGGGGCACCCAGCGCGGCAGGGCGCGAACTTGGCGTCGTGATCGTACACCGGTCGTTCGTACCGCTGGAACCCAGTCACGATCTGGACGCTGTTCGCCGACGAGACGAATCGCCGCGACAGAATCTCTTCAGGAGTGAGGATCTCGTCTGACATTCAGTACCTCAGGCAGGACGGCCGCTTTGCGGGAGCTGAATGACTTCTTCGTAGCCACGCCGAAGCGCCTGCAGGTTCACGTCCAGGTACCGCTCCAGTGTTCCTCGCGCCTGCGCGGTGACGGTCTGGACCAGCGTGTCGAGGGAAACGAGTTGGGTCGCCCGAGCGAAGGCCCCCACCATGGTGCTGCTCAGAATCGGGACGCTTCCCTTCATCAGCCCGCACTCGCGGGCCACGCGGTTCGCGTCGACTCGGTAGTGCCGGAACCCCTTCAGGCGCTCGAGCAACGGCGCGTCAGGCTTGGCGTTGGCGACGACCAGCACGCTCAGGTTCCAGTCGCGCTCGAGCACCAGTTGCTCCAACAGCGTCAAGTCGAACAGCACCACCCACTGCGGGTCCTGGATCCAGCTCCGGTCGTGGCACTGAGAGCGGTCTGCATTGAACCGGATCGCGTATGAGGAAGGCGCGCCCATGCGGTCGGGCGTGTAGCGTGGCTGGCCGTGTGGCTTCATGCCGGCGGCGAACAGCGCGTACGTCAACAGCTCGCCAGCGGTCTTCGCCCCCTGACCGCCGCGGCCGTAGATGCCGATCTCGACCTGTTGATCCAAAGCTCCCATGGCAACTCACGGACTCCCGGGAACGGGTTCGAGGAGGTCGTACTTCGTGTTCCGAACGCGTGGCGCATAGCCAGCCGCCCGGATCAGGTGCTCGATCTCTTGCGGACTCGTGCTGAACCGCGCCCCCGCCTGGCTCACCACGTTTTCTTCCATCATTGTGCTGCCGAAATCGTTCACCCCGAACTTCAGGCTGAGTTGGGCGACCTTTGCGCCCTGGGTCACCCAGGAGGCCTGGAGGTTGGCAACGTTGTCAAGTGCCAGCCGCGAGACGGCAACCGTGCGCAGATAGCCATAGCCGCTGGACTTGTCGCCCCGGAATGATCCTCTGCGCTGCAGTTCCGTTCCCACCGGCTGGAAGCTCCAGGGGATGAAAGCAAGGAACCTGCCTCCCCCCTCAGCGAGGGACTCATCCTGCAGCTCGCGGATTCGCAGCAGGTGCTCGACTCGGTCGGCGAGCGTCTCGACAGAGCCGTACATCATCGTGGCCGTCGTGTCCATGCCGAGGCGGTGTGCTTGCCGGTGGACCTCCAACCACTCCTCGGTGCGCTCCTTCCGCGGAGAGAGCTGCTGCCGCACCCGGTCTACCAGGATTTCCGCCCCCGCGCCGGGGAGCGAGTCGAGGCCTGCTGCATGCAGCCGCGAAAGCGTCTCGCTCACCGGCAGGCGAGACAGGCGGGAGAGGTACAGGACCTCCGTGGCGGAGAGGGAGTGAACGTGGATTGGGAACCGTGCCTTGAGGCGTCGGAGGAGGTTCTCGAAGTACTCCAGGTCCAGCTCGGGGTTCAGTCCGCCCTGCATCAGGAGTTCCGTGCCGCCCGCCGCCACCATCTCCGCGACCTTGGCGAAGAGCGCTTCCTCGGACAGCACGTACGCCTCCTCGGAACCCCGCGAGCGGCAGAAGTTGCAGAACTTGCACTGGACCCAGCAGACGTTGGTGTAGTTGACGTTGCGGCCGAGCACGTACGTCACCACCGGCTCCGGGTGCTTCCGCGTCCGCACCAGGTCCGCCAGCGCCCCGAGCTCGGTTAGATCGTGGTGCGCATATAGCTCCTGCAATTGGGCGAAGGTAAGCCGCTTCCCCGCGAGGACTTTGTCGGCGAGGTCGGCAAATGCCATCTCCGCCCACGCCGCCGCCGAGAGACCGGACGCTGCCAGGACGGTGTCCATCATGACGATTCTGAGACCCAGCCGGCCGGCGAACTGCTCGAGATCGGGTCCCTTGGCCATCTCGCCGTCGGTCCGCAGGATTTCGCACATCGCCACGGCGGGGTAGAGCCCGGCCATGCGCGCCAGTTCGAGAGAACCTTCGGTATGACCGCGGCGCCCCCACAGCCCGTCCGGATGGGCTGCCAGCGGGAACACGTGCCCCGGAATGATGAAGTCGTCCGGAGTCGTCTCCGGCGCGATGAGTTCACGGATCGTTCGCGCGCGGTCCGACGCCGAGATACCCGTCGAGTGGATGCACACTGCGTCCACCGGTACTGTGAACCGCGGGCACATCTCGTCGGTGTTCCGCGGCGGGATCAGGGCGATGTTCAGCGCTTCCAAGCGTGCCTGCTCCATCGGGACCGTGAGCAGCCCCCGCGCCTCGCGCAGCATCAGGTTGATGGTCTCCGCTGAGATGAGCTGCGCCGAAACGATCAGGTCGCCCTCGTCCTCTCGTTCGGGCTCGTCTTTGAGGATGACCGGTCGGCCCGCGCGGAGAATCTCGATTGCTTCGTCTATCGTGCAGTAGGGTGTCGTCGTTAATTGGTTGGTGGCCATAGGGGGCGTTTCTGAGGGGGTAGCAATGGCTGGATTGCCTGCTCAGGCCCGGTTAGCAGCGTTCGACCACACCGTAGAGCGCGTCTCGCTCGACGGGTTGACGCCCGGCTTCCCGAATCAGCGACAGCAGTTGCTCCCGCGTCAACGCCTGCTGGGTGTCCTTCTGGGGGTCGCGCGTGACTTCGTACTCCTGTATGGTGCCATCGAGGTCGTCCGCGCCATACCAGAGGGCAAGCTGCGAAACGGGGGCGGAGGTCATGATCCAGAACGACTTAATATGGGGGACATTATCCAGCATTAGCCGGGGCACGGCAAGGTTCATGAGATCATCGACGCCGCTCGGACCGGGAATCGCCGAGAGCGCGGTGTTGACCGGGTGGAACGACAGCGGCACGAGGCACTGCAGCCCGCCTGTTTCATCCTGCAGACCGCGGAGCCGAACCAGGTGCTGCACCCGTTCCTCGATGGTCTCTTCATGCCCGTAGAGCATCGTCGCCGTCGACTTCAGCCCGACGCGGTGCGCGGTGCGGGCGATCTCCAGCCACCGCTCCGGACCCAGCTTGGCGGGGTGCAGCAGCTCGTGGAGGCGTTCGCTCAGGATCTCGGCGCCGCCCCCGGGGAGTGAGCCGAGCCCGACCGACTTCAACTCAAGGAGCGTCTCCTCCAGCGCCTTCCCGGAGACCTGCTGGATCTGGTCGATCTCCACCATCGTGAACGCCTTGACGTGAACGTCCGGGCGCTCTTCCTTGACGGCGCGGATCAGGTCCAGGTAGTACGCATACGGCAGCTCCAAGTTGATGCCGCCGACGATGTGCACTTCGGAGAGCGGTTGCTCGGCATGGCGACGCAGCCGCCCGCGAACCTCGTTCACGGTCAACGTATACGGCTTCGGCCCGGTTTCCCGCGAGTAGAACGAACAGAAGCGGCACTGCTTGCAGCACACGTTGGTGTAGTTGAGGTGCTGGTTCCGAACGAAGTACGCCCGGTTGCCGTTCAGCCGCTCCCGGACGACGTTCGCCAAGTGCCCCACCGCGTTCAGATCCGTGCACCGATACAGCCGCACTCCGTCCTCAAACGACAACCGCCCCCCCGCCAGCACTTTCTGCCCGATCTCGTCCAGCGCGCTCTCGGCCAGTCTGCGCGCCCAGAAGGGCGACCGGTTGGCAACCTGTCCCACGGGCTCCGCGTTCACCCTTTGCATCCTGTCCTCTGGCACCTGACACCGGGCACTTGACACCTGGCACCTGCTATCCATCCAACCCCAACTCGCTCCAGATCCCGGCGACCCGCTTCTTCACTTCCGGGAGCATCTCGATCTCGTCGGGCCAGCGGCCGGTGAAACCTTCATCGGGCCACTTGCGGGTGGCGTCGATTCCCATCTTGGTACCGTAGTCAGGCACCTGCGCGGCGAAGTCCAGCACGTCGCACGGACCTTCGGCGAACACGACATCGCGTTTGGGATCGATCGCCGTGCCTACCCGCCACATCACCTCGCCGAGGTCGTGGACATTGCACTGCTTGTCGACGACGATGACGACCTTGGTAAACATCAACTGCCCCAGACCCCAGATCGCGTGCATGACCTTGCGAGCATGCCCGGGGTAGCGCTTGTCGAGGGACACAATCGCGAAGTTATGGAAGATGCCCTCCACCGGGAGGTTCATGTCGACGATCTCGGGGACGGATTTCCTGATCAGCGGCAGGAACAGCCGCTCCGTCGCCTTCCCCAGCGGGCCGTCTTCCATGGGCGGCCGGCCGACGATGATCGTTGGGTAGATTGGATCGCGGCAGTGAGTCACTGCAGTCAGGTGGAAGACGGGGTACTCCTCGTCCAGAGAGTAGAACCCGGTGTGGTCGCCGAACGGTCCTTCGAGGCGCCGCTCGCCCGGTTCAACGTAGCCCTCCAGCACGATCTGCGCGTTGGCCGGCACCTCGAGGTCCACCGTCCTGCACTGCACCAGCTCTACCGGCGCATCGCGCAGGAAGCCGGCCAGCATCAGTTCGTCGACCTCGTCCGGCAGCGGCGCCGTCGCCGCGTACGTCACCGCGGGGTCCGGCCCCAGCGCGACGGCAACGTCCAGTCGCTTCCCCAGTCGCTCCGCCACCCGGTAGTGCGCCGCGCCACCCTTGTGACGCTGCCAGTGCATGCCCAAGGTCCGGTCGTCAAACTTCTGCAGCCGGTACATGCCGACGTTCCGCGTGCCCAGTTCGGGGTGCTTGGTGAAGACCAGCGGCAACGTGATATACTTGCCGCCGTCCTGCGGCCAGCACTGGATGATCGGGATCTCCGCCAAAGAAGGGCTGTCCGTTTCGACGACTTCCTGGCACGCCCCGCTGCGCACCGTCTTGGGAGGCAAGCTCAGGAACCGCTTCAGCTTCGGCAGCGCCTGGAGCTTACCGATTAGCGAGACCGGCATCTGAGGCTCCAGTAGCTCCGCGATGTCCTCCGCAATGGCGTCCAGGCTCTCCGCCCCCAACGCCAGCGCCATCCGCTCCAGCGTCCCGAACGCGTTGATCAGCACCGGTATTCGGTGCCCCTTCACGTTGGTGAACAGCAACGCCGGCCCGCCCGCCTTCACTACCCGGTCAGCGATCTCCGAGATCTCCAGCACCGGGTCAACCTCGACGGAGATCTCCTTGAGCTCTCCGCGCTGACGGAGGACGTCGACGAAGTGTTTTAGGTCGCGATAGGCCATGGAGTTCCATTATGTCGCGTTTGGGGCGCCTGCGATACGGAGGGGCGCTCGGACGGCGCACCACAGGCGCGGCAAGCCGCGCCGCGTGTGGCGAGCAGTGCCGTCTCCCTGTCCCGCCATGCGCTCACGGTTCCTCACCGAGAAACAGCTTGAGCAGCCTGCGCTGCTCGCGAAGCAGCGAGCGGTGCTCCTCCATGAGACCAGTGTGCTCTTGCTGCATGTCTGCCAACAACACCAATGTCCCCCGGTACTTCCGCAGCAGACGGTCCGCCTCCGCCTCACGTTGCTTGCGCAAGCGGTGGGCGACCAGCGGCGGCCGGTTCAGCCGCAGTCGCCTGATCGTGAACTCACCGGTTGCTGTGAGGGGGCGAAGCGTACCGTCTTCCGTGAGGACAACGTGGCGCTCTGCGGGCTCGCGACGCGGGTGCCAGAGGCTGGGGTTCTCCGGCTTGGTGGGCCAGTAGTCTGCCTTGTATTGGTTACAGTGGGTGCAACAGTAGACGAGGTTGTCCGGGTCGTCGTCCCCGTCTGCCGCGCGCGGACGGTAGTGGTCCACCGTCATCGGCCCGCCAGCGTCCGTCTCGGTGACACCGCAGAACTCACCCGCACAGTCTCCGCGTGCACGAACATGCTCTCGCACTTCAGGGCTGAGCGCCATTACGCCGCGACCGCAACGGTCTCGGAGACCCGACGGCGTAGGGAACGGATATCCTCGCGAAGGGCTTCGTTGGCCGCGTCGAGTTCCTGCATGCGTCGCGCCTCGGTGGCAAGCCGCCCGATTGCCTGGCGGACTTGAGCGCGGAGGTCTGCCAGGCTCCCGTCTGCTGCCCCGGAGGCGAGCGTGCTGCTCTCGACCTCATCCAGGTGCGAGTACCACTGGTCGAGTTGCAGGCGTTCGGCTTCCGAGAGGTCCTCCCCCCTCGTCGCCCGATCATGGAGTCGTCTGCCGAGTCCGTCTTCGCTCATCGGTCCGCCACCTCCAACGGGATCAACGATAGGGAACGCTGCGGTGCGCTCACCATAGCGTCCAGTTTAGCACGGATTGCTCTCCGCAGTACCGGCCCCTCGTGCGGACTACGTCCAGCGAACTCGGTAGAGCCTCCGTGGCTGTGTCGCCGGTGTCGGAGGCGCCCGGGCAAGAGCCTGCCGTACAGCGAATGCCCGGTCGCCCGCTCGACCTCTACTGTCACCAGATCGCCGGGCTTGCTGCCGCCGTCAGGGAACACGACCGTCTTGAAGTGCGGGGTCTTGCCGGAGGCGTCGGTGTCGCCGCGGCGGGCTCTGCCTTCGACGAGGACTTCGACTTCGCGGCCGATCAGGGCTTGGTTGATCTCCTTCGAGATCCCCTCTTGGGTGTCGATGACTTCCTGCAGTCGCCGGCTCTTCACCTCCTCCGGTACGGTGTCGTCCCAGCGGGCGGAGAGGGTGCCGGGGCGGGGGGAGTACTTGAACATGAAGGCGCTGTCAAAGCGGCCGGACTTCACGTAATCGAGGGTTGCCTGGTACTCCGCCTCGGTCTCGTCAGGGAAGCCGACAATGAGGTCGGTGCCCAGAGCGAGGTCAGGGATGGTGACGCGCAGTCTGTGGACGAGGGCGTCGTACTCGGCAATCGTGTACCCTCGCCGCATCCGCTCCAGCACGGCGTCCGCCGCGGATTGGAGCGGGAGGTGCAGATGCGGACAGACGTGCTCGCACTCCGCCATCGCGGCGATGGCGTCGTCGGTCATGTCGGTGGGATAGGGCGAAGTGAACCGGATGCGCTCGATGCCCTCGACGGCGTTCACTTTGCGCAGCAGTTCGGCGAAGGACACGCCATCGTGCTGGTACGAGTTGACGGTTTGCCCCAACAGTACGACTTCCTTGAAGCCTTGTCTCACCACCTCGCGGACTTCAGCGAGGATGGCGTCGGCGGGCAGGCAGCGTTCGCGCCCGCGCACGTGGGGCACGATGCAGAAGGAGCAGAACTTGTCGCACCCCCGCAGGATGGTGACCCAGGCTCGGACGCCTTCGGTGCGGACCGGTTCGAGACCGGCATACGTCTCCGCGCGGTCCAGGTCGCAGTCCAGCCGCGGGGCGTTCGTCGCTTCCTCGATTAGCGCGGGCAGCCGCCGGTAGGAGTCCGGCCCGGCGACGAGGTCCAACCGCCCGACCTGCTTCAACAGCCCCTCCTTCAGGTGCTGCGACATGCAGCCCAGCACACCCAAGATCACCCCCGGGCGCTGGAGCTTGTGCCTTCCCAGCTCATTCAGCCGACCGACGACTCGCTGTTCGGCGTGTTCGCGGACGGCACACGTGTTTGCCAGGATGATGTCCGCCTCGCCGGGCGACTCGACCTTCCGATAGCCGGCTTCGAGCAGCCGACCCGTCACCAGCTCCGAGTCGGCTTCGTTCATCTGGCAGCCGTAGGTTTCCAGGTAGAAGGTTTTCATCGGTCACTCACCAGCGCCAGTTCGTCCAACGGCGAGACCCACTTGCCGCGCGCGTACACCTTCGTGTCCGTTTTGGTGAGCAACGCCTCACCCTCGACGCCAAGCGCGGTCAGCACCTCCGAGGGTCTGGCCGCGTTGTCTTCGTGGGGCACCAGCGTGAACCGCACTCGGTCGTCGGTCACAGCCTCTAACTCGGCGATCATGGGCCGGACGTCCATCCGGCGCGGGCCCTTCTTGTGCCAGCGCTCAACGACGAGCGCAGCGGCGTCCATCGCGCTGCTGACTGCGGCGGCGAGGGCTGCCGGGGGGGAGGTCAGGAAGGCTTCGTAGGTTTCCGCGCGTGTCTCTGCCATCAGCGCCGGCTGCCGCATGGATACCCCGCAGGCGGCGTTCACGCGGAGTCCCGTCGGAAGGACGCCGTTGACCGACCGGACGAAGTCGCGCGGTGACAGGCTTTCGCTCAGCACGACATCGGCGTACTCGGCCTCGCTGGCGACACCGACGCCGATTGCCGAGGCGAAGGAGAGTTTGGGGTGGGGGTGGAAGCCCTCGGAGTAGGCAAGGGGAACCCGCGCCCGGCGTAGTGCGCGCAGGAGAGTGGTCTGCAGTTCCAGATGCGACAGCCAGCGGAGGCGGTCCGTCTTGGAGAGACGGAACCGGAGCTTCCACTGCGCGGGACTGCGGGGTACCGGCACCGGATGTCGTTGCAGTCCTTGCGGTCCTTGCAGTCCTTGCGTCCCCCGCGCGGGGCTCTCCATGGCCGGCGGCGAGGGCGGCGGCAGTACGGGCTTCTCGACGCGGCGACCTTCCCGGTGGACGCCGAGCATCCGCTGGCAGGCGGCCGGGACGTGCTCCATCACCCCGCACTGGTGGCACTTGCCGGCGCGGCAATCCGGGGTCGGCTCGGCGTCGTGGGCGCGCTGCGCCTCTTGTTTGAGCCAGTCCTTGCCGACCAGGACATCGACGTGATCCCACGGCAACGCCGCGTCTATCGGTCGCGCGGCGAGCTGGGCTTCGGCATCGAAGCCAGTCTCCTCGAAGGCCCGCTGCCATCGTGCGAAGTCGAAGTACTCGCTCCAGCCGTCGAGCCGACAGCCCTGCTTGAACGCAGCAAGCAGGACCTTTCCGGCGGAACGGTCCGCTCGGGAGAACACGCCTTCCAGGAAGCTCGCCTCCGCGTCGTGTCGGCCGAACTTTATCAAGCCCTTCTTCAGCCGCCGCCGGAGAAGCGCCTGTTTCTCCAGCGTCTCCTCAATGCCGATCTGACGCACCCACTGGAAGGGCGTGTGGGGCTTTGGCACGAACGTGGCGACGCCGAGGTTCACGCGAGCGCGGTTGCTGGCGCGGCGGCCTTCGCGGAGCACGCGGTTGGTCAGGTCGGCGATGGCTTCCACGTCTTCCTCGCGCTCGGTTGGCAGCCCGATCATGAAGTAGAGCTTCACCAAGTCCCAGCCGCGGGCGAACACCGCGCGCGTGGTCTCGACCAGTTCGTCGTCTGGGATGAACTTGTTGATTACGGCGCGCAGCCGATCGGTGGCAGCCTCCGGGGCGAACGTTAGCCCTGTCCGGCGGATTGAGCGCACCATGTCCGCCAGGTCAATAGAGAACGCGTCCAAGCGCAGCGACGGGAGCGACACATCGGCCCCGTGATCCCTCGCCGCCTGGATGGCACGGGCCAGCAGCGCTCCTGCCTGCGTGTGGTCGCAGGTGTTCAGGCTCGTCAGCGCGAGGCCTTCGTAGCCGGTGTTGGTCAATGCCTCGCGGAGCGCTGCCTCGACCGTCTCGACGGATCGCTCCCGCACCGGCCGGGTGACCATGCCCGCCTGGCAGAAACGGCATCCATGCGTGCAGCCGCGAAGCACTTCCAGCGAGATTCGGTCATGCACTTGCTGGGTGAAGGGCACCAGGTATGCCGTGGGGATGAGGGCGGTCTCGAAGTCCTCCACGACTCGGCGCACGACTCCTGGCGCGCACGGACGCCGTGCGTCCGCACCCAGCGCCGGCACGTACAAGCCAGGGATCTCGGCCAGCCGTGTCAGTCGCTGGTCGCGAGGAAGCCCCCGGGTCTCTCGGAGCGCAGCCACGAGGTCCAGCACAACCTCCTCACCGTCGCCAACGGCGAAGGCGTCGACGAAGTTGGCCAGCGGCTCGGGGTTCAGCGCGCCCGGTCCTCCAGCCACCACCAGCGGATGGCTGGCGTCGCGATCAATAGTCAGGAGGGGCACGCCGCCGAGTTCGAGCATGTTCAGCAGGTTGGTGTAGGTCAACTCATACTGCAGCGTGAACCCCAACATGTCGAACTCACATAGCGGCGTCCGACTCTCGACGCTGAACAACGGCAGCCCGCGCCCTCGCAGGACCTCTTCCAGGTCGGGCGCCGGCGCGTACGCCCGTTCCGCCCACACGCCCGACTGCTGGTTCAGGATCGCGTACAGGACCAGCAGACCCAGGTTCCCCAGCGCGAGATCGTACAGGTCCGGGTAGCACAGGCAGATCCGCGTGTCGACCTCAGCCGGGTCCTTATGTACCGAGTTGAGCTCGGTGCCGAGGTACCGGCTGGGTCGCTGGACTGCGGGCAATATCTGGGTGTCGATGATTGAGGAGAGCATGAGGGGGGCGAAGCCCGACGGATTTCAGAGCTGGGGATTCCAGATTGCAGATTGGGCGGCGTCGGCAGACAGTAGAACCGAACACTGCTCCGCAGCGTGGTAGGAGCTGCGGACGAGCGGCCCCGCCTCCACGTGCAGGAAGCCTATCTCGCCGCCGAACGTCCGCAGCGCCTCGAACTCGGCTGGTTCGTAGTACCGCGCGACCGGCAGATGCAGCAGGGACGGGCGGAGGTACTGCCCAATCGTGAGTATGTCACAGCCGACGCCGCGGAGATCCCGCATGGTTGCGTGCACTTCGTCGAGGCTCTCTCCGATGCCGACCATGATCCCCGACTTGGTGCGCTGTTCGAGGTTCAGTTCCTTGGCACGGCGGAGCAGTTCCAACGAGCGGTCATACGCCGCCTGCGGGCGGACGTCCGAATACAGGCGCGGAACGGTTTCCACGTTGTGGTTCAGCACGTCGGGGTGCTCCGCCACGACGGTCGCCAGCGCGCGCGCGTCCCCCTGGAAGTCCGGGATCAGCACCTCCACCTGGCAGTCCGGGCGGTGCGCGCGGAGGCGCCGAACCGTGGCGGCGAAGTGCGCCGCGCCCCCATCGGGCAAGTCGTCCCGCGTCACCGAGGTGAGCACTGCGTATCGCAGCTTTAGCCGGGACACAGCCTGCGCCACGCGCTCCGGTTCGCCGGCATCGAGCGGCCCCGGTTGTTCGGACCGGACGGCGCAGAAGCCGCAACTCCGCGTGCACGCCTCGCCCATGATCATGAACGTGGCTGTTCGCTGGTTCCAGCACTCGCCCAGGTTCGGGCACCGGGCGCTCTGGCAGACGGTGTGGAGCTGCAGGTCACCTACCAGCGCGCGCACGTCTTCGTAGTCCGCCCCTGCGGGAAGACGGACCTTCAGCCAGCGGGGACGCGGCGCAGACTTGTGGGCGACGTTGTCGGCTGAGACGGGCATGTCTGGGCGCTGTACCTGGGCAAGTCAGGAAGCCGTTGGGGCTTTCCGGCATTGTATCGCAACGGTGTTCCGTGGGGCACTGAGAACGTGTTCGAAGACTGGCAACTGGGGGAGGGCGAGGCTCCTGCCGAGCCCGTCTCTCCCCCGAAACCGGCTCGGCAGGAGCCTCGCCCTCCCCCAGATTCCGCTATCGCGAAGGGGGTCTCCAAACATGCTTTGCGAGCGACTCACCCCCCGGCAGCGCGGACCCGAGGGAACACCCGTTCGCCGAGGAAACCCAGCACCCGGTGCACTTCCTCCAGGCAGCGCGGATCGTCCGGTCCTGCCGGTTCGTCCCGCAGGAGGCCCGCGGTGACGCCGTGCTCGCGTGCCAGCTCCAGGTAAGACTTCGGAAGCTCGTCGGGCAGTTCGACCCCGTTCATGATCGCCCACGCCAGCGCCCACGCTCGCGGCACGTTGTTGAGGTCGTACCCGCCGCCGCCTAAAGCGACCCACTTTGGGCACAGGTCCTTGAACCGACGGACTGCGTGCTCGAACGCGTTCGTCGTGAGATCCAGCATCGCCAATGGGTCGCTCCGCAATGGGTCCACACCAAGCTGAGTCACCACGACCTCGGGGCAGTAGGCTGCGAGCAAGGGAGGAACCACCGACTCAAACGCCAGCAGGAACGACTCATCGCCGGAGTGCGGCAGCAACGGCACGTTCACCGAGTAGCCGGTGCCTGATCCCGTGCCGACCTCGTATTCGAAGCCCGTGCCGGGGAAGAGTGTCCGCCCCGACTGGTGCAGCGAGATCGTCAGTACCTGATCGGTGCCATAGAACGCCGCCTGCACGCCGTCCCCGTGGTGCGCGTCGAGGTCGACGTAGGCTACGCGACACCCGCGATCCACCAACCAGGCAATAGCCACGACCGCGTCGTTGAGATAGCAGAATCCCGACGCACGGCCCGGCATGGCGTGGTGCATACCACCGGCGATGTTGAAGGCGGCGCCCCACTCACCAGAGGCAACGGCCTGTGCCGCCCCGAGGCTGGCCCCTACCGAAAGCCGGGCCACGTCGTACAGCCCGTCGAATACGGGGTTATCCGCGACGCCCATCCCCGCCCGCCACAGAGACCCCGCCGCCGCGGTGCCGGCGGAGACGAGGAGATCGAGATACTCCCCGGTGTGGAAGCGTAGCAGGTCCTCTTCGTCAGCGGGCTGCGGCTCGCGAACTTGCTTGTCACCCAGAATCCCGTATGCCTTCAGCAGCTCCGTCGTGAGCATGAGCCGCTCGAGACGCATTGGATGGGCGGGGCCGTAGCTGTGTCCCCCAAAGGCTGCCGTGTCCAGGTACAGGGGCTTCACGGGTAACGTCCTCACAGGTATGGGTTCGCCGTCTTCTCATGCCCGATGGTCGTCGTCGGCCCGTGACCGGGGTACACCACCGTGTTTTCGGGGAGCGTGAAGAGCTTCTCGCGAATCGACTTCAGCAATCGCTGCGGGCTGGCTCCCGGCAGGTCCGTGCGGCCCACCGACTCGAAGAACAGCGCATCGCCAGTGATCACGAATCCACTCGACTCGGAGTAGAAGCTCAGCCCTCCCGGGCTATGCCCGGGCGTCTCCAACACCAGCAGCGAATCCTCGCCGACAGTGATGCGCTCACCGCCAGTCGCGAATCGGTCCGGGTCGGAAGGCTGATCGATGCCTTCCACGCCCAACCAGAAGCCGTGCTCGGAGGCGTTCTGCAGAAGCTCAAGCTCTGCCTCATGCATGAGCACTGGCGCCCGGAGTCGCCGCCGGAACTCGGCCAGACCGCCGACGTGGTCGAAGTGAGCATGGGTCAGCAGGATCGCCGCCACTCGCTCGGCCTGCGGCAGTAGCTCCTCCAGCAGTGCCTCCCCGCCAAGCGCCGGGTCGACGACGGCCAGAGCGCCGGACGCGGGTTCCGACACCACATAGACATTGTTCTCCAACGGACCCAGTACATGCGTGTCGATGTTGAGCGCCAAACTTCGTCCATCCTCTCGGACTGACTCCGCCCCCCTCCCTTCGCTTCGGCGGAACCGTCGAAACGAGTTCGGATAGGGCGTATAATAGCCCAACTCAACGGCATTGCCCATCGCGTTCAGCGAACGCGCCGATGGGCGCCAACGCTCGTCAAACGCACCCGACCCAGGAAACATCAGAGACCCCTCTCATGCCCAAACCTTCGACAAAATCCGTCGTGAACCGGCTCCTGTCGCTGGACGATGCGGTTGTCGGCTTCCTCCGCCGGTTGCCCACGCAAGGACAACGGCTCCTGCCCGTTTCCGCGACCCTTCTGGTGTTTGTGCTTTCGGCGGCAGGTCTGGTCGCCTACCAGCGCTCCCAGTTCAACATGCTGGTCTACGCGGACGCGGTAGACAACGCGCAGATCGCGCGGAACCTCGCCGAAGGGCGAGGCTTCACCACGAGTTCCCTGCGGCCGTCCAGTCTGTCACTCAACCCAAAGCTGGACCGCCCTCCTGAGCTTCGACGGCCTCCGCTCGGCCCGCTAACGGAAGCGTTCTTCTTCCTGTCCCGCAAACCCACAGACCGGGTGGCGTCGTACTACTCCTGCTGCTTCTTTCTGCTCACGCTGTTGTCTACCTGGCGCTTCGCAGTCGCGGTGTTCGGGTGGCAGACGGCATGTCTCGGAACGCTTGCGCTGGCGCTGAACCAGAGTCTACTTGGCGCCGCCATCTCCGGCATGCCGCTCACGCTGGCGTCCTGGCTGTTTGTGCTGCTGTGCCACGGGCTCTGGAAGCACCATGAGCGGTTCTGCGAGCGGCAAGACCCCGACCTCGCGCAGCCTCGGGCGAGTGAACGAGCCCGGCACGCGTTTTGGACCGGGGTGCTGCTCGGCCTGTGCTGCCTGACCTACTACGTCTTCCTTGCCGCCGTCCCTGTCGCACTTGTCTACATAGCCGTCCTCCACCCCAAGCGCCGCCGCCTCGTTCCCACGGCGCTCTTCCTGTGCGGGTTCCTGCTGTGCTTCGGTCCGCTGCTCGCCCGCAACTGGCGTGCCACGGGCGCGGTCGGGCTGGGCGTTGCCCCGATGGAGCTCTCGATGTTCACCGAGTACGCGCCGGAGTACACGCGGCATCGCCAGTTCGGCGTCGCCAGAAGCACGGGAGTAGGCTTCGTCGTCGAGCACCCGAAGGCCATGGTCCGCAAGCTGATCCGCGAGGGACTCAGCCTCTACGATCGGGTCCCGGCGTTGCCGACGGCCACGCTGTTCGGGCTCTTCCTCGTGAGCCTCTTCTACCGGGAAGAAGGGCAGCGCTCCTACCGAGCAGTCCGCCAGTTCGTGTGTTGGACCTTCGCGCTCATGTGTCTGACCGTGTGCGCTGTCCACGCGAACCCACAGCTATTCGTCCTCTTCGTGCCTGTCGTCATCGTCGGCGCGGTGCAGTTCCTCCGTGACCTCTGCGCCAGCGTGCTCAGCGGGACGAGCCTCGGCCGCTGGCCGATCCCCCAGGCGCACCAAGGGGCGGCAGTCACCCTTGCCATCCTGCTGCTCGCTGCAGCCCCCTCCCTGGTCGCCGTCTTCGTCGGCGTCCCGCCGGAGCCCAACCCCTCGAAGCCGGACTTCGCCCTGATCGGCACGCACTGCGGCAAGGGCGACCTGATCGTCACCGACGTGCCCTGGAGCGTGGCGTGGTACGCGCAGCGGACGGCGCTGTGGATGCCGGTGGACCCCGAGACGCTTGAGAAAGACGCCCCGAGGGCGGGAGGCGATCGGTGGCTCTACTTGTCGCGGATGTTCCCGACTTACCCCTCCAGCGAAGTCGCGCCGTGGGCGGCGGCGTACTTCCAGCGCGAGCCCCGCGGCAGTCTGCAAGCGCCAGTGAACCTGCCCTCCGGGGGCGTGTTGTACCGGCTGAAGTGACGACCGCCACCCAACGCCGGTGCCGGACGGATTCACCTCCCCGCAAAGAATTGTCGGCTCCGGGTTGATCCCAGAGCGGAAATCCTGTAGAATTGGGGTAGACCTAATCGCCACATCCAATGTCTGAGGAGTGTTCCGAGATGAAGAAGCAGCGCCAGGGGTTCACTTTGATCGAGCTACTGGTGGTCATCGCGATCATCGCCATTCTGGCAGCCATCCTGTTCCCCGTGTTCGCCCGCGCCCGCGAGAAAGCACGGCAAGCGAGCTGCACGAGCAATCTGAAGCAGTTAGGCACGGCAGCCATGATGTATGGTCAGGACTACGACGAGACCTTCGTACTGACCGCAACGGATCTGAACGCAAGCGGGGCTTGGGACGCGGGGGACATGACGTGGCGCTCCGCACTACACCCCTACGTGAAGAACGCCCAACTCCAGCAGTGCACAAGCTACAGACCGGGCGGGACGCTATTCTCTGGCACCGCAGGCGACTTCGGCGAGGCGAGCGGGTACGGCATCAACCGCGCGCACGTGTTCACAGGCGATACCTCGGCCCCTAATCCGCCGCCCGGCGTTTCTGACTCACGTGTGGCGGACTCCTCGAACGTGATCACCTTCACTGACGTCAACGTGACAACGAGTACACCTGCCCTGGGCTTCGGGAGTAACAACCACACGTTCACACGCACCGACGCAGCGCGCACTCGCCACAACGAGGGTGCCAACTATGGCTTCTACGACGGCCATGCGAAGTTCTTGAAAGCTACAGGCGTGCAGTGCGCCAGCGGCGATTGCCAGTGGTCCATCGAGCAGGAGTAGGCCGACCGACGACTAACCGACCGTGGAGCGACTCACCTTACGTCCTCCGGCCAGCTCCATGACTCGTCGTGTGACTCGCGTATCTACCGTTGCGTGGCCCCATATCGGCGCGTGGGGATGGTGTGTGTGCGACAAGGCTGCACAAGATTGCCGCGTTGCCAGGGGGACACACAGGTTGACACAACCCGTCGAAGCAGGTATGATTGCACTGCTCGCAAAGCCAGTGAGGACCCAGAAGAAATGAACCTGCAGGTAAGGCGCAACAAAGCAGCTCTGATCGTCGCTATAGCAACCGGTGTGGCAATGTCGGCTTGCTACGGCGCCCCGACATTCTACTTCGAAAACGCCGGTGTCACTCAAAGCGGCAGCACGTATACTTACTTCGGCGACGTGCGGGTGACCTCTCCGACGGGATCCATCAGCGCCTTCTACATCAACATCCACCCGGGGATCACGGACATCAGCAACCTGAAGCTCTACAACTACAACACTTCGGATGAATTCGCGAGTGCCTTCTGGACGAAGAACTTCTACCCGGTGGGACATGGCAGCAACCCGTTCACGCACGGCTACGGCGTCGTTGAGTACAAGTACACCGGCGACGCATCGGAGGGGCACGACAGGGTCCAGATTCGCTACGCGTTCGACAGCGGCATCGGCGGCGAGTTTGGGGGGAACCCGGGTAAGATCCTGACTTACGGGGCTACTGGAACCGCCAAGTCGAACGCGTCGGCGGGCTGGTGGATGGACCTCTTAGGTGGGGACGACAACGGGGATGCAGTCGCTTTGAACGGGTCTGCAGTGGTCCCCCACATCCCTGAGCCTGACAGCCTGCTCCTGTTGGGAACCGGACTGGGTGTTGTGTGGGGGGCGAGGCGCCGTCGACGCCGGCGCGAGCCGTGATTCGCCATGGTCAAGCCGGATTCCAGAGACCCCCGTCGCGAGCGGGGGTCTTTCCGTTTTCGGAGGCCGGCACGGGCCACGCTGCATTTTTCGACCTCGACGGCACCCTCACCACCCACCGCAGTTCTTGGCAGTTCCTCCACGAGCACTTTGGGACGTGGTCTGAGTACGGGGAGCAACTCCAAGGGCGGTTCTTCTCTGGCGAGATCACCTACGCAGAGTGGTGCCGGCACGATGCTAAGCCGTGGGTGGGAATGACGCGGGGGCAGTTGGTGGAGGCGGGCAGGGGCATTTCCTATGCCGACGGCGCGCGGGAGACCGTTGCCGAGTTGAGGGCGAACGGCGTGACTGTGTTCCTGCTGTCGATGGGGCTCAATG
>Ga0210051_1000418_pt1 | contig 38900 bp, 30 predicted proteins | sample CryGey092014_all_FD_185464 | JGI IMG/M metagenome (GOLD analysis project Ga0210051, IMG submission 185464) | Groundwater microbial communities from aquifer - Crystal Geyser CG23_combo_of_CG06-09_8/20/14_all (SPAdes) (version 2) | ecosystem: Environmental > Aquatic > Deep subsurface > Groundwater...
TTTGCGGGTTTGCAACCGGCCTTCAATAAAAACCTCGGCGCCTTTGACTAAATATTGTCCGGCGATTTCCGCTAATCTTCCCCACAAAACGATATTATGAAATTCAGTGCGTTCTTGTTTTTGGCCACTCTTGTCTTTCCAAAAGCTGTTGGTGGCGATGCTTAAAGAAGCCACCGATTGTCCGGAAGAAGTAGTCCTGATTTCCGGTTCGCGGGTCAGGCGGCCCACGAGCAGAACTTTATTGACATTCATATTTTAAAAATTAAAAATTAAATATTGAGCAGTTCTTTTAATTGGGTATCAATATTTTCTTCAGTTTTTTCCAGCTTTGTTTGCGGTTTTTGAGAGAGAGCGGCTGTTTTTTCTTTTTGGGCGGAAAGATTTTCTTTAATCAAGCGTTCTTGCTCTGTCGCGCGAGCCGATTCAGCCTGGCTTTTTTGGATTCTTTCTTCTTTAGTTTTCAATTCCGGCAGATTTTCGGCGCGACTCAAAATAAATCTTAAAACTTCCGGGTAAAGATTGATCTTCTTGCTTATTTCCCGGAGCTTGTCTTTTTCTTCCAAATCAAACCGGCGGGCCAGATAAAAACCGTGACTCTCGTGCTTGATCGCGTAGGCCAATTTTCTTTTTTCGATAACTTCTTTTTCCAAAAAAATTCCACCTTCGTTTTTAACAATGTCTTCCACTTGGGTCTTGATGTTTTCGAGCGCGGCTTCTTTAGAAGCGCCGATCAGATAGAAAAGTTCGTATTGCATAATTGAATGGTTAAATGGTTAAACTGTTAAATGGTTGAAATCATAATAAAATAATTTTCAGCAATTTAACAATATAACAAATGTAACAATTAAAAAGTTCCCCAAAGAAAGCCTTTCCTTGCGGAATATTGTCTTCCTATCCCCGAAGACTCGGGGCGGGAAAACGGAGGCCTGCCAGCAACGCTTACGCGTAGCTTATGCGGGCTGGACTTTCTAGGTTGTTTTTAGGTTAGCATCAAATGAAAAAGGAGTCAAATAGAATTTAAGCCTCATTGGAAATATTTCCGCAGAGGCTTAGGTTGCTTATTTCCCTTGAAAGATCCTGGGCAATTCGATAACAGGAAGGATAAGCTGTTCACCATCGGGAATTTGGATGAGAATAAGTTCTTTAAAATCCCGTTCTATGATGGCTCCTATTTTATCGCCAAAAACAATTAACGAAGTTATTAAACCAAATTTTATTTTCTTAATTCCTTCCTTGGTCGTCACAACTGCGTTTTTAAATCCGAATGTTTTGTAATCTTCAAAAGGATCAGTCTTCCGGAAGCACGTATATTCATTGCTTTCATCCAGTTCATCATCGTAAACCACTCTCCCGTCAACCGCAAGTTGGCATAGCTGTTCCGCTCTTTTTATGATCGTTTTGTAACAACGGCCATTGTACATGGAAATAATTGTAATTTTTGGCATGATATAATCCTCCTTTTGTTTTAAATTTGTAAAGAATAGTGAATTGTATGCTTGGAAATCTCCTTTGTCAATCTAAATTTTAAATTCTATGGCATCTCCATCCTGTACCACATAATCCTTGCCTTCCGTGCGGAGCACTCCGGCTTCGCGGGCTTTAGACCAAGAACCGATTTCGAGAAGCTTGTCCCATTGAATGACATCCGCGCGGATGAATTTATCCTTAAAATCAGTATGGATGGCCAGGCCGGCGACGGGCGCGGTAGAATTTTTTTTAATGGTCCAGGCGCGGGTTTCGTCTTCGCCGGTGGTGAGAAAAGTAATAAGCCCTAAAATTTCATAAGCCTTGACGACAAGATTTGAGATATGAGATTTGAGATCGAGTTCGTTTTTTTCGTCTTCACTCATATCCATCAATTCCTCTTCAATTTTAATGTCTAATACAACAAAGTTATTTTTCTCTTTTAGTTTTTTCGAAAGTTTATAATAAACCCCGTTAAATTGCTCCGCACCGGCTTCGTCGGATTTAACGGGGCAAGCATTATAAACGTATAAAAAAGGTTTCAGCGTGAGCAGAGAAAGTTCGCGGACAATAATTTCCGTATTTTCATCCAGCAAATCCAGTTCGGTTTCATTGGCCAATAATCCTTTTTCCAAGTTTTTCTGGATTTTTTCCAAAACCGCCAATTGCTCGGTCGCGCCTTTTTTATTGCCGCGCTGATCTTTTTCTAATCGGACTCGAACCTTGCTAACAGTTTCCAAATCGGCCAAAATCAGTTCCGCGTTGATGATTTCAATATCGTTCTCCGGATCAATCTTTTTATGCACATGAATAATATTGGGATTTTCGAACACTCGAACGACTTGGACAATGGCATCGGTTTCGCGGATGTTGGCTAAAAATTTATTGCCCAAGCCTTCTCCCAGGCTGGCGCCTTTCACTAGTCCGGCGATATCGACAAATTCCACGACCGCCGGAATAATTTTTTTAGACTTGGATATTTCGGCTAATTTTTCCAATCTTAAATCCGGCACTTTGACGATGCCGACATTAGGTTCGATGGTGCAGAAAGGATAGTTGCTGATGTCGACCGGAACGCGGGTCAGGGCTTTAAAAAGGGTGGATTTACCCACGTTAGGAAGGCCGACGATGCCGATCTTCATGAATTCTCTACGAATTACTAATTAAATACGAATATACGAATAATTAAATTTTAGATTGGAAATAAATGTCTAATTTATGCTATTATAACCTTACCTAACCAATAAATGCAAACCAAAAAATATGAACGAAGCGATATTTAAGGCTTATGATATTCGGGGGATTTATCCTAACGAAATTAATGAACAGGACGTATATAAAATCGCCAAAGCCTATTGCGAATTTGTGAAACCCCAAGAGGTAGTGATTGGGTGCGATGTGCGATTATCTTCGCCTTCTCTCAAAGCATCAGCCATTAAGGCGGTAGTGGATCAGGGAATCAAAGTTATCGATGTGGGCGAAATTTCGACCGATATGCTGTATTTCGCCGTGGCGAATTATGATTATGCCGGCGGTTTTTCTATTACCGCCTCGCATAATCCCAAGGAATACAACGGTCTGAAATTTGTGCGTGAGGAGTCCAAACCCATCTCGTCCGATACGGGACTTTTTGATATCAGAGATATAGCAAAGAATTTCGAATTTCGAATTTCGGATTTCGAATTAACGGATGAGGATTTAAGATTGGTGGAAAAAAAGAATATCTTGCAAGATTATATTGTTAAAATAAAAACTTTTGCCGATTTTTCGAAATTTAAACCCTTGAAAATTGTCGCCAATCCTAATTTTGGAATGGGTGGAGGGGCCGTGGATAAGTTGCTGGAGAATACCAATATTGAAATCGTAAAGCTCAACTGGGAAACGGACGGGAATTTCCCCAAAGGCCAGCCGGATCCATTGATACCGGAAAATCGTGAAGAAATTTCCAAATTAGTTGTTGAAAATAGAGCGGATTTTGGTGTAGCTTGGGACGCCGATGCCGACCGCTGTTTCTTTTTTACGGAAAAAGGGCAGTTTATTGAAGGCTATTTTATCACGGCGCTTTTAGGCAAAATACTTTTAGAAAAAAATCCAAATGAAAAAATTATCCATGATCCACGCTTAGTTTGGGCCATCCAAGATGTTGCCGGAGAAAATAATGGAATCGCTATTACCAACAAATCCGGGCACGCTTTTATCAAGGAAAGGATGAAAAAAGAGGATGCGATTTTCGGCGGAGAAATGAGCGCCCATTATTATTTCCGCGATTATTTTTATTGCGATAACGGCTTGATTCCGCTGGTGATGATATTAGAATTTCTTTCCATGCAAAAAAAGACCCTTTCGGAAATTATGCAGGAAATGTTTTGGAATAAATATTTTGTTTCGGGAGAAATCAATAACGAAGTGGCGGATGTCAAAGCTAAAATAACGCAAGCTAAAGAAAAATATTCTGTCGGCGCGAAAAAAATAGATGAAATCGACGGCGTTTCGATTGAATATGCCGACTGGCGCTTTAATCTGCGCGGTTCCAACACGGAACCAGTCATTCGCCTGAATGTGGAAGCCAAATCCCAAGAGTTGATGGAGGAAAAGCGAGATGAATTACTCCAATTAATCAGGGATTAATTGGAAATCAAAATTTCAAAATCCAAATGACAAATCAAATCCCAAATCCAAATGATAAAATCTTTAAACTCGAAGAAAGAACAGCCGTATTTGGCGAGGAAGTTATAAAATTTGTAAAAGGCGTTAAGCAGGATAATGTAAACAAGCCTATAATTTCCCAGCTAGTCCGTTCTACGACCAGCGTCGGTGCTAACTATTGTGAGGCTGACGGAGCAGAATCAAAAAAAGATTTTCAGCATAAAATAAGCATTTGTAAAAAAGAATGCAAAGAAACTAAACATTGGCTAAGAATGTTAGCAGTAACTAATCCAGAAAGCGCGGAAAGATGTCGCGTTCTCTGGAAAGAAGCTCATGAATTAACCTTAATATTTTCTAAGATAATAAATAATTCTAAGATAAATAAATAGTTCTTTGGATTTTGAGTTTTTAACTTGATTTGAAATTTGAAATTTGGTTTTTGGGTTTATATTATAAACCCGATTTTCTTCTTAACTTCTTCCATCTTCTTTTGCGCCAATGGCCTAACTTTTTCCGCCCCGGATTTGAGGATGGCCAGAACCTTTTCATCGCTTAAAGAAGCCATTTTTTCCTGAATGGGCGCGAGAACGCTGATGATAACTTCGGTTAAATCGGTTTTAAAAGCAGAGTAATTTTTACCGATATACATTTTTTCAATTTCCTTCGGCAATTTATCGGAAAATCCGGAGTAAATATTGATTAAATTTTGTAAAGCCGGCTTATCATCCGTATATTTTATTTCACTGCCGCTGTCCGTCACCGCTTTTTTAATTTTTTTCCGAATAGTTTTCGCGTCATCAGTGAGAGCGATATAGTTGTATTCGGACTGGGCCGATTTGGACATTTTTTTGGCCGGGTCATCCAAGCCCATAATTCTCATTCCTTCTTTGGTAATAAAAGATTCGGGAATAACAAAAGTTTCGCCGAATTTTTTATTAAATCTATTAGCCAAAGCGCGAGTGATTTCAATATGTTGCAATTGATCTTCGCCGACCGGAACTATTTGGGTATCGTAAAGCAGAATATCCGCGGCCATAAGGACAGGATAATCAAAAAGTCCGACACCAGTTTTATCAAGCATGTATTGGTTATATTCTTCTTGTGTAATGACCTTTCTTTCAATCACCTCGCCTTTTAACTTTTTTTTCAAAATATAGCGTCCTCCAGATTTTTCTTTAAATTGAGTCATTTTAAATAACTCAGACATTTTTGCAATTGTGTTCAAAATCCACGCCAACTCCGCGTGTTCGGAAACATGCGACTGGATGAAAATGGAAGATTTTTCGGGATTAATACCCGAAGCCAGATATATTTTAGCGATTTCCAGGATTCTTTTTTGGAGTTCTGCGGAATTTTGGGGGACAGTAATGGCGTGCAAATCGACCACGCAAAAAATGGATTCATACTCGTCTTGGAGCTTGACCCAGTTTTTGATGGCGCCCAGATAATTGCCGATATGCAGATTGCCGGACGGTTTTATTCCCGAGAAGATTCTTTTCATAAAAAATTGTCATTGCCTGCCTCGCCGGCAGGCGGGCGATCCCGAGTGCTTGGGCGTGGCAATCTAATTTTTAAGTAATTTAATTTTAGCTTGAAAAGGGGTTTTAGGCAATAAATTACTAACTTTTCTTTCCGCAAGAAAAAGTAACAAAAACCTGCCTGCCGGCAGGCAGGGAACTCTCCGCCCAGCTCGTAAAGCGATAAGTTCGGACTCGCTCGCTAAAACTTCTCAAGCCACTAACGCTAAAGGAGAAGTTTTTACGTTTGCCTCGTCTCGAATTTATGGCGCTTTACTACGCTAAGGCGGAACATATTTAAATTTTTCTAAGCCTTCCGTAAGGCTGATTTCTTGATAGTAATTAATTAATCAAACAAAAAAGCCGTATATAATATGCGACTTTTATGTTTCCTAAAAGCTATCAGCTATAAGCTAAAAGCTAGATTTACACTTCGATGATAACCGGCAGTACCATCGGCCGTCTTTGGGTTTTCATGTAGAGAAATGAGCCGATGGATTCGCGGATGGCGTTTTTGACGTAATCCCAGTTAGCCGGTTCGTTGGGAGTGGTTTTTTGGGCGATAATTTCTTCCACCCTTTTCTTGGTGGCGTTCACCAGATCAAAATTTTCTTTGACGAAAATAAATCCCCGGGAAGTTACTTGCGGCTTGCCGACAATTTTTTTGGTTTTGCCGTCCACAATCGTGGTGATGACAAACATCCCGTCTTTAGCTAGAACTTGGCGGTCGCGCAATACCACTTGTCCGATGTCGCCGACGCCCAAGCCGTCCACCATAATGTGATTGGTGGGGACTTTTTCTTCCGTCACTTTGCCGTTGCCCCGGTAATCGAATTCCATAACCTTGCCGTTTTCTCCGATCAGAATGTTTTTTGGATCCATGCCGACGGAGATGCCCAATTCTCCGTGCAGTTTCAACATATAATAATTGCCGTGGACGGGAATCAGATATTTGGGACGGATCAGGTTAATCATCATTTTCAAGTCTTCCTGGCGGGCGTGCCCTCCGGCATGCACATCCATCATTTTGTAGTTGATGACTTTGGCGTCTTTGCGGTAGATAGTGTCCATAATAGACTGGACCGTTCTTTCGTTGCCGGGAATAACCGAAGAAGACAGCACGAAAGTATCGGCTTTATGAACTTTAACGAAGCGATGTTCTCCATTGACGATTCTCATCAAAACCGCGTTGGATTCTCCTTGAGCCCCGGTGCACAGAATGGAAACTTTGTTATCCGGATATTCGTTGATTTTATTGATCGGAATAAGAGTATTTTTATTGCATTTCAAATAGCCTAAATTTTTGGCGATTTCCACATTGGTTTTCATCGAGTAGCCGTCAATAGCCACTTTGCGTCCGTTTTTCTCCGCCGCGGCGACCACCGATTGAATCCGGCTGATAAGCGCGGCAAAAGTCGCGATGATCAACCGGCCTTCCGTATGCTGGAAAATTTCATCCAAAGTTTCCGCGATGCGGGATTCGGAAAGGGAATAGCCGGGTGTTTTGGAATCGGTGGAATCCGACATAAGCGCCAAAACATTTTCACTGCCCAGCCGGGCGATTTTAGCTATGTCGGCCGGCGCGTCGGAAATAGGGGAATGATCGAATTTGAAATCGCCGGTATGGATAATAGTTCCCACCGGAGTTCCGATAGCTAATCCAACCGCGTCAGGAATAGTGTGATTAACATGAAAAAATTCAATATTAAAGATGCCCAATCTCAAACGATCGATTTTTTTGACGGTGTGGATATTGAGCGCGGCTTTATCTTTGAAATCATCTTGTCTTTTCATAACAATGCCGCGGGTCAGTTCCGTCATATAAATAGGCGGATTGCCGATTTTTTCCATAATGTGCGGAATGGCGCCGATATGGTCGTAATGGCCATGCGTGATGATAACTCCGCGGATATTTTTTTCCTTGCCTTTAAGGTAAGAAATATCCGGAATGATGTAATCGATTCCCGGCATATCTTCATCGGGAAATTGCAATCCCAGATCGACGATGATAATATCCGGGCCATATTCAAAGATAGTCATGTTTCGTCCGACCTCTTCCAATCCTCCCAGAGGAATAATGCGGAGATTGCTTCTCGAGTAGCTCCGCGCTAACGGCCTGTTTAAAGGCGAGATCATTTTTTTGATCATTAGTTTTCGATTTTAAGCAGTTTTGCCATTTAAAAAATGGCAAGACGAATAAAATTAAAAGTTAGTTATTACTTATTTAATTACGTAATTAATTACTTACATAATATTCTGATATTCTTGAGAATATCAGAATATTGTTTCAGGTGTTCAATAAAAAAGTTCTATATTGCAGGCGTTATTGCGAGAAATCCCGGACTTTCAGGACAATGTAGTGATCTGATTATGGCTTAAATATAACCCCGGATATTTTTAAAAGTTTAGGAAAAGACTATTTGAGCAAACCTTTTAATTTTTCCACCATAACTACCGGAGCGGGATCTTGATCGTATCCCAGAGCCAAATAATAAGAAATCCATTCGCCCAAAATAAGAGTATAAAAAATAGTGTTAAAAATATGTTCCGCGGGAATTTCAATAAAAGTGGTTTCAACGCCTTTTTCTTGAAGTAATTCGGCGGTGAGGCGCATTCTTTTTTGAATTCGCGGATGATCCTGCCGGCTTCGAAGCGTTAAAATGTGAAATTGACCCTGGGGTAAAGTATAACCGATCATTTCGTTATGATTAAGTTCGGGATAGACATTGTAAAAGGCCGGAGTTTTGGCGTTTTCGTTCAGCGCGATTTTCCAGATCATGGCTAAAGGACGGAAGAAATCTGAAGCGTAAACAACAGGGGTGCGGCCCTTGATTTTTTGAGCCAGAGCTTTGCCCAATTTTTCAATGGCGCGAGCTTCTTTTTTCAGTTTTTGAGCTACTTTCAATAATTCCGGAATTTCATCCCTAATCAGTCCGGAGTTAGTCAAGACTTTTAATATCGAAGAAAAAAAATAGCCGATGGCGCAACGCGGTTCGATTCCGGAAGGTATTATTACTAAGGGCAGATCATTTTTTTGAAAAATTTTTTTCAATTTTCCACCGGTAGAAAAACCAACAAGGGGAGAAAGATTTTTCCGCCAAGCTTCATTAAAACTGGAAAGTGTTTCTTCGGTGTTGCCTGAATAAGAAACAAAAAAATTGAAGCTATCCTGGAAAGATTGAGGCGGCAAAGAATAGGCGCGGTTAAGATAAATTTCCAGGGGATTTTTATTTAATTGGCTAAGATACATTTGGAGCAGCTCTCCCGGCAAAGCCGATCCGCCCATGCCGGAAATAACCAAACGGGAAAAATTGCCGGAAACTTTTATTTTTTCCGCCAACTCAATTCCCCTTAACAATTGTTGATGGGAATCCAGGATGACTTGGCGAAAATTAGAACGATCCAATTCTTTTATTTTTGTCTCCATAAAACTTTTTTGCTAGTTACTATTTACGAATTACTAATTTATTTACTAATATACGAATAATTTTTTTAGTAGATACTATAAATTTTATATTAGTATATTCGTATTCGATTGGTAATTTATAGAGAATTTCTTATTTCCAGACCCGTTGGGTTTTGACATACCAATTGGCAATATCAGTGAAGCGGCGAGAGGGAGAAATAAGAAGTTTAGTTTCAATGCCCCGGATTTTTTTATTTACCGGATAGATGTATTCCGGGCTGTAAAGAAAAATAGCGGGTATCTCTTGGGCGATCTTTTTTTGCAAATCGTGGTAAAGTTCGGCGCGTTTTTTATTGTCAAATTCAATGCGGCCGTCGTCAATCAGTTTGTCTGTTTCATCATCTCCAAAAAGAGCCAGATTGGAACCGGGATCCTTTTTTTCCCGGGAATGCCAGAAGGAGGACAAGTCGGGATTGGCTCCCAGCGTTTGGCCGAAAAGCAAAGCCTCATATTCTCGCGGCTGGATATAATTTTGTTGAACATCGGAAATAGAAAGGCTGCGGATGTTAATTCTGGCTCCGGCTTTTTCCCATTGTTCTTTTAAAATCTCCGCTGTCTGGATTAACTCATTCCAATCGGTGGTAAAAAGATTGATTTCCAAAACTTTGCTTTCTTTGGAACGGATGCCATCCTCGCCCTTTAACCACTTATTCTCCTCCAGAATTTTTTCCGCTTTTTCCAAATTAAAATCTTCTTTTTTTTCATTATCTTCAAAACCGATCATACCGGGAAGAAAAGGCGAATAAACCGGAAAGCCGTTGCCAGAGAAAACATTTTCAATAATAGCTTCCCGGTTGGTAGCGTAAGAAAGAGCTTCCCGCACTTCATCGTTAGCTAAAGGAAAGCTCTTGGTTTGATTGAAAAAAACGGCAAAATAGCGAGGAATACTTAATCGATAAATGCGGGTGCCTTTGGAAAGTTCGATTTGATTGAGTTTCTGGGGCGATAAGCTGTTAATGCCCATAATCTCTTTTTGGTTATAAGCCGCGAGAGCCGAATCATCGCTCGAATAGAAATTAAAAGTAATTTTGGAAATAAAAGGTTTTTTTTCAAAAAAGTTCAGATTAGCGGTCAATTTGTAAGAGATAATATTGCCTGTTGAGTCTTTTTGGAAAGAAACATATTTATAAGGTCCGGATCCGATAGGCTGGAGATTAAGATCGGTTAAAGTGAATTTATCCGGACTGACGGATTCCCAGATGTGTTTAGGCAAAATGCCGAAAGTCAGATTATTTAAAAAACCGACATAAGGGCTTTTAATCTGAAAAGTCAGGGTAAAATCGTCTATTAAGCTGGTTTCAATACCCTGCCAGTTATAGCGCAGAGGGCTTTTGTAAGACGGATCAGAAATTAAATTAATGGTAAAAAGAATATCGGAGGCGGTGAGAGGTTTTCCGTCGTGCCAGACAACATCTTGCCTCAAATGGAAAGTGTAAAGAGTTTTATCATCGGAAATTTCATAACTTTCCGCCAGATAATTCTTTAAATTACCTTCCGAATCGTATTTAAGGAGACTGCTGAAAATCAGCTGAACCAGGTCCTCATTGGTGCTGTTGGAAGAAGAAATGACCGGATTGATGTATAAAGGCTGTCCGACAATGCCTTCGATGTATTCTCCGCCAAACTGGGGAACAGCTTGTGTTTTGGAATAATAACTGACAATGCCCCAGCTAAGAAGCGAACTAGCCAGAAAAATCACAAGAAAATAAAAAAGAATCTTTTCCTTAAGATTAAGGCATCGATTTATTTTTGGCCATTGTTTTAAAGAGGGCCATTTAATTTTAGGATAATCGCTAATCTTCTTGAATATTAAAGGTTAGAAAGTTTTATTCCCGCCAAGGGCGGGCGAGCTTGCTGGCTGATATTCTGCGGTTTGCCGCGAGAATAAAGTTCGGAATTTACTCCGGGGTTGTTATTGTTTATTGGTTAAAACCAAATTAACTATGGCTAAAGCGATGAAGATGACAGAAAAGGCGATAGAAAACCAAACTAAAAACTTTTCAAAACCTCTTTTGCTGTAATAACCTCCAAATTCGCCTCCAAAAGTAGAAGACAGGCCGGCGCCCTTATTTTGAATAAGAATAGAAGCTATCAGCAAGACAGCGGTAATGATTTCAGCAATATTGATTATGCGCAGCATTTTTTCTAAAAATACTTTATTCCCCGCTTAACAGGGCAAGCTTGTTATTTAATACCTTGTGGCTTAACCAGGAAGTGGAATCTAAAGATTATTTCAGGTTATTTAATGCTTATTAAAGCCAAAAATTGGCAAAATAAGAATTGTGAAACTTAGATTATACTAGCATACGGAACCTTTATAGTCAAGTCAGAGGCTTTTTTGATTTATTTCCGATCAATTTAGCTAAAATAAAAACACTCTTGCCGGAAACTATCATTTTCTTCTTTTTCTTCTTCTCTCTCTTTTCTGCTTTTACTTTTTTGTTCATTGTGGTTTAATTATAGCAAGAATAATTAATAAATTAAAGGGGCTAACGGATTAATGGGTTAAAGAGCTGGTTTTCTGGAAAATAACTCGCTAGCTTTTTAACTCGTTAATTTATTTAATTAAATAAATTATTTGCATGAAAATCGTTATTTTTGCCGGCGGGGCGGGCACCAGGCTTTGGCCGTTGTCCAGGGAAAATTCGCCGAAGCAGTTCGATAAATTTTTTAATGGCCAATCGACCATCCAGTTGGCGTATGAGCGGGTGGTGCCAGTTTTTGGCGCACAAGATATTTACGTCCAGACTACCGCCCAGTACGCGGAAGAGATTCAGAGCCAGCTTCCCGAATTGCCGGTAGAAAACATTTTTTTGGAACCGGCCAGGCGCGATGTCGGACCGGCAGTCGGCTATACCATTAATAAATTTGATAAAATGGGATATTCCGAACCGATAGCGATTATCTGGGCGGATCATTTGATGGATAGAGTGGATGAATTCAGAGAGGCTCTGCAAACCGGAGAAAAGTTAATTAATGCGGATCCGCAAAGATTTATTTTCATCGCGGAAAAACCGAGATTCGCCAATAATAATTTAGGCTGGATGAAATTGGGAGATAAAAAGGGGGAGATTGACGGCCAAGATTATTATGGTTTTGAAGGCTGGAAATATAAGCCGGAAAAAGCTCTGTGTGATGAAATGTATGCTTGCGGCCAATATTTCTGGAATCCGGGATATTTTATCACGTCCGTGGCTTTTCTAAAAGAGTGCTATCAGAAGTTGGCGCCGGAAATTTATACGAAAATAACTAGCGGAAATTATGAAGGCGCGCCCAAGATTTCCTTTGACAATGCTATCATTGAAAAAGTAGATCTTTCGAGCGCCGTAATCCTTAAAACCGATATGGGTTGGAGCGATCCGGGAACCCTTTATGCCCTAAAAGAAGCGCTGGCTGAAAATATAGAAGATAACGTTGCCAAGGGAAATGTTATCGATTTTGAAACCAAGGACAGCTTAATCTATAATCTGGAAGATGAAAAAATTGTGGCGGCGGTGGGATTGGAGGGAATGGTAGTGGTAAATACGAAAGACGCTCTGGTCGTCGTTCCCAAAGACAAAGTCGTGCGTGTTTCCGATCTGGTGAAAGAGATGAAAAAAAGAGGATTAGAGAAGTATCTTTAAATATAGAATAAAACAACTTCAGAAGGACAGTTTGGCTGTCCTTTTGTTTTGGACATTTTTAAGTTAAAGTTGTAGCATATATTGTCTGCAATGCGTTATCCTGAATTTATTTCAGGATCTAATAATAAATTTATCAAGTAGATGCTGAAATAAATTCAGCATGACAACAATAAAATGCGATTTCAACTTTCAACTAAATACAAGCCGGCAGGCGACCAACCCAAAGCTATAAAAGAACTGGTTAAAGGTATTAAAAATGAACAAAAGTTCCAGACGCTTTTGGGCGTGACGGGTTCCGGCAAAACTTTTACCATTGCCAATGTGATTGCGCAAATCCAAAAACCGACTTTAGTCATTGCGCATAACAAAACTCTCGCCGCGCAACTGACGCAGGAATTCCGCACCTTTTTTCCCAAGAACGCGGTGGAATATTTCGTTTCTTATTACGATTATTACCAGCCGGAAGCTTATTTAGCCGCGTCGGATACTTATATCGAAAAAGAAGCGCAGATCAATGAAGAAATCGACCGCTTGCGGCATGCTTCCACTTCTGCCTTGCTCTCCCGAAAAGATGTCATTATCGTGGCTTCCGTTTCCTGCATCTATGGCTTGGGTTCGCCGGAATATTACCGGGCCATTAGTTTGGAATTGAAAATCGGAGAAAAAATTGATCGGGAAGAAATTATCCGAAAATTGGTAGAAATGCAATTCAATCGCAGCGATATATTAAGTCGGGGAAAATTTAGAGCCACTGGAAATGTGGTTGAAATAATGGCGCCCAGCCGGGAAATTGTGACGCGCATAGAGCTTGAGGCGGGAAAAGCGGCTAAAATTTTTGAATACGATCTTTTGACCGGAGAAGAACTGGGAAAATTAAACCAAACTTTAATTTATCCGGCCAAGCATTTTGTAGTTCCTGAACCGATGATGGAAACAGCGTTAAAAGAGATAGAGAAAGAGATGCGAGAAAGAGTAAAATATTTGCGAGAAAACGATAAACTTTTGGAAGCGCAAAGACTGGAAAGACGGACCAAACAGGATATCGAAATGATGCGGGAAGTGGGTTATTGCAACGGCATTGAAAATTATTCCCGTTATTTAACCGGTCGCGGTCCAGGGGAGACTCCGGAAACCCTGATGGATTATTTCTCTGCCTCGCCGGCAGGCAAATCCGGCGGTTTTTTAACCGTAGTGGACGAGTCGCACGTCACTTTGCCGCAACTCCGGGGCATGTTCCAAGGCGATTATTCGCGAAAGAAATCTTTGGTGGACAATGGTTTCCGACTACCCAGCGCTTTTGACAATCGGCCGCTCAAGTTTTCGGAATGGGAAAAGAAGATCGGGCAGATTATTTTTACTTCGGCCACGCCGGCAGATTATGAATTGGAAAAAAGTAGAAACCTTTCCCCCTTTGGAAAAGGGGGAAGTGAAGGGGGATTTGAAAAACTTTCAAAGTGCAAAAATCCCTCTCCAACTCTCCCTTTAAAAAAGGGAGAAAGATTTGGAATCGTCGAGCAAATCATTCGGCCAACAGGATTGATCGATCCAGAGCTAGAAATAAAGTCAGCAAAGGGGCAAGTCAAGGATGTTTTGGAAGAAATAGAAAAAATAGTAATTAAAAAAGAACGCGTGCTGATTACGACGCTGACGAAAAAAATGGCGGAAGATCTGGCGGAATTTCTGAAGGAAAATAAAATTAAAGCGGAATATTTACATTCCAACGTGGAAACGCTTGATCGCATCCGTATTTTGGAAGATTTGCGCCGGGGGAAATTTGATGTTTTGGTCGGAGTGAATCTGCTCCGCGAAGGATTGGATTTGCCGGAAGTATCTTTAGTGGCAATATTAGACGCTGACAAGGAAGGCTTCTTACGCAGTGAGACTTCATTAATTCAAACGATTGGCAGAGCGGCAAGAAATGTTTCCGGCCGGGTTATTTTGTATGCGGATAATATTACCGGTTCAATGAAACGGGCGATCGAGGAAACCAATCGTCGCCGGAAATTGCAGGCGGCTTTCAATAAAAAACACCGCATCACGCCCAAAACTATCAAGAAAAAAATCCAGTCCATCGTGGATCACGAAATTAAGCCGGAAATCACTCGCGACTTTACGGAACTGGAAAGCCTGGAAGATATTGCCGGCTATCTGAAACAAAGGGAGAAGGAAATGAAAGACGCGGCCAAGAATTTAGAGTTTGAAAAAGCCCTGGTCATCCGGGATGAAATTGCGCAGTTGCGGAAACTGCAAATGAAATAATTTTCTCTTTACTTTTTCTTTCCGCAAGAAAAAGTAACAAAAACCTGCCTGCCGGCAGGCAGGGAACTCTCCGTCCAGCTCGTAAAGCGATAAATTCGGACTCGCTCGCTAAAACTTCTTAAGCCGCTAGCGCTAAAGGAGAAGTTTTTACGCTCGTTTCATCTCGAATTTTTAGCGCTTTGCTATGTTAAGGCGGAATATTTATTTCAGATTAATCCGCTATTGATTTAATAAGCTTTTTGTAATAGTATAGACAAGAAGTACCCATTTGGGGGAAGTTTTTGTGTTTACGGGAATAATTTTAAATTTTGAATTCTGAATTTTGAATCAAATTCGAATGATTGAATGTTCAAAACATTAAAAATTAAAAATTCATTCGAAATTCAAAATTAGAAATTCGATTTTAACAGCAGTTATATTTATATGGATAACAAGATAATAATTCGCGGAGCGCGCGAACACAATTTGAAGAATATAAATTTAGATTTACCCCGGAATAAATTCATCGTGTTTACGGGCATCAGTGGGTCGGGGAAATCAACTCTGGCTTTTGATACCATTTTTGCCGAGGGACAGCGGCGGTATCTCGAAAGCTTGTCTTCTTACGCGCGGCAGTTTTTAGGCCAGATGGAAAAACCGGACGTGGATTATATCGAAGGCTTAAGCCCGGCGATTTCCATCGACCAGAAAGCCGCTTCGCACAATCCGCGCTCAACAGTCGGCACGGTGACGGAAATTCAGGATTATTTGCGCTTGCTTTTTGCCCGTATCGGTGTTCCGCACTGCGCGCAATGCGGCCGGGAAATTGCCAAGCTTTCTTTGGAAGAAATCGTCGAACAAGTTTTGAAAATCGGCACCCCCTTTGATAAGGAGGGAAAGAAGAGGGTTGAGATTGAAATTCTTTCTCCAATTGTTCGCGATCGCAAAGGCGAATATACCCAATTACTTTTGGAAATGTTCAAGCGGGGTTTTTCCCGCGCCTATGTCAATGGCAAAAAAATCGCGCTTGACCCCAAAACGGAAATAAAATTGGAAAGATACAAAAAACACCAGATTGATATCATCATAGATGAGTTGGAAATTTCCGCGGATAATTTAAGCCGGATTTTTGAAGATTTGGAAAAAGCTTTGAAACTTTCCAGGGGATTGGTGAAAATAAAAAATCAGAAACAAGAATTTTTTTATAATCAAAATTTGGCCTGTCCTCTGCATCCTAACGAATTTCCGGAATTGGAACCGCGCTTCTTTTCTTTTAACAGTCCTTATGGCGCCTGTCCTGCCTGTGAAGGCCTGGGAACTAAAAAAGAAATCGACGTGAATTTAGTGGTGCCGGATCTGAATAAAACGATTGCCCAAGGCGGAATAATGCCATGGAGTTATAAACGCAATAATTGGCAGGGAACCATTTTGCGAGCCGTAACTAATTATTTTCACATTCAGGAAAATACGCGTTTGCGGGATTTGCCTGCCGAAGATTTTAATGTATTGTTATTTGGTTCTCGGGAAGCCGCTGATATGATCAGCTCCGCAGAAGCTGAAGAAATTCCCGTTACCTTAAGAAGCAAAACGGGCGCGGTTTGGAAATATAATATGAATTGGCGGGGAGTGGCTGGTTATTTGCAAGATCGTTATTTGAAAACCGAATCCGACGCGGTCCGGGCGGATATTGAAAAATATATGTCGCAAAATCCTTGTTCAGCCTGTTTGGGTTCACGGTATAAAAAAGAAGTTTTGCTGATAACTGTCGGAAATAAAAATATCCAGGAAATTTCCCAAATCAGTGTCGCAGAAACTTTAAATTTTTTCCGAACACTGAAACTTTCTGCGAGGGAAAAAGCGATTGCCGGCCGGATTGTGAAAGAAATAATAGCGCGACTGGGATTTCTGAAAAATGTGGGTTTGGGCTATTTAAATCTAGGCCGCTCGGCCAATACTTTGGCGGGCGGAGAGGCGCAACGAATCCGTCTGGCTTCGCAAATCGGTTCCCAATTAGTGGGCGTGCTGTATATTTTAGACGAGCCATCCGTTGGCCTGCACGCCAGAGACAATGCTAAATTGTTGGATACGCTTTTGCAACTTAGAGATTTGGGCAATACTTTAATTGTTATTGAACACGACGAAGAAACTATCCGCGCGGCCGACCATCTGGTGGATATTGGCCCAAGCGCGGGAAATTTAGGCGGGGAAATCGTGGCGCAGGGATCTCCGGAAGAAGTGATAAAAAATAAAAAATCGCTCACTGCCAAATATTTACGAGGCGATTTGAAAATCGCGGTGCCTAAAATCCGCCGGCCGATAAAAAACAAAAAATGGCTGGTGGCGCGCGGAGCGCGGGAAAATAATCTCAAAAATTTGACAGTGGAAATACCTCTCAAAACTTTGACTTGCGTGACCGGAGTTTCCGGTTCGGGAAAATCCACGCTGGTGGAAGAAATTATTTATAAAGCTCTCTCTTCCAAAATAATGCGGAGTCTGGATCGTCCGGGAAAACATACGGAAATCATCGGCGCGCAACATCTCGACAAAGTAATCATGATTGATCAATCGCCGATCGGCCGGACACCGCGCTCCAATCCGGCCACCTACACGGGTCTTTTTGCTCCACTTAGAGATTTGATGGCGCAGGTTCCGCAGGCGCGGACTAAAGGCTATGATCCGGGAAGATTTTCTTTTAATGTGAAAGGCGGGCGTTGCGAAAGTTGCCAAGGAGAAGGCTTTTTGAAAATTGAGATGCAATTTATGCCGGACATTTATCTGCCGTGCGATGTTTGTCATGGCCAAAGGTACAACCGGGAAACTCTGGAAGTTAAATTCAAGGGGAAAAATATCGCGGAAATTTTAGCGATGACCGTTTCCGAAGCGGCGGTATTCTTTCAGAATTTCCACGAAATTTTTGATAAATTAGCGGTTTTGGAAGATGTGGGCTTGGGTTATATCCATCTGGGGCAACTGGCGACAACTTTTTCCGGCGGAGAAGCGCAAAGAATAAAACTGGCGACCGAATTGGCGCGCCGTTCGACTGGCAACACGCTATATATTCTGGACGAGCCGACGACCGGTTTGCATTTTGACGATATCAAAAAATTGTTGGATGTCTTGAATCGTTTGGTGGAAACCGGCAATTCAGTGCTGATTATCGAGCATAATCTGGATGTAATCAAAACGGCCGATTGGATCATTGATTTGGGGCCGGAAGGCGGAAACCAAGGCGGCCGGATCGTCTGCACCGGCAGTCCGGAAGAAGTGGCTAAATATCATCAAGAAAGTCATACGGCGAAGTATTTGAGGGAAGTTTTACGGAAGTAAGACCCCACCTCCAATCCTCCCCTTTCTCAAGGGGAGGAGGAACTCCCGCTCCCACTCACTCTTCCTCTTGGAAAGGGGGAGAAAAATCACCCCACTCCCACCCTCCCCTTATTAAGGGGAGGGAGAAAGGGAGGGGTAAAAAAATGAAACAAATTTTCAACTCCAAACATCTGCTCCAAAAAAGAAGAAGATTGCGGAAAAATCTGACTCCGCAAGAAATTGTTTTGTGGTCAAAATTACGGCGCGAACAGATGGGCTGCAAATTTCGCCGCCAACATGCAATTGGCAATTACATCGTGGATTTTTATTGTCCGGAAAAGAAATTGATTATTGAAATTGATGGTGCACAGCACAAAAGAGCCAAAGATACAAAATATGATACCAAAAGAACTCGATATTTTGAGTCTTTGGAAATTAAAGTCTTGCGATTTTGGAATAACGAAATCAATAAAAATCTAGACGGAGTTGTCTTGAAGATAGAAGAATATTTAAAATAAAAAGAAGTGCAGCTTTGAAATTAGCAGTCGTACTTCTTGTTTTTTGCCTTTCGGCGGTTAATCTGGTAATTTTTCTTGGACTGGGCGGATTCCGCGCCAGTCAAGCATGAAATTTTCTAACAATCCGCCATAGAAAGAAACAAATTTTATCCAGTTTCCGTCTACATATTTTTGTAAACTAAGAAAATGGGACGTATCGCCTTTTTTATGGCGGGAAACGCGATAAATACCCGGCTTGAGTACTTCCTTGTTTTTGGTAAAAGTTAAATACTCAATTGGTTCAAGGATTTCAAAGGGTAGGCCTATTTTCGGACGAACAAATCTGATGCCAAAAGTTCCGCAGAAATATAGATTATTTCTGCCAAAAACTTCCAATAGGTAGTTTACAACGCTCGCGTGGCTTCCTTCCCCAACATAGCTCCTCATGATTATTTCCTCCTTTTGCCTTTTTGGGGCGGTTAGTTGTAAGATATAATTATTCAAAAACTGCGATATTAGATTCTCTCATATCTTATGAAAATGTCAATATTAAAGCAAAAAATAGCCAAGTTGCCGCCTAATCCCGGTGTTTATACTTTTTTCGATGATAAAAGGAGGATTCTTTATATTGGCAAAGCGACGAACTTAAATAGTCGAGTCGGTTCCTACTTTACCCCTCGCAGTCTCCCCTTAATAAGGGGAGAAGGAGCGGGGTGGCGGCCGATTGAAGCCATGATTCATAAAGTGGCGGATATCAAGATCCAGGAAACCGATTCGGTGCTGGAAGCTTTGATTTTGGAATCCAATCTGATCAAAAAATTCCAGCCGAAATATAATGTGGACAGCAAGGACGACAAGTCATTCTGCTACGTAGTGATTACCAAGGAAGACTTTTCAAGAGTTTTGATTTTAAGGGAAACAGAATTGGAAAAAACCGATGTCATTGCGAGCGAAGCGAAGCAATCTAATGAAATGAAAATTAGATTGCCACGCCCCTTCGGGGCTCGCAACAACAAATTAATCTATGGGCCTTACACAAGCAAAAAACAATTAGAAATCGCTCTTAAAATTATCCGCAAGATTTTTCCATATCATTCCAATAAACAAAAAACGGAAAAAGGCTGCTTGGATTTTCAGTTGGGGAAGTGCCCCGGACCCTACGCAGGCGCGATTTCCAAAGAGGATTACGCTCAAAATATCCGCGGCATTAAAATGATTTTGGAAGGGAGAAAGAAAAATTTGCTTAAAAAAATGGAAAAAGAAATGCAAAATCATTCCAAGAAGAATGAATTTGAAAAAGCGGCCGAACTGCGCAATAAAATTTTCGCCCTGCGACACATCCAAGATGTAGCGCTCATCTCCGAACCCGACCCCGCCTCAATCCTCCCCTTGAAAAGGGGAGGAAGAGAAGGAAAAGGTCTTCGGATTGAAGCCTACGACATCTCCAACATTTCCGGCCAATACGCCGTGGGTTCGATGGCGGTGTTTTCCAGTGGAGAACCGGACAAGTCGCAATATCGAAAATTTAAAATCAAGACCATAGAGGGCAGTAATGATGTGGGAATGATGGCGGAAATTTTGTTCCGGCGCTTTCGGCATCCGGAATGGCCGCAGCCGGATTTAATCTTACTGGATGGAGGGAAAGGGCATTTAAACATAGCGGAAAAAGTTTTTAAAGAATTAAGCTTGGAAATTCCGCTTGTAGCGGTGGCGAAAGGACTAAGCCGGAGAAATGTCAAAATCCAAATGACAAATGACAAATCAATATCAAAATCCAAATTTCAAAAAAATATACAAGAAGTATTAAAAGATGCTAATTTAATTAAAAATATTATGGACGAGGCGCACCGGTTTGCCATCAGCTATCATAAAAAATTGAGGAAAGAGAATTTTCTAGTAAGTTAAAGTTACTTTTTCTTTCCGCAAGAAAAAGTAACAAAAACCTGCCTGCCGGTAGGCAGGGAACTCTTAGCCCAACTCCAGTCTCAGACCCGCTTCGACTCAGCGAGGCGAGCGAATTCTCGCCTCACTCGCTAAAACTCCTAATTTTTGCTCCGCAAAAAAGACTGCGGAGTTTTTTTAACGCTTGCTCGGCGGAATTCGTTCCTGAGCCTTCCGTAAGGCTGAATGATTTTTAAAATAACAGATATTGCTAACTCTTTACAAAATGCAAAAAACACTCTAAACTATATTAGCGTTAATTTCGCTTTTTTAAATGGAAGAAAATAAAATTATCAGGGACAAAATTATTGTCCGGGGAGCGCGGGTAAACAATCTCAAGAATGTTGACATAGATATCCCCCGGAACAAATTAGTGGTGATTACCGGACTATCCGGTTCGGGAAAATCCTCCCTGGCCTTTGATTTGATTTACGCCGAAGGCAACCGGCGCTATTTGGAAGGAATGTCTTCTTACGCGCGCCAATTTTTAGATATTACGGCTAAACCGGATTTTGATAAAATAGAAAATTTAAGCCCGACTATTTCCATCGACCAAAAAAGCCTTAATTGCAATTCTCGTTCCACGGTCGGCACGCTAACCGAAATTTACGATTATCTGCGCGTTTTTTTTGCTAAACTGGGGGCGCCCCATTGTCCTAATTGCGGAACATTAATGAGTAAGACTTCCAACCAGGAAATCCTGGATCAAATTTTGAATTTTCCGGAAAAATCCCAGATAGCGATTTTGGCTGAAATTAAAAGCAAAAAGGATCTTAAAAATCAAACCAGTCAGGAAATTCTGCGCAGAATTTCCCAGCAAGGTTTTGCCCGGGTTTGCGTAGACGGAAAATTTAAGCTAATCAGCGAAATGGCTGATTTTCGGTTGGAAACGGAAGCCCAAGAGATAAGCGTAGTGGTGGACAGGATTCAAATTGACAAAAAGAAATTCGATCGGGAAAGAATTTTGGATTCTCTGGAAACCGCCATGAAAATCGGAAAAGGTTTTATCATTATTTTCCTAAACCAAGATAAAAATTTTTATTTTAATCGCGATTTTGTCTGTTTGCAGTGCCGGGAAACCTTGGGAGAAATCACCCCTTCCAGCTTTTCTTTCAACAGTCCGGAAGGCGCCTGTGAATACTGTTCCGGCTTGGGTGTCACGATGGAAATTGATCGGGACCGGGTGATTCCCAATCCCAATCTGACTTTAGCCGAAGGAGCTATTATACCCTGGAATAAATCCAACAGCCAGCAAGGCAATTATTTGAATATTTTGGAATTTTTGGGCAAAAAATACGGTTTTTCCATCCACCAACCGGTAAAAAGCATTTCTTCCCAAGGCTTGGAAATAATTTTTTCGGGAGTTCCTCAAGACCAATCTGATAAAAAAGAAGAATGTTTTGCCGGCGTGATGGCTCTCATGAAAAAAAAATACGCTGAAACTAATTCTGATTTTTTCAGAAACGAAATGGAAAAATATATGCTGGAAAAAACCTGTCCGGTTTGCCGGGGGAAAAGACTCAAGAAAAAATATCTGTCGGTTTTAGCGGGTGGAAAATCAATTGATCAAATAGCAGATCTGGATTTAATCAAGTTCATTCAATATTTAAAAGAAAAAAAAGCGATTGGCAGAACTTTTTCCGAAAAAGAAATCAGTGAACCGCTTATTAAAGAGATGATATTTAAAGCAGAAGCTCTCATAAACGTGGGATTGGAATATCTGTCTCTTTCTCGCGGCGCCAACTCTCTTTCCGGCGGAGAAGCGCAAAGAATTCGCCTGGCTACGCAAATCGGATCGGAATTGATGGGCGTAACTTATGTTTTAGACGAGCCTTCCATCGGATTGCATAATCGGGATATGGATAAACTGGTGAAAACCATGCAAGTTCTTAAGGACAACGGCAATTCCCTGCTGATAGTGGAACATGACGAAGGCATTATTCGCAAAGCGGATTGGATTATCGATCTGGGCCCGGAAGCCGGAGAAGGAGGCGGAAAAATTATTTTTGAGGGAAAATTAAAAAGTTTATTGGCTTCCAAAACCACGACAGCCGATTATCTTAATGGCAGGAAAAAAGTTTCCGAAAAGAGAAAATACCGCAGAAGTTCGAACAAGACTCTGGAAATTTCAGGCGCCAGTGAAAATAATTTGCAAAATCTGGATATCGTCATTCCTCTGGGAAAATTTGTGGCGGTGACAGGCGTTTCCGGTTCGGGCAAATCCAGTTTGGTCAATGATATTTTAGCCAAAGAGCTTTCCCGGCATTTTTTTAACGCCAAAGCGATTCCCGGCAAGCATAAAAAAATAAAAGGCTTGGGAAATATTGACAAAGTCATCAATATCGATCAGGCGCCTATCGGCCGGACGCCCAGATCCAACGCGGCTACTTACACCGGAGTTTTTTCTTTAATTCGCGATTTATTCGCCTCAACCGAAGAAGCGGTAAAAAGAGATTATACCTCGAGTCGCTTTAGCTTTAATATGCGAGGCGGAAGGTGCGAGGTTTGCCAGGGGGACGGAACGAAAAAAATAGAAATGCATTTGATGCCGGATATGTATATTCGTTGTGAAACTTGCCAGGGATCCCGCTATAATCAAAAAACTTTAGAAATTGAATATCAAGGCGTTAGTATTTGTGAAGTTTTAGATATGAGCGTTTCTTACGCGCTTAGATTTTTCAAAAAATCTTGTCTGATTGTCGAAAAATTGAAAACTTTGGAAGAAGTGGGGCTGGGGTATCTTAAATTAGGCCAAAGCGCGACCAATCTTTCCGGCGGAGAAGCGCAAAGAATAAAATTAGCGACGGAACTTTCGCGAAAATCAACCGGAAAAACTTTGTATATATTGGACGAGCCGACTATTGGATTGCATTTTGAAGATATCAAGAGATTGCTCAAAGTTCTGGACGCGCTGGTGGACAAGGGTAATTCGGTTTTAGTGGTGGAACATAATATGGATGTGATTAAAAATGCCGATTGGGTGATTGATTTAGGTCCCGGCGGCGGAGATAAAGGGGGAGAAATTGTCTATGCCGGAACGCCGGATAAGCTGAAAAAATGCAAAAAAAGCTGGACAGGACGGTACTTATAGGAATTTTAAATTTTAAATGAAATTCAAATGATTAAATTTTAAATTTATTAATCCAGTAATTTAAAATTGATTTAAAATTTAAAACTTAAAATTTAAAATTCAAATATGCTTTCTGTTTTAGCAAAAAATATCTTAGCTACCATTGTTTACTACGATGTCTCGGATTATCCCTTGACGGCTTTTGAAATTGAAAAATATTTAACACGCGCCCAGGAAAAAAAACCGGGCGAAGAAAAAAAATTTTCTTTGGCTGAAATAATGTCCGCTTTAGAAGACGGCGAATTAAAAAATTTAATCGAAGAATATCGGGGATTTTATTTTCTGCAGAACCGCCGGGATTTGGTGGCGCAAAGAATCGAAAGAAATAAAATTTCTGAAGAGAAATTTAAAATTATTTTTAAGACGACTGAATGGCTGCGCTGGATCCCCTTTTTGAGAATGATAGCGGTAACGGGCAGACTGGCGATGAAAAATGCGGAAAAAGGCAGCGATATCGATGTTTTGATCGCTGTTAAAAAGGGCAGGATATTTACCGGACGCCTATTGCTCACATTGATGACGCATTTTTTAGGTAGAAGAAGACACGGCAAAAAAATAGCTAATCGAATTTGTTTGAATTATTTTATTGCGGACAACGCCCTGGAAATTAAATTAAAAGATCTATTTTCCGCTTCGGAATATTTTTTTACTTTGCCTGTTTTTGGCCGGGAAACTTTTCGGCTTTTTCAAAAAGCTAATGGCTGGATCGCTGATTATAAACCGAATTATTTTCCAGCCGAAGTTTCGGGAGCAAAATTGGTCGAGGATTCGATTTTTTCCCGTTTTTTGCGGAAATTAGGCGAAAAATCGCTGGATTTTGACGGAGTTGAAAAAATATTGAAAAAATGGCAGTTGAAAAAAATCAAAAAAAATCCCAAAACTAAACAAAAAGGAAGCTTGATCATAGCCGAAGACGACGCGCTGGTTTTTTTGCCCGAACCCCAAGGGCCGAAGATATTTGAAAAATTTTATCTGAAAATGGAGAATTTATCGGAAAAAAATCGAAATTTTTAAAAACATCTTGACTATTTCAAGAGATGGATTAGAATGGATATTAGCACTCGACGCAGTCGATTGCCAGGAGGATTATCTAAATAATTAATTAATAAAAAATATGAGTAAAATAATTAAATTCAACATGGAAGCCCGGGAAAAGATTAAAAAAGGAATCGACCAGGTAGCCGATGCGGTAAAAATTACCATTGGTCCTCGCGGCCGCAACGTGATTGTCGACAAAGGATTTGGTTCGCCGATGATCACCAATGATGGAGTTTCCATTGCTAAAGAAATCGATTTGGAAGATAAATTTGAAAATATGGGAGCGGAGTTGGCGAAAGAAGTCGCCAATAAAACTAACGATGTGGCTGGCGATGGAACCACTACGGCGGTGATTTTGGCTCAAGCGATAATCAAAGAAGGCATAAAATTGGTAGCCTCCGGAATGAATCCGATTAATATCAGAAAAGGCATTGAAGATGCCAAAGAGGAAATAATCGAAGAACTTAAAAATAATTCTAAAGCGATTAATTCCAGGGAAGAAATCGCTCAAGTGGCCACTATCTCGGCAGAAAACGAAGAGATAGGGAAATTAATCGCGGATATAATCAGCGAAGTGGGCAAAGACGGAGTAATTACGGTGGAAGAATCGCAGACTTTCGGGTTTTCCAAAGAAATCGTGGAGGGAATGAATTTTGATAAAGGCTATGTTTCGCCGTATATGATCACCAGTAGCGAATCTTTAAAAGCTGAAATGAAAGACCCTTATGTTATTATTACCGATAAAAAAATTTCCAGTTTGCCGGAAATTCTACCCTTGCTGGAAAAAATAACCACCAGCGGAAAGAAAGACATTGTCATTATTGCCGATGAAATAGAAGGAGAAGCGCTAGCCACTCTGGTGGTTAATAAATTGCGGGGAGTTATTAATGTTTTAGCCGTCAAAGCTCCGGAATTTGGAGACACAAAAAAAGAAATGCTGGAAGATATCGCCATTCTGACCGGAGGAAAAGTAATTGCCGAAGACAAGGGAATGAAATTGGAAAAAGCCGAAATCAGCCATCTCGGCCGGGCCTCAAAAATTATTTCCACCAAGGACAACACTACGATTATCGGAGGCAAAGGCAAGAAAAAAGAAATTGAAGCGAGAGTCGCTCAAATCAAGTCGCAAGTTAGCGCCGCGGACAGCAAATATGACAAGGAAAAATTACAAAAGCGCTTGGCTAAAATTTCCGGCGGAGTGGCGGTGATTAAAGCCGGCGCGGCTACGGAAACGGAATTGGCTTACATAAAACATAAAATGGAAGACGCGTTGGCGGCCACGCGGGCGGCTTATGCCGAAGGCGTTGTGGCGGGTGGCGGAGTCGCTTTAGCCAAAGCGGCGTATGTAATTATTAAAAAAATAAAAAGCGAGCCGGATTTTAAAGAAATAAAAAACCAGGAAGATGTTTTCAAAAATGTCATGGAAAGGGAATTTCGCAATGGTTCCATGATATTAGCCAACGCCTGCGTTAAACCGTTCAAACAAATTATTAAAAATGCCGGCTTAATGGAAGAAGCCGTGGCTTTAAACGAAATAGTTAAAAATAAGAATAAAAATTGCGGATATGACGCGCGGAACAACAAACCGGAAGAAGACATGATTAAAGCCGGTATCATCGATCCTTTAAAAGTGACGCGCACCGCTTTGGAAAACGCGGTAAGTATGGCGGCCATATTGCTCACTTCCGAAGTCGCTATCGCGGAAAAACCGGAAAAAGCCGATCAAGGCCCGGCTTCGCCAATGCCGGGAATGGGCGGAATGATGTAAAATAGCATTGCCCGGTTATGTTTTGCAGAATTCGCTTTTGCAATTTTTCTTATCGTGCCAGGCGCTCACGCGCGTCAGTTTCCACTTCAAATTGAAATATTTTCAGATTTAGGCGATAAGGAGAAAAACCATCCCGGGTATCCGGGATGGTTTTTTAGGCAGAATTAACTTTTTGTGGTATAATTATAACCAAATTAACGTAAATAAATCCCGCGCCGGCTTCGCGCTATATGGCATTTTATCTTTTTGGTGCGGCGCGAAATTAATGCGGGATAAAAACAAAAATGAGAATTGAAAATGGACAATTTTTCAAGTTCATTCAGGATTCAGGAATGATAAAAATCAAAGACCTGGAAGAAGCTTTTTCGGAAGCTCAAAAAAACAATAAAAAATTAGGCGATATTCTTTTGCAGAAAAAATTGATTAGTGAGATTGAATTGAGAAAGATTTACGCTTATATGCTGGGCATTCCTTTTGTCGATTTGACCAAAGAAATTATTTCTCAAGAAGTTCTGCAGATAATTCCCGAACTTATTGCCAAAAAATACAAAATCGTGGCTTTTGAAAAAAGCGGCCGGGAATTAAAGATCGCCATGCTTAATCCGGAAGACATTCAAACGGTGGATTTCATCAGGAAAAAAACCGGATTGAAAATTATTACCTGCTTGGCTTCAGAAGAAAGCATCGAGAATGTTCTTAAATATTATGAAAAAAGTCTCAAAGCGGAGTTTGGCGAAATCATTGACGAGAGCCTTACGGAAATAAGGGAGGATGAAGACGAAATTGACGCGGGAACAGAAAAAGACCTGGAAAAAATGGCTCAAGGCCTGCCAATTATTAAAGTCGTCGATACTCTGATTAAACACGCTATTTTGCAAAGCGCCAGCGATATTCACATCGAACCGGAGGAAAAAAGGGTTCAAGTGCGTTATCGCATTGACGGAATCTTGCACGACGCGATGGTTTTGCCTAAACAAACCCAACCGGGCATTGTGGCGAGAATCAAAGTGCTTTCTAATTTAAAGCTGGACGAACACCGGATTCCTCAAGACGGCCGGTTTAAAATTGAAAAAGAAGATTTAAAAATTTCTTTCCGCGTAAGCGTTTTGCCTATTTTTGACGGCGAAAAAATAGTCATGAGAATTCTTAATGAAAGTTCCAAAGGCTTGACTTTGGAACAGATGGGTCTTACGGGCCGGGGTTTGGAAATTATTCACCGGCACATTAAAAAACCCAACGGCATGATTTTGGTAACCGGTCCGACCGGGTCGGGAAAAACTACCACGCTCTATACCATTATGGATATTCTCAATACTTCGGAGGTCAATATCAGCACTATTGAAGATCCGATCGAGTATCGCATGCCCAGAATCAATCAGACTCAAGTTTATCCCAAAGTGGGACTGACCTTTTCCTCCGGTTTGCGCGCGCTGTTGCGCCAGGATCCGGATATTATCATGGTCGGCGAAATCAGAGACAATGAAACTATGGAAATGGCGATTCATTCAGCCATGACCGGCCATTTAGTGCTTTCCACTTTGCACACCAATAGCGCGGCTGGAACTTTGCCTCGGCTGATTGATATGGGAGCCGAGCCTTTTTTGCTTTCTTCCACGATAAACGTAATTATGGCGCAACGTTTGGTCCGCCGCCTTTGTCCGGAATGCCGCAAGGAGTATTTTCTGAACGCGGATGAGCTTAATAGCTTAAAAGCTAATTATGACATGGGAGGGATTCTCGAAGCTATCAAGAAAAGCGGAGTGGTAAAAATGAAAAAAGAGGAAAAAGAAGGAGATGATGAATGGAAAAAAATTAAATTTTTTAAAGCCGTTGGCTGCGAGCAATGCGGCAATGAAGGGTATCATAGCCGGTTGGGAATTTACGAAGTTTTGGAGGTGGATGATGAAATAGAAAGAATGATTTCTCAAAAAGCCACTGAAGAAGAAATAGAAACTAAAGCCAAGGAAAAAGGCATGTTGACGATGGTGGAAGACGGATTTATCAAGGCGACGGAAGGAGCGACATCAGTAGAAGAATTATTAAGAGTAACTCGAGAATAAATCCCGCGTTTTCCCGTGAAACATTGAACTTCACGGGAAGAATTTACTTTAACCATTCATCAAAAACGCGGGATAAATTTTTTATGAAAGCCGTTTATACAGCCAAAGGTTATTCCGGAGAAATAAAATCCGGCCAAGTTAATGTAAAAGATGAAAGAGAACTGGCTAATCAGCTTAGATCGGAAGGTTTTGTTTTGACTTCTTTTAACAAATTGGAAGGAGAAAATGAGAAAAAAATACAAATTAAATTTTTAGATCGTTTTTTTGGCATTCCGCTAAGCGAAAAAATGATGTTTACCAGAAATTTAAGCGTCATGATTGCTTCCGGATTGGCTCTTTCCAAAGCTTTAAAAAATCTTTCATTGCAAACTAAAAATAAAAAATTTGTTAAGGTTTTAACGGTGATTCAGGAAAATATCCAGGCAGGCAGTCCGTTTTCTGACGGCTTGGCCAGATTTCCCGGAATATTTAACGAACTTTTCGTGAATATGGTGAGAGTCGGAGAAACGGGAGGCAACTTGGAAGAAGTTTTAGTAGTTTTAGCCAATCAATTGGAAAAGGAGCATGATCTCTTAAGAAAAGTGCGCGGGGCTTTGGTTTATCCGGCGGTAATCGTGGTCGCCATGTTGGGCATCGGCGTAGTGATGATGATTTATGTGGTTCCGCAGATAACCGCGGTTTTTACCGATATGAATGTCGAGCTGCCTGTTTTAACCAAATTCGTCATCAGTTTAAGCGCCGCGCTGGTGAAATATTGGATATGGATTATTCCTTCAGCGATTATCTTAGCGATTGGCTTAAAAGCTTTTCTGATTACGGCACCGGGTAAAAAAGCGGGAGGCTTTATAATTATTAATTTGCCGCTCATTGGCAAGATAGTGATTAAACTTAATTGCGCGAGATTCTGCCGGATTTACAGTTCTCTCCTGAAAAGCGGCATTTCCGTTACCAAATCCCTGGAAATTTTATCGAGAACTTTGAGTAATTTTTACTATCAAAGAACCTTGCTTAAAGCCGTGGAGGGGGTGCAAAAAGGCGTTAATTTAAGCGACATAATTTACGAAGAAAAAAAGATTTTTCCGGTTTTAGTTCCGCAGATGATCGAAGTGGGCGAGGAAACCGGAAAAACCGAAGAAGTGCTGGCTAAATTAGCTGAATTTTATGAAGAAGAGGTGAGTCAGATCACCAAAAATCTGTCTTCCATTATCGAGCCGATTTTGATGCTGTTTATCGGAGGAGCGGTCGGAATTTTTGCCGTTTCCATCATCCAGCCGATGTATAGCGTTATGGAGAATATCAAATGAAAAGTCGCAAATCACAAATCACAAGTCGCAAGTCGGGCTTTACGCTGATTGAAGCGCTTGTTTTGTTATTCATTTTTACCATTATCACAATTACTTTTTACGCGACTTGGTCGATGAGCACCCGTTATATCGTTTTCATCAAAAATCGTTTTATGGCCGTGTCGCTGGCCAATGAAAAAATGGAAGTGGTTCGCAATCTGGCGTATGACAAAATCGCGCATACCGGCGCTACGCCTCCAGGCAATATCCAGCAAGAAGAATTTATTATGCGAGCTGGAAGGGAATTCCATATTGTTACGCGCATTCGCAACGAAGATGATCCGCTGGATGGAACGTTAGGCGGAACACCAAATGACGTGGATTTTGTCGATTATAAAAACGTGCGCATTGAAGTTTTTTGGGATAATGAAACGCATAGCGTGGTCCTAGCGTCGCGTTTTGTGCCGCCGGGAATTGAAAATTCAGCCGCTAACCTGGGAATCTTAGTGGTAAATGTTTATAGTGATCAAAGTGGTAGCAATGTTGTCGGTAGTACGGTGCATGTGACTAACGCGGATACGGGTTTTGATGAAACTGATGCCACGGACAGTTTTGGCCGCTTGATGCTGGTAGGTTTATTGGAATCGACCGAAAAATATAAAATAACTTTAACTAAAAATGATTACGAAACAGTCGAAACATTGCCGACTTATCCGATAACAAATTATAATCCGATAGATACCCATGCTTCAGTAGTCAAAAGCGCGATAAATACTATCAATATTATTCAAAATAAAACCGCCAATCTAAGCGTGAAAACAATAAATTATTTAGATCAAAACGTTGCCAATATTGATTTTTATTTGAAAGGAGGACGTAAGATGGGAACGACGGAACCGGCTGAATTGGGGGACCCTGTTTATCCGGTTTATAATATAGATACGCATACGCAAACCGAAGGAGATGGCGAAAAAGATTTTGGAATAGTCAGTCCAGGACAGTATGAATTCGCGCTAGAAGAATCTAATTATGCGGTGATTGGGATTAATCCAATGTCTCCCTTTTCGCTTTCTTCTGAACAAAATCTTGAGTTGTCAGTCAAGGTCAGTCCGGATAATGCAACGGCCTTGCTGATTAAAGTTCAAAAAGATGCTGCTTCGCCGATTGCGGGAGCCAGCGTGCATTTGACCAACTCTTTGGGTTATGACGCGACGCTTACGACAGTAGCGGACGGGATGGCCTTTTTTCCTATAGTCGCCGATCCGCCTTTTGCCGCGGGAACATATGATTATACAATCACAGCCACGGGTTACGACAATTCTTCCGGTCAAGTTGACGTAAGCGCAAATATTTTAAAAACAGAAGAAGTAACTATGACAGTAACTCCTTAAATTATGCTTAGAAAAAACCAGCGGAAAAAATATCCCGGAATGAGTTTAGTGGAAATGTTGGTAGCCATTAGCATTTTTGCCATCGGTATGTTGGGATTTACGACATTGTTTGTCCGTTCCTGGCGCCAGAATTCCTACACTATGGAAATGGGGGAAACCGCCATGGCGGTTTCTCAAGGGGTAAATAAGTTAGTCGGTTATTTGCGCGAAGTCAGGCAGGGTGACAATGGCGCTTATCCCGTAGTTTCAGCGGACGATAATGACCTGGTAGTTTTTAGTGATTATGATCAAGACGGCATCACGGAGCGGTTGCATTTTTATCTTAGCAATGGAAATATTCTGATGGGTATCCGCAAACCGACTACCGGCATGCCGAAAACATATGCTAGCGGTGATGCCTCAACCGTCACAATTATATCGCATATTGTGAATGATGCGGCCACGCCCGTGTTTGCCTATTATGACAGCAGTTATCCGGAAGACAGTATTAATAATCCGATTGATACGCCAGCCACGGCTCCCAATGTCCGGTTGGTAAGAGTTGATTTATATATGAATATTGATCCCAACCGTCCGCCGGATAATGTCCAAATCAAAACTTTTGTGGAAATGCGCAATCTCAACGATCATGACCGATTTACAAATTAAAATAATTCAACTTAAAATAAAAAATTTTCAGATGCTAAAAATAAATAAAAAATTAAATTATTATCTGGTCAAAGGTTCAGCGATTGTTTATGCCCTGATTATCATGTCGGTTGTGGCAATTTTACTCACTTCCATTTTGCAATATATCGTTTCACAAATGAAATTCAATACGAACCGAGTGGAAAGAGAACGCGCTTTTCAGATCGCGGAAGCGGGAGTTTATTATTATCGGTGGTATTTAGCGCATGTAACGGCTGGAATGACAGCAAGCCAATTAGAAACTTTTTGGGAGAGCGAGGCTCCAGGAGGAATGAAAGAGTATGACGAAGTGGAGTATAAAGATCCGGAAACCCAAATAGGAATCGGCAGATATAAAATAATTGTCGAAAAATCCAATCCGCAATCAACAGTTGTTATGGCCAATGTGACGGGTTGGACATATATTGAACCCGAAGCTGTTAGAGAAATTCAGATTAGATTTCGGCGGTCGTCTTGGAGCGAATATATTTTCTTGTCTAATAGTTTCCTGAATTTTGGCAATCAATCCGAAGTTTTTGGAAAAGTTTTTTCCAATAACGGCATCCGTTTTGACGGTATCGCGCATAATACGGTTAGTTCACTGTTGCCGTCTTTTAATGATCCGACTTACGGAGGGAATAGACAGGAATTCGGCGTGCATACGACGGTTGAACCGGCAGATCCCAGCGCTCCAAGCTATCCTTGGCCGGACGGCACCGTACCCGATCAGCCAGATGTTTTCATGGGGGGGCGGTCTTTTCCTATGCCGGAAGTGAGCTTTACCGGAGTAATGACAGATTTAGATTATATGAAAAGCCAAGCGCAAAATGGTTTTGGGAAATATTTTGACAACAGCGGATTAGGCAGAAGGATTAATTTAAAAAGTGATGGAACTTATAATATGTGCGTCGTCGATACGGCTCAAATTAATCTGCATACCATTAGCAAATATAAGAAAATCAATTGCAATACCGGAAATGTTGTCAGTGGAACTTGTAATTCTTGCAGCGGAGAATGTCTATGCAATTATCCTATTGTTAACAACGGAGTTATTTTTATCGAAGATACTGCCTGGATAGAGGGCTCAATTAATAATAAGAGATTAACCATTGCGGCGGCTAATCTGACTGGTAGCGGAAATGAAGCGGATATTTATATCGGAATTAGCAATAATAATTTACGTTACGCGGCTTATGATTGCGACAATATTTTAGGGCTGGTGGCGCAAAAAGATATTCGAGTGCTAAATGAATGTCCAACCGATTTTATTGTCGATGCTGCCTTATTAGCCCAAGGAGGAGTAGTGGGCATTAATGACAATGGTTTTAGTGGCAAAGATTCATTGACATTTAATGGGGCCATTGCTTCTTTTTTGCAGCCATATTTTATGCATGGTTTTAGCGGTTTTGCGTTGCGAGTGTATAATTTTGATAATAATCTGTTATATTGTCCGCCGCCTTATTTTCCCACTGGCACGGAATATTCCATAGATCTCTGGGATGAGCTATAATAGAATAGCTTTTAGCTTATAGGTTTTAGCTTTTAATGTAAAAGAAAAATAAAAAATGAATTTTTTAAATAAAAATCTGATCAGTTTTGAACCGAAATTTTTTGGGCTGGATTTGAGCGATCTTTCCTTGAAAATTTTTCAAGTGGAAAAAATCGGCAAGTTTGATCGAATTCGCAATTTTTGTTCGCTTCCGATCGCGCGGGGGAATATTGAAGATGGCAAAATCATCGATAAGGAAAAAGTGGCTCAAATTATCCGGGAAGCGGTAAAAAAAGCCGGACCGAAGAAAATCAATACCAAAAAAGTCGTTTGTTCTTTGCCGGAGTCCAATATTTTTTTAAGGATTATCCATATTCCTAAAATTGAAAAAGAAGAGGCGAATCAGGCCATAAAGTGGGAAATGGAAGCTAATATTCCTCTGCCGATCGAAGAAGTTTATTTCGACTGGCAATTTTTGGAAGATGAACCGGAGAGCGGCAAAAATAAACAAAGCGTCTTAACGGTGGCGGTTTCCCGGAAAGTTGTGGATGATTTTATGGAAACATTTAAGCTTTCCGGTTTGGAAGTGTATGATTTGGAAATAGAATCCATTGCCAGCGCCAGAAGCCTAGTCAGCAGTGCGGAAAAAAGAGAAAACATTTCTCTGATTGTCGATATCGGAGCCAAAAGAACCAGTTTTATTATGGTTGAAGGCAATGTTCCTTGTTTCACCTCCAGCATTCCCTTTTCTTCAGAAAATATCAACGACGCTATTTCTAAAAAAATGAATATCAACGAAGAAGAAGCGGAAGAGGTTAAGGTTACTTTTGGAATTGAAAATTTCAATAAAGATAATCCGATTTTTAATTCCATTAAATATCTTTTGGAAAATTTGGTGGTGGAGATAAAAAAGACCATTGATTTTTATGTGGTAATATCAAAAACTCCCAAAGAGATAAAGAAAATCATCCTTTGCGGCGGAGGATCTAATTTGAAAAGCCTGGCGGCTTATCTGGCTCAAAGAATCGGCAAGGAGGTCGTTTTAGGCGATCCGCTGATTAATTTAAATTTAGAAAAAAAAGAATTAAACAAAATAAACAAAGAAAATTGCATCGGCTACGCCACGGTGATCGGATTAGCCATAAAAAAACCTTACTATGGAAATTAAATTAAATCTTATTCCTCCATTGCGGAAAAGGGAGATTAAAAAACTCTATTCTTTGCGCATGCTGGCCCGGTGGCAGGTGGAAATTTTTCTAGTCCTTCTGATTTTTTTAGGTTTACTTTGGCACATCAGTTATATTTTAAAAATAAAAACGGATTCCAGTTTAAAACAAATAGAAATGTCGCGTCAGAGTTTTTCCTATAAAGATATGCAGGATTACAAGAAAAAAATAAAAGAAGCCAATACTCAAGTAATGAATGTTGAAAAAATTCAAAAAGGCCAGCTTTATTGGTCGGAACTTTTAGACAAAATTAACGGGATAATTTTTACGGGCATTAAAATTGACAGTCTGGGCACGAAAAATTACCAGGTATTTTTAACCGGAGTGGCTGATAACCGCGATGATCTGGCCGGTTTCAAAGAAAAATTAACCCAAGAAAGTTGTTTCACGGAAGTGGATTTCCCGCTGGCCAATTTGGTAAACAGGGAAAATCTGGTTTTTCAGATGCAATTTACGGTTAAAGAAGAATGCGTTAAAATAATCAAATGAAAAATTTCTGGAAAAAATATAAAATCCAAGCGATTATAGCGGGTTATTTCCTTTTTTTGGGCATTTTTACTTACGGGGGGATTTTTACGGTAATCAAAAATATTAAAAACGGAGCGGATGAAATTCAGAAGAAAATAATCGATAACGAAATTGATAAAAAAAATCTGAATAAAATTCCGCAATTAGTCGGCGATTATGAAATTTTTTCTTCTCAAGAAAACAATTTTGATGTGATTTTGGAGAAAGAATCGGAAATCGAATTCATTAAATCTCTGGAAGAGCTGGCTAAAGAAACCGGAAACGAAATCAGCTTGAAATTGATTGAAGAAGAAAGCTCTCAAGCCAAAGATGTTAAGGAAAAAACCAAAACCGAAGAAAAAAACAAAAAAGATATCAAAAATAATTTACCATATGAAAATTATATCGTTATTCAATTGGAATTGAGAGGGGAATATCCGGGATTGGTGAGATTTTTAAAGAAATTGGAAAATATGGATCATTTTGTTAATGTGGTGGCACTTGATTTGAAAAAAGAAGAGAACCAGATAGAAGAAAAACCGGGCAATCCCTTTGTCAGTTCGGATAATTCAGAGAAAGAGGAAAAAGAAGCCAGTCGAAAAAAAGAAATATTAAAAAGCCTAATTGACCTGATTGTTTACATCAGGTAATAAAATCGTGAATTTCAACGAATTTAAATTAAAAGTTAAATCCCGATGGGTCAGAATTAATTTTTTTGATCGGAGCTTGAATTTCTTTTTTAAAAAAAATCGAATCTTTTTGGTCGTTTTTTCTTTGATTATTTTCAGTTATTGCGCTTATCTCTGGTATAGTTATATTTATCATCCCGGCTGGAGCGAAGCCAAAAAGCAAGAATATATCGAATCTCGAAAAGAAGAGGACGTGGTTTTTAATAAAAACAGATTTAATAAAGTTATTTCTGAAATAGAAAGCCGCGAGAATTATTTTCAAAAATCAGTGGAAAATATTCCCGACATCTTTTCTTTAGAATAAAACCAAAGAAAAATCCCCCGCCAAGGCGGGGGATTTTTTTGGTGCGTTTGTTTGACGAAATCCGAACCTTTTTTGAACGAAACTGATGGCGCGCTTCGCGCGCCAAACTGAACGCTCGGGCGGGCAAAAAGGAAGGGGGTTGGGGGGAAGGAATTTTTGCCCGCCCTCGCTTTCCGCCGTCACCGAATTTCGTGCCAACGAAGTTGGCGCGCCACCTAAATCATTTTGTCGTTTTCTATTTTAGTACATTTTTACTCTAACTTATTTTAGCAAAAATTCCCGACATGGTCAAAATTAAATCGATTTACCCATAAATATCTTTTCCAAAATGCCGCTTTCAAAAAGTTTTTGCGAAGCGTCTTCTGCTACAACTTTTCCTTTATCCAGAATGTAACCGCGACTGGCTATACTAAGTAACGATTTGATATTATGCTCAACTATTAAAATTGCTGTTTTGTGTTTCTCATTTATCTCCCTAATCTTCGCAAAGACTTCTTTAACGATTTTTGGTGCAAGACCAAGTGATGGTTCATCAAGAAGCAATATTTTCGGTTCGGTCATTAGTCCTCGTGCCAAAGCGAGCATTTGCTGTTGTCCGCCAGAAAGCGTTCCGGCTTTAGCTTTGCGCTTTTCCTTCAATACTGAAAAAGTTTCCATTACTTCAGCGATTCGTCTTTTTAACTCATTTTTATCACTGACATTAAATCCGCCTATTTCCAAATTTTCTTCAATCGTCAGGTGGCTAAACACCCGTCGGCCTTGCGGTACAAAAGAAATGCCCCTTTGCGCGATTTCATAAGAAACTGGTTTTATCTCTTTTTCGTGCCATAAAACTTTTCCGGAACGAATCGGTGCCAAACCGAAAATCATTTTGAGTACCGTTGATTTGCCTGCACCATTTGGTCCCATCAAAGCCACGATTTCGCCTTCGTCAAGCGAAATATCAACGTCGTCAAGCGCTCTTATTCCGCCGTAGTGAACTGAAACATTATGGAGTTGTAGTAAAATTTCTTTTTCCATATTTAATTACCAAAATACGCCTCAATAATCTCTTTTCTTTCCAAAACAGATTCGGGTTTGCCTTCGGCCAATAGCCGACCTTCATTCATAACAAAAATATAGTCGCATAGCTCTCGGATTAAACCTATATCGTGCTCAATCAAGATAACGGTTTTATTTTTCTGCTTTAATTCTTGAACAATAATAGAAACGATTTTCCTCATTTCTGGGGAAAGCCCCGCAAAAGGTTCATCAAAAAGATAAACCTCCGCCTTCATTGCCAACGCTCGAGCAATCTCTAAAAGTTTCCGCTGGCCGTAGGAAAGATTGGCAGCCAACTGATTTTTCTTTTTCCAAAGACCGACTTTCTGTAAAACCTCCTCGGCGATTTTATGGTGGTATTCAATGTGTTTTTCAAAAAGCGAACTAAAAATATTTCTCTCGGTTATGACAACCAAAATATTGTCCAGCACCGTCATTTGCTCAAACAGTCGGACATTCTGAAATGTACGGGTAATGCCGTAGAAAAAAACTTGATGCGGTAATATCCTTGTAATTTTTTCTGTCTCATCAACAACAATTTCGCCGCTATCAATTTTCAGAACTCCGCTCAAAAGATTAATGAGCGTTGTTTTGCCGGAACCGTTTGGCCCGATAATACCGGTGATTTGTCCCTTCTCAATCCCGATTGAAAGCCGGTCAATGGCATAAACACCATTAAATCGCTTTACTAAATTTTTTGTCTCAATAATTTTCATAACTTGTATTCGCCTATTAATCCTTGTGGTCGATAGAGCATGAGCAAGATTAAAATTATGCCATACACCACTTGTCGCATTTGGGCATCAATATCAGACGAAAAGCCGACAAAACGTAAAATTTCAGGAAGTAGTATCAAAAACAGCGCGCCCAGGATCGAACCGCGCAGATTACCAAGCCCACCCAAAATGATAATCGCGAGAATGAACATTGACTCCGTCAATTGGAAACTGGAAGGGTCAATGAAAGTAATATAGGAAGCAAAGAGAGAACCTGCAACCGCCGCCATTGCGGCGGAAATAATAAAAACCACAAGTTTAAAAGACAAAGTCTTGTAGCCGAAAACGGCAATAGCGGTTTCGTCTTCACGAATTGCTTTCAATACTCGGCCGAAAGAGGAATTGACAATAAAGCGCGAGGCAAAATACACCAAAACAAAAAATATCAAAGCAAGAATCAAAAAATTAAAATTGTTAGCAAAATTTATGCCGAACAATTCCGGCCGGGAAATTCCGGGAACACCAAGAGAACCATTGGTCAGATTTTGCCAGTTGAGAAAGACGGCAAAGATAATCGCATTAAATCCAAATGTGACAAGCGCATAATAATCGCCTTTGAATTTAGACAAAACCACCCCGACGAAGAAACTTATGACTACTACTATCACAATTCCTGAAACCAAAGAGCTGAAAAATCCAACTCCACTTTTTGTCAGAAATATTGCGGTAGTATATGCACCAATACCGTAAAAAGCGGCATGAGTTACTGGCAGGTACCCCATATACTAGACACAGATTCTCAGATATAATCAAAAGCATATGGGCAACACAAAACACAACTATCGCATATCAAGCGATGTAAAAGAACAAGTATTGAAAAGAATCAAAGAAGAA
>Ga0210051_1000419_pt1 | contig 38874 bp, 31 predicted proteins | sample CryGey092014_all_FD_185464 | JGI IMG/M metagenome (GOLD analysis project Ga0210051, IMG submission 185464) | Groundwater microbial communities from aquifer - Crystal Geyser CG23_combo_of_CG06-09_8/20/14_all (SPAdes) (version 2) | ecosystem: Environmental > Aquatic > Deep subsurface > Groundwater...
ACACGACCACGTGCCGAGCTCCGGGCTTTGGGTCAGTTTGCTGCATGACGCGAGGAAAGGCGTTCGCCGTCTGTTTCTTATGACTGGATCTCAACTTGATAGGGCAGAGGGACATCAAAAAAGCCCCTCATGCCCCTGAAGGCACCGATTTTACCGAAGGTTTGGGAAACTTTTGATATTAGCCGGATCATTCACTGGGGAGTTGGCAAAAGTGAAAACGCTGATGGTTCTTCGACACGCAAAATCGAGCTGGAACAAGCCGGTAGCGGATGACCAGCGGCCTTTGAACAAGCGCGGCAAAGCCGCGGCGACGAGGATGGGCGAGGTCATCCGTGAGCGCGGACTGATGCCCGACCTCATTATCACTTCCACTGCCAAGCGCGCGCGGTCCACGGTGAAACGGCTGGTGGAGTCATCCGGTTACAGAGGAGAGTCCCTCGAGAGCATGTGCCTTTACCTCGAGGGAGTGCCACAACACCTTGCAACCATCATGGCGGTGGATGACGCCGTCGATTGCCTCTTGGTTGTGGGGCATAATCCCGACCTCGAGAGTCTGGTGATGGAGTTGACCGGAAAGCATGAGGTGATGTCCACCGCCACTCTCGCTGTGATTGACTTCGTCGTGGACTCGTGGGCGGACATCATTAGACGGCGCGGCCGGCTGAGATTCATTCTGAAGCCACGCGAGTTGATGGAGTAATGACAGTGAGCCACGGAAGCACACAGAATCACACGGAAAGGACCTGGCAACCACACTCCCGATTTCTGTGTGTCTCCGTGTGTCTTCTGTGGCTTGGTATTTCGACTCAGAACCCCGCGTTGTGCAGGTACTCTCGACTGATGGCGAGGTCTTTGAGCGGATCCTGTAGGTGGGTGTCGTGCTCCACGAAAACCCAGCCATCGAATCCGACATTCACCAGAACCTGCATCACCGCGGCGTTGTCCAGGCCGATGTTGCCCCCGCCCAGTTCGCAGAACCGCCCCCGCTCAAACCATCGGTCAAGACCGATCTCGGGATGGGTGACCAACCAGTCTTTCAGATGCATCGCAACCAATCGGTCAGCGTACTTGCGGGCGATTTCCACGGCGTCTCCGTCCGCCGCGGCCAGGTGCGCGGTATCCAGGATCAGTCCGCAGTCGGGACACCGCTTCAAGAACTCCTCCAACTCCTCCTGTGATTCCACCAGGGAACCAAGATGGTTGTGCAGCCCGACCCGAATCCCCCACAGGCTACAGACCTCGACCTGCTTGTTGACTTGTCGACAGAAGGTGTCGAAGTCCTTTCCTGTGACATTGGTCCAGACATAGGATTTGCCAAGACCCGCGGTCCAGCGGAGCGTCGCTTGCGCGTTAGGGCCCCGGCAGGTGGCGAAATCCATTCCGAGGCGATAGTACCGCGCCGCCTTCGTTACGGCATCCTCGCCGCTGGCCGCCTCAATCCTTTCGAGCCCCTGATACCCGATCCCCTTCAGAGACAGCAGACGTTCCTCGACATCAAAGCATCCGCCGTCCCAGACGTTCATGCCGTAGTCGGCCACGCCAATTTTCACTTTGATTCCTCCTCATTGTTGATGCAGTTTCCTGAGTAGACTCCCGCATTGACTTGACCAATGAGCGGTGGGGTTGTGATAATGGCGACCGTTATGATAGACGAGCAAAGCGCGCACCCATCCCGATCACGCGCAGACGCATCCATCGCAGGTTCACGGTGACAGCGCCTCCCGTAACTCATGTGGCCCCCTCCCTGACTCCCGCGCAGTTCCGTCGCCACTGGCGCGTCGTGACCTTCGCGGGGATGTTGGGGATGACCTACTTCATGTGCATTACCGGCGCGCCGCTGACGAAGTACCTCGTCGATCTACAGGCGACTCCCTTCGACTTCGGGGTCATCTCCAGCCTCAGCGCGGTGGCGCTTGTATTCCAGATTATCTCCGGGATGTGGACGAATCGCATACGGCGCCGCAAAGTCCCTTGGATAGTTCTGTGTGTCGTTCAGCGACTCATCTTCATCGGGGTCCTGATCGCTCCGACACTGTTCGGAGTGGATCGGGCCCGGCTTGTGTGGATCATTTTCGTCATGTCGCTGAACAGCGCGCTGATGAACCTGAGCACCCCCATCTGGTTTTCGTGGATGACCGATCTTGTCCCGCACGAATCACTGAATATTCATTGGGCCATTCGCCAACGATTCATCAGCGCGGGCACGATTGTCGCTCAGGTTGTGGTGGCGCTGGTCTTCAACCATTTCGAGACGCACGGACAGGTAGTGCGCGGGTTCTCCGTTATCGCCATTGCGGGAATCGTTCTCGGAGTCACCGACATTCTGCTGTTCTCCAGCGTACCCGAACCTCCGCATGAGGGAGTGCCGGGGGTACGGTTGTGGGCGTCCATTGTCGAGCCTTTGCAGGATCTGGAATTCCGCCCGTATCTGTTCTTCCGAGCATACTGGAACTTCGCGCTCTTCGTGTCGGCGCCATTCTTCGCAGTGTACCTCATTAAAGAGTTGCAGTTGAGCACCATGACGGTACAGCTTGTTTTCCTGACGTCATCGCTGGGGATGGCAATGGCCTCCGGGGTGTGGGGGATGCTGTGCGACACCTACGGCCACCGCCCCGCCATTCGTATCGCATCCCTTCTAAAACCACTGGTGCCTTTGACATATATCGTGGTGCCTCCCATCGCCGCCGTTGCTGTTCCACTGTTGGCGCTCTTGTCCTTCGTCGACGGCATGACGAACGCGGGGATGCAGATTGCGACGCAGGGAGTCATGCTCAAGAACACGCCACGCCGCAATCGGGCCATGTACATCGCCACAACCAATTTCCTGGCGATGGGAATCGCGGGCGGTCTGGCTCCCTTCATTTCCGGGGCGTTGATCGATCCCTTGACCAGCGTCTTCTCTGTCCATGTCGGGCTGTACCATTTCACGGGATACCACATCATCTTCTTCATCAGCCTTATTCTTCGCGCCGGGGCGTTCCCCCTGACGCGTTTCCTGCGCGAGCCAGACAGTCAGCCCGCCCGACGAGTCATTTCACACTTTCAACGGTCGGACTCATTGCGTGTCGTTCGAGAAGTGGGGCGATTGCGGGACAAGGACGAGCCCCGAGACCGAATGCGAGCAGCCCTGCAACTGGGTAAGCAACAGAACCCGATGGCTGTTTACGAACTAACTCGCGCCCTCGACGATGCGTCCCCTCGTGTACGGTCCGCCGCGGCGGACGCCCTGGGCCGTATCGGTGATCCGGAAGCGTACGAAGCGCTCTCCCACGCTCTCGAGGATTCAGACAGCGTCGTGCAGTTCCGCGCGGCGCGTTCACTGGGACGCCTCAACTCCGAACAATCGACGATGGCTCTGACGGAGCATCTACCGTCACTGGACGAGAAGGCCTTTGTTGAGGCCGTTCGCGTATTGGTACGCGATGGCGGAGCGGAGATGACCGCTCAATTGCAGCAACTTGCTGAGGCGGAGGAAGACGATGCTTTCAGGGAGCGATTGCGGAAGGCAATAGTGGATATCGGGGCTAAGGGTCGTTGAGCAAATCCATGGCTATGGCGCCAGCGGAGAAGGCAGTTTGCCCCCGAGCACAGGAATCCATAGGTGATGTTCTTGAGAAAACAGCGCTGCGGTACGACTGCTTGGAAGCCCTCGAGCCCCAGTCCTGTCGAAGGCCGTCCGATGGACGAACGTAGCGCGGTCTTAACGATCCCCCGGAATGAATCCGGGGGAATTCGACGATTGGTCGCCAGGCGTAGCGCAAACCGAACAATCCCCCGAAGCGAGTTCGGGGGGATTCCAATCCACAGTCTTCGGAGCTAAGGGCATAAGCAGGTTTTATAAATGGTTGCGCGTCCCTGGTGGATTGCCCCCCCTACCCTCCCACAAGACTATCGAGGTCCTGAGCCTTCCCGGCCGCAATTCGGGTCAAATCTCGCTTGGACGGTCTCTTAACGTTTTCGCGTGAGCGCTATCCCCTCCTTACCGCGAACTCACCCATGAATTCAGCCAACGCCTTTGCGCCCTCGATGGGCATGGCGTTGTAGAGCGAGGCGCGGCAGCCGCCCACGCTGCGGTGGCCTTTGAGGCCCACCATGCCGTAGTCCGCCGCCTCTTTAATGAACTGTTTCTCCAAATCTTCCGTGGGCAGACGAAAAACAATGTTCATCTTCGACCGGCAGTGGGCCTGTATCGGACAGAAGTAGAAACTGCCACTGTCTGCAATGGCGCTGTAAATGATGCTTGACCGTTTTCCCGCCCATATCTCAGCCGTCTCCAGTCCGCCTGCCTCTTTGAGGTTTTCCAGCACCAGCTTCATCAGGTAGATGGCGAACACCGGCGGGGTGTTGTAGAGGGAATCGCCCTCGGCGTGCGTTCGGTAGTTCAGGTACACGGGCAATGTGTTAGGACTGTGTGCAAGCATGTCGTCACGAATGACGACCACCGTCACTCCCGCAGGACCGACATTCTTCTGAGCGCCTGCGTAGATGAGCCCAAACTTCCCGATGGGAAACCTGCGGCTGAGAAAATCGGAAGACATGTCGCAAACGATGGGAACTTCTTCCGTATCAGGGAACGATTGCCATTGCACCCCACCGATGGTTTCATTGGAGGTGATATGCAGGTAGGCCGCGTCGCAGTCAACGGTCAGGCTGGTCGGGTCCGGCAGGTTGAGGTAGTTGTTCGGCTTGCCGTCGTAAATAATGTTGACGCCACCAATTTTCTGCGCGTCCTGGCACGCCTTTTTCGACCAGGCGCCCGTCAAAGTAAAGTCACAGCTTCTTCCTGCGGGGAGGAGATTCATCGGGACCATGGCGAACTGCAGAGTCGCACCGCCTCCGAGAAAGAGTACTTTGTATGTCTCCGGTAGCCCGAGAAGCTCGCGTATCAGATTCGTCGCCCCGAAGTGGAGTTCCTCATAGTCTTTCGCGCGGTGGCTCATTTCCAGAATGGACATGCCTTTGTCTTTGAATTCGACAAGCTCTTCCTGCGCTTGCTCCAATATGGGCAGCGGCAGTGTAGACGGGCCGGCATTGAAGTTGTAGACTCGGTGCATGGTTTTCCCTTTCAGGTGATGCGATGACCTCAATACTTGGATCATGGCAGTGATGTTGGGTCGCGCGACCGGCTCATGTCAGCCGGGCAGGTGTCCGAAGGGCGTGTGTCAGGGAGTGCAGGTCACCACGGTCATCCGCCCCCACGACGCGCGCTGTGGTGCCGGCAAGAAGGTTGCCACAGGTCCATCTCACGCTTGTTTGGGTCAAAAGGAGCGATCAATTCATGAATCAGTTCTCAAGGGCTGCCTTCACGGCCACGCTTGCCATCGCCGCGACCGTTCCGGTCAGTTCGGCCCCGTTGACTCTCGTCAAAGATGGTAGGCCGGCGGCATCGATTGTGATCGCGGAACGCCCGACGGTTGTTGCGCGTTTTGCCGCAGACGAATTGCAGACCCACCTGCGGCCGATCACGGGCGCGGGTGTTCCCATCGTCGATGACGCTGCGCCTGTTGGCGGCGTAAGGATACTCGTGGGGGAAAGTAAAGCGACGCGCAAAATCAATCTGAGGTCGGACAGCTTCAGGCCGCAGGAGTATCTCATCCAATTCTCCCCCAACACCCTGGTCCTGATGGGGAAGGATGGAACGGGAGAAGCGCCCACCAACGTTTCCGTGCACGGGACGTTGAAGCGAGTTCCCGGAAAGTACGGAGGCGCGTTTGAGTTTGGTGGAAGCAGCGCCATCTCTGTGGCCCAATGTCCCTTCTCCGATGACTCCGGATGCATGGAGGCGTGGGTTCAAATGCTGCCGACCACGCAGGACGCGCCGGGCACAATCCTGCGACTCGACGGCAACAACCCGTGGACGTACCAGATCATCCAACGCGTTCCCAAGTCTAACCGAGTCAGCTATGTTACGTACGACGGCAAGCAGGGATACACTGTCACATCCGGGGAGTTGTCCGATGGCTGGCACCATCTCTTCGCCACGTACCAGGCATCCGAAGGCCAAGCAGAGCTTTTTGTTGATGGGGTGAAGGTGGGCGCGACGAAGTACGTGGCCACCACCTGCGAAGGCGCGAACCTGCGGATTGGAGGCATCCCGCGCGACGACCAGACCTCTAATCCCTTTGTTGGTTTGATCGACGGCGTGAGAATCAGCGGGACAGTCAAGTCAGTGGCTGAGAGTGGCTTCAACAAGTCGCCCGAGACAACTGTTGACAGCATCGTCCTGCTGCAATGTGACGAGAGGGAAGGACTCCCTGCCGACACCAGCGGCTCAGTCCCTCGCGTCGTCCCTCCCGATATCTGGGAGGACCAGGGAACCTGCTATGCCGTGTACGATTTCCTCGAACGTTTCTGCGGGGTCCGCTGGCTGAATCCCACAGACTACGGAACGATCATTCCGGAAACCAAGACGCTAACAGTTGCGGGCAAGACCGTTCGACGCTCACCCGCCTTCGCGTTGCGCTATGGTAGCATGTGCTACCGCATCGACGACCACGATGTCTCCATCCAGACTTACTGGCCGAAGGACAGCGCCGAGTTCAAAGCATATGACGCGGCCGCTTACGCCCAGCTTAACGAACAGCATCCGCAGCCGAGCCAGTACATGGTCGCCAAGAGAGACCGTATCCAGCGCTTCCTCCGACGTATGCGTGTCGGCGGCGAGCGCAACCTCTGCAACCACTCCTTCTACGGATATTATGACCGCTTCTGGAGGGAAGGCTCCAAGCAGTTCGAGCAGAAGCGCCTCGAGTTCTTCGCCAAAGGGTACGAGGGCGCCGAGCCTCCTCAGTTGTGCTACACGAGCAAAGCCCTCGTGCAGCAAGTCGCTCAGGATGCGCGAGACTACTACGACCGAAAGAAGACCGGCGCGCAGCTCGGGATCTTCTGGGATCCGCGGTTACCCAACCTCTTCCCCGTCGAGCCGATGGACAACGCGCAGTTCTGCAAATGCGACGAGTGCGCAAAGTGGATCAACAAGAACGACGAGGAATCCATCTTCTTTTCCAACGGCAGGGATAGCGATTACTTCTTCAACTTCATCAACGAGGTGGCGAAGGAACTGAAGAAGACCCATCCCGACAAGGGCATCATCACCCTGGCGTACCATACACACACCGCGCCGCCGACGCGTGTCAAGCTGGCTCCCAGCGTGGCGGTGCAGTATTGCTTTGCCTGCAACCGGCTGGTCTACGACAGGCCCTCCTACGAACGCGAATTGGAGTACCTCAAGGAGTGGGGGAAAGAATCGAAGAAGCGCCGGATGTACCTCTGGCTGTACTACACCTTCCCATACGAAGTCTCCGTGGGCGGGCGCTTCCACTGTTTCCCCGGCTACTTCGCTCATGCGATTGGGGAGCAGTTCAAGCTCTTCCACAAGTACGGCTACCGCGGTTTCTTCCACTGCGGCTACGGACAGGAAGTGGAAGCGTACATCACGTACAAGTTGATGGTAGATCCTACGCTCGACGTGGACCAACTGCTGGACGAGTACTTCGGCAACCTGTACGGCGCAGCAGCCACGCCCATGAAGCAGATCTACCTGGAGATCGAGAAGACCTATTGCGACCCGCAGAGCTATCCCCCCAACATCGCCTCTGGCAGGCTGGAGACGCACCACCACCAAACCGAAGACCTCGCTTGGGGGTGGCTTGGCACGCCTGAGCGAATGGAGCGCTGGGGAGGACTGCTGGAGCAGGCGAAGGCCTCCGCACGCACCGACCGCGAACGGAAGTGTATCGAGCTGTTCGAGAAGGGAACCTGGAGCTACATGGTGGAGGGGCAACAGAAATACGTGATTCGCAAGGCGCTCAAAGCCGAACCGGTTCCCAAAGCCCAGGCTCCGCGCGTCGATCCGGCAGGTGGAGACCACAACAAGGTCGACTGGGGCCGCGCCGGAGTTCTCGGACGATGGCGGGGGATCGCCGGCGATGCGACGCAACGGCATATTGACGCGCGCATTGCGCACGATGGCGAGTTCCTGTATCTCCGCCTCAGCGAGAAGGGCGACCTCGCTTCACCGGGAAGTTCCCCGCTGATCTACGACGCTGACGACTGGGAGGTCTTCATCGCTGGCCAGAATGGCGGACCGGCATATCGTCAGATCAGCACGAACCCCGAGGGCAAGTGGCAGGCGCTGAAGTACGAATCATTGCGCAACGGCAAACCGTGGAAGGTGGATGCAAAGGTTATCTCGAAAGTCACGGATGAGCGGGACGAATGGACGGCGTGGTTTGTTCTCCCTCTATCGCATGTCACTGACAGCGGGGCGACCTCCGGCTCGACTCTCTACGTGAATGTCTTTCGCGGCAACCGCGCCGACCCTCTCGCCTGGAGCCCCACCTTCGAAGCCAGCTTCCACGTGTTGGAGAGGTTGGGAGAGGTGAGGTTGGAGTGACGACTCGTCCGGTTGTTACACAGTGTGCGCTGTGAGATAATGGCTTCGAGTGGGCGCGATGAACACAGACGAGAAAATTCAGTTCTGGATGGATGAGTCGGCGCGCGCTCGGCAAGTAGCGGATACGCTGTTTGAGTCGGCGAAATACGTCGAGGCGCTTTTCTTCGGTCATCTGGCTCTGGAAAAATTCCTCAAAGCGAAGACCATCGAGGTCACGAAGGAAGAGCCTGCCTACTCCCATGATCTCGTTATTCTCGCGAAGCACGCGCAGATCGACCTTACGGACGACCAGCGAAGCATATTGGCCAGGGTAAATGTCTACAACGTTCGGGCACGATATCCGGACTACAGGCGCTCCCTGCACAGGAAGGCCTCGCGAGACTTCACCAAGAGCGAGCTCGAGGCCATCTGCAAGCTGATTGAGGAACTCGCATGACGGCAACCGAAATCACAACAGTGGCGCAGCGCTTTAGGGACGCTCTCACTGAAAACGGCATCTCCGTGAGCGCCATCTATCTGTTTGGATCGCACCTCAACGGCGTGCCACACCGAGGAAGCGATATTGACCTGTGTGTTGTCTCAAAGTGCCTCGGCGATGACGATTTTGAGGACATGGTGATAATCAATCAGATTGGGAAGAAGGTTGCGGCTGAGATCGAGGCTTTCCCTGTGTCAGAGGAAGAGTCCAAAGCTCCTTTAGATCCCTTCATCGCTCACGCGCTCTCGAAGGGCAAGAGAATTCTGTAGCGGTTATCACCCCTCGCCTCTGTTCCTTACCTCCCGTCGACACCCCCAAGGACCTCGCATGAGTCAAGCGACTTCCAGACAGAATTGGTCGGTTCGACCGCAATTACCGTAGTGAAACGCGTTGAGGAACGAGCATCCCGCGATCCCATCAAGCCCTGGAGGGGACCCGTCGGCAGGAACCGAGACTGCAACAACGATGCGCGAGAAGCGCAACTGTGGAATGGCGGCGCGCACCAGATACGTTGGGAAATTGCCGACAAAAGCACCCCCCAAACGAACTGGCGGAGTCTCCCGGAATCTGAAGCGCCGACAGTCTTCTTCGCTCGGCACGATATGCCAGGCGGAGTTCCGCGTGCCTGCTCCCGTGTCTGCGAGCAGAACGCGGGGAGCTTCACGTCCGTTCCCGGGAGGAATGAACGATACTTCAACAACCGGGCGACCTTCAGACAGTGGCCAGCAGACACGAGGCATCACGCACTCCAGATGAAGTCGGTTGTATCGTAATCACCATTGCCAAAGAAGACCAGCCCACTTGTGGGATCGGGAGCAATGCCCCGAAGCTTGGCAAGGGTTTCCTCCGCGTCGTCCGCTATTGCCACGATCTCTCCACCCAACATGCCGATCCATTTTCCTGCATACGGAGAGTGCGGGTTCGACCTTGCCTCACGGTTGATATCGCGCAACCGGGTTTCGTTTTCCTTGAAGGCTTCACCGACAGCGTTCATCGCAGTTTCACCTCGAAGACTATGGTGCCACGTTACGTCATGAGTGTCAACGTTTACTCCTCCCTCCGATGCCGCAACTGATCCAGCGTCACCGCGGCGATGATGATGCCGCCGGTGACGATCTCCTGCACCCAGTTCGGGAACTCCATCTTGGTGCAGCCGTTGGCGACGACGGTCATGATGAGAGCGCCGATGAGGCTTCCAAGCACGGAGCCTTCCCCGCCTGCGAGGCTTCCTCCGCCGATCACCACCGCGGCGATCACGTCCAGCTCGAGTCCGGTCGCGGTGGTCGGATCGCCAACGGTGAGGTACGAGAATTGCAGGATGCCCGCCACCGCGGTGAAGGCGCCGCCCAGCATGTAGACGATCATCTTCGTCCACTCCACCGGCACACCGCACAGGCGCGCGGTCTGCTCGTTGGAGCCCACGGCGAAGATATGCCGACCGCGTCGCGTGTAGCGCAGGAATCCTCCCACCAGCAGCGCGAGGATCAGCGTCATCCACACGCCGACGGGAACCAGCATCCATTTCTGCTCTGCGGACAGCGTGTTCAGCAGTCGGTTCAGCCATGTCTCCGGCGCCGTCACCATCTGCTCGTCGGCGAGTCCCTTCGCCGCGCCCCGCAGCGCGCCCCACAGCCCCAGCGTCACAACGAACGGCGCCAGCCGCAGCCGGGTGATGAGGGTGCCCATCAACGCGCCGCACACCAGGCCCACCGCAATCGCCCCCAGAGCCGCCACGAGTGGGGCCGCGCCGCGGCTCAGGAAAAGCGCGATGCACACGGTATACAGTGCAATCTGCGAACCAACGGAGAGATCGATGCCTCCGCTGATGATAATCAGTGTCATCCCCAGCGCCGCGGTGCCCACCACCGCGGTTTGCAGTAACATGATCTCGATGTTGTCGTGCTTCGGGAACTTCTGAGGCTGTAGGACCGAAAAGAGACCGAACACAAAGATGAGTCCCATCAGGGGACCGAGTTTCTTAATCCAGATGGTCATGCGCTTCCCGTTGCCTCCTGCATGATCGTGTGTTGGTCAAGTTCCTCCACCGGTCGCGCTTCGCCGACTCGCCCGCGACACATGACAGCGACGCGGTCGCAGACGCCCAGCAGCTCCGGCAGATAGCTGCTGACCATCAGGATCGCCTTCCCCTTCGTTGCCAGTTCGTCGATGATCTGATAGATCTGCGCCTTCGATCCCACGTCGATGCCGCGGGTCGGTTCATCCAGTAGGAAGATGTCCACGTCGTGCTGCAGCAGTCGAGCGATGGCAACCTTTTGCTGATTCCCGCCGGAGAGCTGGCCAACCGCCTGCTGCGGGCCGTGACAGCGGATACCCAACCGGTCGATCCATCGTTGCGCCGTGGTGTTTTGCCGTGAGGGAAGCACCAGTCCTCCCGGGCCGAGATTGACCAGCTTCGACAGAGTCATGTTGTCGGCAAGCGACAGCGAAAGTGCCAGTCCCTCTACCTTCCGGTCTTCGCTGAGGAAACCGACGTTCTGCTGCCAGCGTCGCGCGGGTGACGCCGGACCCACGTAAGCCTCGACTCGGATTGCTCCGTGCCGAACGGGTTCCAGTCCAAACAGCGCGCGCAGGAATTCGGTACGGCCTGCTCCAACGAGTCCGGCCAGTCCCACGACCTCGCCACGCCGCAGGGACAGGGAAGCGGACACGGGTTTGGCGACTCCGGCGAGGTCACGGACTTCCAGAACGACTTCTCCCGCCGTCCGCGATGAACGCGGGTATAGGTCTGCCACCGCGCGCCCGACCATCAGCGCGATTAGCTGGTCGGTGGTCGCAGTCGGGGTGTCTCCTTCGCCTACGCTCACGCCGTCGCGCAGCACCGCCCAATGGTCGGAAATCTCCATGGCCTCTTCAAGCACGTGGGAGATGTAGATGACAGCGATGCCCTGTTCCCGCAGACGCCGGAGCAAGTCGAACAGACGGTGCGTGTCTCCAGCGGAGAGGCTGCTGGTAGGTTCGTCGAGCACCAGCACGCGGCACCCGACGGTGATTGCGCGAGCGATCTCTACGAGTTGCCGCGCCGCCAGGGGCAGGCGGTCGACGCGGGTCTCGGGCGAGATGTCGGCGTGCCCAAGTTGCCGCAATGCTTCCTGCGTCCGCCGCGTCATCTCGGCGCGCTGGTTGAACCCGAAGCGAACCGGTTCCATACCGAGAAGCACATTCTCGGCAACGGACAGGTGGGGAGCGAGAGAAAGCTCCTGGTAGATCATGGCAACGCCGGCGAGGCGGGCATCGTGAGCGTTCCGCGGTCGGTACGGTTTGCCTTCCAGCCACATCTCGCCCGCGTCCGGTTGGTGCGCGCCGGACAGCACCTTCATCAGTGTGCTCTTACCCGCGCCGTTCTCACCGACCAGCGCGAGAACCCTTCCGCTCTCAGCGGCCAGGTTGACTCCGCTCAGGGCGCGAGTCGCGCCGAAACGTTTCTCGATACCGCGCATCTCCAGCCGCGGGATGGAACAATGGAAATTGTCTTCAGTCATGGCTTGCAGGCGTGATGCGTGTGCAAATTAGCCGCAGTGACACAAAGGATGCTGAGTGTTCTCAGGAAGACTCCAGCTCGTGTGCCTGTGCACCAAACGGAAGTGGTCGCCCATGCGCGAAGTCGATCGCCGTCTTGTAATTTGAGATCAATTCCCTCCTGCCGGCGCGCTGTCGGGCTATCCGTTACCGGTCGCGCGCGGCAAGACGCGCATTCGGCAAATGGCTCAGATACCTTCGCTCAGTCCTAACTGGATGGCCTCCTGGAGCGTTTTGACGCTGAGACACTCCATGTCCCCGTGCCTGATTTTTTCGGAAGAGCGAGGCAGGATGCAGCGGGAGAATCCGAGACGTGCGGCTTCTTCCGCCCTGCGAGACGCGTGCGGCACACCACGAATCTCTCCCGCGAGGCCGACCTCGCCGAAGCAGACCGTTCCCTCGCTCAGCGGTTGGTCTCTAAAGCTCGAGGCGCATGACATCGCCACGGCGAGGTCTGCCGCCGGTTCCGTCAAGCGCAGCCCTCCGACGACGTTGACATGGATGTCCTGCGCCCCCAGATGAAGCCCCAGACGCTTTTCCAGCACCGCCAGAATGACGCAGCAGCGGTTGTAGTCTACGCCGGTTGTCACACGACGGGGTGTCCCAAAGTAGCTTGAAGTCACCAGCGCCTGCACCTCGGCCAGAAGGGGTCGAGTGCCTTCCATGCACGCGGTGACGCAGATGCCGGAAACGCCGGACCCGAGCGAACCGGAGTTCTCCAGGAAAAGCTGGGAGGGATTGACGACGGGGGCGAGTCCATCGGAATGCATCTCGAAGATCCCTGCCTCGTGCGTTCCTCCAAACCGGTTCTTTGCCGCGCGGAGGATACGGAAAGCGTGATGCGGATCTCCCTCAAAAGTCAGGACGCAATCGACCATGTGCTCGACGGCCTTCGGGCCAGCGAGCATGCCGTCCTTGGTGACATGGCCAACCAGGAGAATAGCGGTGCCCGTCTCCTTGGCCAGGCGCACGAATGCCGCGGTGGATTCGCGAATCTGCCCGATCGTGCCGGCGGCAGAAGCGAGGTCGGGATTGCTGATCGTTTGAATGGAGTCAATCACAGCAACTCTCGGGCTGCACGCCTGGAATGCTGCCTGGACGGAGTCGAGGCCGGTCTCTCCGGCAACGAACAGCTTGTCAGTTGCGCATCCCAGTCTCGCGGCCCGCAGACCAACCTGGTCAGGCGATTCTTCTCCGGACACGTATAGCGTGGGAATGTCCCGAGAGGCCAGAGCAGCGAGAAGCTGAAGCAACAGGGTCGATTTGCCGATCCCAGGCTCTCCTCCGAGGAGAAGCACGCTCCCGGGCACAAGACCGCCACCCACAACGCGGTCGAACTCATCTCCCAGCGAGTTGTCAGTGCCATTCCCACTTTGCATCCGTTCAATGCCGGAGCGTTCAATGGAACTCAGCGGAAGAACTCGCGGGGGTCCTGGGGGAGGGCGGCTTTGGGCGTCTTCCTTGTGGGCGACGACCTCTTCTACGAGGGTGCCATACTCTCCGCACGCGTGGCACCGGCCCAACCACCGCGGGCTTTCATATCCGCAAGATTGGCAGACAAAGTGGGTCTGGAGTCGGCTCATAGCGCAACCCGCAGGCGGAAGATTCCCGAAAGAAGCAAGTAGCAGTTGCCGGCACGGTGGTCTCCGGTATACCGGTGGCCCGCACACCGGTGGCCGCCATTAGTCACTCGGGACACCGGCCATCACCAAGTCTCGGGGAATCTCCGCAAGATCCTTGTTCGAGAAAAACAACTCATCGTCCTGACATTCCACCAGGATGGTATCTCCTCCGTGGAAGTCTCCGCCAAGAATGCGTTCCGCCAGAGGATCCTCTACCAGGCGCTGCACGGCGCGACGCAGTGGCCGCGCGCCAAAGGCAGGATCGAAACCCTCCTTTGCGAGCAGTTCTTTGGCTTCCTCCGCAAACTCGATCTGCATTTCCTTGGCGGTAAGTTCTTCCCGCACGTGTTCCAGCATGAGATCGACAATCTGTCGAATATGGTCATGCTGGAGTCCGTGAAAGACAACCACCTCATCGACCCTGTTGCGGAATTCCGGTCGAAAGATGCGCTTGTATTCCTCCATGACTCGGTCACTCATCTGCTTGTGAGCTTGTTGTCCTGCAGCGGTCTCCTCGCGAGCACGGAAGCCCACCGTGCGCTCCCGGTCGCTGGTTCCCACATTGGAGGTCATGATGATGACCGTGTTCTTGAAATCAATGTTCCGGCCCTGAGCATCCGTCAAACGACCATCGTCCATAATCTGGAGCAGGATGTTGAAGACCTCCGGGTGGGCTTTCTCAATTTCGTCCAGCAAGACGACAGAATAGGGCTTTCTCCTCACAGCTTCCGTGAGTTGCCCCCCTTCGTCATATCCCACGTACCCCGGGGGGGAGCCAATTAGTCGCGACACGGCAAAACGTTCCATGTATTCCGACATATCGACTCGAACCAGAGCATCTTCACTTTCGAACAGAAATTCGGCCAGCGCGCGCGCGAGCTCCGTCTTTCCGACACCTGTCGGGCCGACAAACACAAAACTTCCGGTGGGTCGTCGCTTATCCTTCAGCCCAGCCCGACTTCTGCGCACCGCCTTCGAGATGGCGCTGATCGCCTCGTCTTGCCCGATCACCCTCTTGTGCAGCTCCTCTTCCATCCTGCGGAGTTTCTCCGTCTCTTCTTCGGTCATCCTGACAACGGGGATACCGGTCCACTCGGCGACGATGTGGGCGATGTCATCCTCCGTCACCATTGCTTCCGATGCCGTCTTTTTGGATTCCCATTCCTGCTGTAGTTGTTCCAGTTGTTTCTCAAGTTGAGCTGCTTCGTCTCTCAGCTCCGCGGCCTTCTCGTATTCGTCGGAACTGACGGCCTCTTCTTTGAGGGCATTCAGGCGGTCAAGCTCTTTTGCGAGCGCGCGCACTTCCTTCGGAGGCGAGGCGGTCCGCAGTTTAACGCGGGAGCCTCCTTCGTCGATCAGGTCAATTGCCTTGTCAGGCAGACAACGACTGGTGATGTACCGGTGTGACAGCTCGACCGCGGAAGTCAGCGATTCATCCGTCATTTGGACGCCGTGGAAGTCGGCGTATTTGGGGCTGAGCCCTTTGAGTATCTTGATAGCGTCTTCCACCGTTGGTTCTGTCACCATCACCGACTGGAAACGCCGTTCGAGAGCGGCGTTCTTCTCCACATATTTTCGGAACTCATTCAACGTGGTGGCCCCGATGCAGCGCAACTCTCCGCGTGCGAGCGCCGGTTTCAGCATGTTCGAGGCGTCCAAGGCCCCTTCGGCGCCTCCTGCTCCCACGATCGTATGCAACTCATCGATGAACAGGATGATCTTTCCCTGGGACTGGCGGATCTCGTACATGAGTCGCTTCATGCGTTCCTCAAACTCGCCGCGGTACTTCGTGCCAGCCACCACTGCGGCCATGTCGAGCGCGATGACTCGCTTGTCCAGCAACAACTCGGGCGCTTCCTTGTTCGCAATGCGGGTGGCAAGAGCCTCGACCACGGCCGTCTTCCCGACTCCGGCTTCACCTACAAGGCAGGGATTGTTCTTGGTTCGGCGACACAGAATCTGGATGACGCGTTCTATCTCAGAATCCCGGCCAATGACGGGATCCAGTTCCCCTTCCCGGGCCAACTGGGTGATATCGCGCCCAAACGCGTCCAAGGCCGGGGTTTGGGACTTTCCCTGCTTGGTTGCAGATTTTGAGATATCTGGCCCGAGATACTCGATCACCTGTTCTCGAACCTTCTCGAGGTTCAGACCGAATTTCTTCAGGACCTTGGCCGCGATGCCGTCCTTCTCCCGCACGAGTGCAAGCAGCAGATGCTCGGTGCCAATGTAGCTATGCTTGAGACGTCGGGCTTCGTCGGCGGCCAACTCCAGGACGCGCTTAGCGCGCGGAGTGAGTTTCGGTTCCGCGCCTCCCGATTCCTGCCGTGGCGGAACTTGGGTTTCGATTTCATGGCGGAGTTTGTTGAGGCTGACCCCCATGCGCTCCAGTACCTGTGCCGCGACACCCTCATGCTCTCTCACCAGTCCCAGCAGAATATGTTCAGTCCCCACGTGGGACGAACCCATTCGTCCGGCTTCTTCCTGACCGAGTAGAATTACCTTTCTTGCCCGCTCTGTAAAGCGTTGCCACATAACACAGTACCCTCCTCCGACCACTCATGACTGAGCGTCGGAACCTGATTTCGACAGCCGATAAAGTTCAGATCGTTCTGGTTTCAGTTACCGGCGACACACCCATCCGTACTGGCTCACAGACGCCTCGCCCGATGCAGTGCATAACTCACTGTGACGCCGATCCTCTCCGTTGTTAGGACTCTCAATCACGTTGCGGGGTCGCGCCACGTATCCGCAAGGTCGGCCCCGGTGCTCCCTCAGCGATTCTGCAATACTGAGCTTGGGGACACAGATCACTCGATGGGGACACCTGCCTCCTGGGTCAGTTCGCGGAAACGCTGGATGAGCTGCTCGGTGACCGCTCCGGGGACACCGGCGCCGATCGCTCGTTCGTCCAGTTTGATGACAGGAACAATCTCCGCGCCCGTCCCCGTCAGAAAGCACTCGTCCGCGCCGTAGACGTCGAGCAGCGTCAACACTCGTTCATGTACCGAGATGCCCATCTTTGTTGCGATCTCGATCACAACGCCTCGGGTGATTCCCTCGAGGATGCCCGCGTAGACAGGCGTGGTCATCAGTTCACCGCCGCGAAGGATGAAGATATTGTCCCCCGTCCCCTCGGCCACATACCCCTCCGAGTTGAGCATCAGCCCCTCGAACTTCCCTGCCTGAATGACCTCGATTTTTGCGATGATGTTGTTCAGGTAGTTGAGGGACTTGATGTTGGGATTCAGCGCATCCGGACGATTGCGCCGGGTGCTGACCGTGATGATTTCCATCCCCTTCTTGTACAGGTCCGGGGGATATAAATCGATGGTGTCTGCAATGCACACGATCGTGGGGACCGGACACTTCCTTGGGTCGAGACCCAGGTCGCCTTTCCCTCGCGAGACAACCAACCGAACATAGCCGTCCCTGATTTGGTTGATACGACAGGCGGATACGACAACCTGCGCCATTTCTTCCTCGTCCATCGGTATCTTCAGGCAGATTGCGTGTGCGGACCGGTACAGTCTCTCAATGTGTTCGGACAGCCGAAAGACTCTTCCGTGATAGGCGCGGATGCCCTCGAAAACTCCATCTCCATAAAGATAGCCATGGTCGAATACTGAAACATTGGCTTCTCTCTCCGGGACGAATCCCTGTCTTATGCCATCGCGTAAATAGATCTGAAGTCCTCCGGGCGCGTCGCCCATTTGCTCCACCTCACCTCATCATCGGGCTGTCACACAACTTCGACACGACACTGACTTCTTCTACGTCGCCCCAGAGCGGCGCTGGTTACCGGTCAAACGCGGGAGCCTTCTCCACCCGAGCTTTTTCTTTCAGGAGGTTGAGCTTCCGGTTCATCTCTCCCTGAATCCGCTCTTCGACCAGCATCTCCCTTGCTCGCTCCCGCGCTTCTTTCTTGCTCATTCGCTTTCCGGCTCGCACCTCGGTGATCCTGAAGATGCGGTATCCCTCGGCTGTTTGTATAAGGCCGCTGGTCTCGCCCTTCCGCAAAGGGAACTCGGGGGCATTGATCTGTTTGAGCGTCGCGAGGAAGTTCTCCATCTCGCCTACATCACGCCACCCAAAGTCTCCACCAATCTCGGCGGACGCGTCCTCCGAATATTGTCGCGCAACCGCGGCAAAATCGGTGCCCTGTCGGAGCAATTCCATTACCTTGACAGACTTCGCCTGGTCTTTGACAAAAATGGCGCTCACCCGGTACTGATCCGGATCGGTGTAGTACGCGATGAAGGCCAGCAACTGTTGGTAGCGTTTGTCGACGTCTTCCGCTGTCGGTTGAACGTTCTCCGCCACCATCTTCTTTAGCCGCAGGGCAGTAATCAACTGCTCCCTCAATCCTGTGCGTCCGATGCCTTCCCCGGCCAAAGCTTGATCCACGGACGTTCCAATTTGGAGATTCTTAAGGTACTCCTGGAACTCGGACTCGATTTCCTGTTCCGCGACCTGAATGCCCAGTGAGTCGGCTTCCTGCTGCACCGTGAGTTGAAGCACCATCCTGTCCAGGACGGCGGGACCGAAGTCGTGCAAGAGCCTCTTCGTCAGGTCTGACAGTTGGATGGGTTGTCCATTCACCCTGGCCACCACGTCCTCGGTTCCCCCTTCAGGGAAACCGAGGTGGACCTGCGCTATGGAGAACACCGCGAAGATCAGCATTGCGATATTGCGGCAGGACACGCGGAGGGATGCTCTCGTTGCGGGAAACAGCAGATAGTTCTTCGTGCTCAAAATGCCCACCCGAGCCAATTGTGAGTGCGCGGAAAATCGACGCAAGCTCAACCCGATTCAACCAAAAACTATCATACAAGAAAGCGCAAATCCGCGTCAAGGAAACCAGCGGACGCGCGGATGAGGCTGCATGGCCCAATGGTTACCGACCGCGCGCTACCTCAACGATCCGTTTCAACCACTTGGATTCCATGTTGAGTGGAACGGCGCACTCGGGTGCGACGATCGGCACCCCCGCCTCGATGGCCGCATTTACCTCAGCAACGAGCCGTTTTTCGTTTCCGTTGAGCAGCGTTTCAGGATTGTTGACGTTACCGATCAGGACGATGCGATCCCCGGCAATCTCCACAGCTTTCTTGGCGTTGTTCTTGGAGTCAAAGTGGAAGGCGGCGAAGCCGGAGTGCGCGATGTAGTCCAGCCGGTCCAGTGTGTACCCGCAGATGTGGAGCAGAACGGGACACGGAATCCGCCGCGCCAGTTCCTGATGGATGGGAAGAAGGAAGTCCCGATAGGTTTCCGGGCGACACAAGTCGCCGGTGAGGTGGTCTCCGAGAGTAATGGCGTCTGCCCCCGCTTCAATTTGCGCCTCTGCAAAGGCAACGGTGATTTTGCTGAGTCGATCCAGAAACCGATGGACTCTATCTGGCTCATCGAGGATGGAAACAAGGAAACTCTCGATGCCTACCGTGTGGTACGCCAGCGTCCATCCGCCAAAGACTTTGCCCACGATGGCCACGGAGTCGCCATAGCGGCGACGCAGGATACGAATTGCGTCGAGAATCGTGCGGGTCGGTTGGCGCTGGAGGAAATCGTCCGGCGCGCCGACTTCGTCGGGATCATGGAAGAGATGACCTCGCACGGTTGGCATGTGGCTTGCGTCGCCCCAATCAACTTTGCATCCCAGTGCTGCGGCTTCATTGATAACGGAGAAGTAGGGGGCCACCGTGTCGTATCCCAACAGACCATGACCCGCGGCCGCGAGCGTGGCCATTTTGTCGGCGTCGAGATGGACGTCCGGGAAGAAACACCCTGTCTGCTCCATGAGGTCCAGGGTTGCGAGCGACGTGGGGTTTGCCACGCAGACGGTGTCGGTTGGCTGACGATTCAGTGCAGACAGAAATCGCTCACGCGGTGTCATGTTCGCTGCCATGTTCCCTTCTTCCCGTTATTTCGCCGGCCCAAATTCCTCGCTTGCTTCGGCAAGAGCTCCCAGATTCTCCGGTGGTGTTCGTGGCGACACGGAGCAGGCGCTGCTCAGGATGAAACCGCTCCCAACGCTGCCGACCTGCAAGCGCCACAGAGCGTCTTGTCGAACATCCTCCCGCGACTTCGAAAGCAAGGTATTCACGGGGTCGATGTTGCCCTTGAAGAATACTCTTTCGCCCACGCGCTTCTTCGCTTCGACGAGGTTTACTGTTCCGAGTGGAGGAGGGTCGAGGGTATCGATTCCATCCAGTCCGGTGAGGGTCATCGCCTCGAGTCGGTCGCCGATTTCGCCACAGGTGTGAGTATACACCGGAATTCCGGTTTCCTTGATTTGTGAGTTCACCTCAAACTCCCAGGGAACGACGAACTCCTCGTACTGATGTGGTGAGATGAACCCTCCTCCCGCGAAGGCGGATGACATGAGAATCGCGTCTACGCCATGCTCAATCTGTCGCCGGGCGTAAGTGATGCACCCACGCGTGTAACCTGCGAGGATGGCCTTGCACTTGTCGGGGTGAGTGATGAGGTTGATAAGCCCTTCCTCGTAGCTGAACAACTCCATCAACTGGGTGAACGGAGAGAAGATTTCGCCATGCACGGAAACCGTATCCCCGACTTCCAGCACCACCCTATCGATGGTGCGGAACAAGTAGTCGGGAAAATAATCACCCAAGTCGGGAGTGCAGGGATGCAGTCCGTAGTAGAAAGGGTACTTCAATCCCCCAACGCAGTGAGGATCATTGTAGTAGCATTTGTCCGGGTCCACGTCCTCGATGTCGGGCCTGTCCAAATTCTTCGAGCGTATGTGGTGCACGTTGTCATCATGGGGACACCACGCCTGATCTCCATTCTTCCAGTAGATCGTCTCATCCCCTTTTTCGTCCCTCTCGATGCGCTCCACATCGGCGCGCCACTCCGGGGAGCTTCCCGGCAGGTTGATGAGAATGCCATCGAACCGGTAGCGCCTCTGCAACTCGATCAGCGCCGTCGCAAATCCCTCCGAAGTATACCAGAGTTCGCTCGGCGATATCGCGGTGCTGAGCAGGTAATGCCCGATGGATAGCTGACACATCACCGGAACCCGGTCGACGGGCTGATGTTTCATCGCGTGCGCAATGCGATGCTTGCTGTTCAACTTAGTTGCCCCCCAACGGTGGTCTGTCCGGCCATGATTCACGATTCGACACCGAGGCCGTGCAACAGCTTAACTAATCTTGCGCAGAAGCTCAACCCCTGGCGCCGCGGTGCAGTGTCGGCTCGCACACCGCGACATGGGGGATTGACCAGCGAACCTCACCCGTGGTGGCATCGGTGTATGGTTCTGATTTGGCCAGGAGGATCAGCGTGCGAGCTCCGGTGATGTCCACGTGCATTGACTGCACTGGCGCGCCGGGTCTCAGTTGGCGCTCAGCAATCCGCGTCGCGCGGTACTCGATTTCCTCTGAATAGACGTTGTTGAGGCCGCTGTCAACCTCAACGGCAAAGCGAGTGTCCGTGTGCGCGTCCTGTCCTTCGGTCTGGCGGCTGGGAAGACCGACGCGACAAGTAAAGCGGTTGTATACGTCACCATTCACGAAGAACTTGACACCCATGTAACCACCCATACCAAAGCCACGAGCGACTTCCCTTTCCACCTTTGCACCATTCGGGTTGGCGTCCCAGACATGGATGGGTATCTTCGTGTGCTCCTGCACGAGGCGCCCCGGGAGTAGCTCGAAGTACTGGCAGGTGTGCCAGAAGTAGGGAATCATCTGCGTCATGTCCAGCTTCGCAAGCGCCTCCACTTCCACGGAATCGAATCGCTCAAAAGCAATGCAAAGCGCCGTGTGCCAGGCGCAACTGGTGATCCAAGTCGCCTTCTGCGATTGGGGAGCGAGGATTGCCTGCCGCGCCTCTGCAGGTTCTCCAGCGTACACAGACTCGATGACAGGCCGAATATACTGCTTCCCCTCGCGAATGCCCCGGTCGAGCTCAATCTGAAGTCGGAAGGAGGCTTCCGGGATCGAGGTTCCCATCAACTTCACGGGCAACGGCTCGAATCGATCGGTGGCACAGTCGAAGGCATAGTGCAGCCGAATGTGGCGCTCCGGGTCGGGATCGGGGAAGAGCTCGTGGAAAAGGTTGTTGTCCACCGCGTGCCCGGGTGTGAACGGCTCCTGCAGGTAGTGCGCCAGCGCGCCGCCGTGGTGGACGGCGACCTCCCAATCGTTGGCGCGGATTGCATCCACCATCCGCGCCATCAGCAACTCGGTAACCTGGGTGGAGGCGAGAGGGGAGGTTTTCGCGCCGGTGCTGGAGGCCGCCTGGCCCATCTCGTCCGGCGGACAGTGTGGAATCCAGCGACCATCGGGCAGCGTGGCATACGGACGACACTCGTCATAATAAACCAAGTCCATCACGTGGCACAGGTAGCCGACCTTGTCCCGCACCCCCTCGATGCACGAAGGCAGATAAGATTTGCCCAAGCACTCCGGCGACATGTCCGGCTGAATGACTTCCTTCTCCCACTCTGGGAGCATGTCGTAGGCGATGCGGCCAAACAGACCGTGGCCGGACCAATGGTATTCGGTTCGTGGCATGATGCAAGTTCACCTCACAGGTTGCGACTGCGTCTTGACTGCGCTTCATCATCCTGCTAAATTATACACGCCATGAATGATAATCATACACGCAACGCATTGATTTACCGGCAGCGTTGGCTTGCCAACTCAATCCTTACGGCGACCGACGACCATCCGGCCGTCGTGCTGACTGGGCCGCGACAGGTGGGCAAGAGCACGATTCTGCTGCGAGAGCCCTCCCTGTCTGATTGGCAGTACCGGTCGCTGGACGACTTCAACACCCTTGCAGCAGCTCGCGATCAGCCCTACAGTGTATGGCAGGGAAGCCGCAGGATTATCATTGATGAAGTACAGAGGGTACCGCACTTGCTGACATCCATCAAGAAGGCCATCGACGAAGACAGAGCCCGCCGTTTCCTGCTGTCGGGATCAGCGAACCTGCTGCTGATGGCGAAGGTCAGCGAGAGCCTTAGCGGAAGGGCCGTGTACTTCAATCTGCTTCCCATGTCATTCTCCGAGATGGTTCAGAAACCTCCCTCAAACCTTCTTGCCCGACTATTGAATGGCGAGTTCCCTGCGATGGGCGTCGCGTCAGAGAAGGTCGCAGACCCTATACCGCTCATGCTGCAAGGGTTCATGCCCCCTCTCATGTCCCTCGCACGCTCTGAGAGCTATCTTCGGTGGTGGGAGGGATACATTGCCACGTACCTCGAGCGGGACCTGAGGCAGTTATCCCAGATCGAGTCTCTGGTCGAGTTCCGACGTGTTATGGAAGCGGTAGGACTCCGAACCGGACAGGTACTGAACCAGACGGAAGTTGCCCGTGACGTGGGTGTGAACCAACCTCGTGTTCACCGCTACCTGAACCTCCTTGAGTCTACGTGCATTCTGAAGAGAATTCCATCCTTCCATCGCAACCGAACGAGTCGGCTTATCAAGAGTCCCAAGTTCTATTTTGTCGATCCTGCTCTGGCGATTTACCTCTCCGGCTATCACACTCTCGCGTTGCTCAAAACCGCAAGAGAACTGGGTGGTTTTTTCGAGTCCCTCATTCTCTTACACCTGAATATCCACAGTGATCTGTTGATCCCCGCCGGGCGGATCTACTACTGGCGCACGACGACGGGCAATGAAGTTGACTTCGTAGTTGAACAGGGAAGGAACCTGATCGCAGTCGAGGTGAAGCTATCCCATGCCCCGGGCTACGATGATACGCGGAATCTTCAGGCGTTTCTCAAGGAGTTCCCCGAAACGCGAGCTGGAATTGTGGTGCATTCCGGGACTCAGACCAAATTCCTGGCGGACAACATCATCGCTCTCCCTTGGACGCTGCTGGCTTGACCGCTTATGCCGCTTTTGTTGTCTGAATACTGGCATCTGTAGTTTCGCAAATCTCTCCTGACAGCAAATGTAGGAGGCGTCTCCAGACGGCGCTGGTTACTCACACATCCATGTCGCTGGAGACGCCTCCTACTTCCTCAGCAGCAATTCTCCCCACACAACATGCGTGTGCGGATTGCCGTAGCCGTCGTTGGACAAGTCCCTTGCCATCAGCTCAAGATAGCCGCCTGTGTCCACGGGAAAAGCAATCTCCTCTCCCATGCCTCCACTACCCATAAGTTCAGATTCCCAGCAGACTCTTCCGTCAAACCGAACTGCCAAACGGGCGGCGCTCTGTTCCGTCGACAGGTCGGCGTGCAGTCCGGCACGACAGGAGAAAGTCGCATAGGTGTCTCTTGGCACCGGATAGACAATCCGGTAACCCATCGCGTGGCAGCCGGTCCCGAGTCCCGTTGCCAGTTCTGACACGTCTCCTCCATTCCTCACCCTCAGACGCAGCGGAACCTTCTCTCCAGACAACGACGGACAGTACCCTTGGGCAACGGGCGCGAAGCGGTACGGTGCCGACAACAGCGCCGGCGCGTCGACCGGAGGATATGCGGATAGGTCAACGGTCTGTAATCGGTCGGTGTCGAGCTCGCTGAATCTCTGCGATGCAATCGACAGAGACGTAAAGAGAATGTCGGCGGAAACTCTCGCCGTCTCTTCTTCCGTGCCCCGCAGCAGCGCCTCGGCTTTTGCTTTCGCTCCCCGGCGGGCGCGCTGAATGACAGGAATGATGCGTGACCGCGCAAAGAAACTCAACTCAACGTGTCTTCGGAACAAGTGGAAAGCCGCCTCGGCCGGTTGCTTTCCGAGCAGCTTCGGCTGGTATCCTTTGATGGAGATTCCGTTGGCGCAACGTGCTACGCCCAGATAGTCACTCATGGCAGAGTTCAGCGGACCGAAGGGCTGATCGGAGCAAAAGAACAGCGACTCAACCGCACGCCAGTCCAGACCGAACCGGCCCTCGAGGCAGTGAATATTGGTTCCGGGGTCCTGATGCGCATGGAGAAGGCTGCCAGCGTATTTCGCTGCGTCTTCCATCTCTCCTCGCGTGACGCAGGATGCCACCGCCTCGAAGAAGAAGTCTGCGCCGCGGCTAAAGAAACCGTAGTACTCGAGGGGGTCAATTTCATAACAGCGCACAAGGTTCTTTCCTGGGTGTGCCGATTCCCGGGCCCAGTAGTGGTACTGCCAGCCTTCTTCGTAGTACTGGTAGGGCGCAGCTTCGGCTTTCTGCTCCCCTTCGGGACTCCAAGGGTATGCCCAGTCGGGATAGCAGCAGTAACGATCGATCAGAGATTCCGCCTGATCTCTCAGGAGCGCTTTTTGCCATTCAGGAAGAACCTGCACGGCAGCGTGTGTAATGTCGTTATGATCTCCCACGAGGACCCCAAAAGTATGGATGGCTGGAAGCAGGTGCGCTCAAACAGGCGCTCCATTCTGACGCGTCTCACTTCCGGGAAAGTTCATGCACGGCATCCACCAGTTCCAGCACATGGTCTACTGGTGTGCCTGGCAGAATCCCGTGTCCGAGATTGAATATGTGTCCGGGCCGCCCTTCTGCTTTTTCAAGGATACTCTTGGCTCTCTTTCGGATCTCACGGGGAGGTGCGAAGAGGGCGACCGGATCGAGGTTGCCCTGAACCCCCAGGTCGTACCCGAGTTTCTCCCACTCTTGCGCGAGGTCGACGCGCCAATCCAGTCCGATGACATTCCCGCCTGCTTCCTTCTGCAACGGCAGCAGGGCCGGGTTTCCCGTCCCGAAATGAATGACTGGCGTTGAGTCGTTAATACCCCCGATCAGTGTTCGCATGTGCGGCAGGACGAACTCCCGATAGTCCTCGGGCGACAGACAGCCGACCCAACTGTCGAAAAGCTGCAAAGCGTCCGCTCCAGCGTCGATCTGTCTGTTGAGATAGGCCGTCGTGGCAGAAACGAGTCGTTCCATGAGCGCATGCCACGCCCCCGGATCTCGATAGATCAAGCTTTTGGTGTTCTGGTAGTTTCGCGATCCGCCGCCCTCGACCGCGTAGGAGGCCACCGTGAAGGGCGCTCCGGCAAATCCAATAAGGGCCACTTCGGGCGCGAGCGCCCTACGGGTCATCTGCACTGCATCGTACACGAACTGCAGCGACCCGGGATTGAGATCCCGCAGTCGGTCAATTTCGCGGGCGTTCCGCACCGGATTCCCGATGCGCGGCCCCTCTCCCTTGTCGAAGGAAATGTCGACACCAATGGGCTCCAGAATCAATAGAATATCCGCAAAGATAATAGCCGCATCGACTGCCAGAGTCTCGACGGCCATCAAGGTTACCTCGGCGGACAGCTCCGGTGTCTTGCACAGCTCCAAAAACGATACCTTTGACCGCAGTTGCCGGTACGCCCGTTGAAACCGGCCCGCCTGTCGCATTAGCCAGATGGGTGTGTAGTCGGTCGCTTCGCCGCGGCAAGCCTTAAGAAAAGTGGAACGGCGAGCGTCTGGTGACGGATCACGGATTGGGCGCGACTGGTCACCGGGCCAGCGCATGTCGACGCGTTGCCAGTGGTTCGTATCTACACCGTTCTCCACAGCCGTGCGCTTTCTGCGGAGCAGGAAAGCAGAGAGCCGCGCCGCGTCCCCCACGAGGTTTCCCATGCGGGTTGTATCCGGCTCGTGGTCAACGGCAAGTCCACACTCGTGAATGGCATCGGAACAGGCCGGCCCTATGGAAGCGATGACGATCCGCCGGAAAGCGTTACGCAATTTTTCCTCGAGTCCCATCTCGTTGGCCACCTGTAGAAGGTTGCGGATCTGTGGGGCGCTGGTGAAAAGGGAAATATCAACACGTCCGTTAACGATCTCTTGGATGGCGGTGCGGAGAGGCGTCAGATCGTCCGGCAGCGTCCATCGGTAAGTGGGCACCGGTGTGACGTTTGCGCCGCGCTGCTGGAGGCTCTTCAGCAGCTCTTTGTTCGGCGCTCCGTATTCCTGGATGGCAATTCTCTTCCCCTCGAGGGATTGCTTGCCATCCATCGCCGTGAGTAGCGCGCGGGAGGTGTTAGGTTCGCCTGCAACGAGGTGAGGTTCAACTCCCATCTTTCTGAGAGCAGAGGCTGCCTTCGGACCCCGCGCTACAACGGTGGTCTTGTTAAGAGCCTCGATGAACTGGGCTGCAGGAAGTTGTGTCGCCACTGCGTCCTTCAGGGAGTTCGCCCCCACGCCGGTAAGAAACACGACGATGTCGAACTCACCGGTTATGAGTTGCCTGGCAAAGGCAATGGCTTCCCCGGCTTCCGAAAGCGGAGTCTCCGCCATCGAAGGAGCGACGAGAGGAAGACCTCCGTAGCGCTCGATCAATTTCTCCATCTCATCTGCGCGACGACTCTCGAAAGAGACAACGCGCAGTCCGTCGAAGTTGTTTGTCATATCAGGTGTGTCTACCCGTGGATTCCAGAACGTCTTTGAGTATACCAACAATGGCCCGTTCGTCAACTCCCCCAAGGGCGCTGGATGAGAAATGTCCGGGAACCAATTGCACGGTTTCCTCAGGTTCACGGAAAACATGGAGCCTGTTTAACGAGAGAACGTCAGAGAAGTCACAATCAAGCACAAAGGCTGGGAAAGGAGGATTGGCAGATGAGATGGTCACAAAGAGCCAGAGCATGGGGGGGCACGGTGGTTGCCGTGTTGGTGTCACTTGCCTGCGGCATCCTGTTTCGTTCCATGCTGCACACTGGCAGTCCGTCGGTGGTCTTCGCCGACAAGTCCGCGGAGGCGAAGACCGATCCCGTAGAAGTTAAGGCGATGACAGTGGATGGGAAAGAAGTGGGTGTGATCACCGTCAACGACAGAGAAGTGCTCCGGCTGACCACCACCCTTGCAGGGCTGAGCCCTCTGGAGCGAGCGAATATCGTGGCCCGCCGGGTCAACACCGCTGTCGCGGGAGGGATTGCCCCCGCAGACATCCAGGCAAAGCAGATGAATGGGATGTGGTCGGTGACAGCCGCAAACAAGGTTCTGGTCACCGCCGACCCTGAAGAGGCGCGGCGCGGAGGGACAACGCCGGCGGCCCAGGCGCGGACATGGGCAGACAGCCTGTCGAAGAGCCTTGAGAAACAACACGTCAGCAGCGACCAGGCGGGGAGCCAACATGCTGCCACCGTTTGGAAGCCGGAGGAGCCGTACGACGACAAATGGGTTCCCATCGTCAGTGCCCTCGAGGGGCTGAAGTTGGGTGTCGCGCGCGTGAACGGGCCTCGCTCGAAGGTGAAGCTCGTACAGGCGGTGGCCCAGATCGAGACCCACTTCAAAGACTTTGTCGAGATCGACGTCTATCTTCCCATTTCCACGAACGTGCCGGGCGAGAAACTCGACATAGTGAAAGGCGCAGCGGTTACTGGTCTCGGAGACATTGAGTTGTAAGGAGGCGAAAGACCATGAAAGTGGTACGTAGGCATCACCAAAGGACCGCCCTGATTTGCATGGCGGCGTTTCTGACGGGCGTTGCCCTTGGTCCGTCGCCCTCGCGAGCGATCGATCTTGGTGACATCATCAAGGCGGGAGGCATTGGGTTCCTCGTCACCCAGTTTGGACAAGAGATCGATGGATTTGTCAACAAGGTGATGGGCCAGCGCGGGATCGAGCGGGAAGGCATGACAAAGGTAGTTCCGGTCGTGCGCGTGGGTAGCGGAACGGCCGTCGGTGCCGTGCAGGTGGTCGGGCCGGAGTCTCAGGTTAAACAGGTGCAGGCTGTTGCTGAGTTGGAGCTGAAGATCGGTAACCGCGTGCGAGCTCGGGGACTGATTCCAGTGACCACCAAGAAGGTGGCCACCAGCGCCATCAAGGGCGTTGGCGGTGTCGGCGTTTCGGCGAATATCAAGTTCCCGCTGTAGAGACTGCCAACCGCATGACCAATGGAGAGACCGCCACGACGGTTCGCCGAGCATTGTCGCGGGTCGTCCCTCCCTGTCCGCCTCCACTGCATGGCGCTCTGTGTCCTTGTCGCATCGTCCTTGCTCTGATAAACTTCTGTGCAGTTTGGATGGAAGGAACACGACAATGAGATTTCGCGCGTGGTTTGGCTGCACTACCCCGGGCTGTGATGAAACCTACGAACTGAACGAGATCGTTTACAAGTGCCGAAAATGCGGAAGGGGCGACAAGCGGTCTGGGCTCCTCGAAGTTACACACGACATCGAGAAACTTCGAGAGAGTCGCACGCCAGACCAGTGGAAGAAACTGTTTGAGCGTAGGTATCTTCGAACCGCCTATCCCTATGGCAGCGGGGTCTGGGGAAAGAAGGAACTGGTGTGCCCCAACGTGGACGATGGGAACGTTGTTTCCATTTACGAGGGGGGAAGCAATCTCTTCTGGGCAGATCGCCTTGGGAGAGATATCGGCCTGACCGACCTCTGGGTCAAACTATGCGGCAACAGTCACTCCGGTTCCTTCAAAGACCTTGGCATGACTGTGCTGGTGAGCATGGTCAACCAGATGATCCATGAAGGGCAGAAGATCCGCGCCGTTGTCTGCGCGTCAACGGGGGACACCTCGGCCTCTCTGGCTGCCTATTGTGCGACAGCGGGAATTCCTGCGGTGGTTATCCTGCCGAGAGATAAGATATCAATTCCGCAGCTCATTCAGCCTCTGGCCAACGGCGCCTTGACGCTTGCTCTGGACACCGACTTCGATGGTTGCATGGATATCGTTGCCCACTTGTCACAGGACACACGCTACTATATCGCCAACTCTTTCAATTCACTGCGCCTGGAAGGTCAGAAGACGATCGCCATCGAGATGGTGCAGCAGTTCGACTGGGAGCCTATCGACTGGGTGATTGTTCCCGGTGGCAATCTGGGGAATGTGAGTGCCATCGGCAAGGGATTCCTGATGATGAAGGAATTGGGACTCATTGAGAAACTGCCGCGCCTTGTCTGCGCGCAGGCGCACAACGCAAACCCACTCTACAGACTCTATCAACGGGGATTGCCGGAAGGCAGATTTCGCCCGATGCAGGCAAAAGAGACTCAGGCGAACGCAATCCGCATCGGTGACCCGGTGAATCTAAACAAGGCGATTAGCACCATCAAGGCGGTGCCCGGGAGCATGGTGCTGGAAGCCACGGAAAACGAATTGGCGAATGCCGCAGCCTACGCCGACCGCTTCGGCCTCTTCAACTGCCCTCATACCGCGGTAGCCCTTTCTGTGCTGCTGAAGTTGGTGGACAGAGGGGAAATCAATGGGAGCGACCGGGTGATTGTCATCTCAACCGCCAACGGGTTGAAATTCCCCGACTTCAAGATTGGGTATCACACGCGCGAGATGCAGGCGGTGTCTACACGCCACGCAAACGAAGCGGTCCCGCTGGAGGCGAAGATCGAGCAAGTTGTGGACACTCTGGAAAAGCGCCTGCCGGCATGATAACAGTCCATGGGCGCTTCGTCGCGGAAAGGGGGGCCGGGTCATCGGCGACATGGACACAAAGGGTGGCTACAGACCTCGACGGGAGGCGGCGGACTTCGCTCGAATCACCACGCGCGTCGGGTGAAGCTCCTCCTCAAGGGTCAGGGGCATGTCGGTTCCAGTGGTCAGGTGATTGATGAAAAGTTCGAAGTAGTCTTGAGCCGGTCCGGAAGCGTCAATTTCTCCACGGTCTTCATCGCCGACGACGAGGCGCGTTTGGGTGCCGCCATCGACGGATTCCAGCATCCCCTCGGTTCCGAAGATTCGTAGGTGTTCGTTGCCCCATCGCCTCATTCCCGGCTGATTCAGATAATTGGCGACGATACTGGCAACTCCACCATTCTCCAGTTGCATCATGTACGCCGCGGCCATCCGAAGACCTCCCTGCTTTGGATTGCCAAGCCGGGTCTCGATCGCCTCGACCTCGCCGATGCGCTGTCCCGCAACGTGTTCGACATAGCGAGCAGCGTGGACACCTGCTTGCATGACGAGTCCGCCGTCGATCTCCTCATCCTGCGGTCGGCGGTCGTGATAGGGGTATGACTTCTGTGCAAAGACCTGCACAACGGTTCCCAGCACACCGGAAGCTACGGTCTGTCGCATCGCAAGATACGGCTGGTCGAACGCGGTGCCGGCCATCTCGTGAAACTCTTTCACGGATACCTGCGCAGCGGTGAGAATCGCGTCCAGTGCGGGTTCCGTCATGGCGCAGGGCTTTTCGGCGTACACGTGCTTCCCTGACATCAGGGATACAATCGCGTCCTCCGCCTGGTCGCTGCGTCGAGGGGAGCAAAGTGAAACGAGTTGCACCCGGTCATCATTGAGCATGTCCGTAAGATACTCGTAGTGGCGAACCGCGCCATCCCCACGGAAACTTTCCGGAAGCTGATCGAGGTTGACTCCCGCAGTTGCCACCAGGCTTGCGTTTGGGTGACGCGCAAGTTGTCCGAGTATCTGATGCCCATTCAGACCGTAAATTGCAACTCCGATTTCCATTTTCTTCTCTCCTTCGGACGGCGCGGACATGAGTCAGACTTTTTCTGCGTGCCCCGATTCCTGAGAGGCGACCATCGCCTCGATGACACGAATCCCTGCCACGATCTCTTCCGGAGAGACCTCGTCCACCAGCGCCTCCCCCTCAACGGCGCGATAAAGGGCTTCCCACTGGTAATTCCCGCTCCGATCCTCCACCAGAGCGCTTATCTGCACTGGATCGTCGCCGTCCTTACCGATCAATTGCAGATGGCTCATCCCGTGAGCATACTCCAGAGGCGGTGGGCCCACATTGCGGTAGATGGTTGCATTTTCAAAGTTGAGCGTGAGAGAGCTACGGTACGCCTGCCCATCACCCACGCAGAATGATGAGAAGATGCTGGCGATTGCTCCGTTCTTGAAGAGGATACTCAACTGTGCGTTGTCAGAAGTAGGTCGCTTCGTGAAAAGTCGCGTCTGCATCACATGAACCTCTTCGGCGTCACCAAAGATCCTCACGAGGTCGTTAATGAGATAGACTCCAAGCCGGAAGATGGGGGGGGCCGGGCACTTCTGCGGGTCGTCGTACCAACTCCCGTCTGCCTGTTCTCGATAGCAACACCATACATCTGCGCGACAGGCAACGGGTCGGCCGACATTGAATTCGCTCCGCCATTTCTTGATCTGGAGCATGTCCGCTGACAGTTCGGGGGAGGGTGAGTTCATGTGTACCACCCGCTCCATCCACTTGGCTTCCGTCAGAATGCGCATGGCCGCGTCTGCGTTCAGCTCGAACGGCTTTGTTGTCAGGACATGTTTGCCGGCATGGATGATCTCACGAATGAGTTCGGCCCGATCCACCGGCCCGGTGAACAGCCCGATCACTGGAATGTCCTTGTTCTCGAGCAGGGACTCCAGCGTGTGATACGCCGACGCCCTGTATTCTGTCGCGACCTTCTTTGCCAGCACTCCATTGGCGTCACAGACGCCGAGGAGTCTGAAATATCTCTTGCCCGGACCACTGACGATCTGCTCAACAATGTAGCGACCGAAATTGAGCCCGACAATCCCGATGTTTATCTTCCTCATCGTTCACTCGCCCTGAGCCGGTTTGTTGTCCTTCCACAGCTACCCAATATTGTTCGGGCATCCTCAAACACCAAGTTCAAGAAGCACCCGACACGGTCAGCCCTCGCGGGAACGCGCTTACAGTGTGTTCCGGGCATTGCTTCAGTGCATCCACAGGCGAAAGGCCAATATCAAGCAGGTTGCACCAGTGCGGAGTTTCCGGGTTGGGCCCCTGATGGAGGCGACAGAATCCACAGGTACAACACACCTCGGGCACCGTCAACAGCTCCGCGTACCGCAAGTCTGCGGTCAGTCCCTCAAGCCCTTTTGAAAGGCGACCAATGTCTGCTGGTTGCATGGCGCGCAAGAGATTGATGACCGGATCTGCCCATGTCTGTAATTGACCACAATACTCTTGCCCTTTGCCGGTCAGATGAAGCCTCTTGATCCGCAGGTCTTCAGCACTTGGAATTTTATATAGGAGTCCTTTCTTTATTAGAGATTCAACAGCTCCGCTCACAGTCGCCTGTGACACACCGAGCTCTTTGGTGAGGTAGAATATGGTACAGGCTCCCGTCCTGCTGTGCCTCAGGAAGAGCAAACAACGTCCCTGCAGGGGAGTAAGTCCAATACTTGTCGCAGCCGTTTGCTGAATCTGGTTTAGCAGTTGCGTCAATTGGTAAAGTCGGTAAACGATTTGAAGGACTTCGTCGTCGCTGCGAAGGACTGGATCAAATGGATGCTTGGTTGGCATGTGAAAAGTATATCGGAATCCTATAAGTAATTCAAGTGGCCGAGAATAATGGTGTCCACGGGGTGTTCTGCTGACTTTCGGAAATGGTGCAACGTGTGGGTCCGAGATCCTGACTGTCGGGTGCCACTTCCTGCCCTACCCATTCAGCAAGGGCTGCTGAAAAGAAGCCGAGGCACCCAATTGACACGTGGAAGGCATAGTGATAGACTTCGGCGAATCAGTCTACACGGTTGCAGGCGGAGCAATGAAGAAGGCAGATTTTGAGGTGATCGTGGTTGGGGGCGGACATGCGGGTGTGGAGGCCGCTCTGGCCGCGGCGCGCATGGGTTGCCAAACGGCCCTCTTAACCATGGACCCCGACAAGGTTGCACTCATGCCCTGTAACTGTAGCATAGGCGGGCCCGCCAAGGCGCACATTGCTAGGGAGATTGACGCTCTGGGCGGCGAGATGGGCAGAAACATCGACAGGAGCTATACGCACATTCGCTTGCTCAACACAAGCAAAGGCCCGGCTGTCTGGGCACTGCGGGCGCAGGCGGATAAGCAATTGTACCAGCGTGAGATGAGTAAGGTGCTTCTCAGCCAGCCCAACCTCACCCTGATGGGCGGAAAGGTTGGAGCTCTTTCATCCACGGGTCGTAGGGTCACCGGAGTTGTCTGTGCCTCCGGTGACACCTACAAATCCCTCTCTGTCGTGGTGACCACCGGCACATTCCTGAGTGGGCTGATACACATGGGGGAAACCTGCTACTCGGCTGGTCGGGCGGGCGAACCCGCATCCCTTGGACTTTCGGACAGCCTTCGGTCGCTCGGGCTTGAACTTCAGAGACTCAAGACGGGAACCGTTCCGAGGATTGACAAGGACTCGTTGAGTTTTGAGGAACTTGAGGTTCAGCCATCCTCGACGGACCCGCTTTGGTTCTCGTTTGGGAACGAGGGCGCGCCCAGACAAGGATTACTCCCGTGCTGGGTGACGCGAACAACTGAAGAAACCAGAGCGATTATTGAGCGGAACCTGCACCTTTCTGCGTTGTACGCAGGACGCATCGACGGAGCTGGTCCACGGTACTGTCCTTCCATCGAAGACAAGATGGTCAAGTTCCCTGACAAACCCAGCCATATTGTCTTTCTTGAGCAGGAAGGTTGGACCAGCCGGGAGATTTACGTGCAAGGCACGTCCAACAGCTTGCCGGTGGGCATCCAGACAGCGATGCTTCGGTCAATGCCAGGAATGCAGAACGTTAAGATGCTTCGTCCCGGGTATGCCGTCGAGTATGACTTCGTGCCGGCCACTCAATTGCGTCCAAGCCTCGAAGCGAAGCCGATCGAGGGTCTTTTCCTGGCAGGACAGATTAATGGCACGTCGGGGTACGAAGAGGCGGCGGCTCAGGGGCTCATTGCCGGCATCAATGCCGCCCAACATGTTCACAGGGGCGAGCCTCTCGTCATTGCGCGTTCGGAAGCGTATATGGGCGTTCTTGTTGATGATCTGATTACCAAGTGCCCGTTGGAACCCTATCGGATGCTGACTGCTCGCGCGGAGTTCCGCCTGTTGCTTCGTCAGGATAATGCCGATCTGCGCCTCACAGAGGTCGGGCGCAAGCTGGGGTTGGTTGACAACGACTCCTATAACCGCTTCTGCAACAAGCGCGACACCATCGAGAGGGAGAAGGAGTGGCTCTCCAACAATTTGATTCACCCCTCGGTTGGGGTGAACCAGCTCCTGCTGGGACTTGGCGCAGCCCCGTTAAGGGAGGCGGTCCGGGCGGAGGAGTTGCTTCGACGACCGGAAGTGGCGTTCATAGATGTCTGCAGCATGTGTGGAGAATCGTTGCGCGCCTCCCCGGAGGTTGCCAGAGAGGTCGAAACTCAGATTAAGTTTGAGGGCTACATTCGACGACAGCGCGAGCAGGTCGCACGATCCGAGCGCGCGGAGTGTCAGCTAATTCCCGATGGTCTGGATTACTGCACCGTTCGTGGTCTGAGAAAGGAGGGGCGCGACAAGCTGAGCTTGATCCGCCCCTCAACGGTCGGGCAGGCAGGGCGCATCACAGGCGTCACTCCGGCCGATGTGTCGGTACTGTCAATTCATCTGAAGAAGATCAAGATGGCAAACCCGTAATTAAGTAGGTCGTCAGAAATACTGTCCCTTCGAGCCCTCCGCCAAACTGTCATTCTGAGGAGGAACGACGAAGAATCTCCTTTGCGGCAGAGATTCTTCACACCGTTCAGAATGACAGAGGGCGGACAGTATTTCTGACGACCTACTTATATCGAGTGTTTCACGTGAAACACCGCTGGATGACTGACACATTGGATTTCCTGCATCTCGTTACCGGTGATTTCACCATGTTGACCAACCAATCTATCGGCCTCCTTCGGAAGTGGCTTGGCGACCAAGATGTGCCATTCGATGAAGGAACTCTGGAAATTCTGTATTGTCACCAAAGGATGGTCCTCGACCGTAGCCGAACCCACAACATCACGCGGATTGTGGACGAGCAGGAATTCGTCGTCAAGCACATGATTGACTCGTTGTCCGTTGTCCTCACGATGTTGCGGGAGGAGGTCGACTCCTTTATCGACGTTGGTAGTGGCGCAGGCTTTCCAGGGATTCCTGTTAAAGTCACACTGCCGCATACTCAGGCGGTCCTCCTTGACTCGTCGAGAAGGAAGGTTGATTTTCTTGACAAGGCCATCGGCGAGCTTGCCCTGTCGAACGTTACGACACGATGGGATCGGGCAGAGACTGCTGCCAAGACACCAGAACTCCGGGAGGTGTTCGACGCGGCACTGGTGAGGGCACTCAAGGAATTGCGGATTGTTGTGGAACTGGCGTTGCCATTTGTCCGAACCGGTGGTATACTCATCGCTCAGAAGGGACCGGCATGCCGCGAGGAAGTCAAGTCTGCGGAAACAGCGCTGGCAGTACTTGGGGGAACAATCGAGCGGACAGAGTGTCTTACACTCCCTCAGGACTTTGGAGATCGGGTATTGCTCATCATACGCAAGGTGGGGCCCTGTCCACTTGAGTATCCGAGGAGACCCGGGCTTCCCGAGAAGCGCCCTCTGTAGATTGATAGACTTGTGCGCTCAATCGCGGGAGGAATTTTGGGAGAAGCTAATCCACAAATGGGACGCCTGATCGCTGTTGTCAACCAGAAAGGTGGAGTTGGGAAGACTACTACGGCGGTGAACGCGTCAGCCGCATTGGCCGAATTGGGGCATCGTGTTCTCATTGTCGATGCAGATCCTCAGGGCAATGCTACGACGGGGGTTGGAGCGTCCCTCGACCAAGGTGTCTTCGGATTGTACCAACTACTTTCCGAGCAGCACTCGTTTGATGAAGTCACCCACTCCACTGCGGTTCATGGACTGAGCCTGATCCCCTCAAGTCGCGATCTGGCAGGAGCCGAAATCGAGCTTGCGGGAAGTACTTCCCGCACGGAAATCCGGGACGTCCTTAAACCGTCAGCACAAAAGTTCGACTATGTGATCATTGATACCCCCCCGTCGCTGGGGGTATTGACACTCACCTGCCTTGTCGCGGCCGAGCAACTGCTCATCCCAATCCAGTGCGAATACTACGCCTTGGAAGGCCTGCGTCAGTTGCTCTACACCGTCGATCTTGTGAAGCGGGGTCTGAACCCGAATCTCACGTTTTTGGGGCTGCTGCGCACGATGTTTGATCGAAGGACCAACCTGTCTCAACAGGTTGCCACTGAACTGGAGCAATTTTTCCCCGGCGAGGTATTCGCCACCATCATACCAAGAACAGTCCGTCTGAGTGAGGCTCCAAGCTATGGTGAGTCCATCATCACCTACGATCCCCGATCTGCGGGCGCCGAAGCGTACCGATCGTTAGCGCTTGAGATCGTGCATCGCACACACGCGCCTCCGCAATTGCCGGCAGGCAATAGTGGTCCCAAAGCCCCGGCCTCGTCCATACAAACATCACCCGCGGGACATCTCGAGAACTCGCTCCGAGATTCACGAGTTGACTGGGTTGATTTACGTCACGACACTTCTACCGAGGCACCCGTTGTGCCTCCCCATGTCCCCAATATGAAGGGAGACGACAATGCAGCGACGCGCACTGGGTAAGGGGCTTTCAGCACTGATACCTGATACACTCGTTGTTCCCGCAGAACGCGAGAGCACGCAAGAAGTTGCACGCGAAAACGAGCCAACTAACGATGGGGCGCGAAATCTTCCCCTGGATGCAGTTCGTGCGAACCCCAATCAACCGAGGCGCTTCTTCGACGAAGGGGAGCTCATGCAACTGGCGGAGTCGATCCGATATCACGGAGTCCTGCAGCCGATTATAGTCCGCGCAGCCGGAGACGGTTACGAGATCATCGCGGGAGAGCGGCGCTGGAGAGCGGCACAACGGGCAGGACTCAAGGAGATCCCGGCGGTGGTCAAGGGCTCCGACGACCGTGAAATTCTCGAGATTTCGTTGATTGAGAACCTGCAACGAGAAGACATCAACCCGATGGAGGCCGCGAGCGCGTATCAGAGGCTTTCGGTGGAGTTCGGGATGACGCAGCTGGAGATTGCGCGGCAGTTGGGCAAGAGCCGACCATCCATCGCGAACACCTTGCGCCTTCTGGAATTGCCGGAGACAGTTCAGCGCGCCCTTACGGAGGCAAAGATCTCGGAGGGGCACGCACGCGCCTTGCTTTCCCTGCAGGATAAGGAAGCTGTGCCATCTATTTGCAACGAAATTGCCACGCGGAATCTCTCAGTGCGGGAAGTCGAGCAACTTGTCAGAAAGCTCAACAAAGGAGAACCTCAGGACGGGTCGGGTAGACGCTCGGCAGAGTCGCGCAAGGACCCCAACCTGACTGCGGTCGAAAACCAATTGCGGGAGAGATTCCAGACAAAGGTCTCAATCTGTCCGAGCGTCTCTCCAAAGGGCAGCGGGACGATTGTCGTGGATTATTTCTCCGCCGAGGAGTTCGAGCGAATCGTCGCGGAGGCGCTCAAATAGACATAACCTGCCAAGCGCTAATTTGCTCGGGGGAAGCGGGGGTCACCTCTTTAATCTTAGGTAACTACTCAGCCCGCTGACGCAGGTTGAGCGCGAAAGATAGAGGGGAACATGCGGCGCACCGCGAAGCGCGGTGGTGAGAGCTTCCAGAGGACGCTGACCGTTTCTGCGAGACGTGGATAGGTAACTGCGAATCTGGTCGAACCCACAGGTCAGCGATTTTTTTGGTCATATTGATTTGACACTTCAGAGTGAGCATCAGGCGAAGCGGAAGTCCAGCTTGAAATTGTAGAGCCAGGGTATTCGGGGATATGCCTATTGACGCAGCTCCTAAATTCCTGTAATGTCCCGTCGGAGGTAACTGAGGGATGCTCGGGAAGTATGAAGAGAGGAGCCTGTTGAGTTTTCAGAAGACGTTTGCGACGGAGCAGGATTGCGTCAAGCATTTGGCCGAACAGAGATGGGCGGTGGGCTTTGCCTGTCCGCGATGTGGTCACGATCAGTTTTGGCGCCTGACCAAGCGCGGCCTGTTTGATTGTAAACAGTGCCGGCATCAGACCAGCGTGACGGCGGGAACGATCTTTCACAAGACGCGAACTCCGTTGCTGAAGTGGTATTGGCTTCTCTACCCCATGGCCATGGATAAAGTCGGCGTGTCGGTTGCAGAGATGCAGCGGATTCCGGAGATCCGGCACTATAAGACTG
>Ga0210051_1000421_pt1 | contig 38805 bp, 40 predicted proteins | sample CryGey092014_all_FD_185464 | JGI IMG/M metagenome (GOLD analysis project Ga0210051, IMG submission 185464) | Groundwater microbial communities from aquifer - Crystal Geyser CG23_combo_of_CG06-09_8/20/14_all (SPAdes) (version 2) | ecosystem: Environmental > Aquatic > Deep subsurface > Groundwater...
TCCGTGCTTTCTGGCCACCTCGGTCATATTCTCATTTCTAATTGATTCCTCGACTAATTTGAACTTAAATTCTGGTGTGTACTGTTTGCGTATTCCTTTTGGCATAGTTTTTTTTAATTACTATACTAGTATTTTACGCCAAATCGCGGTTTTTTCAAAATGCAGGTCTCTTAGGCACTGGTTTAGTTTAGTACGGATTGGTCATAATTCTATTTTCGTATCTATCATACAGGCAGAAGAAATTTGCGGAGAAAATAATAGTAACAATAAAATTATAAATATTTTTTTCATTTTTTTATATCAAAAACTTTCTCTTATTCTCACTTAAATTCAAAAAGTCATCCAATTCTTCGATTAACTTTCCGCTGGTGGATTCTTCGAAAGCTACGCCTTCTACGCGACAACCTGTGGTAGATTGAATATATTTGACCAGTGGAATATAGTCGCCGTCGCCGGAAACAATCACGATTACATCCAAACTTTTGGACATTTTGATAGCATCAATGGCAATTCCCACATCCCAGTCGCCTTTTTTGGCTCCTTCGGGAAAAATTTGTAAATCTTTAGTTTTGACTTCATAACCGGCTTTTTCCAAAGCTTCAAAAAATTTTTCTTCTTGGCCTTCTAAGGTTTTTATCCCATAAGCAATAGCCCGAATGAGCTTTCGATCGCCCACCGCGTCTTTCAAAATTTGTCCAAAGTTAACTTTCTTTTTATGTAAAACTTTGGCACTGTAATAGAGATTTTGAATGTCAACTAAAACTCCAACTCGCTGTTCTTTGTATATACTCATTTATTTTTATCCGTTTAAATCCAATTTTTTAATCAAAGTCTTAAAGGCTTTTTCGTTGGTTTTTTTGAGATAATCCATTAGTTTTTTTCTTTTGGAAACCATTTTCAAAAGTCCGCGACGAGAATGAAAGTCCTTGGCATTTTTTTTGAGATGAGCAGTAAGTTTTTTAATTTTTTCGGTAAAAAGGGCAATTTGATATTCTGGTGAACCAGTATCTTTTTCGTGTCTTACTACATCTTTAGTGGCTTTCGCTTTTTGCTTTGCATTTAGTGCCATAGCATTTTTTCGGCACAACACAAGTTCCGTTTTATCTGCGAAATCTGCTCCAAATCAGCTTCATCCGCATTTTTTCGAAAACCAGTGTTGGCTATTTAGAATTATTGAAACCACTGAAGAATTAAAATTTTTGAGAAATTCTTGTTTGAGAATCCGAATTTCCTCCAAAAATTTCCTTTGGTAGCCTTTGATTGAGGGAAATTTTTGGCAAGGAAATTCAGGGTCCGAGTTTAATTTCGAAAAAATTTTAATTTTTCAGTGACCTATTATTATAAACTAACATTACAACATAATTGAAAGTTTGGCAAATTTTTGGCGACAAAACTCTTAGTGTGATAAAATGAAATTATTATGCAGGAAATTTTGGAAAAACTTAATGCTCCACAGAGAGAGGCAGTGATGACGACGGAAGGACCGGTTTTGATTATTGCGGGTGCGGGGTCAGGGAAAACGCGGGCGCTCACTCATCGAGTGGCGTATTTGATTTGCGAAAAAAAGATCAATCCAAGGAGGATTTTGGCAGTGACTTTTACCAATAAAGCGGCGGGAGAGATGAAAGAAAGAATAAAAGAGTTGCTTAATGCAAATACGCGAATTGATGCGAATGATGCGAATGACCTCACCCCCAGCCCCTCTCCTTATAAAGGAGAGGGTGGCCATCCCGACATGCCGACTGTCGGGACTTTTCATTCTATTTGTGTAAAAATTCTAAGGCGGGAAATTGAAAAAGTTGGATATAAAAGTTCCTTTAATATTTTTGATGATCAGGATCAGCTGGCGCTGATAAAAAAAGTGATGAAAGAAATGGAAATAAACATTGATCAATTCAAGCCCAAGACAATTTTAGGCGCAATTTCCAAAGCGAAAAATGAACTAATTGGATCAGAAGATTTTTTGGCGGGAGTGGGCGGATATTTTGAAGAAATGGTGGCGAAAATATATATAAATTACCAGAAAAAATTGAAAGAACAAGATGCTTTGGATTTTGATGATATTTTGATGATCACAGTTAAAATTTTTCAGAAATTTCCGGAAGTGTTAGAAAAATATCAGAATTTTTTTCGCTATATTATGGTGGATGAATATCAAGATACCAACCGCGCGCAATATGTTCTTATTAAATTATTGTCACAAAAATCTAGAAACCTATGTGTTGTGGGTGATGATGATCAAAGTATCTATAAATTTAGAGGCGCGGATATAACTAATATATTAAATTTTGAGAAAGATTATCCAGAGGTTAAAACTATTAAATTAATCCAAAATTATCGTTCCACGCAAAATATTTTGGACGCGGCTTATGGCGTGATTTCTAAAAATATCAATCGCAAAGACAAAAAAATTTGGACTCAAAACCAGAGCGGACATTTGATAACGAGGTTTGAAGCGGAAGATGAAAAAGAAGAAGCGCAGTTTATTGTAGATGAGATAAAAAAAATATGTCATTCTGGACTTGCCTGTCTCGCCGGCGGGCGGGTTTCAGGATCTCAAGAGATTCCGGATCAAGTCCGGAATGACAGATATAAGTTTTCTGATTTCGTGGTGCTTTATCGCACCAACGCACAATCACGGATGATTGAAGAAGCGATGCTTCGTGCTTCTATTCCCTACCGAATTATTGGTGGAGTGAAATTTTATCAAAGAAAAGAAATCAAAGATGTGGTTGCCTATTTGCGTTTAATTAATAATTTTAATGATGAAACTTCATTGGAAAGAATAATTAATGAACCAAAGCGAGGCGTTGGGGATGTTACTTTGGGAAAATGGATTAATATAGCTAGGAGTAATAATTTAGATTTAATATCTTGTGGCCTCGCAATTTCCAATTTCCAAATATCAATTTCCAATGAATTTTCAAATTCTAATGATCAAACCTTGCCTACCGGCAGGCAGGTTCCAAAAAATAAAATTCAAAATTCAAAAATAGATGCAATTGTAAAATTTTGCGAATTTATAAAACGAATGGCGGAGCTCAAAGAAAAATTGATTCTTACGGATTTCATTCAAAAAGTTTATAGCGAATCAGGATATGAAAAATTTCTGATGGATGGAACGGAAGAAGGAGAAATGAGAAATGAAAATGTACGCGAACTTTTGACGGTCGCCAAAAAATATAGCGAGTATGAAAGTAATCCCGCCTTGACTCGCGGAGATGACCGCTCGTCGACGCGAGGCGGGGAGGGTTTAAGATTATTTCTAGAAGAAGTAGCTTTGGTTTCTGACACGGATAATATTGATCAAGCGAAAGATGCGGTTCATCTTATGACACTACACAGTGCGAAAGGTTTAGAATTTAAAATTGTTTTTATCGCAGGATTGGAAGAAGGAATTTTGCCCCATTCCCGAAGTATATTAGATGACAGCGAAATGGAAGAAGAAAGGCGCCTGATGTATGTGGGAGTGACTCGGGCGATGGAAAAAGTTTATCTGCTTTTTACCCGTATGAGAAATATTTTTGGTTCCACTCAAATTAATGCGCCAAGTCGATTTCTGGACGATGTGCCAGAACATCTAATAGAAAGCGGAAACACTAAACCTCACCCTAACCCTCTCCTTGGAAAGGAGAGGGAAAATAAGGTAAAAATTATTTTTACCGATGGTGATCGAGTATCGCACGAAACTTTTGGCGAAGGATTAATCGTGGCGAGTCAAGGCGATATTATCACTGTGGCATTTTCTAAATCAGGGCTTAAAAAACTTTCCGCTTCAATTGCGCCAATCAAGAAAATATAAGACTTAATAAATGAAGCCTTTGATTACCCGTGATTTTGAACTTAATGTGCGGGTGCTTTTTTTGGCGAACTTAACATAATTCATTTCGGAAATAGTAATATTTCCGCCAGAAACTTTTTCTACGATAGCGACATGGCCCCACCAAGATTCGGAAGAAACCATAATGGCTCCGACACGCGGAGTTTTGCCGGTGGAATATCCAGCGGCCTTGGCATGATAGAGCCAAGTACCAGCATTTCCGCCCCATGGCACATATCTTTTTTGCGCCACATACCAAGTGCAGTAGCCATAAGGAAAGCTGTGTCCTGCACCAGCTTTGCCATCTAAAACTTTTCCACTTGAGAATGATTCATAAGGTCTTTGAGCGATATTAAACGAACTAGAAGGTGGGATGGGCACTTCTTTTTTCCCATCAGGAATAATAATTTTTTGACCAATTTCTAACTCACCATTGGCCGGCAAATCATTGAAAGCAATGATTTTATTTTTATCCGCCTTATATTCAGAGGCAATTTTTTCAATAGTATCTCCTGTTTTGACTTTATATTCAAGACCGGATACTGGCAGGATGAATATTTTATCTCCTAGTTGAATGGAATCAACATTATCCAATTCGTTGGACCATAATATGGTATTAATAGAAATATTATTAGCAGAAGCAATGGCGCTAATTGTATCGTCTTGTTTTACTTCATAGATAATCACTCCGCCGTCTTCTTGAGGATCTTTTTTGACTGGGCTATTTCCGGCCACTAAGGCTTGTCCTTGGATTATGAAAGAAGTGTCATTTTTTTCAAAAGCGATATCTTTGGAGCGTGGAAGATTTTTAGCTTGAATCAAATCGGCTACAGCAAGGCTGGTTTTTTCGGTTGTTTTCAAAAACATCATATCTTTTAAAGGGTTTTCATAATTTTCATTTTCTCCAAAATAGCCAAATAAAAAACCACTGGACTCTCGTCCTGCGGCTAGATTAGTAGCAGAAACTAAGAAGGTGCTGGATACAACAACAGCAAAAGCAGAATAATTTCGAAACAAGTGAAGAACCTTTATTGTGCGACGCTCTTTGATAAAAGTGGCGACAATTCTCTGTTTGTTGCGAATAAGGCTTCTTATATTTCCTATATTTTTTCGGCTGAATAATCTTCTAAATAATGCTATTAGTTTACTAATAGGATTAGTCTTTCTTGTGGTTTTGATTTTAAAAAGCCTTATTATAAGGCAATTTATCTTTCGAAACCCTAATATTTACTTCTAAAACAGTATAGCTTGCTGGGGTCTTTTTGTCAAACGGAAGTTTTGGGGTATAATAAATTCAATATGACAGAACTTTATAAGCTTAAAACTCAATTTTTGGAATATTTGGAAGTGGAAAAACAGCGTTCACCCAAAACGATTGAAAATTATGGTCGTTATTTGGATAAATTTTTGGCTTGGGCAAAAATTAGCAATCCAAGTGGTATTAATGATGATTTAGTCAGAAATTTTAGGTTGTATCTCAATCGATTTACTAATGAAAAAGGTCAAAATTTAAAGAAAATAACTCAAAATTATTATATTATTGCGTTAAGATGTTTTTTAAAGTATTTAGCTAAGCGGGATGTGAAGACTCTTCAGGCAGAAAAAGTGGAGATTGGCAAAACTCCGGAGCGAGAGGTAGATTTTTTGGAAAACAGTGAAGTGGAGAGGATTTTGGAATCGGCTGGCGGAGTAAATTTCAAATCTCTGCGTGATCGGGCAATTATGGAATTGCTTTTCTCGGCAGGACTCCGAGTTTCAGAGCTAACTAATATCAATCGGGATAAACTTAATCTCAAAAGCGGAGAATTGAGTGTGCGAGGCAAGGGCAACAAAATTCGAGTAGTTTTTATCTCTGATACAGCCAAAAAATCATTAGAAGAATATCTCAAAAAAAGGGAAGATGTTGATCCGGCGTTGTTTGTGCGGGATATTAAGAGTTTGGCGAAATTTAAGAAGAAAAATGAAAATACGAAGGATGATGATAATTTGCGTCTCACCCCGCGTTCTATTCAACGAATTGTCAAATACTATGCCTTGAAAGCGGGAATTGTGAAAGATGTCCATCCGCACACTCTGCGTCATTCTTTTGCCACTGATCTTTTGATGAACGGAGCCGATATTCGCTCTGTTCAAGCAATGCTCGGTCACGCTTCGATCAACACCACCCAAATTTATACCCATGTCACTAACCCACATCTCAAAGAAGTGCATAAAGCATTTCACGCCAGAAGAAGGAAAAAAGATTGACCAATTGTTTTTTTTGAAATAGTATGAGAGATGTTATGCTGGGTGTTTAGCTCAGCTTGTCCCCCACCACTCTTAGGGTCTGTAGCTCAGTTGGTTAGAGTGCGTCGTTGACATCGACGAGGTCTGCAGTTCGAGTCTGCACAGACCCACTCTAAAAGTGGTGGGGGATAAAGTTATGCGTCAATTAAAAATTTGGGACTGTAGCTCAGTGGTAGAGCGAGCGACTCATAATCGCCTGGTCACAGGTTCGAATCCTGTCAGTCCCACAAAAAAACCGCCCCGATTAAATTGGGGCGGTTTTAAATTTCTAGAATATAAATGACTTTTGTCATGCTGAATTTATTTCAGCATCTTGTTTAGTAGATCTTGAAACGAATTCAGGATGACAATTAAAATTTAATTCTCTTTTCTCGTTTCAATCACCGGCATTGGTTTGGCAACAGTTTCTTTTTCTTCTTCCTTAATTTCAGCTAATACTTCCTCGACTTTGGGCGTTGCGATTTCGTGGAAGAAAAGAATCCAAATACTTTGAGAAAAAACAGCGTAGATACTTTGAAGAAAAAGTAAGATTAGTAGAAAGATTATTATTCCAATGGCGCCGATAATAATGGCAGTAATTTTTCCAAATAGCCAAAAAGCAATTCCGCCTAGAAGGAGAAAAATGAAAAATAATATAAGTAAAATAGTAAAAATAACCAGCATAAAAACAAAACTTAGTGGAATAAAAATCAAACTCAAGATAATACTGGGCCAAATATTTTTAGCAAAAAGATTGTAAGCATTTTCTAAGGATGGCCAGAAATTTAATTTTCCTAAAACAGCATAAAGATAACTATAAATTCTTAAATAAGAAACTAAAATTACTAGAGGAATGAAAATAAAAACTGCCAAAAAAGACAAAATTCCACCAATGATATAGTTTTTATTCAAAAACAAAACTGCCAAAGGAGCGATAAGAATAATGAGGGTGAAAAAGATAAAAAGGCTCAAGAAAATATTGATATAAAATATTTTCCAAAAATTTTTCTTGCCAGAATTCCAGCCGGATTTGAAATCGGCAGTTTGTCCTTGGAAATTTTTTTCAATCGAAGCAATGAGCGCGCCTCGGCCGAGAATATTCAAGATAGAAAAAATAATCAGGAGTGAAAAAGCGATAATTATAAGAGTTATAATCCAAGACATATTTTGAGAAAAAAATTCCAGAAATTTTTCATTTTGCGCCGGATCTAATTTTTTCTCGTCGCCTGAATTGAAAAAAAAGTTGATGCCTCCTGTACCACCCAAGGCCACAAAAAAACCAAACCACCATAGATATTTATTTTTCCAAGTGATTGCCCAAGCTTTTTGGATTATTTCTAAATAATTGATAGATGACATATGAGTTTAATTTTGTAATTTTTGAATTTTTAATTTTATAAATAAATATAAATGTTTAATTTTTAAACATTAGAAATTATTTTTTTACCTTCAGCAACTGCCTCTTCCTTTTTTGCTTTTGGAGCTATTCCCATAATTTCATTAAATTCTTCCTGTTCAATTGTTTCTTTTTCTAAAAGAGTGGCAGAAAGTTTTTCCAGCAATTCTTTTTTATCTTGCAAAATATTTTTAGCAACCTGATAAGCATTTTCAATGAAAAGAGAAACTTGCCGATCAATATCCTGGGCAGTTTTTTCGGAATAATTTTTTTCTTCATGCATTTCTTTGCCCAAAAATACCAATTCTTTTTTGTGTCCAAAAGTACGCGGTCCAAGTTCGCTCATTCCATAGCGAGTGACCAAACTTCGCGACATATTCGTGGCTCTTTCTAAATCATTAGAAGCTCCTGTGGTCACATCGCCAAAAGTCAATTTTTCACTTACATATCCTCCAAGCAAAACGGAAAGTTCATCAAGGAAATAATTTTTCGAATGTAAAGTTTTATCTTTTTCTGGGGTGCTGAAAGTGTATCCGCCGGCTGACCCACGAGAAATGATGGAAATTTTTTGCACCGGATCAGCATTTTTGAGAGTGGCGGCTAAAAGTGCATGTCCTGCTTCATGGTAAGCGATAATTTTCTTTTCCTCCTCGTCGATTCTTCGACTTCTTCGTTCCGGCCCTAAAATAACTTTTTCAATCGATTCAGTAAGTTCGTCCATAGAAATTATTTTCTTATTTCTTCGAACGGTCAAAATAGCACTTTCATTGAGAAGATTAGATAAATCGGCGCCGGAAAAACCAGGAGTTCGTTGGGCAATTTTTTTCAAATCGGTTTCTTTAGCTAAGGGTTTATTTTTAGAATGCAGATGTAAAATTTCTTCTCGTTCAGCAATGTCTGGCAAATCCATGGTCACTCGACGATCAAATCGTCCAGGACGAAGAAGGGCTGGATCAAGTACATCTGGTCGGTTGGTAGCAGCGATAATAATCACATTAGTATTGGTGTCAAAACCATCCATTTCTACCAAAATTTGATTTAAGGTTTGTTCTCTTTCATCATGTCCTCCACCCAGTCCAGCGCCACGATGTCTTCCGACTGCGTCGATTTCATCAATAAAAATTATGGCGGGCGCATTCTTTTTGGCTTGTTTGAAAAGATCACGAACGCGAGAAGCTCCAACCCCTACAAACATTTCTACAAATTCCGAACCACTAATATTGAAAAATGGCACATTGGCTTCACCGGCTACTGCTTTGGCAATCAAAGTTTTTCCAGTTCCGGGAGAACCAAGTAAAAGAACGCCTTTGGGAATTTTAGCGCCAAGATTGAGGAATTTTTTTGGATTTTTTAGAAATTCTACAATTTCACATAATTCTTCCTTAGCTTCTTTAGATCCAGCCACATCTTTGAAGGTAGTTCTTTGGTTTTTGTTTTTTGGATCAGTCATTCTGGCACGCGAAGAGCCGAAGGACAAAGCTTGATTATTGCCTCTTTGGGCTTGGCGGAACATAAACCAAATGAAAGCGCCAACCAAAAGAAAGGGCAAAAGAAAGGGTAAAATTGTTCCTAACCAAAAACTTACACCGGACTCGCCTTGAATATCAATGCTCACATTTTGAATTTTTGCACTATCAACCCCATAATTTTTGAGAGTTTCTACGATTCCCGCGCTGGTTTCTTTGGTAGATTTTTCCGTTTTACTATCATTGAGCGTGATAGCAAGATTGTTTGCGTCAACTTTTATCTCTTTGACTTTTCCTTCGTTTACTTGTTGAGCTAGCGTGGAAAGAGAAATAACATCAGGTTTGACACTTGGACTGCCGTAAAGAACGAAAATTCCGGAAATAAAAAGAAAAATTAAAATGACAATACTGATGTTTTTGAATAGCTTCTGCATAATTACGAACTACGAATAAAACGAAATTACGAAAATACGAAAGTTCGAATTATTCCAAATTACGATTTACAATTTACTAATTACGATTTTATCATTCTTTCGAATAATTTTCAACCCTAACATTATTACAGTTGGGGTTTTGCTTTTCTTGCTTTTTATGATTTTTATGATTTCTTCAATATTGTTTGCGCTGATATTTTTTAAATCCCCCTTAGTTTTTTTTAAATTATTGCGTAAAACTCTGCGGAGAATTGCGGGATGTAGTTCCTCTAGTTTTTTGATTTCTAAACTTTTTGAATTTTTCAAAGCAGTTTTTTCGAGATACTCGGAATCCTCGGAGATTGAAATCAGAGAATCAAAAATAGTTTCTTTGATCTTAGGATTGAAATCTTTTTCTAAAATTGGAACGAGTTTGTTTCGGATCTTATTTCGCAAAAATAAATTCTGTGCATTCGTCCTATCCGTCCTATATGTCCTATTGACCTTGTGAAGATATTCCAAAATTTCTTTTCGACTAGTGGAAAGCAATGGTCGAATTATTTTTTCATTTTTGAATTTCATCGCAGAAAGTCCTGACATTCCACTGCCACGAATAATGCGCATCAAAAATGTTTCTACTTGGTCATCAAGGTTGTGCGCCACAGCGATATAGTCAAAGTTATTTTCCACGCGAAGCTTTTCAAAAAAATCATAACGAATTTCGCGCAGATAATTTTCAGAATTTTTTTTCTTTGCATGTAGAGACGCAAAATTTTGCGTCTCTACCAAATCCAAAGCAAAAATTTCCAAGTTATATATTTGTGCTAAATCTTGCACGAATTTTTCATCAGCGATACTGTCCTTCCCGCGAAGATTATAATTTATATGCGCAATAATAAGTTCCAGTGAGTATTTTTTTTGCAGACGCGAAAAAATATCAAGCATACACACACTATCCGGCCCGCCCGAAACCGCCAAAATTATTTTCGCTTCGTGGTCAAAAAGATTATTTTGAGAGATTGTATTCTGAACTTTTTTGATTAAGTTAGGCATAAGATTTCAGACCCTAAGCGTCAAGTGAATTTCAGACGCTTAGGGTCTGAAATTATTTTATAAATTTTCCTTTATAATTTCAGCCACTTTCTGGACAGTTTTTTCAAGTTTTCCTTCTTCATTAGTAATTTTATAATCAAAGATATTTTCATTTTCATACCAGCCATGTGAATAATCAAGGCGCGCTTGGATTATTTCTTCTGATTCGCCTCGCTTTTCAAGCCGATTTCGGATAAGCTCAAAAGGAATATGGATAAAAATTGATTTAGCTTCAGGTAATATTTTTTTTGCATTTAGCACTCCTTTGTAATCAATTTTCCAGATAACAGGTTTTTGATTTTTTTTTACTCTTTCCAATTCGGCATAAGTTCCACCGTAATAATTTCCATTATCTTCTAGCGCGTATTCGAAAAATTTATCTTCCTTTATCTTTTTTTCAAATTCTTCTTTAGAAATAAAATAATAAGAAATGCCCTCTGCATCTTCTGGGCGCATCTCTCTAGTAGTTGTAGTAATTATTTTATCTAAATCAAATTCTTTTTTGAGTCCCCTAATTACTGAATCTTGTCCGGCGCCTGATGGTCCGGAAATAATAAAAATGTTAGACATAAAAATGTTTTTATTTTTCTTCCTTGCCAACCGTAGCTTTAGCGGAGGCTGGTTTTTCCTTTTTCTTTTTAGCTAGCACAAGTCCCATCCTGTGTTCTTTGGGTTCAATAGAAAGAATTTCCCAGTTATATTTTTCGCTAACCTTAATTAGTTCATTTAGGCTTTTGCCGGGATACATTTCCGACATTTCGCTGATATGTGCCAAGCCATGGATGTCTTTGTCTAGATATACAAAAGCTCCAAAGTGATTTATTTTGTTGACTGTTCCCATAACTAGATCGCCTTTTTTATATTTAGTGGAAATTTCAGACCAAGGATCTTCTTGCAGGGCACGGATAGAAAGGGAAATCTTGTCTCCATCGATAGCAATTATTTTTGCTTTGACTTTGTCGCCAACTTTTACAATTGTTCGAGGATCTTCAATTAATTGCCAAGCTAATTCTGAAATATGTACCAAACCCTCTAGTTTTCTTTCCCCCTCATTTTCTTTGAGAGAAAATTTAAGAAAAGCACCGAAATCAACTACCCCACTAATTTCTCCACTTACTGTGTCGCCGACATTTAAAGCGGAAATAACTTCCATATCGCGTTCACTTTGAGCGGCTTTTTCGCTCACGATAAGTTTTTCTGATTCTCGGTTGGCATCAATTATGCGTACTTCCAATTCTTGACCAATTAATTTTTTGAGTAAATTGAGAATTTTATTTTTATCACCATCTTCCACTCGGGGATAATTTTTGCTGGATAATTGTGAAACTGGCAAAAAACCAGAAATTCCATTGACTTCAGCTAAAAGACCACCTTTGTTGGCGCTAAGAACCTTAACGAAAACTTTTTCTTGGGTGTCGCGTTTGCTTTCCAAATCATCCCACGCTTTTTCGCAAGAAGCTTCCCGAATAGAAAGTTCGATGTAGCCATCTTCATTTTCTGTATCAATGATAGTAGCATTTACCGTATCTCCAATTTTAAGCTTTCCTGTTCCCAGTCCGTCTTTTATTTCTTTTCCCAGCACCACGCCTGTTCCAAAAGGGTTAAGATCAAGATATATTTCATTAGAAGAAACAAAAATAACTTTTCCAGAGGTTGTGTCGCCTACTTCTGGAAATTTTAGAGAACTTTTCGCCATTAACTGGCTCATTAAAGAATCATCTTCCGGCAAATCAGCTGGTAGAGTTTCTTTGTTAGAGTTTTTTTTGTTTAAATTTACTTCTTCTTGCGAAATTTTATCAACTTCTTTGGCAAGATTGTCGAGTATATCTGACATAATAGTATAAATTTTTGCGAATAAGCATTAAAATCGCGTTAATTATTATTAAAATGCTTTAGTTTTACGAACTACCCGCCTCGCGTCGACGAGTAATTATCTTTGCGAGTCGAGGCTGGCGAAATGAACGAAATACGAAACAATTAGGCTCCCTTTTCGTACCTTCGTACCTTCGTATTTATTTAGTAGTTCGTAAAAAATAAAAATTCCCTCAATTAAAGGAAATTATTAAGACTTTATCCACAGCCGAAGCTGGGTATAAACAGGGATTAAATCATCCCTTATTCATTTTTCTTAATAATTAACCGTAAAGTTATTGTAGTTTAGAATCGGGATTGTGTCAAATTTTAGGGAATTTATCCCCCGCCACTTTTTATTTCTGCTATTTTAAAAATCAAACTAAGTAATCAATTATTTTGGAGCTGTTTTTTCACAAAAATTATTTTTTAAATAAAAAGTGGTGGGGGATAAAAAAACCAGCGCCTCATTCCTCCTTTCGTGAGGGCGCTGGTTGAGTATAATTATTGTTAAATTATTTCATGCCGGTAAGTTTTTCCCAATTTTGCTTTGGGCGATACCTTGAAGAGCCTTGGGCGCAAAGTGGACACTCTTCCTGTGGAACGGCCCAGATTTCCTTTTCAATCAAAGCAATGACTTGTCGATCGCCGTAATGCGTTACAGGAAGTTTGGGTGGTCGATGAACAAGAATGCCGATATAGGGCAAAAAATTAACAGGACCGCCGTTGCCATCGATAATAGCTTTTTGCACAGCAGTTAATGTTTTGGCTGTGGTAGTCAATTCTTCAATTTGCAATACGGAATCATTTGCGGGTATTTGCATGCGATTCCATATCATATTTTTGCCCATTGGATTCTTAGGATCTTTTTCGACACACATATTTATCGGTGCGCCAAGTTCTCTGGCGAGATCATGGGCGTATGTAATGCCGGCCGTTGGAGAACCAATTATCCAATCATAGCATTCGATACCATTATCTTCAAGAATTTCTCCGATTTTCAATGCGTGTTGAAATGCGAGAAAATCAGAGAGTGTTAGGTATTTTAATACGCGCAGACAGTCAAAAATCCATTGCTACACCATCCGCCTGTAAGTTCCGCATGCGGTTTTTTCGGATCGCCGTCATGATACCAGTAAGCATCGCAAAGAGAAAAAATATGAAGCAATTCTTCTTCGGAAGCGGTCCCATAAGTTCGTAAACGATGATAGGTGAGTTCAATGAGTTCGAGCAATGTTGTACAATCGAGGATTTTTTTCATGCAATTTTCCTTTCATTTTACCGATAAAAAAAGTCAATCCCTCTAAATAAGCCAAATTAACAGAATAGATTTTAAATAATTTTGCTCCTTTCAATTTTAATCTAACTGTAGTGGCTACTGCCTAAAAACAGTACGATATATAGACACAGGTTGTCATTTACCGATTCGTGCCAAAAGCACACAGGATGATGTTGGAAACACAAGGTCTTGCAATTATGAAAAGCGGTCCTAAAAGACGATAAAATTTAGGCAAGCGCCCCTGACTTCCAATAATGTGATTGATCGCTTATGTTTTTTACACCAATACTTCATAACGCACTTCCTTTAGTATGAAGTTCTAGTTTTTAACGAACCACTCAAAAAATCCCCAAATCACTGATTTCCTCCTTGGAAATTATCTAACCTTAAATTAGCGGTAATTAGCTTATTAGTCAAATTTTGACGATTCTAATTTTTCCAAAATAGTTTTTCTTATTTTTGCCATTTGCTGTTTGTTGATATTCAACTCGGGGATTTGGCGGGTTTTTTTGAGAAGAGTTGTGAAATTTTTATGATAATCGGAAAAATTAAATAATTTTATCAATTCCCAATATTTTTTCCAGTCAAATTCCGGTAAGAAGGTCAAACTGAAAATATCCAATTCATCTTTTTGTCCCTTGGCTGATCCGCGTCGATTATGCCAAGCGAATAATTTCAAGATAAAAAGCGCTTCCAATTCCGGTATTTGAAAACCTTTTTTGGAAAAAACACGCTTTTCAATTTCTGAAACTTCCACTCCTAGATAGGAATAATGCGAAACATAAATATCTACATCAAATTCGCCAGTTTGAATTTCATATTTTTTCAGTCGGTCGTTTTTAAATACTGCAAATTTTTCTTTGAGCTTCGCCAGATTTTCATAATCTACGATTATATCAATATCTTTCGATTTAAGCGCTCGAGAATACAAAAAAACCGCCCAACCTCCAATCAAAACGAAATCAAAATCAGCGTTGAATTCTTTGAGGAAATCAAAACTTTTTTGCGTGATAATGTTATGATAATATTGCATAAAATTAAGTTAAAATTATTTTATTTTTCAATTTTTCCAAAAATTCTTTAGCTTGCCAATCAGGAAGATTCCAAAGATCGCAAAAAGTTTGGACATCAGGCGTGAATGGAGCGAAGTTTGAAAGATATGGGTCGGCTTTCAAAACAAAAAAATTAGCATAGCCTTTGAGTTTAGGAAATCTTTTTTCAATTTCCGCCAGTTTTTCTGGTTCGGCGTAAAAATAAACTTTGTCATATTCGGCCGGTGCGGACAGATATTTTTGAGAATAGGCGCTGTAAGTGCCGAAAATTATTCCGTCAGGAGCTAGCCCCTCCATTTCTTTGGCGGACATATTGGTGTGAGTTTCATAAATAATTTCTTTTTTCAAGTTTCTTTGCGTTGCCCAAATATAAAGAAATTTTTCCAAACTTCGTACGGTAAAGTTTCGCCCAGATACGGAAATTGCGCCCGTAGCGCGCGGAATTTTGAGCGCGTTAAAGATTGTGCTTAAAGAAAAGCCGAATTTTTCTGCCAGTTCCTTTTGAGTGAACTCAAATATTTTATTTTCTTGACCTTGGAACAAAATTTCCCGCCAAATAAGCTCTTTTTTGGTCATATTGCAAATTTAAGGTTAATTTTACTTTCTATTTATAACGCCTTTTTATAGCTTCATTTCTATTATATTCGAAACATAGCTTTTTGTCAAGAGATATAGACAAGAGATTTTTTTAGTGCTAGACTATAATAGTTAAAAAAGTTTATAAAGTTCTTAAGGTTTTAAAGTTTAGAAAAAAGCTTATGTAGTTTTAAAAACTTTATAAACTTTACGAACTTTATGAACTCTCATCAATTATATGCTTATTCAATATTACGGTCATTCTTGCTTTAAGATCACTACTAAGCCGGCGGGACGCGGGCGGGAAGATGTGGTGGTTTTTTTTGATCCGTTTGACAAGTCAGTCGGTTTGCGTCCTCCGCAAGGGCAAGCGGATTTAGTTTTAGTGAGTCACAATCATTCTGATCATAATAATGTTTCTGCGCTCAAAGGTGAACCGTATGTGATTGACATTCCTGGTGAATATAGCGCCAAGGGCGTCAATGTCATTGGAATTACTTCTTTTCATGATAATAAAGAAGGCACGGAACGCGGAACAAATACTATTTTTGTTTTAGAATCGGAAGATTTGCGAGTTTGCCATTTGGGCGATCTGGGAACCGATCTATCAGAAAAACAGTTGGAAAAAATAAATGGCATTGATATTTTAATGGTACCGATTGGCGGAAGAAATTATACGATTGATGGAGAAAAGGCAGTGGATATAATCAAAAAAATTGAACCAAAAATGATTATTCCAATGCATTATAAGATAAAAGGTTCAACAGTTGAGGTTGATGACGAAAAGAAATTTTGCAGTGAAATTGGCAGTTGCCCCAAAGAAAAAGTTTCTAAAATTAATATAAAAAAGAAAGATTTAGAAGAAAAAGAAATGGCAGTTGTGATTATGGACATCGAATAAAATTTAAAATTTACGAACTACGAAAAAATACGAAATTACGAAAAATAAAAAATGAAAACAAAAAAGAACTTAATATATGCCGAGGAATGTTATCGGATAATGGGAGCGGTTTTTAGAGTATTTAAAAAATTAGGATTTGGGCATAAAGAAAATTTTTTTCAAAAAGCTCTAGCTAAAGAGTTCACGGATAACGGTTTTGAATTTAAAGAACAATTAAGGTATAAAGTTAAATATAAAGAAGAAGATTTAGGAATTTATATTTTTGATTTTCTAATATTTAATAAAATTATTTTAGAAATAAAACAAAGAAATTTTATTTCTAGTAAGGATATTAATCAATTGTATAAATATCTCAAAGCTACAAATCTAAGATTAGGTATAATAATTACTTTTACTAGCGAAGGTGTGAGATACAAAAGAGTAGTAAATTTAGATTAATTTTCGTATTTCGCTTATTTCGTAGTTCGTAAAGAATGAGTATATTTGATAAAATAGAACAGATTCGTCGCCAGCCGGAACATATCCGCTTGCGTTGGGTGTGGGGGCTCACTGCTTTTGGAATGATTTTTATTTTAATAATTTGGATGATTTCTTTTTCTGCTCAATTTGAAAATACGGATGATTCGGAAAAAGAAAATATTTTAAATAGCCAAGTGATAGAAGATTTAACAACTCAAAAGGAATCTATTCAAGACGCAACCAAGCAAATGAAAAGTTTATTAGAAAAATAAGTTTAATTTTTTAGTGCCTTATAAAAATAATATGCCAGAAGAAATAAATAATATAGATAAAAATATTCAAGCTAGAGAAATAACTTTGGAAATTCAACAATCCTATTTGGATTATGCTATGAGCGTGATTGTTTCGCGCGCTTTGCCTGATGTTCGCGATGGATTGAAACCAGTGCATCGACGAATTCTTTATTCAATGTGGCAGTCGGGTCTTCGTGCTAGCGCGAAATTTCGAAAATCAGCTACGGTGGTGGGAGAAGTTTTGGGAAAATATCATCCACATGGCGATGTGGCCGTTTATGATTCAATGGTAAGAATGGCACAGGATTTTTCTTTGCGCTATCCGATGGTCAAAGGTCAAGGAAACTTCGGTTCAATGGACGGCGACGGTGTAGCGGCTTATCGTTATACGGAAGCTAAACTTTCCCAAATGGCAGAAGAAATGCTGATTGACATTGAAAAAAACACAGTGGATTTTGTGCCTAATTTTGACGGTCAGCACAAAGAACCGGCAGTGCTTCCAGCCAGACTTCCGCAATTATTATTAAATGGTTCAATGGGAATTGCGGTGGGAATGGCGACCAACATTCCTCCGCATAATCTTTCTGAATTGGTAGATGGTATAAATAGTTTGATTGATAATCCGGAAATTTCTATTGAAGAACTTTCAGAATTTATCAAGGGACCGGATTTTCCAACTGGTGGAATAATTTATAATAAAAAGGATATTGTCGAAGCGTATAAAACTGGTCGAGGAAAAATTTTAACACGGGGTAAAGCAGATATCGTAGAAAGCAAAACCGGAACTTTTCAAATAGTGATTAGCGAAATAACTTATGCTACCAACAAGGCCACACTGATTGAAACTATGGCCAATTTAGTTCGCGATGGAAAAATTGTTGGTATAAAAGATTTACGCGATGAATCGGACAAGGAAGGCGTGCGAATTGTGGTAGATTTGAAAAAGGATGCCTATCCGCAAAAAGTTTTGAATAAACTTTATTCTCTGACTGATCTTCAGAAAAATTTTGGTGTCAATATGCTAGCGCTGGTCAATGGTATCGAGCCGAAAGTTTTGAATTTAAAAACAATTTTAGAGGAATATGTAGCGCACCGAAAAATTGTGATAATTAGAAGAACTAAATTTGATTTAGAAAAAGCTCGGGATCGCGCGCATATTTTGGAAGGATTGAAAATTGCGCTAGATCACATTGACGCAGTGATTGAAACAATCAAAAAATCTCCTACTAAAGAAGAAGCGCATAAGAATTTAATGAAAAAATTCAAACTGTCAGAAAAGCAAGCTACGGCTATTTTGGAAATGAAATTGCAAACCTTGGCTGGACTAGAACGAAAGAAAATTGAAGACGAATTAGTAGAAAAAATAAAACTGATTGCCCAGCTTGAAGCTATTCTAAAAAGTGAGAAAAAAATATTTTCTATTATCAAAGATGAATTAGCTCGTGTTAAGGAAAAATATGGTGATGAAAGAAGAACGAAAGTGATAAAATCTGGTGTGGGAGAATTTCGGCAAGAAGATTTAGTGCCCAATGAAGAAGCTATTATCACTCTTTCCAAAGATGGTTATGTCAAAAGAATGAATCCGAGTGCCTACAAAGTTCAAAAGCGCGGAGGCAAAGGAGTGATTGGGGCAACAACGCGCGAAGGGGATGAAATTCAAAAAATGCTCGGAGTGATGACGCATGATAATCTGCTATTTTTCACAAATTCTGGAAAAGTTTTTCAAACTAAAGCCTATGAAATTCCGGAATCCACTCGCATTGCCAAAGGTCAATCGATTGTGAATTTTCTTTCTCTTTCTCAAGAAGAATCTGTCACAGCTATCATTGCTTTCAACAAAGATGATGCTTATAAATATCTTTTGATGACGACAGCAATGGGCACAGTCAAGAAAACTACTTTAGATGAATTTGAAAATGTTCGTCGTTCAGGACTCATTGCGATAAAATTGGAAAAAGGTGACACTCTTGGTTGGGTGGACGCGACTACGGGAACAGATGAAATAGTTATTACTACAAGAAATGGTCAAGCGATTAGATTTCGAGAATCAGATGTTCGTTCAATGGGACGAAACGCGGCCGGAGTGCGTGGAATAAAACTCAAAAAAGACGACGCTGTGGTTGGAATGGATGTGGTTTTCAAAAATCAAAAAGGTAATCAGCTTCTTACAATTTCGGAAAACGGCTTTGGAAAAAGATCAGATTTGAAATATTATAAAGTCCAAAAGCGTGGTGGTTCTGGAATAAAAACTGCCTCTGTCACTTCCAAAACCGGAAAAATAATTGGCGCAACGATTATCAATATGGACGCGCTTGATACCGATTTAATTTTAACTTCCGAAAAAGGTCAAATCATTCGCATTCCTCTTTCCAGCGTTTCCGTTCTCGGTCGAGCCACTCAAGGTGTGCGCGTTATGCGTCCGCAAGCGGGAGACAAAGTTAGTGCGAGTACGGTTTTATAAAAAAATAGTCTAGAAAAATAATAAAAGACGGGCAGACTTGCTCGTCTTTTTTGTAAATAAAAACAGGATTGAGGGTAAGTCATGGCACAAGTAGGGGCAAGTTATAATCACAGTCATGGCTGTGAAATAGAGATAAGATTGCATAATTAGTAGTGCTTTGTCAATTTTTTAGAATTAAGCTTAAACAATATAAAATATCATCTATTACACCCAGTCGCAATTGCGTCTGGGTGTAATATGATGTAAAATATACTTAGTAAATTTAAATTAAGAAATTAAAAAATAAAAAATGGAAAATAATATTAAAAATACAATAGAAGACTTTTTATATTCAGATAGTAAGAAAGCTACGGTAACTAAGTTTGTCTTAATGATTTTGGCGCTGGGCGGAATTGTTTTTGCTGGAGCGTTGGTTCCGGCTATGTTTTCAATGATAGAAAAAAATCGAAAGTATGGAAAAAAATTTTCCAAAAAGAAAATACAAAATACGATCAATGTTTTGAAACACCGGAAATTTATAGAAGTTTTGCAAGAAGGCAAAAATAAAATAAAAGTTCAACTTACCAATAAAGGTCAAAAGCGTGTGAAAGAGTTTTGTTTTGAAGCATTGAAAATAGCCAAACCGAAAAAGTGGGATGGCAAGTGGCGAGTTTTTATTTTTGATATCCCCTCTTATCCGAAAATATACAATAAAGCGCGAGAAGCTTTGCGCGACAAAATAAAGACGCTGGGGTTTTTCCAATTGCAAAAAAGCGTTTGGGTATATCCTTATGAATGTGAAGATGAAATTTTATTTTTAGCGGAAATTTATAATGTGCAAAAATTTATCGAAATTCTTACTGTGGATAAAATGCTTTATGGAGAAAAACTAAAAAAAGAATTCAAGCTCTAATTATTTTCAATTATTTCTAATTTTTCTAAGTATTTCTCTTTTCAACTACCAGCTTCTAATTACCAATTACCAATTACCAATTACCAATTACTAATTACCAACTGTCAACTATCTATTATTCATTATCTACTACTTATTTATAATATTACACCCAGTCGCAATTGCGACTGGGTGTAATATCGGTTTTTTTTATTTAATTTGATGGTGGAATAGCTTATAAATTCTTAATTCTTTTTACAAAATAAAAATCCCACGCCCGAAGTTTAAGGGTGTAGGATTTTTTTGTGAGAAAAAAACTAATAAAATTTCAAATCCTCCTCTGACCGCAGTTTCGGCCAGTCTTTTTTTAAAGGTTCAGGTGTAAGTAACTCACAGTAGCCAGGACACTTAATAGCATTTTCATCATATGCCGGAAATTCATTCTTACACTTTTTGCAAGTTGCTACATACTCGGGTACTTGGAACATGGCGACCTCCTTTTAAAATAATTGTTATAATTTATACCTAATTTTTCTTTTTTTTAAAACTTCCAAAAATATATTATTCTTGGTCCCTTACTCACTTCCGGACCAGTTCTTGGGATTCTAATAATCTTTTCTGGTTTAATATTCAATATCCAATCGCTAATAAGTTCTTCGTCTAGCATATGATGGGCTGGATAATTTCTACTATCTTTTGGACAATTCCACAAGTATGGAAAACTAAGTACGGCCATTTTTGATACTCGCATTACTTCTCGAAAAGCCCTGCTTTGCTTATTGTCCAAATGTTCCCAAACCTGAAGAGCTATGAGTAAGTCATATTGCTTATCTTTTATCGGCCAAGGTTTTTCAGTCGCGTTATGTAAATATTCTTTTTGAAAAAAAACATTTTTCGGTCTTCCCCACATATCATCTTCTGGCTTTACCATTACATCACAATTTTTGACAATTGGTTCTTGAGCAGGACCAATTTCCAAAACAGATTTAATTTTTTCATTTTTAATGATCTCTATAACTTCTTTAAAATATTCCCAACGACCCTCATAGTATTTGCCCAAATCTCCTTTGAGAAGTAATTGATAATCTTTGTAAGTCATTAATCCTTTCATATTTTTATTGCATATAAAATTAATCAGTTTTTTCTGCTTCTTGACTTAACTCATGGAAATTTAAATTACCATTAAGATAAAATTTATTTTGCTGAAAGTTTGCATGTATACGATGTTGCGTTAGTAATATGGGTAAAGCGAAGCGTAATCGCATACACGCTGTTATGTGCAGTGCCAGATATAGTTTTAATTTGTATAAAATTCGAAATCAAAATAATGACATTGATTATTAACTAGTATTGAACCTAATTGGCCCTTTTCACATTTATTTACCGGAATTGCCTTAGAACCATTTAATTCCGATAAAGAACCGAAATAAATTGAAAAAAAATTCTTATCAAATTGAATTGCCATCCAATATGCTTTTGCATGATATTTTGCCTCTGCTATCTTTGCCTTTTGATAAGCATTTGAACCGAGATTATACCGACTATTTAGCTTCCCGTTTTTTTGAAATTTATTTCTAGCTTTGACGCTAATAACATATTTTTTTTCATTTTTTTCACATTTTAAATCCGCAAATGCTTCATTAAAATGATCGTCATTAAGATTTCGAATTTTATCAAATTTATTATCAACCAGAGCTTTTATAGCAAACAATTCTCCCAGTTCACCGAGAGACCTTTTTCTTGTAGCTTCTTTTTGTGGACTTTTATCATTCATAGTAGAAATTCCCAAAAGTTTTATTTATTTGAATATCTCGTTTATATGGGAACTTATTGCTCTAATTCTATTTTTAATATAGCATTTTGTATTTATTGTAGCAATTTTTTCTAATTTACCATTTACTGTCATTGGTAAATTATCAACTTAAAAAAAAATTATTTCCTGCTTATTCCAGCAACAAAGCCGGCGGTTAGCCAGAATAGGAGGCTCCCCTGTTGGATATCCCAGATATAATGGTCAAAAAGCATGATAAAAATAAGACCTAAAAGAATTCTTTGGAAATATCGAGAGAATATTATACTTGACAAATATATATTATTATTGTGTAATATGTAGTCGTTATTTTCTATTGTTCCATGTGGAACAATTTTAACCTCACCCCCTGCCCCTCTCCTTATAAAGGAGAGGGGGGCAAGTTCCTTCTCCTTAATAAGGAGAAGGTTAGGATGAGGTGAATTTTCAAATTGTTCCACGTGGAACAATTTCCACAACCACCAAATAAATAACCCTAGACCGATTAAGCCTAACTCGCTAAATATTAGTAGAAAAACATTATGAATAGGCTGATATTGCCAGAATTCTAAAGTTTGTGAGTAAAATTTTTGCATCATTAGGACTGATTGTCCGGCGCCAATTCCCAATACTAGATCACTCTCAAATGTTCCATATGGAACATTTAGATAAAATAGGCGTTCATTTAGGGAATTAAAAAATAAAGAATTCAAATTGGGTTTAATTATGAAAAATATGGATACTAAAATAATTAAGACCGAGAGGATTATTAATTTCAAATGTTCCACATGGAACATCTTGAGCCACTTTCTCCTTAATAAGGAGAGGGATTGGGTGAGGTGTATTTTAGAATTGTTCCACGTGGAACAATTTGAATTTGGATAAAACTCTTCTTTTGATAGTGTTCCACATGGAACATTTTTTTGGCGGGCAGGCACAGATAGGCATATAAGAGCGATAATGAGCCCAATTATGGCTGATTTTGAGAATGTTAAGATTAGCGCTAAAATTTGAATGGCTAAAATAAGCCTAAATATCCAATTGTTCCATGTGGAACAATTGGATATTGAAGATATCTTTTTTTCTGATATTGTTCCACGTGGAACATCGCTTAACCTCACCCCTTGCCCATCTCCTTGTAAAGGCGAGGGGGGTAGTTGATGTTTCATATGGAACATTTTTTTATATAATAATGTGATAACAATAGAAAATAGTAAGAATCCACCCAAAACATTAGGATGTGTCATAAGGCCATAGGCGCGGATGTATTTTTCTCCATTTAAGATTACTTTAGCCACCCCAAGGATTTCTGGTGAAATTAGGCTTTCTCGAAGCCAAAATAGGTCAATTGATTTTTGTAGGAAAAATTGAATGATGCCGATTATGGCTTGAAATAAGCCTAAAATTATAATGATGTTAAAAAATAACCAAATTGTTCCACCCGCCCAAAATTGTTCCACCCGCCCAAAATTGTTCCATGTGGAACAATTAGAGGTTGATCCTTGCTTCTCATTGATGGATGTTCCACCTGCCTCGCCGGCAGGCGGGCGTGGAACATTATTGTCGCAGATAGGCGCGGAACAATTTTTTGGCAGGCGGGCGTGGAACAATTTTGAAACAAATCTGAAAATAATATAAAGATATAATAAATAAAACTCCAAAAGCTTAAATGATCGGAAAAGGGCTATTGACAGATTTTGCGACCATAGAATTGATAAAAAAGAAAGAAAAACTAAAAATAGAGGTAAAAATATGTACATGCCCCTCCACCAAAAATTAAAAATACGCTTTGCTCTCATTTTGAGGCTATTTTTTAGATAAATCTTAATTTTATAGAGATTATATTTATAATTTTGGTGTGGGGGTAACTTGTGGAAAGCACTACTTATCCACAGCCTGTACCTTGACAAAATAATAAAATCATTGCATAATATAGATATAAACCAGAAAACTAGAGTTAAAATTAGAAAAACATCTGAAAGGTAGATAAACACTCCGGAATATTCATTGAAAGTTCCTTGGATTGGAAAGTATAACATTACTTTCCTAATACTTAGCGTAAAAGTTAATAAAAACCCAAAAAAGAACCACATATCTGGTTGAGTTTTGAAATTGTTCCAAAATCTAGAAATCAAACTACTCATATAAGTTGATTATAGCGTAAATTTCAAAAAAAACCATTGACCAAGTGAAGTAAATAAAATATGATTAGGTTAGTGTAAAATATGTTGGGCCTATAGTAAAGTGGTATTACGGATCCATGGCATGGATCAGTCTGGAGTCCAATTCTCCATAGGTCCACTAAAAAAATTCACCCTGTTAAATAATTTTAAATTTAAATAAATAGGGATGAATGTTTTTAGAAAAATATAATTATTTATAAAAATAAAACTATGCTTAATAACCCAGGTTTTGAGGGGATAACAATTATTCACAAAAGCGAAGAAGATAAAAAAAGCGAAATACCTAATATTAGACAACAAAATAAAATAATTGCTTACCTTAAAGAAAGAAAACCAGAAATTTTAGAAGAAAAAATATTTCGCGTGAGAGATGAAATCAGAAATGAGGTTATTGAAAAAATTGCTAAAGGAGAAATTATGGAAGATGATTTTAGAGAATTATTACTCTGTATCAAGGCGCCTGTAAATCCGGATGAGCCAGCGGGATTATTTGCTAAAATTTTAGGAAACAAACAAATGGAAAAAATGGTAGCCTATCTTGTTTTAAATAATGCAAATGATTATGAAAATCTTAATGCGAGAGATGCAGAAAATTTTCTTAATAAATATCCAGAGCCTTTTTCTTTTGAAGGGGACATCCAATATTTTTTAGATGAAATTAAGCAACAAAACACTGCAAGAAAATATGAAGAATACCAAAATTCAAAAGAAGAATTGATGAAAGGAATATATGGTAAAAGATATGAATATTATAAGCAGGCTAAATTTCTGAAACAAGAAGCTTTGGAAAAGTATCCTGATTTGGTTGAAAAAATTTAATTTTAGTTAACAATTTTTCATAGTTTAATAACTATCTGGCAATAAGTATAGTGTAGTTGAAAGGTATAGGTTTTTTTATTTTATTTTTCCTCATAGCTCAATGGATAGAGCAAATCCGTCCTTGTATTATATCGCTCGTTATGTTATAATTGATATATGAATGGAAAAATTATAACAAAAAAAGAAGCTAATCAGATTAAAAACCTTCGTCAAAAAGGGCATAGTATATCTGAAATTTGCACAGTGTTAGGAAGAGGTAAATCTACAATCCAGAGATATACGAAAGAAGTAGCTGTTTTGCCTGAATTTGCGGATATTCTTAAAAGAAAGCAAGGAGGTAGTATTGTTAGGGCCGAAAAATTATGGAAAGAATCTGAATATAATGCAAAAAAATTATTAAAAAAAATTTCAAAAAAAGAAAAACTTTTAATTCTTGCGGCTATTTATTGGGGAGAGGGAACAAAAAAAGACTTGAATATTATTAATAGTGACCCAGATCTTATTCGCGTATTCATTTCTTGCATAAAAGAGATTGGTGTTAATAAAGATGATTTGCGCGTTTCAATAAGAATATATGATAGTATAAATATCAATGAATCAAAAAAATATTGGGCAAAAGTGTGCAGAATAAACATAAAAAGTATTGTAAATGTAAATGTGCTAAAAGGAAAGAAAGAAGGAAAATTACCTTATGGTATGTGCAGAGTAAGAGTCACTAACGGCACAAAATCATTCAAGTTAATTATAAGTATGATAAAATTTATTAAAAAAGAATTAACCTAACGATTGTCCTCATAGTTCAATGGATACCTGCCCGCCTTTGCCTGAGCCCTCGTAGTTCAACGGATAGAACAAGAGACTCCTAAGCTCTAGATTCAAGTTCGATTCTTGACGAGGGCACAGGCGATGGCAGGCGGGGAACAGAGACTCCTACTTGTCCGCCTTTGGCGGAAGCTCTAGATTCAAGTTCGATTCTTGGTGGGGACACAAAACAAATAAAAAAAATCACTGCGTAGTGATTTTTTTTGTGATTTTAAAAGGAATTATTTTTCAGCTTTCTCCCAAAGATCAGTAAAATGATTTCTGTAACTATCGGCGACTTCTTTGCTGGATATTTCAATTACCACAGGAGGATCAGAATAAATTTGCATTAAAATTGTATTTTCCATAATTTCAATTTCAGAAATTGGCAAAAAAGGAGATTCAATATATTTAACTTCCATAAGTGGTCTAAGGCGTGTAGTTTTTGCCAGGCTTTCGTTTTTGGAAGATTGATAAATCATTTTGATATTGATTTTTTTCTCTTTTCTTTTTTTGTCGTAATATTTAAGAGCATTGCCAATATTTTTGTAAAAAAATTCTCCTCCAGTTGCTAAAACCAATATATTTTGATTGGGAGTAATTCTATCAATTGCGTTTTTAAGAGCTGTCTGAAAACCGCTTAAACCTTCATATAAAACTACTTCAACTTTTTCTTTTGTTTGTAAATCCTTAAGTTGGGGGATTAAATTTTGAGCAAGATTGAATTGTTCTTCTTTATGATGCAATATTTTTTCTGGATTTAGTGCTTTGTAGTGTTTTATGCCTCGTTGATTAGATTCAGAAACGAATTTCTTGTTAACTAACTTATTTAGCGTCTCATAGACGATATTTCGATGCAAATTAGTTTTTTTGATAATTGGTCCAGTCGAGGAATGTCCATTTTCTAGTAGAACTAGATAGATATCCGCCTCGTGATCACTAAAACCAAGACCAATCAGCTGTTTTTTGAAAATGTTTTTTATCATAGCTTAATTATAGCACAGGGGAAGAAAAATAGCAAATAAACCTTTGTTTGATTATTTAAAATTAAGGCTAATATAAAGCAAAATATCAAAATTATGCAAAATTATCATCAAAAAGGGTTGACAAAATAAAAATAGTATGCTATACTCTTTTGTTAAGCTGAAAAATTGAATAGGTCAATTGGAGGCTTAGCAGAGATCTTTGAAAATTTAAAAAGGAGAGGGAAAATGAAAAAAATATTGGACAGTGAATTGAAGAAAGAAGTAGTTGGCGATTGTCTATTAACTGGAAGTTCATTATGTTTTTTAAGTTTAATTTTGTTTGTGTTATGGGAGTTATCGTCCTATCTTTATCATTTGACGACTGCCTCATCCTTTGTTGCTATTTTAGTAATGGGTTGTTTATCTGCTTGCGGGTTTGTTCTCTCTATGCTATTTCTTTTTGGGAGTTTCCTTTTTGTTGTTTATTTTTGTAAAATGTTATACCTATTTTTCAAAAATATTATCGATGCTATTTTTGGTATTTTGGCTCTTTTTATATTCCTGAAATATTTGCGAAAATATGATATAGAAGATATTATGAAAGTAGAAATTTATGACTAAAAAAATAGAATTCCCTCAATATATAATAGAAGTTATTAGAAAGCTCGAATGGGCTGGTTTTGAGGCGTATATAGTTGGTGGATGTGTGCGGGATTTGATGTTAGAAAAGGAACCGAAGGATTGGGACATTGCAACAAATGGAAAGCCGGAGGAAATTTTGAAAATCTTTCCAGACGGAAAATATGAGAATGATTTTGGGACAGTGATGTTGCCTTTGAAATATATTGAGGGCGTAGAAGAAAAAGATTGGGATGGGCCGAATGTGGAAATTACCACATATCGTATCGAATCAAAATATTCTGATAAGCGTCATCCGGATGAGGTGAAATTTGCTAAAACTTTAGGAGAAGATCTTTCAAGAAGAGATTTTACGGTGAATGCGATGGCAATTCATGTAGCATGCAACATGAAACATGAAACAAAAGACAAATATGAAATTATTGATTTGTTTGGGGGGCAAGAAGATCTTAAGAATAAAATAATTCGGGCAGTAGGGGATGCAAATGAAAGATTTGATGAGGATGCACTGCGGATGATGCGAGCAGTCCGCTTCGCTGTTCAGCTTAGCGGAAATAACAAATCTCAAATAACAAATAACAAACAAATTTCAAATTCAAAATCTCAAATTCAAAATAGTTGGACTATCGAAGAAAAAACTTTTTTGGCGATCAAGAAGAATGCGAAAAATTTACGATTTATTTCACAAGAAAGAATTCGAGATGAATTCAATAAGATAATTCTTTCAAGTGATCCAAGTGGGGGGGTGGAACTTTTAGTGGAAAGTAAATTGATGGATGAATTTATTCCTGAGATAATTGAAGCAATTGGGATAAAGCAAAATCGCCATCATTATTTTGGACCATACAACACGGTTTATGCGCATCTTCTGGCTAGCTTAGAAAAATGTCCGTCATCCAAGTTAGAAGTGCGGTTGGCCTCATTTTTGCATGATATTGGAAAACCGAAATCAAAAAGAGGAACTGGGGAAATGGCAACTTTCTATTCGCATGAATATGTCGGTGCAAAAATGGCGGAGAAAATTTTAGAACGGATGAAATATCCAAGGAAGGTTATTGAGAAAACTGTGATGCTTGTGAAAAATCATATGTTCTACTACAATGTGGATGAAGTGGGTGAATCGGGAGTGCGTCGAGTGGTGCAAAAAGTTGGCGTGGAAAATATCAATGATTTAATCGATGTACGAATTGCTGATCGACTTGGGTCAGGCGTGGCAAAAGCCGTGCCATATAAACTGCGTCATTTCAAATTTATGGTGGAAAAAGTTTCGCACGATGCAATTTCGGTCAAGCAACTCAAAATTAATGGCAATGATTTGATAAAAGAATTAAAACTTCAACCCGGACCAAAAATTGGGGCAATCTTGGATGTGATGCTAGCCGAGGTGATTGATGATCAAAAACTGAATAATAAAAAAGATTTATTAAATTTGGCGAAAGCTTTAAATAAAAAAGATCTTAACGATCTTCGCGTGATGGCTAAGAAAAAAATCGAAGAAGAAAAGAAAGAGGAGGAAGAATTGATGAAGAAGAAGTATTGGGTGGAATAAAAAGCATGAAACATGAAACATAAAGCATGAAACAAAATGTGGGATGTTAAAAGTTGAGCTTTAGGGTGGAGCCTAAACTTTTCAAAAAGCTCAACTTTGATGAGAGAGTAAGAGTGCACAATATTCTTTTCGAAATAATGAAAGTATCTCCAACAAAACGAAATAATCACTTTTGTGCATATGCATAAAAGTGAGAAAGTGGTTGTTGTTGGAAATTAAAATATAAAATAAAAGTGCAAAATAAAAAGAGGCAGATCGCGCGTGAATATTGACAAAATTATTGTATTCCATTATAATGGAAATATATCCAAAATAATGGAATATAATATAAAACCATGAAAGAGATATTTTTCACAACTTCTCAACAAAAGATATTAGCTTTTATATGCGAAAATGTCGGAGAAGAATTTCAAGAAAAAGAAATTTCAAAAAAAACAGGTGTCAAGAAATCGGCGGTTAATTTAGCGTTGCATCTTTTAGTTAAACATAAATTGATAAGTTGTAGAAAAATTGGCAGAAGCTCTCTTTACAGTGCTGATGTTAAAAACAATTTAATTCGGGAAATGAAAATTCTTTTGAATATTTTAGCGCTTGAGCCTTTGGTGGAAAAATTAAGATTGGAAAGTATAAGAATTGTTTTATTCGGATCGTTTGCTGATGGAATGAACAAAAAAGACAGCGATATTGATATATTTGTCCTAACAAATAGCTTAAATGTTGTGAGAAAAATAATAAATAATTCAGAATTTTCAGAAAAGATTCAGTTAATCGTGAAAACTCCCAATGAAATGATAAAAATTAATAAAAATAAGCCTTTGCTTTTTCAAGAGATTGAAAAAGGCAGAGTGCTTTGGGAAAAAAATGAAGACTAGGGAATTTGAAAAATGTTTAGAGAGAGGAAAGATAAAAACATTTTTCAAAGCCAAGCAGTTAGTTTTGAAAGAATTGGATTTAGCCAAGGAAGATTTGAAAATAGCCCAAGATAGTTTTGTACAAAAGAATTATAAATGGAGCACAATTCAAACTTATTATTCAATGTTTCATACAGCTAGGGCTTTGATTTATAAAAAAGGCTATCGTGAGAAAAGTCACTTTTGTTTAATGGAAGCTTTGAAATCTTTATACATTGCAGAAAATATTTTGAGTTATAAATTTTTGGAAGCACTCCAACTGGGAAAATCTCTTCGTGAAAATGCTGATTATTATGGCGATTTTGACAAAACCGGAACTGAAAGTATGTTGGAAAGTGCAGTGGATTTCTTGAAAGAAGCAAAGAAAATTTTGAAGAAAAAATAAATTACGCAAAAAGAATAATCAACTTTATGCATATGCATAGTTTGTGATTATTCTCAAATTTGTGCATATGCATAGAAAGTGAGAGTAGTGGATATAGAATAGGAAAATAAAAAGAGGCAGAGATTACAGGGCGTTATTAGGGGGTGAGTATTGACAGGTGAATACTCACCTGCTATAATCATATTATGATAAATATTTCAAAGGAGGCAAAAAAAGTATTGGGGATTATAAGGCAGTATGGTCCAATTAGGTCAACCGAACTGATCAAAATGCTTGGCCTATCCTCAAAAAACTCACATAAACATTTGGCGAAATTACTGGATGAACGATTAGTCAAAAAAACTGGCTCAGTACCGCGTGTTTTTTATGTGGTTGATAATGAATTGGAAAATATAAACTTTGATTCATTAGACAAAGACGATCAACTTATTGAGCAAAATTATATCTATGTTTCGCCTAGTGGAGAGATATCTCGAGGAATTTCCGGATTTCAGATTTGGTGCCGAAAAAACCAATTTAATCTTGAAAAAGAAAAAGAAGAATTTATTCAAAAACTTAAAATTAGCCAAAAATTTAAAAATAAAAAAAGTGGACTAATTTCTGCTAAAAAAATAATTCTTTCTGGAAAAGAGAAAGTCTATCTGGATGATATTTTTTTTAGTGATTTTTATACTATTGGTCATTTTGGCAAGACAAAATTGGGACAATTGGTCTATTTGGGAAAATCTTCTCAAAACAAGGATTTGATTTTGGAAATTGCAAAACTAACTAAAAGCGGAATAAAGGATATAATTGAAAAATATAATATTGGATTAATTTGCTTTATCCCACCAACCATCGATCGTAAAGTTCAATTCTTAGATGTTTTTGAGAAATACTTGAATTTGAATCTGGCTAAAATAAATGCAGTTAAAATTGATAGTCCTACTAAAATTCCACAAAAAACATTACGAAAATTGGAAGACCGGATAATTAATGCTCAAACTACGATAGCGATAAATCCAAATCAAACTATCAATTCAAATATCTTGATTATCGACGATGCTACGGGTTCTGGAGCGACACTAAATGAAACAGCCAAAAAAATCAGAACTATAACTGACAAAAAAATCAAAATTATCGGTTATTCAGTAGTGGGAAGTTTCAAAGGTTTTGATGTGATTAGTGAAGTTTAAAGGAAATTAAAAGTTGAGCTTTGGGACAGAATAATCAACTTTATGCATATGCATAGTTTGTGATTATTCTCAAATTTGTGCATATGCACAAAAGTGAGACAGAGGCTGGCTAGGTTGATGTTGTAAATTAAGATATAAAATAAAAGTGATAAATAAAAAAAATAAAAAAAGCGGGATTGTTTTTTTTGATCCCGCTTTAGTTTAGTAGTTATTTTCTTGTAGCTAAAAAGTCGGTGATTTCTTCTTTTAATTTTCTTTCCATCGCTTCATTTTTAGTCCGAACTTCTTTTTCATTGACTTCTTCCGGTGTTATTCCTCCAATTAGATCTGTTTTTATTATTTGGCCATTTTCTAATCGGGTATCCTTAGTATCACCATTTTCTTTTTTTCGTCGGCGAATTATAGTTAAATTTGGTTGTTCTAATTCATTTGGCATATAGTTATAGCTATTATTAATTTTTATGGTATTATTATAGCATGGCTTCACAAATTGCGCACATTGTTTATGCTAAGAAATATTTTGACCGATTGGATTCGGAGGGTCTTAATGATTTGGAAGATGAAAAAACGCTTTTGGTGCCGACGAGTAAAATTAGTCGCGACGAATTTATTTTGGGCTGTGTTTTTCCAGATATTCGCAGGATTGATAAAAGTATAAAAAGAAAAGATACTCACCTTTATTTTCCTGTTTTGAATTTGAATTTTTCGGGGCTTACATCATTTGAAGCTGGCTGGAAATTTCATTTGTATTGTGATATGAAACGCGAAGAAATTTTAAATAAATATAATTTCTATTCCTTCAAGAATGACACTAAATTTTATATTCAAGCAGCCAAGTTTTTGGAAGAAGAATTAATTTATGACGAATATAATAATTGGGAAAAAATTGTAAATTATTTTAACAATCCGCCATATATAAAAAATAATTTAAATATAAGTCCAGAAACATTTGGCTTGTGGTATGCTATTTTGGCTAAATATGTGGAGAGGAAACCTGAGAATAAAACTATTCGAATATTTGCAGTTAAAACGCTGGAAGATCCTGAAAATACGGAAAGTATAATGAAATCAGTTGACGAACTTCAAAAAAATGATAAAGTGGTGGAGATATTAAAAAAAATTAAAGATCAAATCGTATGAAAATATTAGATGGCAAAAAATTAGCAGAAGAAATTAAAAAAGAATTGAAAGTTGAAGTTTTGGAATTGAAAAAAAATGGAATTGTTCCTGGGCTGGCGGTGGTGATGGTGGGGGATGACGAGGCTTCTAAAATTTATGTGGAAAATAAAAAAAGGGCTTGTGAAGAAATTGGAATTAATTCGGAAGTGTATGAATTGGAAGAAAAAACAGAAGAAGAAAAATTGTTAAAACTAATTGGAAAGTTGAATAAGGATGAAACAGTGAGTGGAATTTTGGTCCAACTGCCGTTGCCAAAACAAATTGATAAAGAAAAAATAATTTTGGCCATTGATCCCAAAAAAGATGTGGATTGTTTTCATCCGGAAAATATCGGGAAAATATTTTTAGGTTTAGGCCAAGAAAAATTTTTTCCTTGCACGCCGGCAGGAATTCTAGAAATTTTGAAAAGATCCGAAATTGAGATAATTGGCAAAGACAGTGTGATTGTGGGGCGAAGCAATATTGTGGGAAAGCCATTAGCGCTAATGATGATAAACGCGGGAGCGACGGTAACGGTTTGCAATTCCAAAACAAAAAATTTGAAAGAAAAATGTTTGGGGGCAGATATTTTGATTTCGGCGGTGGGGCATGCTGGACTAATTACGGCGGATATGATAAAACAAGGAGCAGTCGTTGTGGATGTCGGAATGAATCGAAACAAGGAAGGAAAATTGGTGGGCGATGTGGATTTTTTGCAAGTTTCCAAAATTGCTAGCGCGATTACGCCCGTGCCCGGTGGAGTAGGACTGATGACGGTCGCGATGCTATTGTGTAATACTTTAAGAGCTACAAAGCTCGCAAATAAATAAAAATTTTTTAAAATTAATTCGAATCCTAATTTTTTAGCTAAAATTTTATTAAGTCGACGGCTGGTACATAAAATTTTAGAAAAAATTAAGATTCTCAAACAGGAATTTTAACAAATTTTTATTTATTTGCAATTTTAGATTAAAATTATGCAGTTAGAAATTAAAAACATTTCCAGTAGCCCAGCTAATCTGCTTCGTCGAGCGGGATATCTTTTTCAAAGACAAGAAAGCGACCCCGCCTCGACTCGCGGAGACGATCGCTCGTCGACGCGAGGCGGGGAAATGAGTTTTGTGCGTCCATTTTCAGCTTCGGGCTATCCGCGATTTCATATGTATGTTAAGGTAAATGGAGCGAATATGACAATCAATATTCATTTAGATGCCAAAAAGGAAACTTATGGAGAAGGCACGCGCCATCATGGAGAGTATGAAAATGAAGGAGTGTTGGCGGAAGAAGTGAGGAGACTCAAAGCGATTTTAGGATAATTTACGAACTACGAAATTAACGAAATACGAAAGCCGATGTGGTGAAATTGGCAAACACGCACGATTCAGGTTCGTGTGCCGCAAGGTTTGTGGGTTCAAGTCCCACCATCGGCACCAGTAAGGAACTCATCGGTTTTTTGGAAGCCAAAATGCGGGACGCGCGAAGCGCGTCCCAAGGATTCCCGCTGAATTCCCCCAACGAATTCAGAATTTTTGGCGCGCTTGCGCGCACTAATTTTTCGCCAAGAAGCAGGTTCGAGCCAAAGATTTCTTTGGCTTTGACCTTTTTAGCAAAAAGGTCATCATCAGAAGCAATTTTGTCCAAGGATTGTGCGTCTTTTATCCATTCCTTCATCGGTTCGAGCCAATCATTCTGCTTGTGTGAAAGATTAGTGATTTCTTCTTCGAGCGACTTCTTTTGTAAAATCAATTTACCTTTTTCAACACGATAAATTTCCTTTTCAATATCTTGGTCGAGATAACCCGCAAGAAGTCGCTCTAACTTTTTCGACAAAGAAGAAATCTTTTCCTCTTTCTCTTTCACACAAGCAGTCAAAGACGGGGCGGAATTGTTAAAATCTTTTTCTGCCATTTTTAATAATTCTTCCGCCCAGTCTTTGGGCAAAGAAACTTTTTGTATTAGGGATGATAACTGACGATCCAATTCTTTTTCTCGAACGGCAGACTCGGAACATTTTATAGTTTTAGATTTTTTCGTACAACGATAGTAAGTATATTCGTGAACATTTCCATTTTTCTGCCGTTTGAATTTATGTTCACCAGTTATCATCATTCCGCATGAAGCACAGGAAAGGAGCCCGCAATATGGTTGGGGTTCATTTTTTGGTTTGCGTTCTGGTTGTCCACGATGGCGTAACATTTCCTGTGCTTCATCAAAAAGTTTCTTTGAAATGATTGGTTCGTGTTTACCTTCGTGGATTTCACCACCATATTTAAATAAACCGATGTAAAATGGATTTGAGAGAATAAAAGACGCTTTTGTTTTTGAGATTCTCTTTCCGGAACGCGTAGATATTCCATTCTTCGCCAAAAAGTTTGCGATATCTTCCAGTCGTTGATTACCTTTCGTGTATCGTTCAAAAGCCAAGCGGATAACACGAGATTTTTTCTTTTCCACCACGATTGTTTTTGTTCTACTGTCGTTCAAATATCCCACTGGCGCTTGGCTTGGAAATATTCCCATGCGTACTTTTTGGCGAAGTCCACGCTTCGTGTTCTCGGAAAGAGAATCTACATAGTATTTGCTTTGTGCAAATGCCATAAACAGCGAGAATTTGCCCTGTGGCGTGTTTTCAAACCAGTGGCTAGGGAATTTGAGGCTCGCAAGATTTCCGATGTCGAGAAAGTAAATTATCTGTCCGCCGTCCACAGAATTGCGCGCCAAACGATCGGGGTGCCAACTGATAATCCCAGACACTTCGCCTTTCTCAATTCGTCTCATCATTTCGCCAAAAATAGGGCGACCTGGAATTTTCGCAGTACGCTTTTCCACAAACTCCTCCACGATTTCTAACTTTTCATTTTTGGCGAAAGCGCGCAATTCCGTAATTTGCGCATCAATGCTCAAAACTTGCTTGTCCTCGACATCTGTGCTCTTGCGGGCATACAAAAAGAATTTTTGTGACATATATTTTTCTTTCAGCAGAAATGGCTATTTCAGTGTTGAAACCTTAACGCTAGTTAAGATAGCTGAAATAGCCATTTCTGCTAACTAGCTAATAATAATTGGTTTCAACATTTCCAGTATAGCAAAATATTTCCCAACACAAAAATTCTTTTTGTATTCAAAGCAAATACTATGTCAAAATTGCTTCTGCTTTCGAACCTGCTTCTTGGCGAAAAATTAGTGCGCGCAAGCGCGCCAAAAATTCTGAATTCGTTGGGGGAATTCGGCGGGAATCCTTGGGACGCGCTTCGCGCGTCCCGCATTTTGGCTTCCAAAAAACCGATGAGTTCCTTACTGGTGTCTCTATTGTACCAAGTTAGAACCTATTTTCAAAATCGGTAAATGAATCGCCCCGCCACCGCTCGCTCCGCTCGCGTATCCCGCAAAAAATGTTCTCCGCTTTTTTGATTTGCGCGCACCCGTTTTTTCTTCTAAAAGGATGAGAACATTTTTTGCGGGACTCTGCCCTCAATGCTTCGGGCAGGTGGTGGGGCTTCAATACGGACGAGGCAAAGCAAAACTATTTTTGCGGGAGGAAAAGGATTTGCTTTGCCTCGGCTCTTGTTTCAAAACGGCTGGGATTTTGTATCCGCCGCGCAGGAGGGTGCGGGAGGAATGCGCGGCGGATTCTTTTGGCGGGGGCTTGTGAAAAAAAAGAAAACCTCGCAGTCCATTCAGAAATCTCTGAAATGAAACTGCGAGGTTAGGTTTGTTGATGAAGGAACTGGAGATAGTTAGTGTAGATCGCGTGAGCAATTTTCGGCACTTGGTTTTCTTCTGCGACAATCTCGAAATTATAAATTCCGATATATCGAGAAGATTCGTATGCTTCCAACTCTTCACGCGCGCTTCGCAAGCGATGTCCGTCTGCGTCTCTTCCGTCTTTGGCCAATCGTTGCCGTAAGACTTCGATTGAAGGCGGTGAGACATATACGATGCAGAGCTGATTTGGAAACGCCTGCGTTATCGCTTCAATTCGACTGATTGGCCAATCAAGCACCGGGAAGTTGCCTTGTGCCAATGCTTGCACGATTGGCAGTCGAGGTGTTGCGTAACGGATGCCGTAAAGTTCATTGATCACCAAAAGCTCTCCGCGATTCCACATCTTATCCATCTCCTCGCCACTTATGGAGATTTTATTTTTCTCTCCTTCTCGAAGTGCCCGAGTCATGAATGGAGAAATGTAAACGAATCTGCTATCTAGTTGGAGCAGTTCTTCGATGATTGAACTTTTACCAACACCCGACGGTCCCAAGAGAAGCAGAAACTTGCTCATTTTGTCCTCCTCTCGTTGTTCAGAGCTTCTTTCAACCCAACCGTGGCTTCCTCAATCGCAATTTGCCAGTGTTGTTGGCTTTTCGGATAGAGAATGTCACGAGACGAATTGACGAATACACCGATACCTTCGGAGTTAAGTAAATTGCGCAAGTCGGCAAAGTTGCCACCTTGAGCACCAACTCCGGCAAGCAGGATTGGCATCCCATCGGGAATAAGTGGACGGATTTCTGCCATATTCAGCCCGACAGTCGAAGAAAGCACCGGGATCATATTTGTATTACGATTCCAGCGATTCACCACGAGGTCGAGTATATGGCGCCAGAGTGGCTGGCCGTTTTGTAGCGCCACATCTTGCACGATGCCACCCGATGCGTTGCTCGTCTTGACGATTACTACAATGGACTTGTCCGCTAATTCCGTAAGCGGCAATACAACATCGTCGCCCATGTATGGATTAACGACAATGCCATCCGCTTGGAGCGAACCGAACAGATTTTGAATGTACGCCACCATTGTGTTTTCGATGTCGCCGATCTTGCAGTCTACGATGACGGGTATGCCTGGGTGCGATGTATGGATGTAGCCAATCAGTTTTTTCAAAACATCATGACCGCCAGCCAATACATCAAAGAATGCTTTTTGGGCCTTGTAAGCGCACACATGTGGTGCCGTTACATCGACCGTGGCTTGAAGAAATTCAAGCACCTTATCCTCGTCAGAAATTTCCTTTCCGACAAGTTCAGGCGGCATTCTCTTCAAGTCGGGATCAAGACCACAACACAACAGCGTATTGTGCGACTTCATCCGTTCAAGAATTTGATCGTTTGTTTTCATTTCTGCCTCCTTTTTTTGATGAGTCCTTTGTGCCCAAGATAATCCTGCTTCGCTTGCAAGTGCGTTTCAGTATACTCATTAGGCTTGATAACGATAGGGATGTACCCCGCCACCGTATAGCCATTTTCAGCAAACACCTCGGCTTTGTCGGGATTGTTAGTTGCCAAGTTAATCCGGCATGCTTTGGAGATGCCGAAAAACTTTAAGATGCAGATGACACCAGAATATGTCCGGGTGTCGATCACACCTCCAGGAGCAAGCAAGGTTGCTGACTCCACGGTGTTAACTCCGAGCACATCCTGAATCCAAAGCGTCGCCAGCTTGAAGGTCAGCCCCATACCGCGACCGTCTTGACGCGGGATGTTAATGAGCATTCCTTCTCCGATTTCCTCAAGTGTCTTCAGTGCGAGATGCAACTGGTCGTGGCATTCACATGTCAGATCGCCAAAAACCTGGCCTGTTTCGCAACCAGAATCGGTACGCAAAACAAGCTGGTCTTTGTTGTTGAACATAGGAATAAGCAGGTTTTTGTCGAGTTCTGCCTTGACAATCACCGAGTATTTCTCCCACTGGTCGTCAATTGCAAAACTATACTGCCAGAACTTGCCGTGTTCGGTTTTAAGGATGCCGATACCTCTTCGCTCGACTGCGTAATAGCGCATAGTTCCGTTCTCAATGACGCTAATGCGTTTCGAGAATGGTTCCATTGAACGCTTCAGCAGATCAAAGAAGGCATTGACCTCTTCAACCGACATATTTGCTTTCTTACAAATGTCGGTTACGCTCGGCGGTTTAATTCCTGTTTTCATCACTTCCTCCTTTTTCATGGAATTGATTTTGGTGTGGAGGCGGATAAACGCCACCGCTTTTCTTTTTCACGAACGAGCCGTGAATGAGTCGAAACGCCAGTCTTCTCTCTGCTTCGTAAACCATTGGCGTACCAATGAGTGCATTACACTTTGGGCACTTCAGGTTTGGCATTTCGGTTTTGTTACCAATCTTTGATTGCAGAAGAGGAAACTCCTGTGGTTCAAAGATTCTGTCGAGATACATCCGAAGCAACCTGCCATGTCCATCCTTTTGGTAGAGGACGAGATGTTGATTGCACTTGCTGCAATAAA